>Ga0315553_10002149_pt1 | contig 15954 bp, 18 predicted proteins | sample SalMarSW160140MG_FD_203099 | JGI IMG/M metagenome (GOLD analysis project Ga0315553, IMG submission 203099) | Salt marsh sediment microbial communities from the Plum Island Ecosystem LTER, Massachusetts, United States - Salt Marsh Sediment SW1601-40 ... | reverse complement strand
CTGAAAGGTCCGCGTAGCCGGATGAATCCTTCCGTACCGATAGGAGGGGGGCACCGCCTTCCAGATGATCTGCGCCAGCGTTCGAGAATCCTCGATCGCCCCTCGTTCCCTCTCGGCCGTGATCGCAGCGCTGATCACGGAGGCGTATCGCTCCTCTCCAAAACGACGGATCAAATCCTTGAGTTCCTCCTCGGAGCTGGTGGCGATCAGCTCGGCAGCGGTGTTTCCTTTTTCGATATCGAGTCGCATATCCAGCGCTTCAGGCCGGCGAAAAGAAAAGCCTCTGCCGCTGGCTTGATAATGGAACATCGATACTCCCAGATCGAAAAATATCCGCTGTGGTGAACGATCCACCAGCTCCGTCACGGAACGAAAAAACTCGCCGTAATCCATCCGGAACAATCTGACCCGCCGGCCGAAACGATCCAGCCGCCGCCGGGCGCGCTCCATGACGCTTTGGTCCCTTTCGATTCCGAACAGGATGAGTCGAGGATTGCCGGAGAGAAAGGCTTCGGCGTGTCCGCCCTCGCCGAGAGTGGCATCGACAAACACCAGTTCCTCTTCCTGCCCGTTCAGCAGGGCCGTTACCTCCTCGAGAAGAACCGGTTTGTGGATGAACATGTTCCCCTCCCCACCGCTACAGAGCAATCTTGTTTCCTATCTCTTCGGCAGCCTCCTTGAACTTGCTCTCGTTTTGGTCGAGGTAGGCTAAATAGCTCTCCTCATCCCAGATTTCGATATAGCTCTGGATACCGAGAATAATGCATTCCTTCTTCAATGCCGCGAACTCCTTAAGAGTCGTGGGGATAATGATCCTTCCCGATCTGTCGATCTCGGTCTCCTGGGCCGGAGCGATGATCCGCCTCTGCATGAGCCGCGCCTTTTCCTGGAAAAGAGAGGTGGATCCAATCAGGCTCTGGGCGATTTTTTTCCATTCATCGTGGGGGAACAGCCACAGGCAGCGATCCACGCCACGGGTAAGCACGACCGAGTTGCCCGTGATGTCGGAACGTATCCGAGCGGGTATCATCAACCTGTTTTTTTCATCCAGGGAATAGCGATATTCTCCCGTCAACATACCCTATCCTACCACAGAGATGGTAATATCCCCCACTTTTTCCCACTTTTCAACTATAGTATCCCATCTCCTCCGATTGTCAACATACTTTTTTCCGTCCCGGCTAGATTTCTGACCGGGACCGTCCGTTCTACTATATATATGTTATGCAAATCGGCGAAATTGACTGAACGAAGAGAAATCTGTATCTTGAAATGAATCGAAGGGAGAAGAGATTTGTCTCTATACCGAGTTCATTTCAAGTGGAAGGAAAAAGAAGTACAGCTCACCGCCAAGAGCCTGGACCTGACCCATCCGTACTTCGTTTCGATAAAAGATCTCGTCTTTTCAGACAAGAAAAAACTGATTATTAATCCGGCGGAAGACGATATCATAAAGGCATTCGGCAGTTCAAAACACCTGATGATCCCTTTCCAGACGGTACTGCTGATCGAAGAGGTGGAGGAACGGGAAGGAGCGGTTCGCCGCTTCACCCTGGTCGATCAGGAAAACAATTCCGGCAGCGATCCGGAGGAATGGGAAGATCGGGAGATACCCAGTCTCGAGGATGAAAGGACCTGATGTTTAACCGAAAAGAGCTCTCGGAACAGGAAGTACGACTGCAAGTAAGCGGATCCCTGGACAGCGATGCCGCGGAGCAGTTTCAGAAAGAACTCAAGCGCCTAGCCGTCGGAAACCACAAGACCATCACCCTTGACCTCACCGAGGTACCTTCGATCAATTCCACCTGCATCGGAAAGATCCTGCTGCTGCGTAAGAGTTTGACGGAGCAGGACCGATCGATCCGCATCAGCGGCTGCAGCGATGCCCTGTACAACACCTTCCAGTTGATAGATCTCGACAAACGGATCAACATAGACCGCTGAGGACCACCTTCGGAGCCAGGCAGCAGCGATAATCGATCTTCCGAAAAAGATTGTTCCTGCGCTCCAGCCCGAGAAACCACTCCTGCTGGAGACTGCCGGTCATCAGGGATTCGTAGATGCGCGTGAAGTTGTGGATATGCTCCCTGGTGCGCTGTACCGCATAAGGGACGGTTGTTCCGGTTTTCATGATAAACGCCCAGTCCGAGGCTTCGGCCAGAAGCATCTCCCTCATGGCCTGCTCCAAAGCCCTCTTGCGCAACCCCTTCTCATTTGGAAAGCGCTCGGCCAGCTCGGACATGCGATTGGCCTGCTGATGCAGATGTCTGTAGATCCAGTCGTTGCTTCCTTCCAACCACACCTCCGCATAACCCTTGTTTCCCCAACTGGAGAAGCAGGGCTGGGCGATCTGCTGCTGAGGATACTCCTCCAGATACCGTCCCGGGGTGATCAGGCGAACAGCCTCAGACCCTGCGGCCATTGCTCTCAGCACCGCCTCCAGCCACTGGGGACCCTCGAACCACCAGTGACCGAACAGCTCTGCGTCGAAGGGGCAGACGATCAGGGGAGGCTGATCCATAAGGGTTGACAGACGCTCGCATTGGTCGATCCGTTGCAGGACAAAATGATCGGCGTGTTCGAGGAGTTTTTTCGCCGCCGCCTTGGGATTGTACAGGCGCTTCTCATCCCCCGGTCCGGTGATGGCGTGATACTTGATCCCCGTACTAACCCGGATTTCCCCATCCGGGAGGAAATCCTTGAGGTACTCCAGCGGCAGATCGTAGCCGATATCCCGATAGAAGTCCCTATAGACCGGATCACCCGGGTACCCGTCCCGGGAAGACCAAACTGAAGCCGCCGACTCGGGATCACGGCCGAAGGCGGCGACCATGTTTGGACAGTACAGAGGCGCATACACCCCGTAGCGGGGGCGCTCATCCGCATAGAGGATTCCGTGGGTTTCCACGAAGAAGTAGGGAAGGCGCTGCTGCTTCAGGTGCTCCTCCACCCCGGGGTAATACCCGCACTCGGGCAACCAGAAACCCTTTGGATAGCTGCCGAAGTTTCGAACGTGGGATTGGACGGCCACCTGCACCTGAGCCTTCACGGCCTGGGGAACCACCTGAAATACCGGCAGGAAGCAATGCGTGGCGGCGGAGCAGATCAGATCCACGACACCCGCCCGCTCCAGATGAACCAGAGCATTGACAAGATTACAGCTGTAGCGTTCCCTGAACAGCTGGCGGCAGTTGCGATAGCGCTCGAGATACATCTCAGCCAACCTGTTCAGCAGCGGTTCATCTTTTGTGCGGCGGATCTCGCGCCCGGCAAGCTCGATCATACGCTCCAGGAAGGCCAAATACCGATTCTGGAGCAGCTCATCCTGGAACATCTCCGCCAGCGTGGGGGAGATCGAAAGCGTTATTCGGTAGAAAACCCCTTCGGAGTGGAGACGCTCAAAAAGGCTCAGCAGAGGAATATAGGTTTCCGAGAGAGCCTCGAAGAACCAGTCCTCTTCGAGAAAACGGGGGTGCTCCGGATGCCTCACGTAGGGCAGGTGCCAGTGCAAGACCAGGGCCAAATATCCCACCGGCTACTCCCTGCCGACGGCAAGAATTCTCTGAGGGATCGCCCCGGAGCTGCTGATCCCAAAGTAGGAATCAAAATCGGGATGCAGGTCGAGAGCCTGGCCCCGGCTTTTCGAAAAGTCTTCCCGGGGCGTACGAATGGGGTTGGACCTGACCAGGCAGTTGTATCGTCCGTCGCTGATGATCCCCAACTCCAGGATATAGTCACAGTCCTGGTTGGGCAGGTAGATGTACCAGCTGGAATCCCCGAACTGGATCGGGATGTCGAAAGAGGGGTGCCTGGGGATTTGAGTTTCATGCACCCTCAGAATCAACTGGCGGCTCTCCCCTTTGTCGGGAAGCTTCTCCCGGGTTTTGTTGTCGAGTTCCCAGTAGGCGAAAGCCCAGTGGGGATCTCTCACCATGAAAACGATCTTCGTCTGGTTGTAGCGATCCGCTATCGGATAGATAGCCGTGTCCAGCCCTTCCTGGGATTCAGGATCGGTAATCTGATACTTACTGTCCTCTACCCGGATCGAAGGGCTGTTCTCCTGCTCCTTCTCCCTGGCACGCTCTTTGAGGTTTTCCAGGATGAACTCTACTAAGGTCGCTCGATCGGCAGCCCCGCCTTCTTCGTATCCCTCTTCACGGGCCAGGGCTACCAACTCCTCCAGTGGGATCGATTGGAGGCTCTCTTTGGTCATGCGGACCTCCATCAGCGTTTCAGGGCTCATCGTAAGATAGGGGAGAAAAAAAAGTCAACCCGTCTCGATATCCGGTGTCTCGATATCGGGCTTGCGAGCCAGCACCAGCACCACATCCCCGAAGCCCGCCCGCTTCGCCAAAAAATCAACGGGACGTTTCACTCCCGCCGGCACGCTTCCCTTGGCCAATCCGCCCCAGGTCACGGTTTGCAGGACCTGGTATCCCGTGGCTGCGAGCATCCTCCTCAGGGTTTTCTTTGAAAACAGAGTCAGATGATCCGCGATGGCCGAGCGCCATCTCTCACGGAACAACCTGGCCTGCAGACCGTCGATATTGGGGGTAACCACCACCACGTACCCGCCGGGAGCGAGGATCCTCCGAACCTCCAGGAAAAAAGCCTTGGGATCCGGTACATGCTCGATGAGATGAGAAAAGTGGACAACCGGGAAAGAGGAATCGGGAAATCCGGCTTGCTCGAGGGTACCGATGAAGATATCCAGCTTCCTCTTCCGTATCCCATGTTCCGCCGATTCCCGACAAAGCTCCACTCCCTGCACCTTCCATCCTCGTTCACGCATGTGCTCCAGCAGCATCCCGGTTGCGCAACCCACATCGAGAAATTTCCTGCTTTGATACGGAGCGGAGGTGCGCTGGAAAAAATGGATATCCCGGAGGCCCAGCTTCATCAGATGAAAGAAGTTCTCTTCGTTGCGCAGTTCGTATTCGAAGTAGTTCTGTCCGTAGCGGACCTTCAGATCATCGAACACCGGCTGGGGGTTCTGGAAGCACAGACCGCAATCGCTGCATCTGACGAAGGTATAGTCCCGGGACTCGAGAATCCTGCGACTGCGCCGTCCGCCGCAGATATTGCAGGGGATAATCCTGGAACGTTCCCGGCCGGGAATCGTCGAATAGGTTTTCACCCTCTACTCCAACACGGTCAGGGTGTACTCTTTGAAGCTTTCGTTACCGGCAAAGTCCGCGGCGAAGACAGTGAGGGTGGTTTCCCCGGGTACCAGATTGACCTCTCCCAGACGAAACAGCCAGGACGATTCGTAGACATCCGCAAATTCTCTCTCCGTGTTCATCAGAACGAGATTCCGTGAATCCTGAGCCGGCTGCGGCGCACTATACAGCGAATCGAAGGTAAACGAGGTAATCTCCCTCCCGTCCTGCGAGAGGAACACTTTGTAGGGGGCTAGTTTCCAGAGAAAGGTTACATCCTCACGGATATCATAGACCGTGGCAAAAAGCTGCCCTTCCCCCGGGCTCAGGCTCATCCCGTCCTCCAGACTGATGCGCTCCTGACCGCTCTGCAGATAGACCTCTTTGATCTCCGGAGCCTGCCCGTCGGCCAGGGGTGAGAGCAGCAGCAGGGGATTGATGATCGTCCCCATTTCCGTATCAATGATGGTCAGATGGAGATGGGTTCCGGAGGAGTAGCCGCTGGAGCCGACCGTACCCAAAGCCAAGCTGCGGTCGTAGTTCCTCCGACGCGGGTCAAGGCTCCCTTCAGCCAGGTGAGCGTAGAGGGACCGGATCCCGCCCTGGTGCTGCAGTACCAGGAAATTACCCAGACCTGTCGGCATGGAGGTATAATCCTCACCTTCCCGGTAAGAAAAAACCAGTTCCCCTGGGGATATCGGGTAAATCGGCTGCTCCCCTCCGCCCAGATCGATCCCGCCGTGAAAGTGATCGCCCCGGTGTTCGCCGAAGGTGGCGGTCAGTACGATCTGATCCACCGGCCACTCGAAGGCAGGCAGCAGACTTCCACCTATGCATATAAACAGAATGACGGCAAGGGACTTTCTCATCAACCCTCCAACAGATCGGCTCGAAGCAAAACGCCCTTTAGGCCCAGAACCAGGGAGTTCCCGAGAACCTTTACATACACCCGATCCGCGGCGATCTCCCGGGACAGCAATACCGAATCCAGTGGCCGAAAGACCAGCAGCTTCGATCCCCCTGCATCCAGCCGGAAAGCGGCGGCGCTGAACTCGGGACCCGAATCCATGGACTCCAATACACCGGCCGTGAGGAACCGCCCGCCGCTCTTTTTTCGCACGTCCAGCACACCCAGCCCCTCTTCGATTTCATAAAACAGGAATCGTGCGTCCGGACTGAAGCTCAAGCGCACCTCTCTGCGGAAATCCGAATCCAGGTTCTGGGAGTAATCGGGGACAAACTCCTCAGCCCGTCGCTGAACAACCGTCAACCTTTGAGGATCGATACCGGAGAAGAGGGCGATCTGATTCCGATCCTGCGAAACCGCCGTACCCAACAGAACCGGGATCCTGCTTCCATCAGGGGTGTGCTGATAAACCACATCCCCCTCGGCGTTCATCAGCAGCGCCCGTCCGTCCATCAACCCGAGAAGGCACAGCTGTCCGGCCAGAGCGATCGTGGTAACGGGAGTGGGAAAACTCATGGACCACAGAATCTCCCCTTCGCTGTCAATTCGCTTCACTCCGCTGCGGTCCGTATTGATCGAATACAGCACCTCGCCGCTCGATTCCAACAGGATATATCCGTAGCTCTTGATGCTGAACTGGAACTCCCCGCGGGGATTCATGAAAACGACGTGGTCGGGGACGCTGCCGTAGTTGACGAAGCCGATGTTCGATAAACTCAGGTTGAGCAGCCTCCGGCCCACATAGTACAGATTGCCCTGTAGATCCGCGTATCCGAAGCTGTCGGCGGCCCGAAAGTACCAGCTGGGGGCGTCGGCGCTTAAGGTGGCCGCGGTGTCGGCGGCAGCAGCGCCTGCGGCAAGCTCTTTGGCCCAGACCGGACGCACCAGGCTTTCCCTGCCTGCGGGGTGGGGAAAGAGCAGGAGGTAGAAGAACAGCAGGAGCGGAAGAAAGAGCCAGAACGCTCTTCCTCTTCTCCTGTTTGGAAAAAAACTGTCTGCCATAGACGGGTTATCGGAACTCGAATCACAATAGTATAATGCGGACAGTTGAAGTGTCAATGAACAGGAGGCACCGGAACGATGGCTGATATGTCCGAGCTTTTGGAACTGGCCCGCCGGGCGTCGGAGGCATCCTACTCACCCTATTCCCACTTTCGGGTGGGAGCCGCCCTGCTGTGCAAAGACGGTACGGTAATCACGGGAACAAACGTGGAGAACCGATCGTACGGGTTGACCAACTGCGCCGAACGTTCGGCGATTTTCAGCGCCATCTCGGCGGGCATCAATGAATTCCAGGCTATCGCGGTTTACACCCCCGACAGCGCGGCGGCCGTGGCACCCTGCGGTGCCTGCCGTCAGGTACTGAGTGAATTCGTCAAGGCGGATTTCCCGGTGACCTTCGCCGGAAGGGAACAGAGAGTAGACTCGACCCTGGGCGAGTTGTACCCCTTCGATTCCCTTCAGGATCTGAAAAACGGAAGTATCGGTTAACTGTCCGGCTTTTTCAGCCTCTCCATCTTTTGGGCCATCTCCTGCCTCTTCTGGTCGTCCTCCATTTTCGTCTTCCAGATCTCCATCTTCTTTTTTACGACTTCCGCTTCTTCGACCTCCCCGAGCAGGGTATAAAGACGTCTCATACCGGCCAGAAAGAGGATGGCTTTTTTGATGTCATCCAGACGCATTGTCAACAGCTCGTATTTTTCCCGGTAGCGATCCGCCGACTGTTGAAGCAGCTTCTTGACAAGCTGCACGTGAGCCAAGCGTTCCGAATAGCCTTCGATTCGGGGATCCAGCTGCATGATGAAGGTTTTCAGGTTGAGAAGATTTTTCGCTATGACGGCATAACGGCCCTGCAGCTCGACAAAGGACCACTTCCACTTCGAACCCGATCCGAAACCTTCGACAACCGAGTCTATGGCAAATCCGAGTTTGCAGAGAAAGCGATACTTGTTCCCGTCATCTAAACCTTCCAGACTTTCCACGCCCTGCTGATAGTCGGAAAAGGCGGCATCAATGTAGGGACTGACGATTTCTTCCATATATATAATACTCTTGTAGCAGGATTTCCGCCCATCGTTGAGAAAGCTGTCATTCTTGATCCCCAAAAGTGACAGGGACAGGGCATTCATCAGGTTGTAGTAGGACACGATGTTGAGATACCGATCGGCCAAGTCGAAGCGAATCGTGTTCACCTCCTTGAGAGCCTCGCTGTCCGGGAAATGATCAGCCCGGTACTGGCCGCTGTGCAGCCCCTGGGACTTGCTGGTTTTAGCGATCCAGTCTTCAAGTTCCTTGTTTCTATCGCTGATCTCATCGATGCGTTCTTTGTACTCTTTGACTCGTTCCGCGTATCTCTTCCTGGCTTCACTGCTGATCTTCTCCATTCGCTCATCCGCCTTTTTCTACACACCGTACTTCTGAAGCAGCTCCCCCGCATGCTTCAGCGATGTATCCCCGGTTTTATCCCCGGCGAGCATCCTGGCGATCTCTTGCTGTCGCTCGTCACCCGTAACAGGACTCACCCGGGTAACCGTTCTGCCCGCCTGGGTAACCTTCTCCACTTTGATATGATTATCGGCCTGCACGGCGATGGTCGCAAGATGGGTGATGCACAACACCTGTTTGCGCCGGGCCAGCCGTTTGAGCCGTTCGCCAACGGCGATAGCTACCTCCCCCCCTATTCCGGCATCCACCTCGTCGAAGATCAGACTGGTAATCCGATCCGACTCGGCCAGTACGGATTTTATGGCCAGCATGATCCGGGAAAGCTCCCCCCCGGAGGCGATCTGGGCGAGTCTCTTGTACGGCTCGCCCGGATTGGGAGAGATCAGAAACTCCACCTTGTCCTTGCCCGTGTTGGAATACAGGACCCTCCCGCCATCGTTGGTACGATCCTCGATCTGAACCGAAAAGCGAACCTTGGGCATTCCCAGCTGAATCAGCTCCTCAACGATCTTCCCCTGCAGACCGGTTGAGGCTTGCTTCCGCAGGTTGGTGATGTCCCCCGCCCGCGCCCTGAGTTCCTTCTCCAAAGCGGATATCTCACCTTCGAGTTTCTTCTGCGTAGCGTCGCTGTTCTGGATGCCCTCCAGCTGTTTTTGGCTGTCCTCCCGATAGGCCAGTACCGATTCGATCGATCCGCCGTACTTCTTTTCGAGACGCTTGATCAGGTCCAGACGTTCCTCTATCTGTTCCAGCCGGGAGGGATCGAAATCGATGGATCCTTTATAGCGCCCGAGGTTCTCCACGAAATCTTCAAGCTCGAAGAAGGCGTTTTCCAGCTGCCGGCTGGACTGGTTCATGCTGGAGTCGATCTTCATGACCTCGGCCAGGGATCCCCGGGCTTGCCGAAGATTAGCAAGCGCCCCTCCCCTACTCTCCGCCGTGACGCTGTAGACCTCTTCTATCAGGTGGATCAGCTTTTCATGGTTGGCAAGCAGGTTCTGCTCGCTCCGCAGCCGTTCCTCCTCCCCGACCTTCAGTTTGGCTTCCTCGATCTCCTGGATCGCGAACTCCAGCAGCTCGACACTGCGAACCCGTTCTTGCTGCTCCGCGATCAGGGCGGCGTGCTCCTCCCGCAGCTTGACCAGCCTGTTATACAGGGCAGAAAACTCCGTGACCTCCGAAGTGATGCCGCCGTAGTGATCGAGGAGCCTCCTGTGATTCTCCGGGCTCAACAACGACTGGTGTTCGTGCTGACCATGCAGATCGAACAGCATTCCGGTGAGCTCTCTTAGGGCGGTAAGGGTAAGGGGTGCCGATTGTACGAAGATAGTGCTCTTGCCGTTTTTCTTGACGACCCGGCGGATAATGATCGTCTCATTCTCCGCTGCGATTCCCTGCTCCTGCAGCCAGGCCTGCACATCGGGATTGTCTTCCAGCTTGATGATCCCCGACACATCGATCTCCGAAGCTCCCGAGCGAATCGCCTCCATTTCCGCTTTCAACCCCAATACCAGGCCGAGGGCTCCGATCATGATGGACTTGCCGGCACCTGTTTCCCCGGTAAGGATGTTCAATCCCCGGGAGAAGCGAACTTGCAGCCGATCAATAAGGGCGTAATCCTTTACGATCAGTTCCTCAAGCATTGGGTTCTCCCGCCCAATTGAGCTTGCTCCTCAGCACCTCGTAGAAATTCCGCTTGTCGGACTGGATGATGAGTGTGTGTTTCGCGGATTTGGAAAAAACAACCCGATCCTGCGGCTCGAGTTTGCAGATCTCCTGGCCGTCGATCACCAGCAAGATCTCCGTGCGTTGGATCGCCTCTACCTCCAGGATACAGGTTTCTTCTGCCGGTATGACGATCGGCCGGTTGGAGAGCGTAAAGGGACAGATCGGATTGAGGATAAAGGCTTCCATCTCAGGGTGCAGAATCGGGCCGCCCGCTGACATGGAATAGGCAGTCGAACCCGTCGGTGTGGCCACGATCAGTCCGTCGGCCCGATAGCGCGCCACGTAGGTGTTCGACAGATGAACGCCCAGGGCGATAATACGGGCGAAATCCCCGGCTCGGACAACCGCGTCGTTCAAGCCGCTGAAGCTCTGCAGTGCATTATCTCCCCTTCGCAGCTCGGCGTCGAACATCACGCGCCTGCTCACGCCAAGACGCCCATCCAGGTAGTTCGTCAGAACATCCGCCCATTCGCTGCTGGAGATTTCGGTTATGAAACCGAAATCTCCTAGATTCACGGCCAGGATCGGAACATTGCAGCCGGCCAGGCAGCGGGCGCCGTACAGCAGGGTGCCGTCTCCCCCCAAGGTGATGGCCAGATCGGTGTTTTTAGGTATGGGCGGAAGTTTCGTCTCATCCACGGGAATCGTCTCCGAGGCGATCGACAACCTCCGCAGGTACTGCTCCACCTCCTTGCGCAGCGCGACCGCCTCCTCTTTAAGAGAATTAACGAAGATAATGGCTCTGTGAATTCTTTTTCTCACCTGTTCAGACTATAACGATTCCTCAAAACCCAATCAAGGAAGCGTACTCAAGACCTTGCACAACAACTGGATATCCTTTCTGGCAAGGGAGGGATAGAGCGGAAACAGGAGAGTGCGCCAGAGCAACCGCTCTGCATTAGGATAGGTTCTTGCCGTGGTCGGGGTGGTGCCTTCCACGGACAGGACGGCATCAGCGAAGGCTGCTTCAGCCTGGATGCCTCTTTTCTCCGCATACCGCCTGACCTCGGGTCTGCCCCCTTTGACAACGACGGGAAAGCTGAAATTGACACCTGAGCCCTCTTCGAAAAGAGAGCCGTGGCGGGATCTCTGCAAGGCCTCGCGAAATACCTGAGCGATCTCACTGCGCTTCTGCAGGAAACGCGGCAGCTCCCGGACCTGGTTGAAACCCAGGGCGGCATTCATATCCGGCAGCAGCTCCCCGCCGTATCCACTGGCCACGATCTCCTTGAGTGTCCTCACCCCACGCCGGTCCGTACCGAATACCGCGCCGCCGCAACCAGCGGTGATCAACCCGCCGGGAGCCAGAGACAGCAGCGTGGCCCGGCCGCGGGCGCCGCAGGGCTGGCCTCCCCAGAGCCCTCCCACCGCCTGAGTGACATCTTCGATCACCGGCACACCCAGACGGAAAAGCTCGTCCCCCGAGGGCAGCGATCCCAAGGTGTAGAACAGCACGATCGCCTTTGCCCCGTCCCGCAGTTGCTGCTTGACCGAGTCGACCGACAACAGCGGGCGTTGCGGGTCCACATCGGCGATCACGGCCTCCAGCCCACGAGCCTCGATAATCTGCAGGTACTCCCTCGGTGCGAGGGCGGAAAGGATCACCCCATCCCCCTGCTGGAGCTCCAACAGCTGAAACGCACAGTGGATGCAGGAACGATAGCTGATCAGTGCAGCTCCCCCCGAGACACCGAGGGTTTTGCTCAAAGCGGCGGCAAACTCCTGGTTCAGCGGCCCGGAGGCGATCTGGTCGCTGACCAGGCAATTGAGAACACTGTTGTAGTCTTTGCGACGAAGTGTTGGTCGAAGTAAAGGGACAAGCATGATGAGTTCCTTTGTGGTTGAAGAATAGGCAGTTCTGCCTGTTTTTTCAATACGCCTTGTCTTTTCGCACCAGGGGGACAAAGCGGCAACCGATGCTCTCCGTGGTGTCGAAACGGTTGCCCGTCCGGCGGAGGATCAGCAGGGTTTGATAGTGACGGCTGTCCCCAACCGGAATGACCAGGATCCCGTTGTCCGCCAACTGGGAGGTAAGGGGGGGGGGGACGCCGGGTGCGGCTGCCGCCAGGATGCGGTCGTAGGGGGCGTATTCGGGCCAGCCGAGGGAACCATCGGCGCAGCGATAGGATATATTGGTGTAGCCGAGCTCGTCGAGCAACTTTCGTGAACGCTCGATCAGTTCGGGAATCAGTTCAACCGTGTAGACTTCTGCGGCAAGCTCGGCCAGGATGGCGGTCTGGTAGCCGCTGCCCGTCCCGATCTCCAGAACCCGTTCGCTTCCTCCCAACCTCATCTCTTCGCTCATCAGCGCGACCATGTAGGGTTGAGAGATCGTCTGCCCCCGGCCTATCGAAAGCGGATAATCGCCGTAGGCTTCGAAGCTGTTTGCACCGGAGACGAAACGGTGCCTGGGAATACAGGACATCACATCCAGCACCCCTTCGTCCCGGATACCCCGGGCCTGGATCTGGGTCCGCACCATCCGCTCGGCCTTACGGTTTTCCGCATAGGTTATCTTCACGAGACAAATCAGTAGACAATCAGCACCGGCAGAGGACTTTTACGCAGAAGATGAACCGTGGTGGAACCCAGGATATAATCCCGGATCTTGTGGGTTCCGTGGGAACCGATCAGGAGGAGGTCTGAACCCTCCCGTTCGGCAACCTCCAGCACCGTGTCGATCGGAGAGCCCTTCTCCGTAACCAGCCGGTGGTCAATGGCGTGTTTGTTCAGATACCTGTGCTCGCGTTCGGTTAATCCCTTCTCCTCTTCGCTGGACAATACGAGGAACTCCTTCCAGAAAGTTCCGAAGGCATTCGCGCAGAACTGAAGAGCCCTTTCGGCGGCGGGGGAGCCGTCGTAGGGGAAGAGGATCTTCTCCGGCGGTCGAAAGGTCTCGGGACAGGCCATGACGGGCCGTGGGGAGGAGCGCACCACATCCTCCGCCGTGGAACCCACGATGGTTCGGGCAAAGCGGGCGTTTTCTCCCTTCTGCCCGATGAACAGCAGATCTCCGGAACGACACTCTTCGGTGAGAATCTGTGAAGGGAGTCCCTCCCTCCGGACTCCTGCGAAGGGGACTTTCTTCTCCTTGCAGCTTGTCTCGAGATTCCCGAGGAAGCCCGCGGCAAACCCTTCCAGGTCCTTCTTGATCTTGATATAGAAGCTTTTCAGCTCCGGATCGGGGGGGATATAGGTTCTGGCGAAGGCATAGTCGAAATGGCCCGTAGCGTAGATGATGGGCAGCTCGGTCTTTCGGGAATCGATTACGAAGACCGCCTTGAGCTCGCAGCCGAGCCTGGAGGCGAAGTGTTCGGCGTACTTGAAGGCGGACAGCGAGTACTCAGAACCATCGATTCCGACGACAATCTGGCCTATCAATTCTTTACTCCTTCCTCACCACTGTCATTACGCTTTTTAGGTTTGCGATCCGAGGCGTAGCGCAGATCTTTGGCGTGAAGCTTGGAAACCTTGTACTGCTTGATCAACATCCTCAGGGCTTCATTGACCGCTTCTGTGCGATCGTGGTAGAAACCCTCCTGAATCATTTCATCGATCTCTTCCAGAAGATAGGTCGAGGTTTCTACGTAGGTCCGTGACACCTTTCCATCCTCCTCCGCGAGTGTTCACTTGTATTGTAATCCCTCCGGATCGCTCCTGCAAGGTTTCAGGATTTGGTTGGGGGTGAAGGGGATGTACCGGTCCAAGACCTGATCCGTAAGTCCACGCTAAAGTGAAATTGGAGGCAAAAAGTCAAGGCGCTTAAGGAAGCACGATTTGAGGGAGCCGGTCGACAGTGGCGGGATCGAGACGCTGCCAGCACTCGAGGAGGTGATCGAACCAGCCGTACTCGGCGAGCACCAGAACGTAGCGGTACAGCTCTCTGGCTTTCTTCTTGATGTTCGCCCGAAAATCGTCCAAGGCCTGCTCGTTTCCCAGATCGGTGACGATGCGGATACTCAAGGGAGGCAGGCTGTTCTTCAGCGCTCCGATAAACACACCGGCTGTTTCCCAGTTGGCTCCGGATGCCTGGAAAAGGGAGTAGAGGGCTTCCCGCATCGCTTGAGACTGGATCAGCAGCTCTCCGCAGGCCTGATTGCCCACACGGACCTGGAAGTTCGCCGTGCTGCCGGTCTCCCCCGCCTCCCGCAGCAGCGTTTCCCGGTCGGCTGAGGGCAGCACAGAAACGGCTGAAGGAAGCTTCATCTCCGGGATGCTTCGTGTGGGGAACCCGCTCCCGCCGATGTCGTATTCGTAGCAATCCCGACAGAGGATCAGCTGGCCTACGAAGGCACCTGGCTCGGTTCCAGCGCAGGAACCGGAGTCGACAATCAGGTCGGGGGTATAGGACAGAGAACCCGCCACGGTTGCCGCCGCAGCCCTGGCCTTGCCTGGTCCACTTTCAACGGCAAATACATCGATGTTACCGGCCCTACCTTTTGCTGAACGGCAGCCTGACAGCAGTTTGACATCCCTCAGACCGAGAATCTCCCGACAGGCGTTGAGCTCGGGCGGGAATGGACAGATTAAAAGCACCTTCACGGCGATACCCTCAGGTTGTGACAACGGTAAAGCCACGACCGGGGTGTCGTCAAGCACACGCATCTCGAGATTCCGCCTCTCCGGACTAACTTTGCGCAACACGTTCACCGGAAGTTTTGTTACTTCAGGGTTTCGCTCATCCGGGCATTCCTCCAGACCGGCATGCTGCAACGCCGCGCTTATTGCGGAGAAGAACACAGAGGCAATTTGACACCCGCTGCGGCTGTCACTATGATAAGGTTTATGGTAGTCAGGTTCGATATTGGTGAAGCGAAAATCGATGTTCTTGGTATAGCGGATGTACGCCGGGATTTCGATCAGATATCGGAAATCTTTCCCACCGTGGGAAAAGGCGAGCTCAGAGAGGCGATTCGGGCGGTGCGGCCCGACAGTGACGGGGAATACCTCGACTGGTACTTCAACTCCGTTCTGATACGGATCCCCGGCCACACGATTCTCATCGATACGGGATTCGGTTTTTCCAGCGGAGGGCCGGGGCTGGGAATTGCTCGGCTGCTGAGCGAATGCGGGGTGCGGCCGGAAGAGCTGACTGCGGTAGTCATCACGCATGGACACGGTGATCATACCGGAGGATTGACGGAAGCCGGCGCTCCAGCCATGCCGGATGCCAGGGTGCTCATTTCCCAGAAAGAATTCGAGTTCTGGATGGAGGGGAAGGCAGAGCGCTTTTACGGAGCCGAGGCTTCCTCAGAACAGCAAACCACGTTCTCGATCTGCCGCAATCAGATCGAACGCATCGATATGGATTCCCGGATCGCCGAGTCCACCGATACAATGATTCAGGCTCTCCCCGCACCGGGGCACACTCCCGGTCACATCGGGATCGAGGTTCGATCGCAGGGACACCTGTTGTGGCTGCTCGTCGACACGCTCCACGCCCTGGTTCAGCTTGAGCATACGGATTGGTCGCCCCGCTTCGACGTGAATCCGGAATTAGCCCGCACCACGAGAAGTGAATTGTTGGGCCAGGCGGCAAGGATGGAAGTACCCGTACATCTATACCACTTCCCATTCCCGGGGATAGGCACTGTCCAGGAAGCGGGTCAGGCATTCGTGTTCAAGCCTATCAATCTATAATGTCCGAAGATATCA
>Ga0315553_10002146_pt1 | contig 15984 bp, 12 predicted proteins | sample SalMarSW160140MG_FD_203099 | JGI IMG/M metagenome (GOLD analysis project Ga0315553, IMG submission 203099) | Salt marsh sediment microbial communities from the Plum Island Ecosystem LTER, Massachusetts, United States - Salt Marsh Sediment SW1601-40 ... | reverse complement strand
GATCAGGGATACGGACACGCTAAATCAGCGAAATGCAGTTACCAGCGCGCGAGACAACTCCCAGGCCTTTGCCGCCGACGTTGATGCTACGAACCCCATCCGGGCGGAATACATCGATCTGTGGGACCTGGCCGACCACGCGAGCGGTCTAAGTCTAGCCCCGACGGAGGCTGCCGCCGTCAAATCCGCCGTCGACGCCGCAGTGGTCCACGAGCGGCACGCCAGTGGGGAAGTCAGCGGGTATCCCTGGGATCACAGGGGTGCACATGGTCTGTCCATCTACTATCCCACCACCAAATCATCCAGTGCCTTCGGTGAATACCCTACCCGCTACCGGATGAGTCAGGATCAGGATGGTCGATGGGACGAGTTTCTGGCGTGGGCCCTGCCCACCGGAATTGGCCGAGGTATGTACTCCAGTCGCTCTACGTTCAGGTTGGCCGGCGGCGATGCCTTCGTCTTCAAGTATGTTTACCTGCCCGCCGTGCTGAGATAGACGCGCGCTGAAGCGAGGATGATGCCCGGTTCCGGGTGGAGCCTTGTGGGGTCAAGGGAAGGCAGACCGCGTCATGATGACTCATGATTACGGTCTGCCTTCGTGTCAGGTGAATCCCTGTCTCCAACGTAGGGATGGTTGAAACGCAGCTCACTCCATTGTGCGAGGAGATGTATGACTGATTTGTTGCGCACTCTCGCTGCTTACGTTCCGCCCGATATCGTCCGCGCTACGCTGAGCGAGACGTCGCCAGCCCCCGCCACCGAGGCTCAAGCCGACCGCTTTTCGGCGGCGGTCCTCTTTGCCGATGTCTCTGGCTTCACGCCGTTGACGGAAGCGCTGGCGCAAAAGGGCGCCGAGGGGCCAGAGGAGCTGACCCGCTTGCTCAACGGCTACTTTAGCCGCATGATCGCCCTCATCGAAGCAGGAGGGGGCGAGGTGGTGAAATTCAGCGGCGACGCGGTGACGGTGGTGTTTCCTGCCGTGCACGAGGATCTGAGTATCGCCACGCGCCGGGCCAAACAGGCGGCCGAAGTGATGCAGGAGGCAATGAGTGAGTTTGCCACGCTGGAAACCAGCGCGGGTCCCGTGGCCCTGGGGATGAAGATCGGCATCGGTGCTGGGGAGATCATAGCGGCCCGGGTGGGCGGCGTATTCGGGCGCTGGGAGTATGTCATCGCGGGCGACTCCCTACGCCAGGTAGCACAAGCGGAACACCAAGCCAGCCGGGGTGAGATCGTCCTCAGCCCGGAAGCTGAGGCGGTCATTGTCTCCCACGCTGTGAAGCCGCGCCCTCTGTCCCAGCCAGACTGGGCCGGGGTCCAGGATCCGGCGGCGGTGGAACTGGTCCTGCGGGCCTATGTTCCCGGTGTGGTCAGCACGTGGTTGGGCGAAGCGCTACAGGAGTGGCTGGCCGTGCTGCGGCCTATGAGTGTGCTGTTCATCGGCATCGGCGGCATCGATTACGCGCAGGCCGATGCCATCGAGAGGCTTCATGCCTTCCTACGCGGGAGTCAAGAGATCATTGAGCGCTACGAGGGTGGCATCAACAAGGTAGCAGTGGATGATAAGGGGACAATTGCCATCGTGCTGTTTGGCGCGCCTCCCCGCGCTCACGAGGATGACCCCGAGCGGGCCTTGCGCTGTGCGCTGGACCTGCAGGCTCTGGCCGAGACGCAGGGTCTGGAGCTGGCTATTGGCGTGACTACCGGGCGTGTGTTTGCCGGTCCTGTCGGCAGTGAGACCCGACGCGAATACACCGTGATGGGCGACACGGTCAATCTGGCGGCCCGTTTGATGGGCGTGGCTGGGCTGGGGCAGGTGCGCTGTGACTACGAGACGTATCGGGGCGCGCGGGGCAGGTTGGCTTTTGAGCTTCTTCCCCCTGTTCGTGTCAAGGGCAAGATAGGCCTAATTCGTATCTATCGTCCCGCAGGCGAGGTTGCCAGGGAAGGGGAGATGGAAACTGGCGGTGTGCTGGTGGGGCGTCGGGCCGAGGTGGCCAGGCTCGTGGCCTGCCTGGACGACCTGCGCGCCGGACACAGCCACATCTTGCTTATCGAGGGGGATGCCGGGATCGGCAAGTCACGGCTGGTGGAGGAGTTGACACGATTGATGCGGGAGCGCGGCATCGCGGGCCTGCAGGGCGCGGGACGCAGCATCGAGCAGCAGACGCCCTATCGAGCGTGGCGGGACGTATTTGTCTCTTACTTTGACCTGGAAGAGGCCCGCCAACCAGAGGAGCGACGGCAGCGGGTCCAGGCCCACGTTCGCGATGTAGCCCTCAACCTGGAGGAGCGTATCCCTCTGTTGAACGATATGCTAAACCTTGGGTTTCCTGAGAACGATTTGACTGCCTCGCTCGACACCCATCTGCGACACGAGAGTCTGGTCTCTCTCCTCCTGGCACTGCTGCGGGCCTGGGCGGCTGAGGGGTCACTGGTTCTCGTTATGGAGGATGCCCAATGGCTCGACTCGCTATCGTGGGATCTGACGCTGCAGGTGGCGCGGGCGCTCACGGTTGCCCAGGAGCCGCTGTTGTTGGTGGTCGTTATGCGCCCCCTGGAGGGCGAGGTCGCGCGTTTCGAACCGCAGGTCCTGGCAGGCATGGAGGAGGTCGAGGGTTTGTCGCTGGAATCGATGTCGCAGGAGGAGACACTGATGCTGGCGGCGGCCAGGTTGGGGTTGAGCGACGATGGGCTGCCAGAACCGGTCGCTGAATTGGTGCGCACGCGGGCAGGTGGTAACCCCTTTTTCGCCCAAGAGTTGGTGTATGCCTTGCGGGACAATGATCTCATCACCATCGAGACGGATGCGGGATCGACCCGCTGCCTGGTCAGTGGCGACCTGGATCGAGCCGCCCAGACGCTACCAGACACCATCCAGGGCATCGTCCTCTCACGCATCGACCAGCTGCCGCCGGAAGAGCAGTTGACGCTCAAGGTGGCGGCCGTCATCGGGCGTACCTTTGCCTATACGGCGCTTCACGAAACGCTGGGCGAGCATATGGAGGTCAGCCACCGCCTGCTGAGGGGCTATCTGGATGATCTGACTCACCTGGATCTGACGCCGCTGGAGGCGCCAGAGCCGGAGCTGACCTATCTTTTCAAGCACATCATCACCCAAGAAGTGGCCTACGAGACGCTGCTGTTCGCCCAGCGACGGCAACTGCATCGCACGGTGGCCGAGTGGTATGAGCGGACTTTTGGCGATGGCGCCGATCTGGATGCGCGGGCAGGACTCGATTCTCCCTTAGCGCGATATTACCCGCTGTTGGTGTATCACTGGCATCAGGCTGATGATCACGATCGTGAGCGGCACTACGCTGGACTGGCTGGTAAGTGGGCAGCGGCTCAATATGCTAATGTGGAGGCGGCGGGTTATCTCAGCCGTGCGTTGGAGCTCACGCCGGAGAGCGACCTGGAGTCACGATACGGCCTTCTGGCGGCGCGGGAGGCGGTGAATGACCTGCGGGGAGAGCGGGAGGCGCAGGCGCAAGACCTAGTGACGCTGGTCCTCTTGGCCGAGGGAATGAAAGATGAGCGTCGGGATATCGAAGTGGCTCTGCGGCTGGCCAACTATATGGAAGTGACCAGTGACTATTCGGCGGCGTTGATCGCGGTGCGGAGAGCCATTGAGCAGGCTGCCCGGACGGAGGGGTTAGCGGACGATACTCAAGGTTATATTGTGTGGGGCAAGGTGCTTTGGCGCCGGGGCGACTACGAGGCGGCGAACGCTCCACTGGAGCGTGCCCTGGCCTTGGCGCGATCTGCCGATGATCGCCGTAGTCAAGCACAGGGCCTCTACTACCTTGGTGATGTCTACCTTTACCAGGGCAATTATCAGGCGGCACAGGAGCACTACCGGCAAGCGCTGGAGATCCACCGTGCCAACGGTGACCGTCCGGGTGAAGCCGACAGCTTGAGCAATCTTGGCGTGATCCGTGGTGAATTGGGTGACTTGCCGGAAGCGCGAGACTACTTTGAACAGGCGTTATCCATCCACCAAACCATCGGCGATCGGCGGGGCGAGACAATGGCTCTCAGCAACCTCGGCGTCGTCTACTACGACCTGGGCGACTACAAAGCTGCGAGAGACTATCACCAGCGGGCATTTGATCTCCGCCTCACCATCGATGATCGTTGGGGAGAGGCTACCAGCTTGGTCAATCTTGGTCTGGTCTACCACGGTCTGGGCGACGATGAAGCCGCCCGACAGCACTGCCAGCGTGCTCTGGTCATCCAGCGAGAGATTGGCGACCGGCGCGGCGAGGGATACAGCCTGACCTACCTGGGGCACGCGCTGGTGGGCCTGGGCGAACTGGAGGCTGCCGCCGAGGCCTACAGCAAAGCGAAACGCCTGCGCCGGGAGTTGGGCCAGCAGGGCTTGGCCATAGATGATGTGGCAGGGCTGGCTCGCGTCGCTATGGCTCAGGGTAATCTTGAGCAGGCACTTGAGCGGGTGGAGGAGATTCTGGCGTGGATCGAGGATAACGGTCTGGAAGGAATCGAGTATCCCCTGCAGGTCTATATGACGTGCTACCGCGTTCTAGATGCTACAGGAGGCGCCGCGGCTGTCGAGCGGGCTGAAAGCATCCTGTCTGAAGCACACGATATATTGCTGGAGAAGACGGCCAAGATCAGCGATGACGCTCTGCGGCGTAGCTTTCTTGAGAATGTTGCGGTCAATTCGGAGATCACGGCTGCCTGGGGGAAGAAAAGTCGTTCCGCAGCCTAGCCGGTTCTGTGCTCGCCAGGGATCGTCAGATCCCGGCTTTGCGCGGCGAGAACGACGCTTCAGACGGAGATCTGACAGCCTGTCCTGAGTCTGTCGAAGGAATCCCCTTCAAGCAGGGAACCAGATGTTGATTTCCGCCGCGATGCACTAGATATCACTCATCCCCCTCGGGCCCAGGCCACAACCAGACAGACAAACCCCGCGAAAACACAATAGATGGCGAAGGGATAGAGTTGGTGGCGCTGCAGGTACCTGAGTAGGAAGTGGATGCAAGCAAAACCGACGGCGCCCGCTGCCACGAATCCGACGATAAGCGTCGGGGCCTGAGCTGCCAGGCCGCCCATCTGTGCCAGATCGGCTACCTTGAGTAGCCCCGCGCCAATGATGATCGGCGTTGCCAGGAGGAAACTAAAGCGCGCGGCAGGCTCTCGCTTGAGACCTCGAGAGAGGCCGGCGGCGATGGTCGCGCCGGAGCGGGAGATGCCTGGGAAGATCGCCAGTGCCTGGGCTAGCCCGACCAGCAGTGCATCAGGCCATCTCAGGGTGTCGAGGTCACGCTCGCGGCAACCCAGATACTCGCTGGCCGTGAGAAAGGCCGCCGTGACAAAGAGAAAGAGGGCGGCTGCAACGGGGCGGGCGAACATCTCCTCAAAGAAATCTTCCAGCAGGTAACCGATTAACGCTGCGGGCACGGTGCCCAGGATGATCAGCCAAGCGAGGCGGGCATTACCGGGAATTGCCGGACCCGGCGAGGGTTTAGCGAGGAGCTGGGGGACAGGATCGTCGCCATCCGGCCGTCGCTGCCCCCGCGTGAGGGCGGAGGCCACATATCGCCATACGGAAGGCAAGGACTGGACCCCGGCGATAGCGAGGGAGACCCAATCGCGCCAAAAGTAGGCCACCACGGCCGCGGCTGTGCCCCAGTGAACGACCGCATCAAAGGCCAGGCCGGGTGCGGGCCAGTTCAATAGCCAGGGCACGAGCACCAGATGGCCCGAACTGCTGATGGGGAGAAACTCGGTTGCACCCTGAAGGATACCGAGGAAAAGCCCTTGTAGTATGCTCACAACTGTGCCTCAGTGTCTGCCAAAAAGACCCTAAAGGTTTTCACCAGGTGATTGTTTTGGAGGAATCTCATAGCCATCAGTTGTTTTATTGCCAAGACCTTGCGCCAAACCTTTAGGGTTTCATTAGGGTCTCACCGGCTGATAAAGGAATTGGTCCATTCGGGTTGATCCGGCGCCTCGCCAGCGTCCAGGATCGCTCGCCACTCTTTGTCGGTCAGACGACCCTCTCGCATGTCGCGGGGAAACTCGTAATAGGAAAAGACGCCGCCCTTGGCGATGTGCACACCCCCTTCGCCATCGGGGATAGCGACATAGATCTCAAAGATGCGGCCAATAGCTTCCTCCAGGAACTGACCAGCGGGGTCGGTGGCGACATCGGCTACGAGGGCCGCTTGCTCCTCGTCCTCAAAGAACGGCATACCCTCGCCATCCTGGTCAGCGGCGGCGAGCGTCATAGCCTCCAACTCGCCACCGTAGTATTTGATGCGCTCATAGTCCTCGGTGGTCAGCGGTACATCGGCCAGCTCACGCTCGGCGGTGTCCAGCAAGAAGACGAGGAGACTATCGAGGCGCATCAGGTTGGCGTGGGTGTTCTCGGTGAGCAGGTCCCGGCTCTCCAGCCCGTCGCGGGTCATGCGGGTGAGGGACAACAAGCGAGCGTATGCCTCGGGATTCGGCTCCACCCATCCGTGGGGCGGCTCAGGCGGTGGGCCACCGCCCAACTCGGCCATCACTTGCTTGGCATAGAGGATGGTGTCGTGCTTGAGCTCGGTCCAGGAGCCCAGGGCAGTGTGGAGGTCCTTGCGCGCCCAGGCTTCAGTCTGCATAAAGGCAGGATACTCTCTGCCTTTGGGTTCGAGCAATGGATGGAATGAATAGAGCCAGGTCCAGTAGAGATTCTGGGTCCAGGAGTCGAGTTGGAGCGCCGAGATCTCTTCGCGCAGTTTGGACATCTGTTCTAGGTAGTTGGCATATGCCGTCTCGCCGGTCTGATCGAGGATGGTGTACGAGGCATCTGAGCCGAGGGCGGCCATCACGTCGAGCCCACTGGGGAGCGTGCGAGGGGCCGCGGGCGTGCCCACCTCCCTCCAGGTGAGCTCTTCAAAGATGTAGGCGTCAAGCACAAAACGCTGGCCCATAAAGCGAAAGCCCTGGGTCACTTCTTCCTTGTCCTCCGAAATATGGACCCACATTGAGTTGATCTGCGGGGGTGGCAGTTGACTGGCCGCATCGACGAATTCTCGCAGCTTCGACTCGTCAGCGATATCGGCGGCGGAACTATCCGCGCCAAAAAGGACGTCCCACAGAGCGCCGTACTCGTGGAAGCCGAGATCATCGGAGCTGCCGACGATAAAGACAGTAGGATCGTATACCTTGGCCCACACATCACCGGCAGGTTCTCCATCGACGGTCGTGTGGCGCAGGATGTAGGTGATCAGAAGCGCCATTTGGGTCTCGCTAGGCTTTTGCAGGCGCATATTGATGCGGCCGTACCACATCATCGTACGGAAATAACGCTCGAGTTGCTCGCTCCGGGTATAGTGGCCGCGGGGGACATACTGGGAATAGTCCTCACACAGGCAGGGTTGCTCCAAGCATTCGGGTGGAGGATTGGGATCACACGGGTTGCAGCTTGCCGGGCAGCCCTGGCTAAAAATGACGCTGCCATTCATACCCCCGTGAGCCCCTATAAGGGCCAACTCACCGGCGACCAGGTCGGCGACCTCTGGAGGCGTAGCGGAATCGGGGTTGATGAGGGCATCGGCCACGGCAAAATAGGCGAGCGTGTGCAGAGCCGTCGTCTCCATCGACGTGGTCTGGAGCTCGGCGTAGAGCTCTCGGGCCGATTGCAGGCAAGCGGCAGTCAGCGCTCGGATGTCGGGTTCAAAGCGCTCGCGCTCCAGATCGCGAAGCATCTTGTCGAACAGCAGGTGGTAGACGTGGAAGACAGAGTCGGTGGTGACAAAGACGGGGATCTCTTCGTAGCGAACGTTCTCATAGAGCTGGTAAAACTCTAGCCATTCGGCTGGCGTGACGACAAAGCCGTTCCCGGCCAGCACTGCGCTCTGGGGATCGCTCAGAGTAAAGGAATCATAGTTGCCCAGTGTTCCGAGATCGATCGGGAGGGCATAGCCTTGATAGGCGGCAGGCAGCTTGGCCAGGATCTCTGGGTAGGTGGCAAAGCCCGGTCCTCGGACTCCGGGCGGTGGCGTGGGGGAGGCGACGGGGAGCTGGGTCGGCGTGGGCGGGACGCTGGCCGTGGGTGGAACGGTCGGCTCAGATGGTGATGGCGTCGGCGATGCGGTAGGTGCATTGCAGGCCAAGATGGCGACAAGAAGGGCCATAGTCGCGGCGGTAATTGCTCGTGTGTTTCGCATAGGTGTGCCTCCTCGGTATCAGGCTATCCTACACACCCCCACAGTCCTTGGGGTGAAAGTTCTGAAACGCGATCTCGAACAGCGGATCCCATTCTGACCAGATGGGGACAGGGGCTTGCGCCACTATTTCGTATACGACATCGGCGGGGAGCATATCCCCCAATAGGGTCTCGGGCCGGACGACGACCATCAAGTGGGTGTGAGTTTCCGCCTCGTCCACAAGATCGGATCGCAGGCCGTCGAGTGAGGCGCCCAGATAGTCGGTGACCTGAGCAGCTTCGAAGACGGGGGCGTTCGCCTGGGTGGACCACCGGGCAGCGATCTGCGAGGCGACGGCATCAAGGGCTAGACCCTCCTCACCATCAGTCCGACGCCGGGCGATGATGAGTAGGGAGACGTCTTGATCGCTAGGAGACTGGAACAGGATCCCGTCACTGGTCTCCAACTCGGATGGATAGCTGAGCATGTGGGTGCACCCGTCGTAATAGCTTGCGCCTTCTGGAACGACAGGTGTTACAAGTGACACCGGCTCCACAGTCGCCTGGCTTGTGGGTGGGCCTGTAGGCACACAGGCCGCGAGCACAACGCTCGACACCATCAGGATCACATGGGCTCTCATATCGACGGTCTTTTTACCTTCCGTGGGTTGATGTAGACTCCACCGGTCGCTATTCTTCAGCGCACAGCTATATCCAGTATACCGTCGTTGTTCGCATCGGTCAAGCGGAGTTGATGAAGGGTGCTGGCGGGCGATCGCCACTCCAGCCCGAATCCGAAGCCATTCCACCGCCAGACATCGACGGCGGTGCCCGGACCGTCGCGCCCGCTGGCATAGTCTCCCTCAAGTGTCACGAGCTCGGTTCGCCCATCGCCGTCCACATCTCCTATTGCCAGGGACAGGAATGGCGCGGGCAAGGCGGACCCAGCCCAGACTTCAAGTCCATCCTTTGGATCAAGCAGAATGATCTGGCAGCTAGCGCCTGCGTCGTCGTGGAGACCGGCGATGGGACTGGGGCCCGGGGTCCAGCGCTGGATGGGCCAATCACGCCACGGACGCCAGACGAGGAGCACCCACTCGGCGGGGCCATCGTCAGTCACGTCGGCCAGGATGGCCCCAGTGACCTGCCAGGTCGAGGGGGCGGATGGAGGAGGCATAGAGGGGTGGGGGGAGAGAAGCGTGATATGGGAGGAAGAAGAAACTGGGGCAAAAGAACCGCCTCGAAAGACATAGATCTGCCAGGGAAGCATTGGAACGGAGCCGGGAGTGGAGAGAAGGAGGACAGTGGCAGCGGCAGTGACCAGGAGCCGGAGCGGAGTTCTCCCGCTGCTATTGGTCACCCGCGGTATTCTTCCTTTGCCAGAATTCCTGTCGATACGCCTGAAACTCTTGCGCCAGGATGGCCTCCCGGATCTCTCGTGCTATGGTGAGCATAAGGTGGAGGTTGTGGAGGCTGAGCAACTGGTGCCCCAGAATCTCGTTCGCACGGGTCAGATGGCGGACGTAGGCCCGACTAAAGTGGCTGCACGTATAGCAGCTACACCCAGGTTCCAGTGCGTTGGGGTCGTCGGCGAAACGAGCATTACGCAGGTTCAGCCGCCCCGTGCGGGTGAGAGCGGCTCCATTACGTGCCATCCGGGTCGGGAGCACACAATCGAACATGTCCACGCCCCGGGCCACACACTCGATCAGGTCCTCTGGCGTACCGACGCCCATCAAGTAGCGCGGTTGGTCGTAGGGCAGCAGAGGATCGATGGCGTCCAGGGCAGCGTGCATCTCCTCTTTTGTCTCTCCCACGCTCAGGCCACCAATCGCGTAGCCGTCAAAGCCAACCCGAGCCAGGAAACGGGCCGATTGCTCTCTCAGATCGGGGAAGATGCCTCCCTGGACGATGCCAAAGAGCGCCTGGTCAGAGCGGGTCTGGGCAGCCTTGCACCGCTCGGCCCAGGCGTGGGTGCGCGCCAGGGCCTGCAGGTTGTACTCATAGTCGTAGGGTTCGGCGCACTCGTCGAAGCAGACGATGATATCGGCTCCCAGGTTCTCCTGGATGGCGATGGCCTTCTCCGGTGTGAAGCGGTGCTCGGAGCCGTCGAGATGGGATCGAAAGGTAACGCCATTGGCGTCAAGCGTGCGCCGCTCGGCCAGGCTGAACACCTGATAACCGCCCGAGTCGGTGAGAATGGGGCTATCCCATCCCATAAACTCGTGCAGCCCGCCCAGACGGGCGATGCACTCGTCTCCGGGACGGAGGTAAAGATGGTAGGTATTGGCCAGGACAACCGTCGCCCCGAGATCGTGCAGATCACGCGGGGAAACGGCCTTGACGGTGGCCTGGGTGCCAACGGGCATAAAGACCGGCGTGAGGGACTCTCCGTGGGGAGTGTGGAGTACGCCGGCGCGGGCCCGGCCAGCGGTGGCTACGAGGGTGAAGAGGCTCTGCTCGCTCGTCACGGTCAGGACCTTACGGGTGCTGCTGCCGGCAATTCGATGGTGATCGTCGTTCCCTGGTCGAGTTCGCTCTCTGCGCGAATGCGCCCACCGTGGGCCTGGACCAACTGCCGGACGATGGCCAGACCCAATCCACTCCCCGCTCCGGCAAGACGAGAGCGGGACCGGTCGCCCCGCCAGAAGCGGTCAAAGATGAAGGGCAGGTCCTCCGCCGGGATGCCCTCGCCAGTATCCGACACGGTGATCCGTACGGCCTCTTGGCTGGTCTTGGCTTCGAGTGTGATGGTCCCGCCAGCGGCTGTGTGGCGCAGGGCATTGGCGACCAGGTTGCTCAATACCTGATCCAGGCGCCCCACGTCAGCGAAAACGTTCGCGGCAGACACGTTTTGGTCGGTCTCGACGTGCAAGTCCACGCCCGCTGCCTCCGCCTGCCCGCTGAAGCTCGTCTGGACGTCAGTCAGCAGCTCTAATACATCAACAAGCTCGCGCACGAGCGGTAGTTGGCCAGCCTCGGCCAACGAGAGCGTGCGCAGGTCATCAACCAGCCGTGCCAGGGCACGGGTTTCGTCGAGGGTGGCGTTTATGTGGTCTGGGGTCGGCTCGTATACCTGATCCAGGATGCCTTCCAGATTGCCCTGAATGATGTGGAGAGGGGTGCGCAGCTCGTGGGCCACATCGGCGGTGAGGTTACGGCGTTGCTGATCGGCGCGCTCCAACTCCTCGACCATACGGTTAAAGGACCTGGCCAGTCGACGGAACTCGCCAGGACCCCTTGTTGACGTTGGGACCCGGGCGCTGAGGTCGCCTTCGGACACAGCGTCGGCGGCGCTCATCACGTCGGACAGGGGGGTCGCAACGCCGCGATAGACCTGCAGGGCCAGGGCTCCCGCCAGCAGCGGCAACGCAAGCGACAAGGCGCAACCGCCCATCCACACCAGCGCCGCTGTTTGAGCTGCTCCTCCGAACAGGCGCGTGAGGACAAAGGCGATCGTCCCCATTCCCCCCAGGATCAGCAGGGCCATAAAACCAAAGGCCCCAGCGAGCCGGAAGAACAGAGGAGCCCGGTTACGCCGCCATTCCCTTCGCCAGCCGACGTGCTGTCGGTGGTGTGCCCACGGTCGCCCGGGTGGATGCGACCATGGCCCGTGGCGATGGTGTTTCTCAGGGCCCTTCCACTCAACACGCCAACCGTTTTCCGAGGAGCCGGTCCAGGCCCAGGGGCCTCTGTGTTCCCAGGGCTCGTCATCCGGTGCGGGATCGTCGTTCCACGGCTTGCGCACGGTCACACCTCGTCGGTGAAACGGTAGCCGATACCATAGACGGTGAGCACGTAGCGCGGTTCGGCAGGATCGATCTCCAGCTTGCGACGAAGGTTCTTCAAGTGAGGAACAGTATTTGACTTTTGCACGCACGTTCTCTGTGTCATGAGTGGCGATCCTGCTAATTGCCTCAGTGGGTGATTACACCTCGTCGGTGAACTTGTAGCCAATACCGTAGACGGTGAGTACATATCTTGGCTCACCTGGGTTGGGTTCCAACTTTTGACGCAAGTTTTTCACGTGCGCATCTATGCTGCGGTCGAAGCCGTCGTACGCCACGCCGTGTAGCCGATCCAAGAGCTGCGCTCGGGTAAAGGTCTGCCCTGGGTGTTGGGCCAGGACGGCCAGCAGGTTGAACTCACTGCGGGTAAGGCGGATCGCCTCCCCAGCGCGCGCCACGCGATGGCCGTGCAGGTTGATCTCCAAGTCGCCGACGCGGATAAGGCCGGGGGTGTGGACGCCGCCGCGCACACGCCGCAGTACGGCCCGCACGCGGGCCACCAGCTCGCGGGGGGAGAACGGCTTGGTGATATAGTCATCGGCGCCCAACTCCAGGCCGATGAGCCGGTCGGTCTCTTCGACACGGGCGGTGAGCATGATGATCGGCACGTCGGATTCGCGCCGCAGCGCCCGGCAGACGTCCAGGCCGTCCATCTCGGGCAGGTTCAGGTCGAGGACGATCAGGTCGGGCCGCTCGTGCCGGGCCATGGCCAGCGCCATCTTTCCGTCGCCAGCCGTGACGACACGGAAGCCGCCCTTCTCCAGGTAGTCCCGGGCCTGTTTGACTATTCTCGGTTCGTCGTCGATGACGAGGATCGTTTCGTTCATATCGCTAGATCAGCTATCTTTTACCACGAATAGCGCGATTATGCAAATCCGGCGCAGTATTCAATGTTTTACTTGAGCGCCTCCTCTTTGCCCAGGGATCGGGTGTCAGGGATTAGGGATCAGTGATCGGGTATTCGATGTTCTACTCGGACACCTCCCGTATGCCTTGTAATAGGCCGGTGGTGGAGCAGTGTATTCGCAGATTCGGATATAACAATGAACCGGGAAGGTTAACCGAATCGTCAGCTAGGCTGCTGCATCAGGTGTGTTTGACAAAGCTATAGGTGTGTTTGCCCTTGTCCCCCAGATGGAAAAATCGACCATCCGTGACGCCTGACATAATCTCATCCTCGGTCATATGGTGATCGCTGAAGGATAAGGTCCCACTTGGCTTTAGCACTCGATGGAGTTCCGCCAGTATCACCTGGGGATTGTCCAGGGCGTGGAAGACGTCGTAGAGGAGGACCACGTCCAAACTGGCATTGGGCAGCCCCGTCTTGCAGCCGGAGTGGATGGTCTCTACATTGACGAGATGTTCTCTCGCCGCGATCTCTTGCACGCGTCTGATGGCGAGGGGATGTATGTCCAGGGCGTAGACCTTCCCGAACTCACCTACCAATTCGGCGGCAGCGAGAACGTATCCTCCCGGCCCGCATCCATAGTCGAGCAACTTGTCCCCTGGTTTGATGCCCACTTCGCTCAGGATCTCTACCCGGGGCAGGACCAAGTCACGCAGTCTGAAGAAGAGGGACATGCCTCTGAATCTGAAACTGGACACTAGTGAATCCACGTTTTCACCTCCGATTTGTGGAGAAACCATGAGATTGGACCAATCTGGTCAGCAAAAAGGGTGCTGGACTGCTTTACTCCTTTTGCGAGCCGGTCTCTTCGTTCTTTTCGTCAGCTTCGTCCCATCCCCAGCACCAGGGTGGCATCGGCGGTGCGGGGCCGTACTTGGGATACCGGCGGGCGGCGCGGTGCCAATGGCCTCCGTGTGCGAACCACGGCCCAGCCATCGCGTGCCGCCAGACGGAACCCCAGATGACGAAGCGTATCAGCTTGCTGATCACACCAATAAAGACCAAGCCCAGGATAATCGTCACCACGAGTCCGCCACCAAAGGGGCGGTAGGGCGCGAAACCGTGGGGCCAGAGCGGATAGACCGGCCCCGATGGGGCCGTCGCGCTCTCTTCGCCAGCGGTCGCGAGTTGGCCTGCGGAGTAGCCTGAGGACCACGCGGTCTGAAAGACGGCGTATCCACCCACAGCCAACAGGCCAATGAGAAACAGCGTCGCTAGCGCCCTGATCCAAAACCAGTTCTGTGACATTTGTCACCTCCTAAGGTTTATGTCAGAAGGTAGGGGTTGGTGGGACCCAGAGGGAGACCCAGAGGCCAATCACCAGGATGAACAAGCCAATCCCGAATAGCACTCGAGCAATCTCGCTCATGCTGCCCCTCCCTGATGTCTGTGTCACTTGTTGCATTCTCTCACCTCCGGATACCGTTCTACCTTCTCTGTACTTGTGCATCAGTATGCCACAAACCTGTGAAGGAATTATGAACAGGTATCGGAAATGTGATGAATCGAGGGGCCAGCCGAGGCCATCTGAACAGGTGCATCCCACCTGAAGAAGCCCAAGACGATTGGACCACCAGGCATGTTGCCCTCATTCTGCGTCGGTGCTACAATACACAGGCAAGAGTCAAAAAACCACAAACACTCTGAATTGAGCCTCTATCAAGGAGCATAGCAAATGCGTGGAAAACCACCCGCCACTGAATTCCCGTCCGATTTCCTCGTCCGAGATGACCTGGAGAAAGTTGCGCCCTTTGTGGCCGAGCTTATTCGCCGGGAGGAGGAGCGCCAGGCGCGCAAGCTGATTCTGATCCCCTCCGAGTCCTCCGCCCCCAAGGCTGTCCGCCAGGCGTTGGGTTCCGTCTTCCAGAATGTCTACGCGGAGGGATATCCACCGCTGCGTATGACACGGGATCCGGAGGAGCGGTTAGGGGATATGGCGTGGCAGCTCACGTTCTACCGTCGTTACGCCGACCGGCGCTTTTACAAAGGGGTGGACTATGTCCACTTTGTCGAGTGTCTGGCCCAGCGGCGGTGCGCGCAGCTTTTCGCTCATGGCTCGATCCTGCCCGAGCACATCCACGTCAACGTGCAGCCGCTGTCTGGCGCGGCAGCCAACCTGGCCGTGTACTGGGCGTTGATGGAGCCGGGCGACACGTTGATGGGATTGGATCTCTTCCAGGGCGGGCATCTGACCCACGGTTCTGAGTTCAACATCTCCGGCCAACGGTACCGGGTGGTCTCTTATGGCGTCGATCCCAAGACAAAGAGGCTCGACTATGATGCCATCCGTGACATGGCGCACGAGCATCGACCAAAGGTGATCGTGGCGGGGTACACCTCCTATTCCTGGGCACCGGACTGGGCAGCCTTTCGGGCCATCGCTGACGAGGTGGGGGCGTACCTGATGGCCGACATCGCTCACACTGCGGGAATGGCGGTCGCTGGCGTCTATCCCAACCCGGTCGGTCTGGCTCACGTGACCACCTTTACCACCCACAAGACGATCTGTGGCCCACGCGGCGCGGTGATCATGAGCACCGACGAGGAACTGGCCCAGACAATCGACATGGCAGTCTTTCCTGGCGAGCAGGGTGGGCCCCACGTGAACAAGTTCGCGGCGTTGTGCGTCGCTTTCCAGATCGCCCAGACGGAGGATTTCCGCCAGCTTCAGCACCAGATCGTTGCCAACGCCCAGGCGCTGGGAGCGGGGCTACAGAAACGAGGCCTTGGGTTGGCCTACGGCGGCACGGATACGCATCTGTTGTTGATAGATTTAAAGTCGGTGGACTCGGTTAACGCTTACCCGGTTTGGGGTGAACCCACGGTGCGGATCCTTGACCTGGCCGGGATCGTGGCGAACAAGAACACGATACCGGGTGACACCGAGACCGCGTTGGCGACGGGTGTCCGTCTTGGCACGCCGTGGGTCACGCAACGGGGACTGGACGAGGAGGACATGGACACGCTGGCGGGATTGATCCACCAGATCGTGACCAATATCCGCCCGTTCGCCTACAATGGTCTGATCGGGACCCTGCCGCGAGGCAAGATCGAGTTGGGCGTGTTGGAAGAAGTGCGGCGTGGAGTGGCGGCACTGGCCGAGAAGGCTGGGATCGATTTTGAGTACACACAGA
>Ga0315553_10002145_pt1 | contig 15984 bp, 10 predicted proteins | sample SalMarSW160140MG_FD_203099 | JGI IMG/M metagenome (GOLD analysis project Ga0315553, IMG submission 203099) | Salt marsh sediment microbial communities from the Plum Island Ecosystem LTER, Massachusetts, United States - Salt Marsh Sediment SW1601-40 ... | reverse complement strand
TCGTTCGCCCTCCTTCGGTGGCACATCCTCAACACGCTCGCCCCGGGCAGGAAACACCGCTGCCGTCCTGACCGATGCCGGCGGCTCCTTCGCCGCGATTCCTTGCACGTCGATGCGACATCGTAACGTGACCTGTTCAAGCCGCAAGCACACCTTGATCGCCATATCGTGACCGAACATTTGGTGCTATACACAGCTCTGAAGGCCGACGGCGAACGATGCGCGACTTTGCCGGCCGGGCCGATCAGGCGTACACTGGGCCGCAGCAAAGACGTTACGGGCAGTCAGAGCGGCTTGGCAGTGGTGTTGAGGATGGCTATGGACGAATGGGACACAGACGCGAGTGAGCGATTGGGCAAACAGGTCCACTTTCTCCTGGAGGTCGACAAACTCAAACAGGTATACCGGCAGACGTACCTGCTCGATCAGTCGCGCAAGGAGAACGACGCCGAGCACTCGTGGCACATCGCGCTGATGGCCGTCGTGCTTGGCGAGCACGCCGCCGAGTCGGACGTCGACCTGCTTCGTGTGCTGAAGATGCTGCTGATGCACGATTTGGTGGAGATCGACGCGGGCGACACCTTCTGCTACGACGAGGCCGCCCAGCGAAGCAAGCTTCAGCGCGAACGCGTCGCGGCTGACCGCATCTTCAACCTGCTTCCAGCCGACCAAGCCGCGGAATACCGGGCGCTTTGGGAGGAGTTTGAGGCCGCGACGAGTGCCGAAGCCCGCTTTGCAGCCGCGTTGGACCGGCTTCAGCCTCTGACGCACAACTGTATGACCCAGGGACGCGCCTGGCAGGAACACGGGGTGACGGAGGATCAGGTGCTGGCCCGGAACCGCCACATCGCCGACGGCTCGCCCGCGCTGTGGCGTCACGCTGAGAACATGGTTCAAAACGCCGTCGAGCAAGGCCACCTGGCGCGCTCAACCGACTGAGCGATCATCGCCCACACCCGCAGCCATGAAGCCAATCGAGATCGCTGTGACAGGCGCGGCGACTTAGCTGGCGGGGTAGAACTGCGGCAGGTGGGCGCGGTGGGCCTCGAACAGTTCGTCGATCACCTTCTCGATCACGTCCAGGTCGCGGTGAGCGGGGTGGGCCATCGCCGCCTGAAGAACGAGCTTGCGATCGCCGCTGATGGCTGCATCGACGGTCAGCTTGCCGAAGGCGTAGGCGTCGCGCACCATTCCCTCGACGCTGAACGGCAGTGGCCCGGCCGCCACCGGCATCGCACCGTTGTTGCCGAGAAGGCACCCGACCTCGACCACCGCGTCGTCGGGCAGGTTGGGTACCGCGCCGTTGTTGACGACGTTGGCGGTTTCGAGCATGCCGGTGTTGTTGGCCATCGCGTTGAGCGCGCCGATCGCCTGGTCGCCGTGCGCCGCGTCCTCTTCATCGTGCGGGGCGATCGAAGCGGCTCCCGAGGCGAGTTGCCTGCGTATTCCTTCGCGCTTTTCGGCGCCGAGTTTCTGCAGCCACGTGGAGCGATGCTCGAAGTCGGCCTGGAGGTGATGGTCCATCAGCTTCCGCAGGTTGTAGTAGTAGCGAGCGTAGTAGACCGATCCGGGCAGGATGCCGTAGTAGCGATACAACCGGCAGGCGTCGGCCTCGACGGTGTTCACAACCGGGTCGCCGTCGATGTTCTCGTAGCCCGATGACCGCGACAGATCGACGGCATCGATCAACTCGTCCATGATCTCGTACAGATCTCGCCCCTCGTGATAGAGCTTGAGGCACCAGGTGTGATGGTTCACGCCCGCCGTGTAGGCGTCGATCTCGCCCGCGCGGATGGTCGGCAGCTTGAGAAGCTTGGCCGCCAGCCACTTCACGCCCCACACACCGTCGCACAGGCCGAGCGTTCGGTCGTGACCCGCGCGCAGCGTTGCGTCGACGACCATGTTCGTCGGGTTCGTGTAGTTAATCAGCCACGCCTTCGGGCAGCGCCGTTGAATGGCCTCGGCGATCTGCACGACCACTGGAATGCATCGCAAGGCCATGAACACGCCGCCCACCCCGACCGTCTCGATCCCCAACTCGCGATACTTCTCCGGGATGGTCTCGTCGAGGTAGCGGCCCTCGAGCCCGCCGGGGCGGATGCACGACAACACGAAATCCGCTCCGTCCAGCGCCTCGTCGAGATTCATGGTGTACGAGAAGTTCAGCGGGATGTCTTCATTTCTCGCTCCCGTCTGGCCCCATTCGCACATCAACTTGACTGCTGGTTCGTTGACGTCGGTCAGTACGACATCGCTGCCGGCCAGCGTGCCCTGTTGAGCGTAACGGGCCAGGCTGGCGAACATCGAGGTCATGTAGGCCGAACCGCCGCCGATAATGCAAATCCTGACAGCAGGCATGGAGTCTTCCTTCCAGTAGGATCTTGCCCATCGCACGTCTATGGGCGACGCGCTACGATAGCAGCACGGCTTCTCGACGGTCAAGCATCGCAGCCGGCGCCGGCAGGTGCAGCGTCTGCGCTGAGTTCGTACAACTGCTGCGGCTGGTCGATCCCGCGGATGGTCACGGTCTGCCAACGTCGCGTGTTGAACGACGCCGGTAGAGCTTGGGCTACAGACTCACTGACGAGGATCTCGCCGCGCTTAGTAAATTCCTCAATGCGGGCAGCCATGTTCACGGTGTCGCCGACCACCGTGTAGTTGGCACGCCGGGCCGTGCCGATGTGTCCCGCTGCGGCCGGGCCACAATGGATGCCGATCCCACAGTCGATGGGCGCCTGCCCGCGCGCCGCGCGCCGCGCGTTCAAATCCTTCAACGCTCGCTTGACGCCCATAGCCGCGTCGGCGGCCCGAATGGCGTGGTCCTCCTGCGTCAGCGGCGCGCCGAAAACGGCCATCAGCTCGTCGCCCACGAACTTGTCGATGAACCCGTCACAATCGAACACGGCTGAGGTGATCGCGTCGAAGTATTCGTTAAGCATGGCAGCTACAGCTTCGGGGGCCATGTGCGTCGACGTGGCGGTGAAGCCCCGCACATCACAGAACAGCACCGAGACCTGGCGAACCTCCGTGCGTGCGACTCGCGTCGGGTCGCTCTTGATGGCCGCCAACACGTGTGCTGAAACGCTCCGCCCGAAGAGCGATTCGATCTGCCGATTACGTTGAGACAAACGCCGCGCGCTGGTCAGCGCGACCACAAGCTGCACACCCAGGGAGACGAGCGTCATCACGCCGATCGTCGCCAGTAGCGGCACCATCGGCAGCACCGTCGCCCGCTGAAAACTGATCCGGCACACGAGCAACCACCCGCCCGCAAACAACACAATGCCCGCGATGAAGTACGCCCCCAGCCGTACCCAGCCATAACGCCCCGCCCACCAGTCGCGAAGACTCAAGAAGTACCAGCCGACTGCCGAGGCGACGAGCACCACCAACAGCGCCACCCATCTGCGGTGCGAGGACCAATCAGCTAGCGGTCGGTCGTGAAGAATCATGTCGATGACGTTCGCATGATAGTAGACACCGGGGATGTGCCTGTCGGTGAAAGGCACGGCAAAGTGATCTTCGAGCGACCGCGCCTCGCCGATCAGCACCACCGCCCCGTCTACCGGGCCGAGGTCGCACTGCTCGCGAACCACGTCGGCAAAGTCGTAGGTGACGAACCCTTCACCGGGACCGGCGGCATAGTTGACCAGTTGACCGTACCGGACCACACGATCGCCCAGGTGGGCGGCTCCGGTGGCCGGCAACTCCAGTGCGGGCATGGGCCGACCGGCCTGCATCGCCTCCTCGGCGAGCAGCAGATAGGTCAACACAAACGGGAAGTGCGGAATACGAATGGTCGAGCCGTCCTCGCCGACCAGTAGATCCAGGTTCGGCAGCTCCGGCAGCCGGCGCAAGACACCGTCCGGGTCGGGCTGAACCACCAGCGAGCCCTCATCCGGCTCGGCCTCGAGAAAAACCGGCGGCGCGCGCATGGACACGTCGTCGGCCACGGCTACTCCCAGCACCACGTTCGTGCCGGCGATGGCATCGGCAAGACGTCGGTCGATTTGCGGATCGCCACGGCCCTGAAGCCAGAAATCCAGGCCGATCGCGACGGCCCCGGCGTCGGCTAATTGATCGATGGCGTCGTCCAGATGATCGCGAAAATCAAAGCGCTCGTCGGGGTGGGTCAGTGCTCGGCGGCTGCTTTCGTTGATATGGACGAGCACGATGCGAGGATCCGGCTGTAGAGGTCCTCGGCAGCGGAAGCGCCAGTCGATGGTCACGCGTTCCAGCGCGTCCGGCTCGCCGATCAGCACCGGCACCGCGCAGAGCGCGCCGAGCAGCGGCGGAATGAGAAGACGGATCGTCCGCCGCTGCCTTGCGGTCAGAACGGGACGGTCGAGAAGATACGACCCGGGTGCGTGGTCAGCGCCGTTCATGGATGCGCCCGCACATGGGCTCCGTCCGAGAAGTCGGACAGCGGCAGCCGACCCTCGCTGCCGGCGGCAGGTGCGTCCACCACGACCAGAACTTGGGCGTTCTTCAGAGCGCCGGCTGCCTCGGGCGAACGGCGAAGCCGCTGGGCGTCCTCTTGTGTGAGCACGAGTTGAGTCTTCTGCCCGCCGGCGATTTCAGCCACGCGAACGGCCATTCGACGCTTGGCGCGCCGCCTGCTCGGTGCGGTCGATGGGTTTGAAGGCTGCGACGTCGCTTCCTGCTGCCCGATAAGGCTCTCGCCAGGCGGCTCCTGCGGGGCAGCGGAGGCGAGCATAAACCAGACTCGCCTGTTCGACTCCACAGCCGCCTGCAACTGCTCAAAATCGAGGGCCGACTCCACGTATCGCGCGGGCGGGCGCCGCTGCGCCACGTCGCGAGACAGTGTCCTCAGGTCGTAGAGCACCTTCCCGTCGGCAACCAGAATTTCAGGGAAAAGACAAGGCGACAGCCCGCGTCCCCGCGCGTCAATCACAAGGACAAAATCAGACACGTCGGCCGTACTGACGACCAGCGCGAGTCGACGACCGGTCGAACGGGCGAGTCGGGCGCGATGACTCGAAGCAAACAGAGACGACAACCCGCGCATACCCCACAAGGGAACACGCAGCGTCACTTTGCACTCCGGCGGATCGGCTCCGGCCAGCCAGCGTGTTTCAACCACCTTGTGCCCGCGCAGCCATCCCCGAACACGCACGAGACCGTCCCGCACCTGCCCGACGCGCCCGTTTGCGTCGATGCGAATGCCCTGGGCCATGGCCAGGGCGTTGCGGGCCGCAATCACCTCGCCCGCCCGCCGGGCCATCAGACGTTCCTGTTCGCTCGAACCCGTCGCCCGGCCGATGCCCTCGGCCAGGAGGTAGCCGTTCGCCCAGTCGATCCTGCCGGCGTCAACCGGTTCGAGATGGTCTCGGAAGCCGCCGGTCAACACGAGAGCGTCGTTGTGGCCGGGTTGCTCAGCCTGAATGGAGACAGCCAGTAATACGACTACGCCGACGAAAGCGGCGATCCGACACGCACAACCACAACCTGGCGTCTGCAACATATGCCACCCCCGTCGGTCAATCCGCCCGTCCACGGCACGACGCGGTAGAGAGTTGCCGGCCCCTTCCCGCCGCGCACACGACGGACCCAGCATGACCACGGGGAGCCATCTTCACAGAACCCGCCCCCGGTGGCAAGGTTCCTCCGCTACGAGATGGGCGGCAGCCCCACGAACAAGCGGGTCTCGGTGTGCTGAAGAGGATCGATCTCGCCCGTCGCAGCCGCACGGGCGAACACGGTTCCCGGCCGATCCGATCGCATCGCTCGCGACAACACATTGAAGCCTTTCGGGTGATCCCACTCGCCCATCCCATACGCGCCCCGGACGGTGTCCATGGCCACGCGACCAAGTGCCTCGCGAGCGCCGGCCATGCAGGCATATAGCTCCTGCGGCGAGAGCCCCTCCACCAGCCCGCGACGCACATTGACCGTCTGACCGCGCGCATCTGTCACGGGCCCCCGCCCGGCGATCAGTGCACAGAGCCAGTTGAGAGTACCGCGCGCCTCGCCCTTTACCGCCAGGAGCTGCGGGCCCAGACCATCGTCCTCATAATTGGTGCGCGCCGCCAGTTCCTCGCCGATATCGAGCCGATACTGCTGCCAGCAGTCAGTATCCTCGTCCTTCGGAAACGGCGGACGCTTGACGCTCTCGCCCGCGAACGGGCTGATGGACGCACCGGACTCGCGTGTCACGTCAAACCCGCGCCGCATCAGGCGATCGATGGCCGCCAGTGTCTGATCCGCCCCGTCACGCCGAAGCAGGCCGGACATCGCTTCGGTGAGTGACGCACGTGTCACGAAGCCATCGGGCGCTCGCACGTCGGTGCCGGCAAGCTTGGTCACCTCCGCAAGGCCGCCCGGTGTCAGGCTGAGCCAGGCCAGGCCCCAGACCGCATCCTGATTCAGCGCCAGCCATCGGATGAGGCGCGGGTCACGCTGCAAATGACCTGCAAACGACAGCCGCTCCCGGGCGTCGCGCTGGCCGGCCTCGGTAACGGGAAGGTGAACGCTAGCCTGATCGCCGTCAAAATCGGCGTTCATTGGCAGTGTCGCCAGGGGATGAATGCGGATTACCCGATGGGGGGTTCGCACCGGACGAAACGCCAGAAATGAAGTAGGCAGAATCGTGGGCGCCCGATGGATGACCACCCAATGTTCCGCCATCAACTCGTCCAGTATGCGTGTGGCTGCATCGCTGCGCCTGTGAACTTCTCGGTCGTCGCCCAGCCGCCGCGCGACCAGCGGGCCGAACAGCGTCCACGCGATGTCCTCGGGCACGCCCACCTGGTCGGTCTGAAGTTCACCTCCAGGGGAGATCACCGCGCGCCCACTGAACAGGGTCCGACCGCGCCAGGCCAGGCCACCCGCCGGCAGGACGGCGTCCAGATAGGCCGTCAAGCGTGCCTCCAAAAGCCGCACCGCCCGCATGCGAACGCTATCGGGCGCTCGGGTGTCGAACAGACACCTCAGACGGTCGTTCGCATCGGCCAGGGGTCGATACTCGGGCAGGTTCTGCACAATCCCCACCTGCCTGAGCTGCCCGTCGCGATGCCAAGGGTGCGCCACAGGCTGGGCCAGATCGAGTGTGTCGCCCTCAGGCTGTTTGAGCCCGAAGCTTACCCTCTCGCCGTCGAAGTCTGCCTTGACGCCTGCTACGGCCAACTGTTTCCGTAGCCTTGCGAACGCCGGCGTCGGCGGCTCGGCCTGGCCGATGGCACCAGTCGCAACACGCGCCGCAAGCGTGTCCGCGTCGGCGCGATCAGCAGATCGAGTGTTGATATGCTCCAGCAGAAAGTCGAACGCCTCGGCATCACGCAGTCCCCAGACTTCCGGCTCGCCGACTATCTGTCCGCCGGGCGGCGACACGTGGGCGTGGATCTTCACTCGCGCCAGGTGATGGGTAACCCCCCAGTAGACCCATCCAGCGGTACTGCGGCGCGGCAGCGACTTGCCGCCTCGACTCACCGTAAGCGTCTCCATGCCGCACTCCGGCAGCCCGACGGCCGCAAGGCGCTGGCGTAGCTGATCGGCGCTCGGTGCCTGAAATGGTGGCACGACCGCGACTCGTCCTTCAGCCTTAGCGATGCGCCCCATGACGGCCTCGCGGATCTGGCCGAAGTTCATGCGGGTGTGGCAGCCAAGGAAGTTGAACACCAGTTCGACGGGTGTGCCGTCGGAAAGATGCGGCATCTTTTCATCGGGTAGAATGCGCGAGACCGTGCCCTTGGTGCCGTGACGGTTGCTCAACTTGTCGCCCGGCTCGATGGGATGCTCGAAGCCAAACCGCTTGACGGCCGACTCACTGAGCACAATCGCGTCCTCGTACGTGTCCTGGCCGAGCGACACGAAAGCCGTCAGGAGGTTCCGACCGCACCAGAACCGGCGAGCATCCGGCTCGTTGCCGCTCTGCACGAGTGCCGGCTCGGGCTCGGGAGGCACGACCCATTGCCGCATCATGTTGCAGCCCATCAACAGACGGTTCGGATCGTCGTGCTCCACGAACGGTACCATCGACGCCGTCACCCCGAGCGCCGCCTCGGGCCGATCGTCCACGATCAGCAGCCGCCCGTCCCGAATCTGAGCCCCCACGGCTACGTGCAGGATGCGGCTGATGTTCACACCTTCGGGAGTCTCGAACGGGCACGTGCGTCCCATCTGACCGGGTGCGAGCATCCGCTGGCGATCTGGAATCACAATCCGCCGCAGATGAGCCCGATGGGCAAGCCAGTTCTCCTCGTCGCGAACGATGGCCGTCATCACCGTTGCGTTGCCGCCCGGCGTATCCCCTTCGGCGAAGAATTCCTCGATCCACGAATCCAGCGGCAGCCACGAGCGAATCAGCGATTCATCCCAAGGCAGCCCGTCCGGTGCGTCGCCCAGCCGTCGCTCGACGAAGTCGTAAAGCTGTTCGCCCACACATCGAATCTCAGCCTCTTCCAGTTGCTCGCAGGACGCTTGCGGAACCACGACAACCCGCCGGCTGCCAATCTGAAACACGCCGTCATCGTCCGGCCTGGGTATGTCTGTGTACGTCACCGCAACGTCGCCGGCCGCCAGGGCGAGTTTGACACGACAGGTCTGTTCTCCCGTCGGTTCGACGGTGTAGCCTCCGAGCGGCAGGCGTGATGCGAGAAGCTCGGGCAGCCGAGTTTCCATCAACTGCTGGAATGATGCCTTGTGCCATGGAGACGATGAACGAGTAGCCATCAGTCGTCCTCCCAGTCCGGTTCGATGTCCTGCCAAGCGCGAGCCAACCGTCGTACGGCGTAGTGCAGCCGCGACTTGACCGTACCCTCGGGAATGCCCAGCGCTTCGGACGCCTGTCGCACGGTCATCTGCTCCTCGTAGACCAACCGACACACCTCACGCATCGGGTCGGACAGGTCGCCGACAAGGTGCCGCAAGAGCTCGCACCGCTCGGCCAGCTCGGCCGCTTCGTCCGGTCCCAGCGCCGACTCATCGATCATCCATCCGGGAGCGGTAATTCCCTGATCCTCACCGTCAGGGTCGTGCCCACCGTTGAGGACCCGCTGCTGTCGGCGCCGCCTTGTCCGCAGGGCGTTGAGGGCAAGGTTGGTGGCTATCTGGAGCAGCCATGCCTGTACCGTGCCTCTTGCGGACCACTGGTCGGCGCGCATCCACACCGTCAGGAACACGTCCTGGGCCACGTCCTCGGCGACACTGTGGTCTCGGACGATCCGAAGTACGCGACGCCGTACGCTCGCCTCGAAACGAGCCACGAGAGCATCGAACGCGGCCACGTCGCCGTTCTGAATAGCTGTCAGAAGCTGCTGGTCGGATGGCACGCTCGGCGTCCTCTACTTGCTGTGACACCATGGGCTGGGCGAGAGTTCACGGGCGAGCCGCCTCTTTTTTTCCGGCTCTTACCCGGCACCCGGCCCGGCCCGCCGACCGGGCTTGGGAGACTCGGCGGATTCTGTAGAATACCGCGTAAGGGCCCCGATACTTGTCAGACAGAACAGCCGTCTGTGTCGCCCCTCGGCGTCCCGGGCCGGCCGCTTTCGCCTTTGATGGAGATGCGGTGAGTATACCACAGTCGATGAACGCGGATCGATCGGTCAGCCTCAATCTCAACGTACGCGGCATGGGTCTGTCGGCCACCCTCGACATCAATGAGCGGTGTCGCCAGCTCCAGCAGCAGAACCACACCGTGTACAAGCTCGGCCTGGGCCAAAGTCCCTTCCCCGTGCCTGCCCCCGTGGTGGAAGCCCTGCGAGTGGCGGCGCCGGAGAAGGACTACCTGCCCGTTCTCGGATTGCCCGCGCTGCGTGAGGCGGTCGCCGAGTTCCACTGCCGGCAGGACCAGATCCCCTTCCATCCCGACGGCGTGATCATCGGGCCCGGCTCGAAGGAGCTGATGTTTCTGGTCCAACTGGCCTACTACGGACAGATCATCGTGCCCAGCCCGTGCTGGGTTTCCTACTTGCCGCAGGCCCGGGTCATCGGCCGAACTGACAAAATCATTCCTAAGTCATTTGGGAATGGGTGGCGACTGACCGCCGAGCAACTGACCGAATCGTTCGAGCGCGACAACGACGACTACCGGCCTCGGCTGCTGGTGCTCAATTATCCCAACAACCCTTCCGGCCAGACGCACACCGCCGACGAGCTAAAAGAGATCGCCGAAGTTGCTCGCCGCTTTCGCGCCATCGTCCTGTCCGACGAGATCTATGGGCCGCTGCATCATCAAGGCCAGCACGTCTCGATCGCCAGGTTCTACCCGGAAGGCACGATCGTCAGTTCCGGTTTGTCCAAGTGGTGCGGGGCCGGCGGCTGGCGACTGGGCACGTTCTACTTCCCGCCCGATCTGTACTGGCTGCGCGACGCTATGGCGGCGGTGGCCAGCGAAACGTACACCTCGGTCAGCGCGCCCATCCAGCATGCAGCGGTCCACGCTTTTCACACCGACGTCCGGATCGAGCGGTATCTGTGGCACGCGCGGAGGATTCTCGCCGCCCTGGGCAGCCAGTGCGCCAAGATCCTCATCCAGGCGGGGCTGCGCGTGCACAGGCCGGTCGGTGCGTTTTATCTGTACGTCGACTTCTCACCGCTGCGCCGACAGTTGGCCAGTCGCGGGATTACCGACGGCCGCAGGCTCACAACACGGCTGCTGGAAGAGACCGGCGTGGCCATTCTGCCCGCCGTCTGCTTTGCCCGCCCGCCGGAGGAACTGGCTGCCCGATTGGCCTACGTCGACTTCGACGGAGCCCAGGCGTTGGCCGCCAGCGAGAACATCCCGCTGCACGAGCCGCTGCCTTCCGATTTCACCCAGCACCGGTGCGAGCGCGTGCTGGTCGGCGTTCAACGCGTGGCCGAATGGGTTACTGCCCGGAACTGACCCTGCGGGCCGTCCGGCTCTGCAAGCACCGACCGACCACGAGCGTGTGTCGATTGACCTCGCTGGGTGCCAGCGGCAAGCCGGAAAGGAACAACGCCGCGCCATAGAGGGCCCCGGCATGATCCAACCGTATGTCTCGAAGGGCTTCGACGACCGGCACGCCGGGGATGTGCAAACAACGGCACAGAGGTTTTAGCAGCTCCGGGAGATGTTGAGCGCTTGTGATGTCCCCGAACCCGCTCCTGGCCAGAGCGAATATGGTGGCCGCCTCATAGCCGACACTCAATGCCATCGAGCGGGCCAACTCGGTGCGGACCTCGATCCTGTCGGCGTCGGCGCCCAGCACCAGGCGGCGCAACGTAGCCCCGGCGGCATAGCGGCCACGATAGAGGTCGTAGTACACCAACCAGGCGTGCGAAAAGAAATGGCAGATGTCGTATGCCTCATGTGGGTTGCCCTGACTGTTGTTCGGCCAGGGCAGCGCGCCCGAGTGGTACACCCAGGGCAGTGCGTTGCGCACCGCGCGCCAGACCGCCGGGCTGACTCCCGCAGGCGGACTCGACGGAGGTTGTGGCCGATCCGGATGCCTATGCTCCCACTCGGCCACGTACGCAGACGGGATCACCCTGTTGGACACGGCCGCAATCTGGGCCAGCGCCAGAAGATCAACGACGAGTCGTCTCTCCGACGCATGCAGCGTCAATCCTTCTAATCGCAACGCCGCTGCCGCCATTTGTCGGGACTCCTCCATGAGGGTGTCCCAGGTTACGCCAAGCTCATTGACCGCGGCGGTCACCTCGCTCTCACCGCCCATCGCTTCCAGCGCCCGGGCGAATTGCTCGAGACCGGACATGGCTGCCTGCTGACGGAACCGACCGCCCCCGGCCTGAGCCAAGCGTGTGTTCAAGTCGTCCAGTTGCCGCAGGAATTCGCTATAGGCCCGACGAAAGACCGCGTCGCGCTCGGTCATCCGTGCCAGCAGGGGTCCCAGGCCCGGCTTGGGTCCGCAAGTGCCCAGGTGTGCGAGAGACATTTGCAGAGCGGGAGGAATGCGCCCGTCTTCGTATGCGACGCGGCGCAGCAAGTAATCCGCTTGCCCCCAGCATCTTCCCGCGCCCAGCGTCCCATAGGCCAGGCCCACGGCCATCCACAGGCGCCAACTACATACATACGTCCGCATTGCTAAGCGTCCCGCCAAACCGTGTTACCCGTTGTGTCCGTGCACTTACATGCCTTGATCAAAATCGACGCAGGCCCTACTCGCGTCAAGCGGCGTCTCGGCATGGCTTGAGAAGTCAGGGCGGCACGCCCATGTCCAACAGGATAACAGGTTTGCCTTGCCTGAAGCCGACGACCAAAGGTTTCGGTTTGCCTGCTGCGACACACACGCGCAGTGCCCGGATACCGGGTTCGGCGGAGAAGAATCGATGCCCGCGCTGCGCCGGCGGGTCACCCACCTGTGTGATCGTGAGCGTAAACCAGGGCTGGCGAAACACTCGACCTGGCTGGATCAGCCGTTCCGGAAAAAACCACAGCAGTTTCTCCAGCGGGGTGTCGAAGTACGTCCGACCATCGGCTTCGACGGTGAACGAGTCTACCCCGTCTCGCGTGATCTTGTACCCGGCGCCGGGCGACGGGGCAGACCGCGCGCAGAGCACGGCCAGGTCGCACGGGCTCCGCCCCGTGCCTTGCGCCAACACATATGCGAAGTAGAAAGCCGGCGGCGGAGACGGCGGCTCGACAAAAAGGACCGTCCGCTCAAACGGTTGAGCCGCCAGCATCGTTTCCACCGCAGCGGCGACGCGGTGGGGATCATCGCCGGGGCGCTCGAACCGGCTCCAAGGCCCGCCCCAGTTCACCAGGAGGGCGACGACGATATTGGCTGCTATCCCGCCCGCCACAAGAATCGATAACCCTCTCTGTCGCAGCGGCCCAACGCGCAGCGACATCCGCTTCACGCCGTCGACTGCCGCGCCGACCGCCAAGGCGTAGAACAGCGACGGCATGTAAAGATAAATGGGAATCGCAGCCATGCAGATGAATGGAAGATACGTTGCCCCCGCACACAGCAGAAACACAACGCCAAGGCGCCGATCTCGCGCCACCGTCACGAGCAGTACGAGGATCAGCACCGTTACAAGGAGACATGCGCCGAGAAGAAGTGGATGGTCGAGCCACATCTGGATGAAGGGCCGATCCATGAACGGCGCAGTCGTCACGAGGCAGAAAAGCATGACCAGTGCCTTCAACATGGCGTAGGGCACAAAGCCAGTCGCGAACGGGTGTTGAAAGTAGGGCGGCGCCGCCAAAGGTAGACCGCCCAGGGCGACGGTGCGAACGCCGAAGTAGAGGATCAGGATAATCAGATAGGGGCACCATGCCGGCCAGACGCGGCGCGGCGCGGTCGGCGAAAGGCCCGGCCCGAGCCGGCCTGGGCCGATCAGACAATCCCACAGCACGGCCAATACCGGGAACACGATGGCGTGCTCGCCAGTCAGCAGAGCGGCGCCGAACAGAGCCGCCGCCCACCGCCGCCGACCGCGCACGTGCAGGTACAGTGCCCACAACAGCAGCGCGCCGGTCAGCAGTTCCTTGCGTCCGACAATGGGCAACACCGCCCAGCGTGCCGGCAGGCACACGGCAACGAACAGCGCAGCCACGACCGCACTGCGCCGATGCTCAAAGAAACACTGCCCCCATATCAGGACCAAAGCAACCGTCGCGAAATGTACGACGATGTTGATGGCGTGCTGAAGAATGTCCGACGTGTCTCCAATTACCATCGGCAGCCGGAACGACACCAGCAGCAGAGGCCGGAAGTAGTGCAGAATGGTCTCTTGCTGGACCCACCACGCACAGCCCAGTTCTGCCTGCGTGAACCGCATGCCGTCGACGAGCAGCGGCCTCCACCCCAGCCGCTCGCACTTGTCCAGCACGATGATGTCGTCCAGCATCCGGCCACGCAGCACATCCGGCCCATACAGCACGGCCAGGATCAGCGCAAGCAGCAGCAGTGGTTTGGCAAGCTTGGCAGGATAGGGTGTCAAAGTTCCTTGCCTTGCCGGACTCCGCAACTGGACGGCACGGCTATCGCAGTCGGAGTCACGCGGATACGACGCGGGCACCTTAAGTGCATCCGACCAGAATCTTCATTCGAGACAGCTACCACCGCACGACGAAGCCGCCCCACATCCACTTGCTCGACTCGACCGCGCCCAGAGCAACCGTCTGTCCAGGCCGAAGTTCGCCGCTTCGTACCATATGATCGAAGTACACCAGAATCGACGCACCGCCGCAGTAGCCGGAGTCGACCGCGCGGAATTTCACTTTCTCACGATCCGCCTTGAGCAGGCTGGTGAACTTCGCGAGTCCTTGATCGTAGAGCACTCTATTGGGAATCGAACCGATGTAGTGGTCAACCTGCCCGGACTCCAGTTGCAGCGCCTCCAGCATGCGCAGCGTGCCCTCTGTTGCCAGGATCTGCCCCTCACGGCTGACGGTGGGAAAGTCCTGATCCAGATGGTGTGACCCCGCCTCATGCAGACCGACGAGGTTCCCGGCTCCGTCGGTCAGCGCCGCCACGCCGCCTCCGGCCGTCATGCCGGCCGGGCGCAGCCCACCGATGGACTCGACGTGCACGCCAAGCAGCTCGTGCTCAACCGACTTGCGTCGGCCATCGTGTCCGCCCTCCAGCACCACTGCGCCCGCACCGTCCGCCAGAATGTACCGCAAAGCCGCTTGCGACTTGGTCATGCGCTGCTGCTGAAACCAGCAACTGCGGAGAAAACTGCTGGAGTGCTGCACATAGGTCACCAAGGCGGTCTTGTATCGTCCCAGCCTGAGTGCGTCGAACGCGATCTGCATACACTTGCCCACGCCTGCGCAATTCGAGTGGATCTCCATTTCCACACAGCGCTCGATGCCCAGGCGCTCCTGAAGCGCCGACGAGGTAGGCGGCACGATGTGGTCGTAATACGGCGTGGCAAGCAGCAGCAGGTCCACGTCCGTCGCCTTCCGACCGGCCTGCTGCAACGCTCGGCGGGCGGCATCCGCTGCCATGTCGGCACAGGTGTGCGTGATCCGACCGGTCGCCGGATCGATGGCGAAGTGCCGATGACGAATGCCCGAAGATTCCAGATAGCTCGGCCCAAAGCCCTCACTGAACACGCGGACACGCTTGGGCGCGTCGGTCAATCGCCCCAATACGTCGTCAATTTTGCTGTTCGGTATCGGAGCGTTCGGCAGACAGCTTCCCGTCCCCACAACGGATACGCGTGACAGATCCCGTCCCATGTGTGCCGCCTTGTCGTATACTGAATCACCGATCTCAGAGCATAAGCCGATGGGTCATGCGTCATCATGGTACGATCCAACGTCCGTGTCAATTCCCGCCGACGCCGGGTCGCATGCGCGATGTCGAGGATGGCGTGCGTCGTCACGTCCTGCCCGACGCGACCGCGGGCACTCGCAGCTCGCCTGGCAGGATCTCCATTCTTGTGCGCATCCGCCGAGACTGTACACTCACCGGCGCACGGGCATAATGGGCACTGTCCGCAATGTTGGGTTGCCCTATCGGTAAACGCGTCTTGCAGAGCGTGAAAGGATCGTACATGTTCAGCCACTCTCTTGTTCGAAGCATGATGCCGGGGTTCGTGGCAGGGGTCATCGGGGGCGTTGCATCGACCTGGCTGGCCTCCGGTGCGGCAACGGGAATCGCCTCAACGGTGTCGGCGGCACGCCCGAGCACCACGACCAGTCAGGCAGCAACTACTCGGCCGGCAGCCATCGCCGCCAGTCAGTTCGCCCTGACCGACGACGCCGGTAACACCCTCGCCACGCTTGCCGTAGATGCAGCCGGGCAGCCGCGACTGGTGCTGCGCAGCCAATGCGGTACGAGCCGCATCGAACTGGGTGTGTTTTCGATCTTCAGCGAAGATCCCGACAGTGCAGCCGATGACAAGGTCGATCCGTATCCCTTCGTTGCCCTGTATCACAAGGACAACGCGCGGGTCATGCTGCACTTCGACGGGCTGGAACTGCAAGACGAGAAGGGAGCGACACGCGTCTCGCTGGGCACGGGCCGTGGGGACTCTCCCTCGCTGGAGCTTTTCGGCCCGGACGGCTGGCCTCTGTGGACCGCG
>Ga0315553_10002144_pt1 | contig 15995 bp, 14 predicted proteins | sample SalMarSW160140MG_FD_203099 | JGI IMG/M metagenome (GOLD analysis project Ga0315553, IMG submission 203099) | Salt marsh sediment microbial communities from the Plum Island Ecosystem LTER, Massachusetts, United States - Salt Marsh Sediment SW1601-40 ... | reverse complement strand
ATCGGAGAGTTCCAGTTGTTCAATGCTGAAATCTCCCCCTGTCTCAAAAACGACAGCGGCTTTGATCTCCATGTTTTCCCTCCTGATCCAAGCCTGCGGGTCTGACAGGCTCCCGTGGGAGCCTGTCAGACCTCATTCCCAACTCCGAGTTATCGATGTCTATTTGTATACGCCGTATTCCTTGGCGGTATCCACCATCGCCTTGACGTTCTCTGGCTTGGCATTGTCAAAGAACGCCCCGTTGCATATGATGAGACCGCCGTCTTGGCCGGTCGTGTCTATGAGGTTCTTGACATAGTCCCCCACCTCCTGGGGCGTGCCCAGGGTCAACATGGCCGAAGGCACGTTGCCGAGGAGACAGGCATTCTGGCCCAACGTCTTCTTGGCGTCGGCCATGTCCGTCAGGTCGATCATCCACAAGGTCTTGCCCTTTGGCAGGTCTTGGACGACTTTGAGGCGTGAGCTGTAGCCTCCCTCAGCCGCAGGAAGGGGTACGATGCCTGCGTCAATCAGCCCCATCATGACCGCTTTAAGCGTCGGCCAATAGAATTTCTTGAACTGTTCGTCGGAGAGGAAGCCATCCGCTCCTTTGTGGAGAGGCATGAATATCAAGGGATTGCCAGTTTGTTGCGCATTGGCTACGCCCAGACCGATCATGAGTGGCACCAAAGCTTCCATGGCCTGGATGAGTTTATCGGGCTGCCGGTAGATATCCAACATGATCCCCTTCGTACCACGCAATGTATCGCCGACGACGTCGAACGGCGCCTTGGTGAATCCACCCAGTATGTTCGGGAAGCCGAACGTGGCTAACGCACCATCAGCACCACCTATGGCCCCTATCCATTGCAGCGCCTCAGCACCGGCCTCGAAGAGAGCCTGATAGGTTCCCTGTACTGGAGGCAACCCAAAGGGGATGAAGTTGAGGGCAACGCCGTACATTTCGAGGATGCCAGGCAAGAACGGCAGCATCTGGAAGCCCCCCAACGCTCCGAATACACGCGGCAGGTAGGCACGGCTGAAGAAACCGGATGGGTCCTGAATCAAGGCGTCATATTCATTCGCCATCATATATTCGCCTTCATTGCACTGGTAGCTATGTTCAGGCGCGACCCCGTGGCCTGGCCAGGAGTAGAGCTTGTAGTCCAGGATCTCATACAACTTCCCCGGACCAGGTGCGTATGCACCCCAATGCACATCCGGCTCAAACTCGAGCACGAAATCCTGAAAGACTTTGGCACATTTGCCATAGTCATACATGGCGTCTTGAACGGTCATCCCCGCGTTGGTCCATGGGAACATGCTGGGAAAGATCGTGACCGGAACTCTGTCCGGCAGCTTTTTCATCTGGATGGCATCTTTGAACCTGAGTATTCGATCCTTGTACGCCTTTTCCGCTTCCGAGGATTGGAACGGAAGAGGATTCCCCTCAGGATCCTTTGGCGAGAGCTTCCCTTGCCACAGCGCCTCCAGCTTTTCCTCTGGTGATAACTGTTTTTCCATTTTTGTTACCTCCACCTTCTCTGCTGAGGTTCCTATTCAACACCGGCCCATTTTTTGGCCAGGGATACTCCAGCCATGGCATCTCTCCCATAGGCGTCTGCATCCACGTATTCCTGAATCGTTTCGTTGACCTGACCGCCGCCGATCATGATCTTGACGCTGTCCCGCAACCCAGCCTCCTTGATGGCATCGACGGTCGCCTTCATGCCATCAAAGGCCAGGGTCAGAAACCCGCTCAACCCAACCACCTGCGGCTCAAAGTCCCCGATAGCCTCCACGAACTTTTGCGGGGGGACGTCTACACCCAAGTCGAGGACCTCGAAACCGTTCACGTCGAGCATAAAGGTCACAATGTTCTTCCCGATGTCGTGAATGTCTCCCTCGACAGTGCCGATGAGTACCTTGCCGACATGTTTGACCTCCGGCATCTTGGCCAGCTGCGGCTTGACGATGTCCGTGATCTGGCTCAGTATCTCCCCGGCCATCATCAGCTCGGGCAAAAAGTATTTGCCCTCCTCGTAGCGCTGACCGACGATGGCCATGGCCTCCCTGGCTGTATCCAGGACCGCCATAGGTCCTGAACCACCTTCCACCATCTCTTTGACTAACTTGAGGGCTTCCTCCTCCCTCATGTCAGCGATGGCATTGACAAGTTCTATTGACATTGTATCCTCCTATTAAAAGGTTTGATCTGGAGCTTTATCCCCGGATTAGTAGCGCACATCAATCCATAAAGTCCTCCTCCTTAAGAATGCTGCCTAGGGCTCTTGCCTCCAACCAACAAGGCGTGTCAGTCCAACGAACTTGCATCTAACCAACAAGGCGTGTCACCAACGAACTTGCATCTAATTGTAGATGGCCTTCGCGCCTGCCTCATTGAATAGTCCAGCACGGTAAGCACGGGTGTAGTTCAGGCAATGGCGATCGCGTCCCAGTACCACTCTGGCAGCGACCAGCGCGGCCTGCATCTCGCCATCAAGAGGGTCGAGAATGGCACAGTCCAGCCCAGCGGCCAGCGCCAATGTCAAGAAGGCGCGGTTGATGTACGAACGGGCCGGCAGCCCGAAAGAGATATTGCTCAACCCCATAGTCAGGTGCGCATCGGGGATTCCGCGGCGGACGGCACGCATAGTATCCAGCGTGACCAAAGCACTATCGGTGTTGGCAGCCAGGGTCATAACCAGGGGATCGAGGTACACATTCCCATCCGGCACGCCACTAGCGCGAGTTGCCTCTATCACCTTGCGGATGATCTCCATACGCCGCTCGCAGGTCCCGGGGATCTCTTTGTCATCCATAGCCAGGGCGATCACCGAGCAACCGTGCTTGGCCACCAGCGGCAGGATACCCTTCAGCCGGCTCGGTTCTCCGCTGATGGAGTTGATCATCGGCGTTCGTTCGACGACCGGGATAGCGGCTGCCAGCGCTTGCGGGTTGGCACTATCCAGGCAGAGCGGCACCTCCACCACGGGCTGGATGGTTTCGACTAGCCAGATCAAGTCGTCAGGTTCCCTGCTCCGGTGGGTACCGGCGTTGACGTCCAGCCAGGCCGCGCCAGCTTCGACCTGCCTGATGGCCAGGTCTTGGATAAAGGCTGCATTACGCCCCTCGATGGCCTGGGCCACGCGCCGACGCGTGCCGTTGATCTTCTCACCGATGATTCTCATCTTTTGCTTTCTGCTCTCCCGAAATCCAGGTACAAGATGGTCTCGCTGGGGTAAGCGACGACGAACTCGTCATCCCGGGGGCCGTGCAGCATCTTTTTGATCAGAGTGTTGGAACTGGGGATCTCTTTGTAGCGTAGTCCAAAGCGCTCCGCTGCACGTCGGCTGTGGTCGCGATAGCGCTCCAATTCGTGCTGGTTGGTGTTGATCAGCGCCAGACGGGTATAGTCTTGAGAATCTAGCCCTGGAGCCATTGGGCCCTCTCCTCGCCGTAGCTCTTTACCAGATCGTCGCACACGTCAATCGGCCCACAGCCCGACGACAGACTGGTAGCACAGGCCATCGCCCAAGAGAATCATCTCGGCTTCCTGGAGAACGCGCCTTAAGGTTTCAGGGTTGACGTGTAGGCCAAAGTCCAGTGCGTGGCAATCCGCGTCCGGTGCGGTAGCATCTCCTCGATCACCGTGGCGCAGGCGATGATCCCTGTGCGTGCAGCCTGCATTTGGCTTGTACCTTCAAATGTCATCCGGCGATCCCTGGTGCGTACTACACCTATTATACACTTATATAGAGGAGTTGTCAAGTCGGGAAGACCTTGTGCCCATCTTGACATTCCGGTTGGGGTGTTATATATTTGTACAAAGTTGCATAAGGTGAACGCTTGGCCAACGAATCGATCACTACCATCGACCGCAACTCATATGAACCCGCCTACGCCCAGTTAGTGCGCATCCTACTAGGACAAATCGCGGCCGGGGTGTTTCGTCCTGGCGACCGCCTCCCCTCCGAAGCCCAGCTCTGCGAGCGTTACGGCGTCAGCCCTATGACCGTGCGCCGTGTCATCAACATCCTCGCCGACCAGAGCGTGGTGATTGCTGAACAGGGGCGGGGCACCTTTGTCAAGCCCCTAGAACTGGGCACCGCCGCCTTTAGCCTGGACAGACTGCAGCAGCTCTTTCGTAACGAAGGCCAGTCCACAGTCAAGCTTCTGGAGGCGCACATCACACCGGCCACCGAGCGGACGGCCCGCAAGCTAGCCGTCAAAGTCGGGGATCGGACCGTCTTTATCCGGCGACTGATCTTCCAGGGCGAGGACCCTGTGCTTTTGCACCGCGAGTACGTGATCTACGACCCCACCCGTCCCATCATCGAGGCCGAAATGGAGGTCACCGCCTTGCGTGGCCTCTTTAGCGGGGGTGGCGAGTCAGACCTGAAACGAGGAGACCTCACCATCGACGCTACCGTACTGACCGAGGAGGAAGCCGTCCTGCTCCACTCGGAGGTTGGAGTCCCCGCCTTTCGCTTGGAGCATATTTTCTTTGATTTTGACAACCGACCCGTCAGTTGGGGTTGGTTCATTTGCTCTGGCGACCGCCTTTGCTTCACCGCTACCATTGGCATTCCCGACCAGGAGATGGGCAACATATGAGTAACACAGCCACAAGTGCGACACTGACTGCCGCTATCTCGGATCTACAAGAAGAGATTGCCCTGACCCTCGTCCGTCAGCGATTGGACGCTGGCGATGACCCATTGCTAATCATCGAAGACTGTAAGGAAGGGATGCGCCAGGTGGGTGTGCGCTACGAGCGAAACGAGTACTATCTGGCTGGACTGATCATGGCTGGCGAGATCTTTCGCCAGGTAATGGAACTTCTTCAGCCCATCGTAGAAGACCAGGTTTCGGGCCAGGCCTCGGGACGGATCCTGCTGGGGACAGTTGAAGGTGACATTCATGATCTGGGCAAGAATATCGTCAACATGCTCTTGAGCTGTCACAATTTCGTCGTACACGACCTGGGCGTGGATGTGTCGCCTACTATCTTTGCCGAGCAAGCCGCTCAGGTACAGCCCCACCTCGTGGGTCTCTCCGGCCTGCTGACCAGCTCCTATGACGCTATGCGCGAAACGATCACCCTGCTGCGGGCTCAAGGGTACCAAGGGGCTATCGTCGTTGGCGGAGGCCAGCTCAGTGAGGAAGTGTGCCAGTACGTGGGTGCCGACCATTGGAGCACCGATGCCGTGACCGGTGTGGAGCTGTGCCAGCGGCTGATGGAAGAGCGCTGATGATTCACTCTCAATGTTTGCCTCCACACACCCGCCGAATCCCCTTCAATCTCGGAATACCGATCAACAGCGCCAGCGGCCCCAGCAATAGCAGCCACATCGTCACCGTAAGGTCAAATCGCTCGGCCACCAGTCCCAGTCCTAGCGGGATCAGACCACCCGCTAATCCAAACACGTTGCCTACTGTCATCACCGTACCACTCTGACCTGGCATGGCCGAATACAACTGGGCCTTGAGGATCGAGTACCAGCCTGCATTAAAGAGGCCCAGGAGTCCCAGTAGTGCTAGCTTGCCCCAGAAGCCTGGCATCAACAGAAAGCCGGGAAACAGCACCAGTTCCATCGCCGCGCTCAGGCGCAGATAGCTCAAGCCACGCACGCGCTCCAACAGCGGGATGAGCAGCAAGTCCCCTACCAGCGCCGTGCCTGTCCACACCGCCACCGCAATACCCGCCTGGACCGGTGTCGTGCCCACCACATCCACAAAGTAGAGCGCCAGGAAACCCAGCAACACGTCCAGCATCAGATCGGAAAACTCTAGCAGCGTCAGCCAGCGCAACACCTCGCGCCGTCGCAGCGCCTGCAGGGCGTTGACCACGCCCTCCTGGAGGGAAGAGATCACGGGGGATGAGAACTTGGAGGCGGATGGTGGCGCGGGAGGGCAAACGCGGCGCGTGATCACCAGCAGAACCACCGTCAGCCCAGCAAAGACAAAATACAGCCTACGCCAACCCAGGCCCAACGCTGCTGCCGCGCCCAGGGCCAGGGAACCGGCCACCACGCCCACCGAACCCGCAAAGACCCAGCGGGCCATATTCTGCTCGTGGCGGTCTGGGTCCAGGTCCATCAAGTTCGCCTGGGAGAGGCTGACAAATGCGCCCGAGGCAGGGGAGAAGAGGATAAATGAGAAAAGCAATACGACAAAGCCCTGGCTTAGGGCCGTGAGCACGAGCGCCAGAGCGAACACGACACCTCCCCCCAGGACCAGCGTGCGGCGTTTCCATACGTCGCCCAGAATGCCAATCACCGGCTCGATCATATTGCCTACGACATTGGGCAGTCCCAGCAGCAGACCGACCTGGGCGTAGCTCAGGCCCAGGTCGGTCCGTATCAGCGGCCACGCTGCTTCCCGAGCGCCAAAGACGAACTCGTCAAGGAATTCGATAAGCAGTAGGACGACGGCGAGAAGGGCCGTTCGGCGCACAGTGCCAGGTCGACGTCGAACTGGGCACAAAACGCTCGTCACTCCGGCGAGACAATCTTGGAGAGAAACTCGGGCACACCCCGGATGCCAAGGTTCAGGCGGAAAAGCCCACCAGCGCCGGGGCCCTCTTGTGGCTTGTCGTTGCCACCGGCCGTCGTCACATAGATGTCGGTATAGTCCGCACCAGCAAAGGTCACGCTCGACACCTTTTTGGCTGGGAAACGGATGCGCAGGTCCTCGGCCCCGTTGGGCGCATAACGAGCCAGGCAACTGCCATCCCAGCGAGCCGACCAGACATAGCCCTCCGCGTCCACCGTTAAACCATCGGGAAAGCCCTCACCCTCGGGCGTCTGGATGAAGAGCTGCTGATTCGTGATGGCGCCGGTATCCTGATCATAGTCGAACAAATAGATCTCGCGTTTGGCCGAATCGGTATAGTACATCCACTGGCGGTCGGGTGTGAACCCCATACCGTTCGAGATGCCGATGCCATCCAACAGCTTGGTCAACATGCCGTCGGTGTCGAGGCGGTATAACCGACCAAGCTGGCTCTCGGTGGGCATCGTGCCGCAGAAGACACGCCCGGCCGGGTCCGCGATCACGTCGTTGAATCGAGACTCGCGCTCGTCCGGGATCTCGTCGATGATCGTCGTCAGTTCACCCTCGCGCCAAATCTTGACAGCGCCTCGCGCCATAAACAAGAGTAGCCCTCCGTCGGCCTGAATCGTAAACCCACCGACGACCTCACCCTGATAGAACTGCTCGTGCAGGCCACTGGCGGGGTCGTAGCGAAACATCCGCCCAGTGGGGATGTCGGCCCAGTAGAGCCGCTGCTCCCCAGGGTGCCACAGCGGCCCCTCGCCCGTCTCGCACTCGTAATCGGCAATCAGTTCAGGTTCCACCATCCGCCTATCTGACAGACAATGGGTCGGACTATTTTCGCTGCGCCCAACGTTGCACGAACTCGGTCAACAAACGCACGCCAAAGCCGGTGGCGCTCTTTGCGGGTATGTAGGGATTCTCCTTGGCGCCGAATGCCAACCCGGCTATGTCGATATGGGCCCAGGCAGGGTAGTCGACAAAATGCTTGAGGAAGGTCGCCGACGAGCCGACGCCGCTCCCCCTTTCACCGCTATTTCTGATGTCTGCCGTCTGTGACTCGAGGCTTTTCTCATATTCAGAGAACAGTGGCAATGGCCAGAGCTTTTCGGCGGCGGCCCCGCTGGCAGCCAGAAGCGCATCCCGCAGTGTATCATCGGTGCTAAACAATCCCGCTGCCACGCCACTGCCCAGCGCGACCACGCACGCCCCGGTCAACGTGGCGATGTCTATCACTACAGCAGGGTTGAAGCGTTTGGCATAGACGAGCGCATCCGCCAGCAGCATCCGCCCCTCAGCGTCGGTGCTGTTGATCTCGATTGTGACCCCGTTGCTGGCGGTGACCACTTCCTGCGGACGGTATGCCCGCCCGCTGATCATATTGTCAGCGGCCGGAGCCAGGCCGACCACGTGCAATGGCAAGTCCAGCGCACCGACGGCGTACATCGTGCCTATGACGGCAGCGGCCCCCGCCATATCGGTCTTCATCGTGCTCATGCCTTCCTTTGTCTTGAGGCTATAGCCACCGGTGTCGAAAGTGACCCCTTTGCCAACCAAGACGATAGAATCCAGCTCGTCAGCCCGCTCTCGATTGTGCTCCAGGATGATGAACTTTGGTGGCGCGTCGCTCCCCTGTGCTACACCCAACAGAGCGCCCATCTTGAGCGCCTCCATCTGCTTTCTTCCCAGCACCTCGACCCGCAGACCCACTTCCTCGGCCACGTGCGTGGCAGCCTCGGCCATATGGGTGGGGGTGCAGATGTTGGGCGGCAGGTTGACCAGATCCCGCGTCAGTATGACCCCTGTGGCGATGGCCTGGGCAGTCACCTGGCCCTGTTGTGCCTCAGGCACATCCTGCTTGTCAAAGACCATCAGTTCCAGTGACTCGGGCAGGAGTGGATCGGCCTCATCAGTCTTTTGACCCTGGTAATCGTATAACGCTAACAGGCTACCCTCAGCGGTAGCTTGGGCGGCCTCCGCGATGGACAGACCACCTGCCCCCCCACCGTGGAGAATACTCGCCACCGAGTTGGCCTTAAGCTCGCGCGCTTTCCCTATGGCGTGGGCCGCCGCACGCCGGACCGCTTCCGCTGGATCGGCATCGAACTTGTCCCGGCTGCCCAGGCCGACTACAATCACACGGCGGGCCGGGATCGCACCGCGCGGGTACAGGACGACAGTCTGACCCGCCTTGCCGCTCAAGTCGCCAACCTCAATCAGATCGCTGATCGCACCATCAAGTGCGTCATCAATCGCCTTGGTCGCACCGCCGGGTTGGGGCTTGTTAGACGCAGGGGCCTCAAATAGGTTGACGATGATTGTTTCAGCATCGCTCTCTTGAATCTTGCCAGGAATAACTTTGATATCCACAGTGGTGTATCCCTCCTTTTAGTATCGCTCCCAGTGGATGACCTCTTCCAGGGGTTTCTTGTCCCTGGTGGGCCACTCTGTCGGCACGCCGATGGGAACCAGCGTGAGCAGCCGCTTCTCCTCGGGGACACCCAGGAGAGCCTTGAATTCCTCCTCTCGGGGCAGCGTGTATCCCTCGAGCCAGCAGGAACCATAGCCCAGTGCAGTGCTGGCGATCAGCATGTTCTCCACAGCGGCAGAGCCGTCCTCTAGCCACCACCGGGAACTTGGGTCCATCACCACGGCGATGATCGCCCCTGCCTTATCCATCCACTGGGAAGCCACCTTGAGTTCGTCGATCATCTCCCGTTCGGTGACCACAACAAAGTCCCAGGGTTGCCTGTTGTTCCCCGTGGCCGCCAGCCGTCCGGCGTCCACAATCGTCTCCAGATCCTCTCGGGGGATGGGATCCCCCGTATACTCACGAACGCTTCTTCTCCTCCGAATCGCTCCCAGGGCGTCCATTGAACGTGACCTCCTCAACTGATTATCCGCCAAGCCCAGCACTCAATCTGTGGGGGAAAACCGGGCGTTGTGCCACTAACCCTGTGCGACAGGAATAATCCCCATGTCATTCGATCGGTTCGATGACCTGCTTGCTCAAATCTACTGGCGATGGCGACGCTCCCGATAGCGGCCTCAACCTCAGACTGTGGTGGTAGCTGCTCGACTCCAGCAAATACTGAGGCAGGACCCCTGGCCCACAACTTCCATTCCCTAACCCCGATTGCGCGAGATCGAGATTGAGCGTGATGTCCTCGCGGCGTTGGAGTTGGTGCGTATGGGTGGCCTCGGTCAGGTCCTGTGCAGTGTAATGATGTGCGCTGACGTTCAACCACGGACGATCACCCCCTGCGGTATTCCCAACGACCAACAGGCCAAAGCCATCATCATCGGTGAGTGCAGCCCACCGCACATCCGTCTTGTTCCCATTCTCCTGTGGTGTGATGTATGGCACGTACTGATCGTCCACACTGCCACGATATAAACCGACTTTTGCCCCCAGCTTTCGGTCAGAGTAACTTTCGTGGGGGCCTCGTCCGTACCAAGTGAAACGGCTGTATTGAGTTGGTACGAGCATGTTTAGCCCCACCCTGGGCAGCGGAGGCAGGGCAGGGCTTGGCCGCACGTGGTAATCTAGCACCACGTCGCCACTGCCGTACACCGTATAGACGTATCGGCAGTCAAGGCCATCTGCCCGATCCGGCGCACAGACAAAGGACCTCACCGTTATCCGGGCTACCTGTGGTCTTGGTTGGGATACCTCTATTCCGCCCAAGTCTACCCGCTCCTGCAATCGATCCAACCCAGCCTCGCGCCACCGGATCGCCATCTTTTCATCCCCCGACGTAACAGCATCGTTGTCCGTAGGCGCACGCCAGATACTGAGCCCTGGGCCCCTGCACACCAACTCTCTGCCCTGATGCGTGAATGAAGTGATTTGCCCGGTCGCCCTATCAAAGACCAGTTCGAAATCACGACCTTGTATCCCGATACGAGCGGCAGACTCATCCACACAAAGCTCTGGCATATCATTTATGTCGAGTTTAGGCGGATCTGGGATCAACAGCGGCAGTTTGAACTGCGCCCAAGCCACCTCGTGGCCGTTTTCCGCCCACAGCGTATCCTGAGCCAAGACAAACCGCACCTCCAACCAATACTCGGCGCCCGGCCGTGACTCTGGCTCATGGAATGGAACTGTCACCATCGTGCCGGCGCCAGCCGGGGTATCCAACTGGGGAAGCTGGCCCGACTGGAGCACTCTGCCATCGGCGGAGAGGGACCACGAGATATTCAATCCACTCAGGGTCGAGAAATGATACCGGTTGACTATCCTGACCTTGCCGGCTGCCAGGTCTACTGGCTCGACGCACACCGGCTCCAGGACCTTTTTGTATTCCCACAGCCCAGGTTGCGGCTCACGATCAGGCCAGACCAGGCCATTGATGCAGAAATTGCCGTCGTTTGGCTCATCCCCGAAATCGCCTCCATAGGCGAACCATGCCTCACCGTCGCCCGTTACCTGTCGGATACCCTGATCCACCCAGTCCCAGATAAAGCCGCCCTGCAAGCGTTTATGCTCCTCGATCGCCTGCCAGTATTCTTTGAGGTTACCCGTGCTATTGCCCATAGAATGAGCGTACTCGCACATCACGACAGGGCGGGTTTCCCCCTGATCATGAGCCATTTCAACGATCCTGTCGACGCTCGGATACATCGGGCCCAGAATGTCGACAATGGATGCATCCTCGGCTGGATGATAGTGAATCGGGCGCGTGGGATCATTGGTGCGGATCCAGTCAGCGATGGTGTCATGGTGCGGGCCATAGCCGGACTCGTTGCCCAGTGACCAGACGATCACGCAAGGATGATTCTTGTCCCGTTCCACCATACGCACAGCCCGCTCCATAAAGGCGGCTTCCCACGTCGGGTCTTTTGCCAGTTGATCCCAGACGCCGTGGGACTCGATATTGGCCTCATCGAAAACATAGATACCGTATCGATCGCATAGGTCATACCATCGCGGATCGTTGGGATAATGGGACGTGCGTACGGCGTTGATGTTGAACTGCTTCATCAACCGGATGTCCTTGATCATCGATTCCAGGGTGACGGTGTGGCCTGTGTCAGGATCGTGCTCGTGGCGGTTGACGCCTTTGATCAGAATAGGCACCCCATTGACGTGTATCTGCCCTTCTTTCACTTCGACTGTACGAAAGCCCACCGCACACTGTTCGACTTCCAAGGCGTCGCCGGTCGAGTTCTTGAGAAAGATAAGCAACGTATAGAGATACGGATGCTCATCCGACCATTTCTCGGGATGGGCCACCGCTCGCTCCATCTCTAGCGTCACCTCACCGCCAGCCGTGATACTGACCTCAGCCGTAGGCGACTCTTTGAATACCGACCTCCCATCAGCATCGAGGAGCTTTGCCTCCAGCATATGGCCTGTGATATCCTCAGCACTGGTGTTGCGGATCTTGGCCCTGATCCTTAGCAGTGCATCCTGGTAGTCATCGGTCAGATCCGTTCTCACCCACAGGTCCCGCACGTGGAGCGGCGGCGCGGCCCACAGGTATACGTCCCGATAGATGCCGCTCAGCCGCCAAAAGTCCTGGTCCTCCAAGTAGCTGCCGTCAGACCAGCGATACACCTGAACGGCCAGCGTGTTCTCTCCGGGACGGACATACGACGTGATTCTGAACTCTGCTGGCAGCCGACTGCCCTGGCTATAACCCACCTCCTCGCCGTTTACCCATAGGTGGAAGGCTGAGTCGACTCCCTCAAACAGGATGAATATTCCCCTCCCGTTCCACCTCTCTGGAATCGCGAACGTTCTGCGGTATGACCCGGTTGGATTCTCGTCGCGGGGCACGCGTGGCGGGTCGGCCGGAAACGGATAATCGACGTTGACATATATAGGCCTGTCATAGCCCTGCAACTGCCAGTTGCCTGGGACGACAATATCATCCCAGTCGGTGTCGTCAAAATCGCCGTTGGAGAAATCCCGAAGGGCCGAGGCCGGATTCGGTGCATAACGGAACTTCCAATCGCCGTTCAGCGATCTAAAGTACGGGGAGGCCACCCGCTCATCCGCCAGGGCTGAGGGTTCATCCACGTAGGGGATCAATGGAACGCGCCCTGGCTCCTTGTTTCGCCCCACGACCTGGGGATTCTCCCAATCATCATCTTTTGTCATACACGCCGCTCTTCGTGGCACAGAGGTAGGGATAAGGAATTCGCCTGCCAGATTCTAGCACAATAACGCCACAAGGGAAATCATCGCCATAGACGCCTGGTATCGCCCCTTTCGCCAGCGGACACCCACTTTGCTAGCGTGTGGCACTGGTTGTGGTATAATCTCGCCAACATAGTCAGATGCAGAGACAATATGGCAACATAGCATGACGACAATGGCGCCAGACTCACCTCACATCTGTTGCATCGGGTCCCAACAGATGAGAAAAATGCTCCTTGGCTTGCTTCTGACATTGGCATTGGCAGCACTAACAGCTTGCGGCGGCGAGGTGGTCACCACACAGCCGACTGCAGAGACGCCGCCCACGAGGACGCCGGCACCGACCATCGAGTCCCTGCCCGGCCCTACGGCCACGGCACCGCTCCTGCCTCCAGCGCCCACGGCAACACCCACTGCCACTCCCACACCCATGGTCCACGTTGTCGAAGAAGGAGATACGCTGGGAGCCATCGCTTTTCGATACGAAGTAAGCGTAGAATCCATCCAGGCAGCAAACGGGATCGAAAATCCCCAGTTCCTGCAGATAGGCCAGGAGTTGATCATCCCCACCGGTGATGACGAGGCTGGCCCGATACCTGGCCTACTGCTACCCACTGCCACGCCGCTTCCCCTTATCATACAGGGGGTAGCCTTCTACGAAACACCCGTGGGCAGCCTGTGGTGCATGGGAGAGATCGTGAACACCACCGATTTGACCCTCGCGAATGCACAGGTGTATGTGGCGTTATTTGACGCAAGCGGTGGGCTGCTGGTGGAGGCCAGTGCATTCGCGGCCGCCGAGGCCATTCCACCTGGAGAGCGTGCGCCCTTCGGCATACTGTTCACGTCCCCGCCCCCAGGTTGGGCCAGTTCCCAGGTAACCATCATGCGTGGTGAGGCAGCCGGCCCGCTAGCCGCTTCATATGTATCGATGACCGTTGCCGAGACCGAGGGTCAACCCTCCGGTCCCCAGTTCCAGGTAAGCGGGATTGTCCAGAACACCAGCACAGACCAGACCGCTGGCAGTGTGGACGTTATTGTTACGACTTATGATACCGAGGGAATAGTCACGGCGTTTAGGCAGGTGCCGGTGGAGATCGCAGGCGCGCTTGCCCCCGGGGCCACAGCACCCTTCACCATACGGCTCAACTCGCACGGAGCTCTTCCCACCGACTTTGGTGCCATCGCCATAGGACGCATCTCGTCCGAGTGATCGCCTCCTGGAGGACAGCCTTGTTCTATCGCCTAATGCGCACCGTCATTAATCTCTTACTCGGTCTGCTCACCCACCGAGAATACAGTGGACTGGAAAATATCCCCCCCACTCCTCCTTACATTCTGGCGATCAACCATGTGTCGGCTCTCGACTCTCCTGCGCTTTTGACGGTATGTCCGCACAGAGTCCGAGCCTTTGCAGCGGCCAAACATAAACATCATCCACTCTATGCTCCCCTGCTCGCCTTGATGGGCTCGATTTGGGTGCGGCGAGGGGAAATCGACCGACATGCGCTGCAAGAAGCACTAGCGGCGCTGGAGCGCGGGGAGGTGTTGGGGATGGCCCCTGAGGGTACGAGGTCCCGCGATATCCACGCCTTACAAGAGGGAAAATCCGGCGTGGCTTACCTGGCCACCCGGGCTAACGTCCCGGTCGTGCCGGTGGGCATCACCGGTACTGAGGAGATCATACCCAGCCTACTGCGGTTGCACCGTGCCTGTGTACGGGTTGTGGTAGGCCAACCGTTCTTTCTGCCTGAAAACGGCCGGGTGCGCGGCCAGCTACTGCGCGAGTATACGGATCTGGTGATGCACCACATTGCCGATCTTTTGCCGGAGGAGTATCGAGGGGTGTACTCCTGAAGCTGACCCGCCGGTCCCTTCACAGCCTCTCAATTGACCCCAGTTCAAGCACCCCTGCACCGCCCACAAGAGCCCTAGAGTAAGAGTCTGCCCCTCCGACCCATCCAGCCTAGGCAGAAACCAAGGGAATCCTCTGATTGATTTGAGACTGCACGGGATCTCGCAGGTGGGTATCATACTTGTGCGGACAGGGGGGACGTGCTAGAATCCCCCAGCCATTCCAGCTCACAAGAGCAATACAATCAGCACTTGGAGATCCAAAACCTTATGCCATCCGCAGACTTGATTCTTCTGCACGCGCCCACTGTCTACGACTTTCGCCGACGGGCAACCCTATGGGGTCCGACCAGCGATCTGGTTCCCTCCGAGCCTGTCTTTGACATGTACCCCGTCGGTTTCTCCACCATGGCGGCCTATCTGGAGAAAGCTGGCTTTCGGACGCGTATCGCCAACCTGGCCGCGCGTATGGTGCGCTCCGAACGTTTCAACGCTGAGCGACTCATTGCCCGGCTGAGAGGTCGCGTCTTTGGAATTGACCTCCATTGGCTTCCACATGCCCATGGTTCACTGGAAGTCGCCAGCCTGGTCAAGCACTATCACCCCGACACCCCCGTCCTCTTTGGCGGCTTCTCGGCGTCCTATTTCCACACCGAACTGGTGCGCTATCCCCAGGTGGATTACGTTCTGCGGGGCGACTCGACCGAAGAGCCGCTCCGCCAGCTAGTCGCATGTATCACCGGCGCGCCTTCGCCCGCTCAGGTAGATCCAGATGACCTGGCTTCAATTCCCAACTTGACCTGGAAGGATCCCTCGGGCCAGGTTCACATCAATCCTCAGTCATACGCTCCGCCCGACCTGGATCATCTGGATATGGACTATCGCCAGATGGTACGTTCCGTCGTACGGGATGTCGATTTTCTGAACTATGTACCCTTCAGTCATTGGATCGATTACCCGACAATGGCAGTGCTCACCGTTCGTGGCTGCAAACACAACTGCGCCTACTGTGGCGGGTCCGCCTCTGCCTCTCGCCGTATCTCTGGCCGCACGGCCCCAGCCTACCGTTCGCCCGAGAGACTGGCCGACGATATGCGCCGTATGTATGACATCAGCCGAGGCCCAGCCTTTATTCTAGGTGATATCCGGCAGGCTGGCCTGGACCACGCGCTGCGCTTTCTGGATGCTATCAAGGGATACGCCGGTCAGGGCATGATGGAGGTCTTCACGCCAATGGACCGGGAGTTCGCCGAGAAACTGGCTGATGCCCTGCCCAACTTTGTCATCGAGTTCTCACCCGAGTCACACGACCCGGGGGTGCGGCGTGCGATACACAAGAATTTCTCCAACGAGGGGATCGAGGAGACGATTGCAGCCTGTCTTGACGTCGGTTGCCGGCGCTTTGACCTGTTCTTTATGACCGGTCTCCCTCAACAGACAAAGCAGTCTGTACTGG
>Ga0315553_10002143_pt1 | contig 15998 bp, 16 predicted proteins | sample SalMarSW160140MG_FD_203099 | JGI IMG/M metagenome (GOLD analysis project Ga0315553, IMG submission 203099) | Salt marsh sediment microbial communities from the Plum Island Ecosystem LTER, Massachusetts, United States - Salt Marsh Sediment SW1601-40 ... | reverse complement strand
AGGCGCTACGATGAGGAGTTCGAAAAGGCGGGCCGGGCCAGCGCCGCCGATGACCTGAGCGACATCCTCTTCGAGCTTTCGGTCCGGGACCGCCCCAAATCCCGCGACCTGTTCCTGGAATCAGAAAGGACCCGCTACCAGGACGTGCCGCAGATGGTCGACCTGATCGACGATCTGCGCGTGCTGGTAGGGGAGTAGAGACCGGGTTACTTCAGCTCTTCCAGCAGATCGGTCGGCAGCAAGTAAACTTTGAAGTACAGCTCGTCTTCCGCATCCCACATGCCCAGCCGGGCGGGTAGGGTGAACACCAGATAGCTGACTGGGGTTCCATAGAGGTCGAGCTCGATCTCATAACAGAAATGCAGCCCGCCGAGCAGAAAATCGAACTGCTCTTTGCCCTGCTCGTCGTACACGTAGCAGCGGTTATCCTCGAAGCTGAGCAGTTGGCGAGTCGTCAGAACGGCATTGATACGCCGGTCCATGTCGATGAGGGGCTTTAACAGCGGGAGGGCTGTCTCCCAGCTGTAGTTCTTGTACTTCCGCTGGGTGTTGGAGTAGTAGCTGAGAAAGCTGATGTTGGTATTGCCGTCGTGATAGTAGAAGGCGTTTTCGAAATCGTCGGGAAAGATAAACTCGATGTCTTCCCTGATGAAATTCGGAGGAGTTTTCAGTCCGCTGCTGGGATCCGTATCATAGCGAACCTCGGCATAGCGGCCGCTGCCGGCGAGGCGGCAGAAAAACACCTGATCGTCGTAATTGTCACTGTATGGGCGAGGCCATATGGAGGAACCGATGACCGTCGGGTTCTTGGTCGGGTCCCCGCCGAAGGCCTCGAGGTTGATTTTATCGCGGAGGTTATATTCGATTACCTGCCAATCGATCAGGCCTGACGGCGGCCCTGCCAGGAGGATGTAGCGGTTGGTCGTGTAATTATCAGAGTTGAAGCGGGTGAAGCCCAAACACAAGTCCCCTTTTATGGTTTCCGCGTGGAAGTTCAGGGTCTTGGGATTCTGGTTGGTGATGCCGGTTCCCCAGTCTTTGTATAGATTGAAATAATCTGGCACATACTCGACGTAGGACAGTTCGAAAGATCGCTCATCCACCGCAGCTATGAATCCGCTTTTAAACTCGTCCAGGCTGTTCCCTTTGTTGGGGATGAAGTAGACCTCGCGATCCATATAGTGGAAGTCCCACGACCAGATCGGCCCCACGGTGAGGTTTTCGGCCCCCAGGGCGACCATCTCTCTGGCCGTCTGGATGCCCAGAGACAGCCCTTCGTCGTAGGGCGGCAGGCGGCAGCTGAACAACGGGATCAGTGCGAGTGAAGCCAGCAGTGCTCGGGTTATGTTTCTCTTCATAAGCGAATCCGCAGTCCTAGTTTGAAATTGGCCAGATTGATGACACACCAGTTGAGCGGAAGATAACCTGAGAAATCGTTGTTCGCCGGAAGGGACAGGAGAAACAACAGCGTGCTGTCGAGGTCGCCGGTCCAGTACGCCACCGGGGCGTATTCGAAAAACAGTTTGTAGCGGGGTTGCCGGGAGTACTCGAATCCGATTATCGGCTGAATCCCGAACGGTGAGATCGGCTCCAAACCCCAGTAGCCTCGGGCCGTGATGATCCGCAAGAACGCGCCGGCGGCAAAGTACGGCCGGAAGAAGCGATCCGGGGCGTTGAGAAAGAATCCGCCCCCCAGATTGAAACGGCTCAATGTGTAACTGACAAAGAAATCGCTTTCATCGTCTTCCAGGATGAACCCGAAAAGATAGGTCAGGATTCCCGCGCGCACAAAAGCCATGTCCGGCAGCAGGAAGAAGTTGAAATCGAAACCGGGGAAGTTGCAGTTGTTGAGGTAGAAGTCCAGGGAAGCTCTGGAGCCGGGAGCCTGCTCCAGGATGACGGTCTTCTCGGGTTGATCCATGTAGATCTGGCCTTCCACGGGCCAGTATCCCGGCCTGGTCGCTCGAAAGCGCGTGGTGGAGGGAAGGGGAACCTGAGCCGTAGCCGCGCCGTTCTCCTCGGTTTTCAGCCGCTTCCGTCCCAGGCCTCGAATCCGGGTACCCGGCACAGCCTGGAAGGTCAAATCACCTGTCGTGTTTTCGATATTCAATGCCCGTTCGAAGTAGCTCCGCACCTCATCTTGCACCTCATGCCAGAACAGCAGCCCCAGCTCACGCGTCCCCCGTATGGTCTCCTTCTCCAGATCCAGCTCAAAGGCGATGATGCCGTTGAGCAGATCGAGACAGCGCGCCTCGAGATACGCCGTTTCGAAATCACCCCCGATGGCCACGTACAGCCATGAATCCGCTCCGATCCTCTCGGCGACGGCCGTTTTTATCTGGTCGTCTCCGGGAATGACGGTTTCCCGATGTCCGAGCAGCGCGACTTTTTCGCTGGCGTTGCTGAGCTTCGCTATAAGGGATTCGTAGAGAAGGGTCTGCTGCTGCGGCGTGAACTGCGAATCGGGAGCGGTTTCGAAGAACAGCACCAGCCGTCGAATCTCGTCCAGGTCGACGCTGTTTTGAGCGATGCCGCAGAAAGCGGTGAGGAGAAACAACGTCATGCAGACGGGTATCCGTGGAAGCCGCATATCAGAACCCCGTTTTCGCCTTGTACAGGCGCATGGTTTGCTCGTCGAAGAGGTAGTAGTACTCTCCGTCTATATCAAAATCGATTGGGGTTCGCTCATCAGGGGTGATGTAGAAACTCTTGATCTTCTGCCCGTTCAATTTGAGCAGCTGGAATGTCCCCCGCCTGTCAGTCCCTGCAACGATACCCTTGCGGGTGTAGAACACGGGATACTCGTCGTCTATGTTCTCGATTTTTTCAGACACGTAGCCCGCAGGACTGCCGGTGAAGAGGTCAGCCGGAGCAGCCACCAGAGAACCGGAATAGGCGCCTGCATCGGATCGGATGATGTGGAGGAATCGCTCCTCCCGGCCTCCGTCTTCGCTGCGCCCGTGGATGAACAGGTACACGGGGGTGATGCCGGCTCCCAGCACGGGGTCCCCGAAATTCGTGGTATCCGGCTCGTAGCCCAACCCGACCAGCCTGCGCTCCGCATATTCCTCAACAGTAGTGGTTGAGTTAGAAGGACTGCCCCAGGCTGAGCTGTATTCATCCGCGTAAAGGTAAGAATGCGACCCGTCGAATCCGCTCCACACGATGTAATTGTTGCCGTTGTGAGCGAACATCTGTTTGTCCCACGCATCGATATTGTCGGTCGGATACGGGTAGGAAGCGGTGAGAGGGTCTCCGGAGAATCTCACCCTGCCCACGACGAAGTCCCCCGTATCGGCTTCGGCCAGATGCAGCCGGTTTTGTTCCGATACAGTTTCCGAGACCTCCAGGTCCAGCGAAGTGTCGAACGCGTAGACGATCTGTCCCCCGGGGTTTCTTCGGACCACGAGGAACACGTACTCGCTCGTGCTGTTGCGCAGAACATACACGTCGCTTTCCCAATCGGTGTAGTTTTCACCCAGGAACTGCTCGATGTCATGTCCCATGTACACCGAAGCCACGGCCTGAGATAGATAGCCCGGAAAGGGGGACATGGAAAAGACAGCGACGAACAGATCGCAGGTCGTGAGAGAAAGAGCAAAGACAACAATTATCAATAGGAGCAGCAGGAGTCGTTTTACCATTTCCGGGCTACTCCCAAGGTAAAACTCGTCGGCCCCTCGCCGAAGGCGCTCATCCAGCCCCGGCCAAGTACGCTATCCACACCGATGCCGAGGGCGTATTTCTGCTCCGAACGAACGTACAGGATGTATTTGTTGAAGTTCAGCTCCAGGCCGACATTGACGAGATTCCAGTAGTAATCCGTGTAAACGGGCTGGTCCCGCAGCCAGAAATAGGTCACGATCAGCCCGAAACCGGTGGACAGGTTGATCCGCAGCGCTGCGTGCGGGCCGGTAAACAGATAGCCGCCGAGCAGCAACCTCAGATCGTGATGGAACACGGGTTTGCTGTCGGCCAGGTTGTGCTGAAGGTAGAAGTAGTGCTCCGCCGCGAAATACGAGCTGTCCGGGACGAAGTAGAATCGATGGGCCAGCCCGAATCCCAGCAGCTGGCCCATCGTCCAATTCAGCTCCGTAGCGCTGTGGGCCTTCTTGCGAAGCGGCTTGAGCTCAATAAGCATTTCCGGCTCTTTGAGCTTTATGGTTTCGACTCCGTCGTGATAGTCTTCCTTGCGTTTCTCGATCGTGATTTTCGAACCGACGGCGAAGGGAATAGGGGGGAGCAGAAGCTGGCCGCCCGTGATCCGGCCGACGAAACCCGTGTCCCCCAGGTAGATCTCCGTATCCTCGTCTTCGCACACCAATGCGATCTCTTCGACTACCGCGGATTTGACGTTTGGAGGCGGACCGATCAGACGAATCCCGGGGATCAGCTCGGCTACCGCTTCCCCGATAACGTTGTAGACCGAAAGATTGATGCGCGCGGTTTTGAACACCCCGGAGACCAGAGCGTTCTGGGCTACGTCGTAACATTTAATCTCCAGGATCAGCTGGCGCTCCTCTACGCTGTAGAAGCTGACCACGGCGATCTCGGCATCGACCTGCTCTGCTACCTCAACTGCCGTGTTGCCCTGATACAGTTCGCCAACCCGGATGCCCCTCTCTTTTAGCACCGGCTCCCACTCCTCCCGAGGGATGATCCTGAATCCGGCACTTGTCAGCTCGACGCGCAGCTGGTTGGAGATGATCGACTGGTACTGGCTGTTTTCCTGGGTGGTAGAGAGGTCGACGGTGGGGAAAAGACAGGTCTTGAACTCTTTGGCCCACAGAGTTGTGGTTATCCACAGAAAAAGGCCGGCTACCGCGGCTATTCGCGCTATACCCCTGTACTTCACAGTAAAAAGTATCCTACACTTCCAAGTATCGAACGATCCGTGTAAAAAAGTAGCACAAAACCGCAAAAAACCCAGGAGTTTATGGGCAGGAGCACCTCGATGAGTACATCCAAAGTAGCCCTGATTCGCTGCTCTACCTACGACGAGGCGGAGGTATTTGAAGCTGTGCGCAGCGGCATCGGCCTGCTGGGGGGGATCGGCGGTTTCGCCGCTGCGGATGAGCGGATCCTGCTCAAGCCGAACGTGCTGGCCGGGGATCCGCCTGAGCGATGCGTCTGCACCCACCCGGCGGTCTTGAAGGCGGTTGGACGGTTGTTTCTGGAGAGGGGATGCGCCGTCTCCTACGGCGATTCCCCGGGGCACGGGGATCCTCAGTCCCATCTTACGAGCAGCGGTCTCGCGACTGCGGCAGAGGAGTTAGGACTGGCGTCGGCGGATTTCGACCATGGCCGGCAGGTCGATTTGCCCGGCGCTCCCCGGACAGACAGTCTGCCTATTGCCAACGGCGTTCTTGCAGCGGACGGGATCTTCAGTATCTCCAAGCTCAAAACCCACATGGTCACGCGGATGACCGGGGCGGTAAAGAACCTCTTCGGCTGCATACCGGGACAGACCAAGCGCCGCTGTCACTTCACACATCCCACCTCCTTCGATTTCTCCCGGCTTCTGGTGGCCTTGAACCTGCTGCTCAAACCCAAGGTAAGGCTGCATATCATGGACGGCGTCATGGCCATGGAGGGAAACGGGCCGCGCAACGGCGATCCGGTCCACATGGGTGTGCTGCTGTTCTCCACCGATCCGGTTGCCCTGGATACGGTGATGTGTGATTTAATAGAGCTGGATCCATTGCGGATGACCACCAGCGGACCGGGCGGGCGTTTGGGTCTGGGCACGTATCAATCGGATGAAATCGAGGTCGTCGGGGACTCGGTCGCCGTTGCCAGACCCGGGAGCTTCAAGGTCAGGCGGGGGCCGATCAGAGACTTCTCAGCCCAGGGGATGCTGGCCAGGGTCGACAACCTCATCGGCCAGCGCCCGGTGCTGGACAAACGGAAGTGCGTGCGCTGCGGCCAGTGCGTTGAAGCCTGCCCGGTTGAACCCAAAGCCCTGGACTGGCACAGGGGGAACAGGGAGCAGCCGCCTTCATACAGCTACAGCCGCTGCATCCGCTGCTACTGCTGCCAGGAGATCTGCCCGGAGGGGGCGATCTCGGTCAAACGCACGTTCCTGCGGCTGTGACAAGCGGGGGCGCTTAAGAACGGCTCCCCCCGGTTTGTTCAGAACAGCTTACCGGTCTGGTAGTCCAGGAAGGCCTGGCGGATCTCCTCCTCGCTGTTCATGACGAAGGGACCGCCCCGTACGATCGGTTCGTTGTGCGGGGTCGCGCTCAAGTATAGAAAGCCCGAGCCATCCTCCCTCCCTGAAACCGACACCTCGGTGTTGTCCGCCAGCAGGGCGAGCTCCCCTGAGGAGACCTGCTGCGCCTGATCATCCAATTCCACGGCCACGGTTCCGGAGTGCACGTACAGGAAGCTGTTCCGCCCTTGGGCGGCAGGCACCTGAAACCGGCTGTCTTTTTTCAGGTTCACATCGAAGTAGCTGACAGGAAACTCGGTCAGAGCCGGTCCGCTGGTTCCCAGGTAGCTTCCGGAGATTAGTTTTACGGTCGCCCCCTTTTCCGTGACCGCGGGGATGTCTTGCGGATCCAGATGCTGATAGCGGGGCTCGATCATCTTGTCCTTGGCCGCCAGAGTGAGCCAGAGCTGGTAGCCCCACAGCCGGCCATCCTTCATCTCCGGCATCTCGCTGTGGATGATGCCCTTGCCCGCGGTCATCCACTGCACGCAGCCGGGGGCCAGGAGCCCGCCGCCGCCCCGGGAATCCTTGTGGCGGAAATTCCCGTTGATCATGTAGGTGATCGTTTCGATCCCCCTATGGGGGTGATCGGGAAATCCGGCTAAATAGTCCTTCGGGTTGTCGCTCTTGAACTCATCCAGGAGAACGAAGGGGTCCACGTGGTTGAGCCGGGGCGAGCCGATGATCCGGTGCAGGCGAACGCCTGCACCGTCGATCACCGATAGTCCTCTGACGATCCTGGAAACACCGCTGTTTGAGCTGTTCATTCTGCCGTTCCCTCTGGAAACAAAAGTACGGATTCTATAGGGTGATGTCAAAACAAAGCGAATCAGCCCTATACCGGACAGCTCTCCGGTGCTGCCGCCTCGATTGACTTTGTTCGCTCACCCGCCGGTTTCCTGAATATATTGCGGGTCATACAGACGATCCATTTCCAGTGCAGAACCAGATGCAGCAAGACGCCGCCCGCCATTATGATCCCGCTCCAGTCGTGGAGATCCTTCCAGAGCAGGCGGCCGACACCCAGAACCTCCTGGGCGTAGCGGGGATTGCGCCCCCCCTGGTAGCCGCCGGAACCGGCGAAGAAGAGGATTATCCCGGAAAGAGCCACAACAATGAAGCTGATCCCGATGATGATGTCCACGTAGTAGTTGATCCGTGCCTTATTCGCACTTTTCTTCCTGTTTGCCATTCTTGTCCTCCAAATTATTGAGCCTGTTCGGCCGCTGTCTGCAGGGCTTCCTTGACCGTCGAGAACTCGATGCTGTTTTCGATGCAGTAGTCCCGCACGGTTACCCCGGCTTTGCCGATCGGCAGGCCCAGGATTTGTTCGATAGTTTCTCTGCTCACTCCCCATGACAGGAGATCCCCGAAGGTAGTATTTCCCTTGACATCACCGGCTTCGGTTTCGGAGTGGGTGTCGGCCTGCTCCTCCGCCTGGCTGGTTTCCGCCCGGCTGTCCTCCGGGACCGCGTCGGTCCGGCTGAGAGCGGAAAGGTTCACAGTCTTGGTCCTGACAGCCTCCAGCTCCGTCTCGCCCAATCGCTCCTGCAGAACCGAGATCGAGGCCGAGGGCAGCAGGGTGTCCTGCTCCGGCGAATAGGGCAGTCCCGTGTACAGAGAGACGAACCAGCGGACCGAGTCCGTGCCGACCTCTCCGTCTTCCATTGCACCGTACATATCTTCCAGGCTCTTGGCGAGGAAGGCCTCCGGATTCCCCGAATCCTCGACGGCGAAGGCTTTGGCCAGAGCCGTGACCGGGACGGCGAAGGTCTCCTCGATATCCCCGAAGCTGTAGGATCCCCGGATGTCCGCGGGATTGTACTCGCCGGCGAACTGCCCGGTGGTGTAGGTGGCGGGGACCTTGCTGGATTTGGTCTGCCACAGATTGAAAATCATGGTCCCGCCGATCCCGACGATGAAAACCGCCAGGACGATCGGTACGATATGTTTGCTTCTCAGGGTCATGAGGCCACCTCCTCAGGTGCTTTCTCCAGCCTGATCGTGGTCAGCTCTACGGTTTTGTCCACGGGACAGGCCTGCTCGGATGTGCACTTCAGGCAGGCGATGCACTGATGATCCCGAACCGCTCCGGTTGTGCTCACCGGGATGTTCATCGGACAGGTCCTGTCGCAGGCCTTGCAGTCGATGCAGGTGACTGGGCTGCGCCGGATCTTGAAGATTCGCAACAGGTTGAAGACCCCGAGCAGCGCACCGTAGGGACAGGCGTACTTGCAGAAGGGGCGCTCCACCACCAGGGACAGCAGGAGCACAACGATCAGGATGATCATCGCGGCAACGGTGACCTCGGATGTCCAGAAGTTGAACAGGGCGAAGTAGGGATCGATGTTCGCGAACATCAGAGTGCCGGTGGCCGCGGTCATGTAGACGATCAAGCCCAAGGCCACGTAGCGCAGATAGCGCAGGATCCGGTCGATCTTGTAGGGGATCAGGCGGTTGAACCGCCGCTTGAAGATCTTTCTGCCGAGCTTTCCGAACCACTCCTGGATGCTGCCGAAGGGGCAGACCCAGCCGCAGAATACGGGTCCGAGGAAGACGGTCAGGACGAAAACGATCCACATCAGGATGAACGATGCGGAATGGACCTTGCGCACGAAGGTCCCCGTGGTGATGAACTGATAAACCGAAACCACACCGCCGAAGGGGCAGATGGCGTGGAGAGAGGCGGAGGAAAGAACCGGAATCGCTTTCCCCGCCTCTTCCAGCGTATGGTTCACGGCTATCAGAGCAATCAGCGCGAAGAAGAAGATCTGGACGATCAGCCGCAAGTTGGCGGCTTTGCGCCCGGCGATTTTGCTCTTTTTCGCCATGCAGGTGCTCCCTAGTTGTAGCGGTTCAGGTTGTTGCGGAAGGCCCGCAGATGGTTCTCTGAAGCACTTTGTAGTCTCTCGAACAGATCCCGCACGTCAGCGGGAAGATCCTCCTGCAGGAAAGACTCGTACATGGCGATGTTGTCGATCTCCGCCTGGACCCCCGTTTCGAAGGAAGACTTGAGGTCTTCGGGAAGCGTCACGTACTTGTGGGCCGTATCCTCCGGCAGGGAATAGCCGTATTCGTCAAACAGCTCGGTTACCCACTCGATATGCCGCACCTCGGCGGCCATGATGTTGGTGAATGGCCGGATGCTGCCGTACTCTTCGATGATCAGTTCGTACTCGGCTCGGGCCAGGTACTCGTCCTGGATCGCGTAGGTGAGCATCTGCTCGACTGTCAGACCGCTCTTGCCTTCTGCTCCACTTGCGCCGAAATCAGCGCTGGGCGCCGATGCAGTATCGGCAAAGGAAATCACAGCTGCGGCCGCGCTCAGCGCGACGACCAGAACTACTATTTTTGTGCCTAATCGCTTCATCTTATTAAAACCTCCTCGTGGTTTTTCTCAAGCTTTTCAAGTGAAATAGTATAGCAGGCGTGTAGAGGTAGTGTGGAGGGTATGTGAAGATTATGTGAAGGAACCTGTACGAGGATTCGGTATCTGAGTACTATAGGTGTGCCCACTATGGCACGAATATTCGTCGTTGAGGACAATGAAAGCCTCCGGGAGGCGGTGTGCTCCTACCTTCGCCTGAATGATCACGAGATCGTGGAGTTTCCCCGGATCGGGGGAGTGCTGGAGTCAATCGGGACCAGGCCGCCGGATCTGATCATCCTGGATGTGATGCTGCCCGACGGCGATGGCTTCCTACTGGCCAGGAAGATCCGCAGAGATCACGCTGTGCCGATCATCTTTCTGACCGCCAAGGCCGCCGAATCGGACAGGATCACCGGTTTCGAGCTGGGAGCCGACGATTACGTGGTCAAACCCTTCTCACCCAAAGAGCTCTCCCTGCGGGTCGAGGCGGTCCTGCGCCGCAGCGGTGAGAAAGCGATCCCCGAGGCGGGTACGATGCACTGGGCTCTGGGCGATCGGATCCTGGAGCTGGATGAGGCGGCCCACAGGGCGTCGGTTGACGGTGAAGCAATCAACCTGACCGTGGCGGAGTGGAAGATCCTCTCCTACCTGGCCGCCCGCCCGGGAACCGTGGTCAGCAGGGAGAGGCTTCTCGGGGAGAGCCTCGATTACCTGGTAGCGGAGGGATCGGAGCGGACAGTGGATACCCACATCAAGAACCTACGCTCCAAGCTCGGTGGCCCGGGATGGATCGAAACCGTGCGGGGGTTCGGCTACCGTTTCTCAGGTGCGCCTCGGTGAAGCGGCTGTTCGTCCGTACCCTGATAACGCTGCTGGCCGCCCTGCTGATCCTGACCGCAGTGATGGCGGCGGTATCGATTCTGGGTTTCCGCAGATCCCTGGACGAGTGGGAGAGAGCCAGGAGCCTGCAACTGGAGAAGTCAGCCCGTCAAATCCTCGAAAATTATCCTGAACCCCCTCCGGCCGCGGTTCCGGAAGACGTACCCTTGTTCGTCTATGACACCGAGAGGCGGCTGATCTTTTCCAACCGCGGAGAGGGAGGCCGCAGGCGGGCGGCCGGAGAGGCAACGGCCCAGACGGGGCAGGGCGATCTGGTTGCGATCGAAGAGCAGGGGCGGCTGCTGGGCTACTACAGGAGCACTCTGATGCGTTTCGAAAATGACGCAGCCAACAGCCGATTCCTCGACTCCCTGCGCCTGACCGTAGGACTGGGATTGGCCCTGGCCGTGATCATCGCAATGGGTTTCGCCCTGCTGTTCTCCCGCAGCCTCAGCGCGCCGGCGGTTCTCCTGTCTCGGGCTCTGGACCGCATCAGCCGCGGCGATCTCTCGGTCCGTATCCGGGAGCGGGGCGCCAGGGAGATCGCCGGCATCGCCCATTCGACCAATCGGCTGGCCGAACAGCTGGAGCGGGAGCGGGGAATGCGCAGGCAGTGGGTGCAGGACATAGCCCATGATCTGCGGACCCCGATCGCGGCCATGCGGGCTCAGTTTGAAGGGATGCGGGACGGCGTGCTCGATCTGTCCAGAGATCGCGTCGCAAAGAACCTCAAGGAGATCACCCGGATCGAGACTCTGGTCGCTGATCTGGAGGAACTGATGCGTCTGGAGTCACCTGAATTGAAGATCTCGCTGCAGCCGGTAGAAGCAGCCGCTTTCATCGAGGAGGTCGCCGATCGCTTCGCCGCCCAGCTGGCGGGGAAACAGATACAGTTCCATTCGCACAGCGGGATCGACCGCTTCCCGGCGGATCCCGCCCTGATAGAACGGGCCGTTGCCAATTTCCTCACCAATGCCATCCGCCACACACCCCAGGGGGGAGTGATCGAGCTGTCGATCTCAGGCGCGGCAGAGGGACGGACTGTCGTTTCTCTGGCCAACACGGGAGAGCCGATCCGGCCCGAGGATCTCGAAAAGGTCTTCGATCGCCTGTACCGGGGCGAGTACGCCCGCAGTTCCCCCGGATCCGGACTTGGGCTTACGATCGCCAAGCGGATCGCCGAGCTTCACGGCGGAGCCCTGAGTATCCGCAACCGGGAGGAAGGGGGAGTCGTGGTGGAGATGGTTCTCTAGCAGCAGGACGTATCTGAGGCGCCGGTGCCGCCGCAGCCGGAGCGCCGGCCGCGCCGCGTCCGCCGCATCCCCCGCGAAGATCGAACAGCTCGACGGCCATCTATGCCTCCCTCCCGGCGAATTCCTTCTTGCGGTTCTTGCACTGAGGCAGGTCGAGATTGCACTCCCGGAACAGGTAGCAGGTGCGTTTGCAGATGGAGACCAGCAGCAGCATCACCGGGACCTCGATCAGCACCCCGACGACCGTGGCCAGAGAAGCCCCGGAGGACAGGCCGTAGAGCATCGTGGAGGTGGCGATGGCCACCTCGAAGTGATTGGAGGCGCCTATCATCGAAGCAGGGGCTGCGTCGTGATAGGAGAGCTTCAACACTCTGGACAGGAGGAAGTAGCCCAGGCTGAAGATCAGAACCGTCTGGATAAACAGGGGTACTGCGATCCAGAAGATGGTCAGCGGGTTACCCAGAATGACGCCGCCCTTGAGGGAGAACAGCAGCACCAGGGTCACCAGCAGGGCAACTATGCTCACCGGCGTCAGCACGTGGAGGAACTTCTGCTGAAACCACTCCGGTCCTTTACGGCGGATGATGAGCCGGCGGGAAAAATATCCGGCCACAAGGGGCAGGGCCACGTAGATGCCTACCGAGAGCAGGATCGTCTGCCAGGGGATGGGCATGGCGTTCACCCCTAGCAGGAACCCCCCCAGGGGAGCGTAGAGCACGAGCATCGTCAGGGAGTTGATCGCAACCATCACCAGGGTCAGCCCGTCGTTGCCCCGAGCCAGATATCCCCACATCAGCACCATGGCCGTGCACGGTGCGATGCCCAGCAGGATGGCTCCGGAGACGTAGCTGCGCCACAACTCCACCTCCTGTCCGGTTTTGATGATCTCCGTTCCCGGCAGGAAGCGGCGGAAGAGAACCCCAAGAAACAGGGAGGCGATCAGGTACATGGAGAAGGGCTTGATCAACCAGTTGATGCCCAGGGTCATGAGCACCGGTTTCGGCGTTTTTCCGGCGCGGATCACGTCATTGAAATCGATCTTGACCATGATCGGATACATCATGAAGAAGAGGCAGATCGCGATAGGGATAGAGACCTGGTACAAGGAGAGGGAATCAAGGGTCGTGGCCACCGCCGGCGCGACCCGGCCGAGAAGGATTCCCACGGCGATGCACAGGGCCACCCAGAGGGTCAGGTATTTCTCGAAGATGCTCAATTTTCTTTCCAAAGTCGCTACTCCTGAGAGTCCGGTTTTTATCGGTACGTGATCTCGCAGGTGCCGGTCTGCCGAAGCGCCAGGCGGGCGGTGAGCCGACGGGAATCAGCTTCGTATACCGGATCGAGATCGGCAAGCATATCGAAACTCTCGAAGAGCTTGTCGTTGAAGGGCGAGTGGATGAGTCTGTACATCATGAACTTGCCATCCCGTCGTTCCTCCACCAGGCGGGCATTCCTCAAAACCGTAAGACCTTTCGACACGGTGTACTGGGGTTTTTCCAGGGCGTCCACGATCTCGCAGACGCACAGCTCTCCGGAAGCCTGCCGCAGCAGTCTGAGAATCCGCAGCCGGGTTTCTTCCCCTGCTGCCTTGTACGCTTCTATAGTGCTGTTCACATTTGCACTATAATGCATAAGTGCATATAAGTCAACAGCTGTTTTTCCCAATGTTTGCTTGATCGACGTCTGGATTTCAGCGTTCCCCGAAGTCAGTCGGAGATCGATTTTCTGTACACCCGATAACGCTTGTAGATGTGAGCGCCCATCCGTTCTGCCAGGTTCGGGGTGTAGGGGTTTTCCGCCGAGGTCAGGGAGAGGTCGGCCCAGGTGTAGCCTTTAGTCCGCGCACGCCTGGCCATTTCGTCGAACAGCAGCAGAGCCACGCCGCCGCCCCAGTACTGAGGCAGGATGAGCACGCTCTTGATGGCCACGCATTTGGGCTGACGGCGTTTGTGCCGCAGCAGCCTCAAGCCGTCCCATGGATAGCGCAGGCCGTTTGCATGGATCAGCGCCTCATTCAGATTCGGGATGCCGGGGAACCAGCCCACGGTCCTGCCGTCTACCTCGGCGAACAGAACAAGATCCGGATCGGCGAACCTGGCGAAGGGTTTCACCAGGGCTTCCACGGCCGAGCGGGGCCAGGGACGGTAGTCGGGAAGGTGAGTCAGGGACTCGTTCAGAAGCCGGTGAATCGTGTCCACCTCGTCGCCTATCCGCCGCAGGTCGGGCGTGCGGATCCGCACCCAGCCTTTCCGGCGGATCCGCTCGGCCAGCCGGGAAAGCCTCTGCCGCTCCGGGCTGTCCTCGTCCAACTTGGCGGCGAAGGCCAGGTTATCCGCCCTGGCCGGCTCGAATCCAAGGCGCTCCATGAAATCCTGGTAGTAGGGAGGCGTATGCCCGCAGAGGATGACCGGAGGCCGGTCCCTGCCCTCGATCAGTACACCGTAACTGTCCTCACGATCCAGGTTGAATGGTCCGATCAGGGTTTCGAGGTTTCGCTGCCTGGCCCAACCCGCTATTTGCTGAAGCAGGCTCTCGGCAATCGGCATGTCCTCGAAGTACTCGAAAAAACCGAACAAGCACTCCCGGCGACCGGTCTCGGCGTTTACGATCTTGTCTTCCCCCGCGCAGATCGTGCCCACCGGCTTTCGGTCTCTCCAGGCGATGAACAACTCCGCTTCCCCGCGCTGGAAGAAAGCCCCCTGCTTGGGGTCGAGTATCTTGGCCCGCTGGGGAAGGAGAGGGGGGACCCATAGGGGGTCATTTTTGTAGATCTTCCAGGGAAAGGTGAGAAAACGCCGTTTATCCCTCCATGTTTGAACCGGGCGGATTTCGATTTGCATCATGGGCCGGCTGCCTTTTTCAGGGATCTGCGTGCTTCCAGCTCCCTGACGATCTGCTCGTAGCGCTCCCGGGACAAGGGGTAGAATACGGTGCAGAGGATCCCCAGGCAGAGCAGCACGGCGGGGATCGGTCCGGTGATAAGACGGATGGCCAGCTCCGCCCGGGGCTGCTGGATCGCCACGTTCGGTTCATAGGCGAACGCTTCCAGCAGCAGGCCCACGAGAAAGATTGCGAAAGAAGCTGCCATTTTGTGCGACAACGTAACCACACTGTAGAACATCCCCTCGTGGCGTTCGCCGGTTCTCCACTCGTCGCATTCGATCGAATCCGGCAAGATCGACCATGGCAGAACGTGGGCCGCGGCTACACCAACTCCCGCCAACACACACAGGATAAGCAGAACAGCCAGCGGAGTCGATGCTCCAAGCGTTATAATCACCATCTGGACGACAGCCCAGAAAGCAATGCCGGCTATATACGCGAATTTTTTATTGATTCGCTGAGCCACCCAGTTCCAGAAAGGAAGTGCAAGGATCGCAGACACCATTATCGATCCCATTATTATCTCTGCCTGACTCTTGCGCTGAATCCCGTACTGCACAAAATAGTAGAGGATATATTGAACGATATCGATCGCGATCCAACTGCACAGGAAAATCCCCAGACCCCAGAGTGCAGTAGGGTTTTTCCGAACCGCACGCCATGACTCCCTTATCTTCGGTTGTGCCTGGTTCGTAAATTCGTTTCTCTCTCGGGTGCCGAGAAATGTGAGAAACAGAGGCGCAGCGCTGGCAATTCCAAAGGTGAATCCCATTACCAAAACACGGTGTGCGTTTTCCGGATTGAACGAACCAACCATGATCTCGGGGATCGAGAAAGCAATTAAACTTCCTATTAGCGAAAATAACATTCTGAAGCTGGTGATCGAGGTGCGTTCGTCGTATTTGGAACTTAATTCGGGGGTGAGAGCGAAGTACGGCATATAGACGAAGGAAGCTGCGGTATCGAAAACCATATATGCCGCTGCGTAGTAGACGGCCAGGAAAATGTCCCTTTGAATTGGGGGTTTCCACCAGACAAGCGCAAATGCCAGCCCAAAAGGCATCGCTCCAAATAAAAGAAAGGGACGTCTTCTCCCCCACCGTGTTCGCGTCCGGTCGGAGATGTAGCCAATTATGGGATCATTAACCCAATCCCAGGTTTTTCCGATGAAGATGGCGATACCGGCGACAGCGGGTGAGATTCCTACAACGTCGGTAAGAAAAAACAGCAAAAAAAGACCAATGATGGTTGTAGTCATGCTGAAGCCCAAATCCCCCGATCCGTACATGAGCTTCGTTGTCCACGCCAGCTTTTCTTTCATGGCCGATGGTTCCAGTGGGACCTGGTGGTTCTCTCCGCAACGCGCCTACATAGGTGTAGTATTCCGGAATTATATGCGCTG
>Ga0315553_10002140_pt1 | contig 16002 bp, 15 predicted proteins | sample SalMarSW160140MG_FD_203099 | JGI IMG/M metagenome (GOLD analysis project Ga0315553, IMG submission 203099) | Salt marsh sediment microbial communities from the Plum Island Ecosystem LTER, Massachusetts, United States - Salt Marsh Sediment SW1601-40 ... | reverse complement strand
CAACGCATTCTGAGCTTGCTGATACGCCACGCGAATGACATCGCGCTCACTCTGATCGAGGCCCCACAGTATTATGAGCCACTCTTCTTCAAGCGAGACGTCAAGGGACGTGCGGTGTCGATCGTCGACGAGTGGTGCTGCGGCTACGTCAAGGGCATGGCGCTCGATTCTCCAGGTTGGCAATCGCTCATTGAAGCGCGGCCTGACTGGTTCGAGGTCATCCACCTCTACGGCACAAAAAGCGGCTGGGACAGGCTGAAGGAATTGGTTGACACCCACGATGATGCCATTGCTAGACATCAGGTCTTCGTTGACATGATCGCCCCCGGCGTACGTAACATCCATGCGTACTGGCTTGTCCGCCGGGCTCTTCCTGGAAAAGCCATCCGCGATCCGAGACAGCCGATCCACAAGACAGCCGTTCCTGGCCGCAATGACCTATGCCCATGCGGCTCCGGCAAGAAGTACAAGCGCTGCCATGGGGCGCCGTCGGAAACGGCGCACTGACCTACTTTATCGTGGAAACTTGGGCAACTGCCAATCCTTCCGGCCGTTTTAATTTTTTGACCATACGGCATGTCGGCGCGGAGCTCGCCGTACTTCAGCGGGTTCATCGCGGCGAGCTCCGCGCATTTCGGAGCGAGATGCTGAACGAGCGCGGCGAACTTCGGATCCATCACGACACCTTCTGGATCAGCCAATCGGCCAAACCGGCGTTGACGACCAGCGCGGCGAGCTTTTCGGCGTCGATCAGCATCACGCGTTCGTCGTCTGTGTGCGCCTCGCCGGAGTGGTAGATGTAAAACATGCGGACGTCCTCGCCCTGATCGTCGATCTTGGCCACGTACTCCGCGAGCTGGGCGGATGTGGTATTTGACTTCACCTGAACGAATGCCCGCTCGCCGGTTGTCGGCAGCACGAGGTTGAGGTCGAGCGTTGCCTGCGTCCGGCCGACCGGCCCAAGGCGGCGCCAGCCGCTCGACGAGAAGATGAGATCGATGAGGATCTCGAAATCCTTAGGGCCGAGATCCTTCATGAGGCCGATGGCCGCCTCCCGCATCTCGCGTGTCGCCGCGAGCGCCCGCTCGACGCTTGGCCGGGTCTCGCCCTTGATGCGGCGGATGACGTAGTCGGCCACGTCAATACCCGTCCGGCTCCGGGCCCGGACGGTGCATGACGTGCCGCGGTAGGCGGCGAGCTGCGTCAGCGCGCCCGACAGCTTGTCCTTGGTGAGCTCCGTGCCTGCGGCGTCGGTCGAGCGCCAGCCGCTGACAACCGGACGGAACACGCCGTCGCCGTCCTCGTGTCTCTCGGCCGGCACCGCAGGGTCGAGGAAGCCCCAGCACAGACGCTCCCCCACGAACGTGATCCAAAGTGTCGTGCCGTCGTCCTCAAAGAACAATTGGGTCTCGTTCGTGAAGCGGGTCGCGGTGCCGGCGCTCTTGCCCTCCGCGATGAAGGATTTGCGGAGCGCCTTCCAGTCGCGGCGGTGGCACATGGCGAAGCGTTCGTCGCGGGCGCTGCCGAAGCCGAAGCGGACGATGTTCCGCTCCATGCAGTCGCGCTCCCAACGCCCCCCTTCGCCGAGCTTGATGTAGCGGACGTTCGAGGGGTCAGTCTGCCACACCGCCGGGGTCCGGCGCCGGGCATTGGTGGTCGGCATGCGATCTTCCCCGTCTCCAAAGATGCTATCTCCGTCCAGCTGAGGATTCCATGATGCGTTTTAGAAGCCCGCTGGTGAATCGGAGGATATCAGGAACCCCGCGCCTACCCGCGGACCGACTGGAGCAACACGGAATTCCTGTGAAAATCCAGGAACTGCTTTTGACCGCCGGTGAACCTACCCACGTTAACAATCTTCTCGGTCTCGATACCCATGCGACGGAGCGACGGACGGTGGGCGACTGGGGCGATGATGAGCTTTCCGTCGTCTTCGAAGCCAATGAAGCCCCGATCGAACAGATGATCGATGCTGGGCGTTAGCAGTAACCCGTTTTCGCCGTTGAGGCGTTCCTCATTGGTTGAGTCCCGCCATGGTTTGCAATGACTAGCGATAAGGTGCACCGGATTTTCGACGCCAGTGATGCGGCATCTTGATTCGATTTTACTCACACGGTCTTTGAATAGACCTTGTCCATTTCGAGCTCGTACAATTGCCAGTCGATCAGTTTCTGGAATCGCGGTATTGTTGGCTAGCTCCTGTTCCAACTTGCGTTCCCAAGAATCGAGATCGTCAGCGGGAACCGGCTTGACGTTACGCGCAGCAAGAGCGAGGGGCGCGGTCTCCTGCCCAATCAGACCAATGAGCACTTCGGCAAGGGGCGCCGGTACCTCAGTCAGGTAGACTGATTGCAAGCCATTTCCGTTGGGCTGCAGCGGCGAATACCTGGCGGGGAGAAGTGGCCTGAGGACTCCAATATGGTCCTTGGGGCGCACTTTGTTGGACAGCTTTGTGAAGCTGACCTTCACCTTCCAGCCGATGTTCTCCCAATTCTCGCCAGCGGTCCCGAACTCGAGCGGCTTTGGGCTTTCCCAGCAGTAGGATTGAGCAATGCCAACGGCTAGGATTCTGGTGTCCATGAAAGAAAAGATTAGATCGCCGGGAGCAACCTCACGCATGGCCTCATAGAAGGGATTCCGCGCGCCATTGGCGTTGCGTTTGGGCGACCAGAGATAGCCGCCTTCAATCTCGTGGCGGAATGTCTGGTTCTGATTGACCCACCAATAGCGCATGGTCCCAGTACTTTGAGCCGATCGCGTTCTGCTGCCTCACGTCAGGCAGGGGTGTGTATCCAGCGCCTAGCTGCTATTTTGGCGAAGAAATCTGCGGGTACAACCCTGTTGTTTGTCTTCACGGGCTGAGCCTGACGATTTGGTGTAATGACCGGCGACTCGACTGTATGCCAATCCGCAAACTGAATTCCGTTACGGAGCGAGCCGGCGTGAACTACGTCCGTGGCGTAGTAGAGTCGAACAACTCCGTCTTCAAAGAGCAGGATCTCCGGTACGACTACGGACATGACGCGTTCGTCCTGCTGGTAGAGGGCGAGCATGTCCTCCCGAAGGAGATCGCAATGCAGATCAAGTCGGGCGCGAGCTACTGTACCCCGACGACCTGCAAGATCCCGGCGAGCGGGAGCCAGCTTGTGTTCTGGGCCGGCCATGACCTCGACACGCTGGGCGTCGTGCACGACCCAAACGAAGGGATCGCTTACTGGGTCGATCTGAAGGTCGAGGCGCAGATACGGGTCCGCGGCCAGCGCGAGCAGTCCGGTGCCGTCATTGAATTCCCTAAGATGCCTTGGAACAGGTTCGACGCGCGCATGTTCCGGGAATTTCTGGTTCCGACGCTTCAGGGCAAGGCGCCGCTAATCGATCTGGCCACCGCGCTCGAATGGGCTCGCTCCGACCAACTCGACACGCACGATCTGGGCGTCCGCATCCTGTCGTCGCGTCATTGGCGCGAACAGGCGACCTGGGACTGCATGTTCGAACTGTTCCTCGGCCGGGAAGCGGCGCGCACAACGCCGCGAGTCGGGATAGAGTTCGCGAAGGCGATGGGCCATCCCGACGACGCGTCCCCGAGAAGCGAATGGCCTGAGCGCCTCCGGGAACGCGTTCGGCAGAGGGTCGTCGCATTCGGCAAGGATGAGATCGTCAAGCTGCTGCATCACGTCGAGGACCTGGAGCGCGGTGGCATCGGATACGGACTGATGTCCGTGCTTGCGGCACGGCCCGATTGTTCGACTATCTTTGACGCGATTAGGGGCGATCCCAACATCGATGAAATCACGCGCGCTAAGGCAGCAGGCATCCTCAGGCACGACGAATACGAACCGCTTCGACTTTGGCACTGGCCGAAAGATGGCCAATGATCCCATGATGATCATCGCGCCGGTATTTCCCCGGAGAATCAAAAAGCGTCTCCGGCTGCAGGTAGGTTGGTATGAAGACGCTCTAATCCCTCACGGACTGTTGCGCTTTCCAATCGACAGGGAATGGCTGCATCAGCGTTGCTAAGGTTATTTTGGCGTGTTGCCGGCCATTTAGGATCTTCTCGACCAAATCCGGCGCCAAGAGTGTTAATCGCAAAAGGCGTCCGACGTACGATTCGTTAATTGATTCAGCCACCGCGATCTCCGCGATGGTGGCATATGTGCCGTTCTCCAGCATTTCGCGCCAGCGGAACGCCCGGGCAATCGCTTTGACCATGGCGTTGTCGATGTGCCGGCAGCGGGGCGCCGCTAACACGCCTGTACCATCGGGCGTGAGCACGAGCTTCCGTCCACCGCGCCTTCTGATCGAAATCGGCACCTGTCCCTATCGGAAACCTAATCCAGTTGGCTGGAGGCAGCGAATCGGGTGAATCGTCCGCCTGATGGTCGAATTCTGCAGACTGATCTGGTGTGTGCTGGTCGGGTTTTTCGGACCGCGGGTCTCGCTGCATGCAGAGATCTTGGTGCTACGCCATCAGCTGAACGTCGTGCGACGTAAATCGCCGAAGCGGTCGACATTCAGCAAGTTCGATCGACTGATATTCGGCGGATTGTATGGTTTGGTACCGGACGTGCTGAGCGCCTTGGCGATTGTTAAGCCGGAAACGGTAATCGGCTGGCACCGCACGGGTTTTCGCCTTTACTGGCGATGGAAGTCGAGGTCGCCTAGCGGCCGTCCGAAGCTGTCGGCAGACATCAGGAAATTGATCCGTGACATCAGCCGTGCGAACTCGCTCTGGGGTGCTCCGAGGATCCATGGCGAGTTGCTTAAGCTTGGCATCGACGTCGGCCAGACGACGGTCGCCAAGTATATGGCCAGTAACAGGAGGCCGCCGTCGCAAGGGTGGAATACGTTTCTCCGCAACCATGCTGACGGGATTGCATCGATGGACCTGTTCGTGGTCCCGACCGTCACATTCCAAGCTGCTGTATGGGCTTCTGATCTTAAGGCACGGCCGCCGCGAAATCATGTATCTTTCAGCAACGGCGCATCCCAGCGCGGAATGGATAAGTCGCCAACTGACGGAGGCTTTTGGCTGGGAGGAGGGGCCCTGTTACCTCGTGCGCGATCGGGATAGCGCCTACGGCGAGGTATTCACCCGGCGTCTTCGGGCGATGGGTATTCGGGATCGGCCGACCGCGCCAAGGTCGCCATGGCAGAATGGCTATTGTGAGAGGCTGATCGGCTCGATCCGACGGGAATGCCTTGACCATATCGTGGTGTTTGGCGAGCGGCATCTTCGGCGTCTGCTTCAAGCTTATGCCGATTATTACAATCGTACCCGAACACACCTGTCCTTGGACAAGGACGCGCCTGCGTCGCGCGCCATCGAGCCATGCGGTCGCATATTGGCTCTGCCCATTCTGGGTGGCTTGCACCACCGATACGTCAGGATTTAGTTTGCGACAGGGACAGGCCTTGTGTTGATTGATTTCACAAAAAAGCAGCGTAAAGACCAGCGTTCGAACGCCAGATATTGTCGGGTATCATGATCTGAAAAGTTGCTGTTTATGACACATGACACCAGATTTTCGGAGTGGACTAGGCTCGGAAAAGATAGCCAGTCCGTCGTCGCCGCGACTGCAATCGACAGGGCTAACCGACTCGAGTCGCGGCTACATGCGTTCGTCGAAATCCAACGCGCGAGTGCCGAGCCCTCCCGCGATGGACTGCTTGCTCTTATTCCGTATGCAGCCAAAGACATTTTGGTCGCACCAGATCATCGCCCGAAAGGTGGTTTGGCGGAATTCCTGGACTTCGGTTTGAGTGGCTATGCCGATGTTCTGCGAGGTCTCGACGATTTCGGGGCATGCCGTGTCGGCTTCACGGCGATGACTGAACTGGCCTACGAGCCTTCCGGTTTTAATGCCGTTTCAGCTTACCCGCGCAATCCGTGGAACCTGGATTTCATCCCGGGCGGATCATCGTCAGGCTCGGCTGTCGCGGTAGCGAGTGGAGCTGTCGTTATTGCGCTCGGTTCGGATACTGCCGGGTCAATACGCATCCCTGCCCATTGCAGTGGCGTGACCGGCTGGAAGCCGACCTGGGGAGCCGTGAGCGCTACCGGCGCGTTGCCGCTAGCCTCGTTTCTCGACACTGTCGGCCTGCTGGCGCGAAGTGCGACGGAGCTTTCTGCCGCAGCGACCGTACTTTCGGCAGACGCACAGCCGCGAGCCCCGGTTGAGCACATCGTTTTCTTTGGCGATGCATTGGATGAATCGGAACCCGCGATCCGTCGGGCTTGCCTTGATGGCATCGAATCCATGCGAGCCTGTGATATTGCGGCATCCCGCGTGGATGCGTTATCCGCGATCGCGGCGATTGATCGCCACGCTTTAATTGTTTTGCAGGGTGAAGCAGCAAGGACTTACGATCGCCAACTTGGCCATGTTGCGATTAGTCCGGTTCTGCGCAGGCGATTTGCGAAAGGTTTAACGATCAGCGACGCTGAACTGTCCGCAAGCCGCGCCGCGCGACCGCAATTAGCCAAGGAGTTCGAGGACAAAGTGCTGGGTAAGGCCGATGCGGCGATCTTGCCGGTGATGCCAATTCGCACACCGCCGTACTCCGAGGTTGATCCCAGATCGCCGTCCTTCAGTGGTCGTCGCCTCTACAAGCTCAGTCGCTATTGCCGTTTCGTCAATATGCTGGGCTTCCCGGCCGTCGCAATTCCGGTGGGATTTGACGACCGCGGGTTGCCGATAGCCCTGCAGGTGATCGGGCGGCCGGGACGCGATGGCGATCTCATCACGCTTGCCGCGCGGGTGCAGGGAAGAACCGATTGGCATGCGCGCGTTCCCACCGCCGTCCGCGATCTGATCGATATAAGGGAAGGATTGCTTGCATGACAGAAACGGCCGCTTCGACCGCGCTCTCGCATTTGCGCGTTCTCGATCTCACTCGCGCACGGGCAGGCCCGACCTGCTGCCGCGTACTCGCCGATTTTGGCGCCGACGTGCTCAAGATCGAAGCGCCGCCGGGCATCGATCCGAACGAGGGCATGAGTGGTGCGCGTCACGGCTACGACATGGTCAACCTTCACCGGAATAAGCGGTCGCTGACGCTCAATCTCAAGGAGGCTGACGGGCGCGCCATCTTCATGCGACTTGCCCAGACGGCCGATGTGGTGGTCGAAAATTTTCGCCCGGATGTGAAAGATCGGCTTGGCATCGGCTACGACGCGCTGCGGGCGGTGAATCCGCGCATTATTCTGGCGTCGATTTCGGGCTTCGGCCAGACCGGCCCCTACCGGCTGCGGGCCGGGTTCGATCAGATCGCGCAGGGTATGGGCGGGCTGATGTGGGTGACCGGCGTTCCGGGCGAGGGACCAATGCGCGCCGGGATCGCAGTTGCGGATTCGTCGGCCGGACTTTATGCAACGATCGGGATTTTCATTGCGCTCACCGAGCGCGAGCGCTCGGGCGTCGGGCAATGGGTCCAGACCTCGCTGTTGCAATCGCAGATCGCCATGATGGATTTCCAGGCGGCGCGCTACCTCGTCGAAGGCGAGGTGCCCGGGCAGGCCGGTAACGAGCATCCCTATTCGACGCCCATGGGCGTGCTGAATACGGCGGACGGCTATATCAACATCGGTGTTGGGGGCGACGGCCAATGGCGCGCCTTGTGCGAGGCGCTGGAACGCCCGGATCTCGCCGCCAGCCCCGATTATGCGACGATGGGCGACCGTTTTCGCAACCGGCCCAAGCTGATGGATCTGCTCAATTCGGTTTTTCAAACGCGCACGTCCGCGGAATGGCGCGAACGGCTGGAAGCCGTCGGCGTGCCGGCTGGACCCATCTACAAGATGGACGAAGTGTTTTCCGATCCGCAGGTCCAGCATCTCGGTATGGCGGTGCCGTGCCGCCATCCCGCGCGCGGGGGCATCCGCATCGTGGGCGAGCCGGTCGAACTGTCGCGCACGCCGGCGCGCATCGTTTCGATGACCCCGGAACCCGGGGAGCATACCGAACAGGTCCTGCGCGAACTGGGTTTCGGGGACGCCGATATCCAGCGGCTGAGGACAGTCAAGGTAGTTTGAAGGGCACGCATGAGCAACGTATTGGTAACCGGGGCAAGTGGATTTCTCGGCGCCATGGTGATGGCGCGCCTGCTGGAGGCGGGCCATCAGGCGATCGGGCTCGACCCGGCGCCGGGTCCCGATCCGGCGCGACGGCACGTCATCGACGATCTCTCGGACCGGCGGCGCCTGCTCAAAATCTTGCGTGCCGAGAACGTCACGCACGTGCTTCATTGCGGCGGGGTATCGGGACCGATGGTGCTCGCCGACGAGCCGGCGCGCGTGATGGACATCAATGTCTCCGGCAGCCTCAACTTGCTGCAGGCTGCCCTGAATGGCGGCGTGAAGACATTCGTCTATTGTTCCTCGGTATCCGCCATCGGCAACTTCTACGAAAAGGACCCGATCGCAGACGACTATCCGCTGCGTCCCGATAGCGCCTATGGCTGTTCGAAAGCGGCGATGGATATGGTGCTGCGCGGCTTATGGAAACGCGTCCCGCTCGACCTGTGTTCGCTTCGCTTTACGAGCATCTATGGGCCGGGTCGCCGCACGCGCTTTGTCGTTGACGATATCGTGTCCGCGGCATTGAGCGGCGAGCCGGCGTTGGTCGATGTGGCGACTGACTGGCCTTATATCTATATCGACGACGCCGCCGATGCGGCGGTCGCCGCCTGTTTTTCTGCGGGACGGCGGCAGCTCTTTTATTTCATCGCCTGTCCCGAACAGGTGACGCTCGAAGAGCTGGCCGCTGTCGCGGGGCGAGCCGCCGGGAAACCGTCGCGACTTGCCATCAATGACACATCCCCGCGCGCCGCGCGCGGGCCGCTCGACATCGCTCCCGCGCAGCGCGATTTCGGGTTTGTCCCCAAGGTCGACCACCGCCAGGGCGTTCGCAGGATGGTTGAAACGATGCTCTCTGCGCGGCCATGAGACTCAACTTTTTTCTTGTGCCGTACCAGGCCGGTGGCCATAGTCGCGCGCAAGACTTGTCCCGGATCGGCCGTCAAGACAGCCGGCGCGCGGAGAGGTTGCGATGCCGATTCAATTATTGATGTCACCGTCGCGAGGACAACGATGCCGCACCTGACAACTGATGACGGAATCAAGCTCTATTACGAAGAGGTCGGCAGCGGGGTTCCGATCGTATTCGTGCATGAATTTGCCGGCGACTACCGGTCCTACGAAATGCAGATGCGCTATTTCGGGCAGCGCTACCGGTGTATCGCCTATAACGCGCGCGGCTATCCGCCCTCGGATGTGCCGATGGACGGCGATCGCTTCTCGCAGGAACGCGCGCGCGATGACATCCAGGCGGTGCTCGATGCGCTCAAGATCGATAAGGCGCATATCGTCGGTCTGTCGATGGGTGGATTTGCGACTTTACATTTCGGCTTCACCTATCCTGACCGCGCACGATCGCTGGTCGTCGCGGGTTGCGGCTATGGCGCGGCTCCCGACAAGCGGGAACAATTCGCCGCGGAGGCCGAGGCGGCGGCCAAGCAGTTCGAAGAGCAGGGCATGGCCAAGGCGGCGGAAGGCTATGCCTTGGGGCCGACGCGCGTCCAGTTCCAGAACAAGGACCCGCGGGGCTGGAAGGAGTTCGCCGATCAACTAAGGGAGCATTCGACGGAAGGCGCGGCGCTGACCATGCGCGGCGTGCAACGGCGGCGTCCGTCGCTGTTCGATCTCATCGAAAAGATGAAGACCATAACGGCGCCGACGCTGATCATGACGGGCGATGAGGATTGGCCGTGCCTGGAGCCCGGCCTGCTGATGAAGCGCACGATCCCGACCGCTGCGCTCATCGTCATGCCGAACGCCGGCCATACGATCAATCTCGAGGATCCCCTCGCATTCAACCAGCATCTCGCCGATTTTTTCCATACCGTCGACGTGGGGACTTGGCGCAAGCGCGATCCGCGCGCGATGGTGGCGGCCATTCTCGGCAGATAATGTCGACGCGCGGTTTCAGGTCGTCGTATAGCCGCCATCGACCAGCATGTCGGCGCCGGTCATGAAGCTCGCTGCGTTGCTGGCGAGAAACAGGGCGGCCTGGGCGATTTCCTCGGGCTGACCGAGCCGGTTCAGCAGATGTTTCGGGCCGGCCAGGCGGCGCGCCGTTTCCATGTCGCCGAAACGCAGCACCAGGCGCCGCGTTTCGATCGCGCCGGGCGACAGCGAATTGACGCGAATATTCTGCGCGGCGTGGTCGACTGCCATCGCCTTCGCAAGCTGAATCACCGCGCCTTTCGAGGCGCAATAAGCCGCGCGCGCGGGCGCTCCAACCCGGCCCAGCTGCGACGCGATATGGATGATGCTCCCTCCGCCCGCCGCGATCATCGCGGGCAGGACCGCGCGGCTCATCAGAAAGGCGCCCATGACATTGACGGCAAAGACGCGGCTCCAGTCGTCGGGCGAAATATCTAGTACGCTTCCGTTCGGATCGTCGGTAGCGGCGGCGTTGACCAGCACATGGATCGCGCCGAACGCCGAGCGCGCCGCTTCGGCCGCCGCATGCGTATCCGCCTCCTGGCTGACGTCGCATTGGTGCGCCAGCGCCCTCCCTCCCGCGCTCGTGATGGCCTGTGCGGTCTCCTCCGCCGCGCCGCGATCGATGTCGAGGCACATGACTGCGGCGCCGGCCGAGGCGAAGGCCCTGGCGATGGCGCGCCCGATTCCGCTCCCGGCGCCGCTGATCACAGCCACCTTGCCGGTGAGGTCCACGCTGGTCATGGCGATGCCGCGACCTGCGATTTGCCCGCGGCATCGCGCCCGAGATAGGCCTGCTGCACGCGCTCATCCTGCTTCAGCGTGCTGCACGGGCCGGATGCGATAATCGAGCCGGTCTGCAGGACATAGCCCCGGCTCGCGGTTTCAAGCGCATAGCGCGCGTTCTGCTCGACGAGAAGGACGCTGGTGCCCGCGGCGTTGATCGAGCTGATTGTGTGAAAAATGTCCTGCACGATGATTGGCGCGAGGCCGAGAGACGGTTCGTCGAGGCAGAGCAGGCGCGGCTCGGACATCATCGCGCGGCCGAGCACCAGCATTTGCTGCTCGCCGCCGCTGAGCGTGCCGGCGTTCTGAGAGGTGCGCGCGCTCAGCAGCGGGAACATCGTAAACATCCGATCGATCAGCGACCGGATTTTCGCGCCGTCATTGCGGAACTTGAATCCGCCGAGCTCGAGGTTCTCCCGCACGGTCAGGAACGGGAAGACATGGCGGCCTTCGGGAACGAGGGCAATTCCGAGCATGGTGCGCTCATAAGAGGGCAGGCGCGTTATGTCGCGTCCGGCAAACCGGATCGTGCCCGCGCGCGGAAGCAAAGCCCCGGCGATCGCGCGCAGTGTCGTCGATTTTCCTGCCCCGTTGGCGCCGATCAGGGTGACAATCTCGCCTTCATTAACGCTGATCGTGATGTCGCGGCAGGCGGGAACATGGCCGTAGGCCAGTTCGAGCCTTTCGGTGGCGAGCAGCTCGGTCACTGGAGTTCGCCCCCTAGATACGCGGCGATCACGCCGGAATCGGCTTGAACCTCGGCCGGCACGCCCTCGAACAGATACTGCCCGTAATCCATGACGAGGATCCTGTCCGCGATCTTCATGACGAGATCCATATTGTGCTCGACCACGACGACGGTCATGCCCCGCCCCCGGAACTCGGCGATCCGCCCCAGCAGGGCCTCGACTTCGGCGGCGTTCAACCCAGCGGCCGGTTCGTCGACCATCAGCAAGCGCGGCGCGGTAGCGAGCGCCCGGGCAATTTCCAGCATGCGCTGCTCGCCATAGGCCAACGCGCTCGCGGTCACCTGCGCGCGGTGTTTCAGTCCCACGAAAGCCAAAAGATCCATCGCCTCCGCGTGGCACCGGTCATGGTCGCGCCGAAATGCCGCGCCGTGGAACACATATTGCCAGAGCGGGATATCGTGGCGGGTATGAAACCCCGCAATGACGTTTTCGAGAACGGACAGTTGCTTGAACAGGCGGATTTTCTGAAACGTGCGTGCCAGGCCGTAACGGACGCGCCGCTGCGCCGGCATGCCGATCAGATCGACGCCGGCAAATGCCATCGAGCCGGCATCCGGCTGGTAGAGGCCGCTCATGAGGTTGAGCAGCGTCGATTTTCCGGCGCCATTGGGTCCGATCACGGCGAACACGACGCCTGCGGGAATGCTCAGCGAGATATCGCTCACGGCTTGCACGCCGCCGAAATTCTTCTGCAACCCTTCCGCCCGGAACAGAATATCGTCGCCGGCGCCGGGCGCTCGTGACTCCATTCTGGCTGATGCGGCCGTTGTCATGGCTTGGCCTTGGCCGGCGTGGCGGCCACGCGCCGGCGCAGGCGTTCCGCGACGAGGCGCGCCGCCTGCACCATGCCGCCCGGCATGAACAGCACGACAAGCGTCACCGAAACGCCGTAGACGATCAGTCGAAGATCGCCGATGCCCCGCAACAGCTCGGGCAGCACCGTCAGCAGAATGGCTCCCAGGACGGGGCCGATGAGCGTCCCCATGCCGCCGACTATGACCATTGCCAGGATGCTGAACGACTCGGTGATGAAGAAGGCGTCCGGAACCAGGGTGCCGACGAAGCTGGCGTAAAAGCAGCCGGCGGCGCCCGCAACCGCGGAACTGATGCCGAAGGCAAATACCTTCCATTTCGGGCAATTAATCCCGAGAGAGGCGGCCGACACCTCGTCCTCGCGGATCGCGGTCAGGGTTTCTCCCACGGGAGAGCGAACCAGCTGGTCGAGCAGCATATAGGTGAGCAGCGCAAAACCGGCCGTCAGATAGAAAAGGTTGCCGAGATTGGAGAACGCGATCGCCGGCATGCCGGGGATCGCCAGCGGCGGCGGCGGCGCGATGGCATAGATGCCGAGCGGACCCTGTGTGAGACTGATCCAGTTGAGCAGAACCTGGTACGTAATCACGGCGAAGCCGAGCGAGGCGATGGCAAGATAGTGTCCGCGCAAACGCACCGCGAAGATCGACAGCAGCATGCCGGCGACGCCGGCGAGCAAGACGCCGCATACAAAGGCGACCCAGAACGGCACCCCGAGCTGCGTGATCAGCAGTGTCGAGGCGTAGGCGCCGATGCCGTAGAACGCGGACTGGCCGAGATTGAGCTGGCCCGCGTAGCCAAGGACGAAATCCAGGCCGATCGCCAGCAGGACATTGATCGCGCAAACGATCAGGTTTGTCTGCCAATAGGAATCCGTAAAGATCATCGGCAGCAAGCCGATCGCAATCGCCGCCATTACCAGCCAAAATCGTCGCGATGCGAGAATGGCGCCTGCCGTCGATGGTGGGGCGGCGGACAGCCTAGACATTTTCTTCGCGCCGTTCGGCGATCAGACCGGTCGGTCGCAACGCGAGCGTCAGCAGCAGCAGCGCGAAAACGACTATGTCGATCAATCCCGGATCGAGAAATTGCGTGGTGTAGCTCTCGATCAGCCCGACGATCAGGCCGGCGATAATCGTCCCCTCGACATTGCCAAAACCGCCGATGATGACGATTGCGAAGGCCTTGACGATCACGGAGGTGCCGGCAAAGGGCGTCAGGACCAGAACGGGGCCCAGCAACGCCCCGCTCATGCCGGCCAGGGCCGATGCGATGACGAACGTCAGCATGATGACGTAATTGGGATTGATGCCCATGAGCCCCGCCGTTTCACGATCCTGCGAGACCGCGCGCAGCGCTTTGCCGAGAAAGGTGAACTTCATGAAGGCGTAGAGGATACCGATCGTGATCGTGGACATCACGATGATCAGCATGCTCTGCACCGTAAAAAAGAGTCCGGCGAAGCGGATTACGTGATTGCTGTAGGGCGTATCGAAAGCGTATGGAATTGGCCCGAGCAGCACCAGCATGGCATTTTGCAGCATGATCGAGACGCCGATGGTTGCGATCAGCGGCAGCAGCTCGTTCCCGCGCTCCCGCAACGGCGCAAAAATAGTGGCGTTCAAAAGCCATCCCAGCACCCCCCCGACGACCAGAGCGACAGCGATTCCGGCGAAATAGTTTCCGCTCAGCAGGTGGGTAATGAAATAGGCCGCGAACGCCCCCAGCGTCACAAAATCGGCGTGCGCAAAATTGATCTGCACTAGCACGCCATAAATGAGGGTGAGCCCCAACGCGACCAGCACGTAGAGGCTCCCCACAACGATGCCGTTTATCCCCTGCTGGAGGATAACGGTCAGCATGCCCGCGCGACTAGTTCCACTTCAGCGCCTTCCAGGACAGGTCCGGCATCGTCTCCATGTAATGGACCGTATCCATCTTGGTATTCTGATTGGTCTTGTCGAAGGCGACGCTGCCGGTCACGCCGGAGAAGTCTTTTGTCGCGGCGAGGCCGTCGCGAATGGACTTGGCATCTTTGCCGCCGCGCCGCACCACGTCCGCGATCAGCATGACCTGGTCGTAAGCGTGGGCGTTGATGTGCGTCGGATCCTGGTTGTACTTGGCTTTGAAGGCCTTGATGAAATTGCGCACGACCTCGCGCTGGTCCGTCGGGTCGAACTGCACGATGCGGACATAGCCGAGCGCGGCTTTGCCGGCCTTTTTCTCGAAGCCAAACGGGAGCCAGATCGTGCCGAGCTGAATCGAGTGGCCGCCGCCGCCTTTCACCACGCCGGCTTGTGCGAGGGCTTGCGTGATCTTCAGGCCCTGACCTTCGAGCGTGTAAGTGGGAATCACGTCAACCTTACCGATACCGGCAACGCGGGTCGCGATCGATGTAAAGTCGTTCACGTCGCGGCCGAAGCCGATATCGGCTAGAATCTTTCCGCCGAGTTTCGTGAAGGTTTCCGCGAAGACTTTGGCGTTGCCGATGCCGGCATTCGTGTTCTCGTGGAGAACGACCGCGGTGCGCGCGTTGAGGCGCTTGTAGGCGTTGGTAGCGATGTCGATGCCCTGCATCACTTCGTTCGGCATGATGCGGAAGGTCCAGGGATTGCCGGGCTCAGTTACCTTGATTGAGGAGGAGCCGGCATTGAGCAGCGGGATCTGGGCCTGCGCCATCACCGGCATGATCGCGAGCGTTGCGTCCGAGCATTCTTCGCCGATGGCAACGTCGGGCTTGAACTGCTCGACCAGGCGTTTGGCCGCCTGCGTTGCGGGCAGGGGGCTGCAGGCAGAATCTTCAAATTGAACTTCGAACTTATAGCCGTTCACGCCGGACTTGTTGAGCTGCTCGACTGCGAGTTCGACGCCCTGCTTGTCTTGCACGCCGAAATAGGATCCGGGACCGGAGATCGGAAACAAGCCACCAATTTTGATGACCTTATCGGCAGCGAACCCCGTTGTTGTCGAAACTGCAAGCAGCCCAGCCATTAGGGCGGTCGGCATTAGGAATGCGCGGAATGATCGTTTCATCATGGTGCCCTCCAGTGGGTTTGGTTATTAGAGCTAGGTTTATGTGGTGTTGGCAATGGGGGCGACACGGCTTCGCAGAGCTCCAATTGCGGGCCGAACTCGCCCACATGCAGTTTAAGGCCGTGTTGCCGAACCACCGATCTCGCTGCGGCGCAACATCCTAGCCGTGCGCCCCGGTCTTGTGAAACCGTGGGACCCAATCTTTCCATTGCACGTCGACATTGCACTTTGGTGCTGGGTTGTGCGGAGCAGGGGGCCGTTGACACTCAAGCTTTGTAGCTACGCCTGCAAACCGTAATCGTAGCCAAGTCTGACATATCGGGCGCTCCGGAAAGATGAACCTAGTTTTTGAATCGACTGTGGCGAGTGGCCGCACATCTTGCAATGCGTTTCCCCGTGGGAACGTCACGGCCACTCAAGAAATATGCCGAAACGATTGCGTCATGCTGATAGTTGGTATGTCGATCCCGTATGTGACCAGAATGAACTGGGCCGATATGATGAATTCCGAATGCTAGGAGCGATAGCTATTTCTTGACCGCAACAAGGTCAATCTCGACCTTACAGCCTGGCACCAGAAGCCCGGTGACGCCAACAGTGGTGCGCGGCGGCGGC
>Ga0315553_10002138_pt1 | contig 16009 bp, 16 predicted proteins | sample SalMarSW160140MG_FD_203099 | JGI IMG/M metagenome (GOLD analysis project Ga0315553, IMG submission 203099) | Salt marsh sediment microbial communities from the Plum Island Ecosystem LTER, Massachusetts, United States - Salt Marsh Sediment SW1601-40 ... | reverse complement strand
ACAACCAAACCGAAGTAGCGAATTCGAGTTCGACGATTCATCTTTGACTCTCCAACCTAAAGACCCTGAAAATAAATGGCACAAAGCGAAGCCTGACTAACACGAGGCTGTTTTTGGCGGGACGACACGTAACTCGAGGTGGCAACGTTTTCCAGTGCGGTTCGATGAATACTTTTTAGAAAAGATCCATGGTCAAAGCACGCCTCTTGGCCTCATGCTGCAGAAAGGGGCAGGACCCGCCGCCCTTACCAATATCTCCAGTATATTAGGAATGCGCGGCGACAGCGAACAGGCTCTGGCGACTCTCACCTGCCGACCGTGTGTGAATCGATCTCCGGAAACCGAAGCTATTTCTGCGCACTGACGATAAAGCTCGATGTTCTCGCTTGTTACGTAATTCGCGCGGGCGCGGTTCGCTCGACGTGGCAGCAGCCGCCGGTGCCCAGCGGCGGGAAGGGTTCTCCAGGACCAGCGGCTATTATGGTGAGTCAGCCAAACGTTGAGAAGGGCTCGACGGTTCCGCCAGGGCTCGCCGCACACTCGTTTTTTACCGTCGAGCGACGGAGACGCTGGCCCCCGCTACTTAACAGGTTGCAACTTATCTTAAATATGCTAATAATTAATAGGTTAACTATTTGCTCCCCAGCCCTGGGCAGGTCACCCCCGTGCTCAAACATGATTTCGAAAACAGCGTCGGCTACTGGATCACTATCACCCAGCAAGCGTACCACCGCACGTTCTCGGATCGGTTGGCCCCGTTGGGCATCACCTATCGCCAGATGCAGGTGTTGGGCTGGCTCGCGCTGGATGGTCGGCTGACTCAGGCGGAGCTGGCCGCGCGGATGTTCATCGAGCCGCCCAGTCTCGTCGGCGTGCTCGATCGCATGGAGCAGTCGGGCTGGATCCGACGCACGCCGTGTTCTGAAGACCGCCGCAAGAAATGGATCACCGCTTGCCCGGCTGCCCGACCGGCATGGAGAAAGATCGTGGCGTGCGGTCGGAAGTTGCGGCAACAAGCAACCGACGGTTTCACGCCGGCGGAACTGGCGACGCTCCACGATCTGTTGTCCCGCGTGCGGGCCAACGTGACGGACGCCGAAGTGGTCAGAGAGTCGAAGACTCAAAAAGCCAAGAAGGTGAAGCGGCAACGGACGGGTGTGCTCAGCAATGGGCGCTGACCAGCAGATAATTCCCGTAGTGAGTTCATTGACAGCACAGCTTGATCTTTTTTACGCAGGACGTCTTGGTCATTGATACTTGTGATCTGTTTGTGAATTGATTTTTGTGATTTGATATTATGCAGCGTAAGAGGACGTTCCACGTGACCAGTCGAATTGTTATGTCGTCATTCTGCCTGCTGGGATTATCGGTAACGCAGTACGCGCAGGCCCAGGTGCCCGCTTCGCCTGTCGTCGTCGCGCCGGTTATCGAGCGGCAGGTGCGGGCCGAGGAAGTTTTCGTCGGCACGGTGATGCCTTCGAAGCGGGCGGTGATCGGCAGCGCCGTCGACGGACGCGTGGTCGATTTTCCCCGTAATGCGGGCGACCGTGTAGAGGCTGGCCAGACGCTGGCTTCTCTCTTGACGGAGACAGTCGAACTCGAACTGGCGGCGGCCGAGGCGGAACTCGACCTTCGCCAGCAGAAGCTGGCCGAGCTGGAAAACGGCGCACGACCCCAGGAGATCGACGAGGCTAAGGCCCGGCTCGCCGCGGCCAAGGCCCGCCGCGAATATCTTCGCACTCATCGCGAAAGAACGGAGAAGGCGTTCAAACGTGGGAATGCCGCCACCGCGGACGAACTCGACTCGGCCATTTCGCAGGACGCTGAGGCGGAGCAGAACATGCAGGAAGCCCAGTCCGCGCTGGATTTGCTCGTGGCGGGCCCAAGACCGGAACAGATCGCGCAAGCCCGCGCCGCCGTGGCCGTACAGCAGGCAGTCGTCGGCCAGTTGCGAGATCGGATTGCCAAACACACGATCATCTCGCGCTTCACCGGTTATCTTGTCACGGAGTACACGGAAAACGGACAGTGGCTCAAGAAGGGCGATCCGGTGGCAGAGGTTGCCGCACTGGACAATGTAGAGATCGAGGTGCAGGTGGTCGAACGCAGCGTGCCGTACGTGAAAATCGGCGATCCGGTGCCGGTCGAGTTTCCCGCCCTGGAAAATCGCATCTTACCGGGTAAGGTGATCGCCGTCGTTCCGCAGGCGGACGTGCGGGCACGCACGTTTCCGGTGAAGATCGGCGTCGAGAACACGATCAGCGACAGCGGACCGCTGATCAAGGCGGGCATGTACGCCCGAGCCACGCTGCCGACCGGCAACGAAGTGAAAGCGATGCTCGTGCCGAAAGACGCTCTGGTACTCGGAGGTGAAAAACCGACCGTTTTCAAACTCGTCAAGCCGGCCGAAAAGGATGAATCTGCCCAGGTGGCGCCCGTTCCGGTGGATCTCGGTGTGGCGACCGACCAGTGGATTCAGGTCATCGGCCCGCTGCAAGCTGGTGACAAGGTGATCGTGCAGGGCAACGAGCGTCTCCGACCCGGTGCCACGGTGAAAGTCGTCCGTACGATCGAGCCGTTGAAAGATGAAACGAAAGATAAAACAGAGAGCAGTGCCGGGCAGTGAGATCTTCTCGAGCCTCATCATGACGGCCAATCCAAGCAGGAAGGCGTGAGCGCCATGTCGCTGGTCGAACGTTTTGTGCGTAATCCGGTCAAAGTGGCAGTCGGCGTGTTGCTGATCGTGCTGTTCGGCGTTGTTGCGCTCGTGCGGATGCCCATGCAGCTCACGCCGGAAGTGCAGACACCCACGATCACCATTGAAACGACCTGGCCGGGCGCCAGTCCGCACGAGGTCGAAAAGGAAATCGTCGTCGAACAGGAAGAACAGCTCAAGGGCGTCGAGGGCGTCACCAAGATGTCGTCCGAGAGCGCGGACTCGAAGGGCACGATCACGCTCGAGTTTCTCATCGGCACCGACATGGACGAGGCGCTGCTGAAGGTCAACAGCCGTCTGCAACAAGTGCGCGAGTACCCCGAGGACGCCGATCAGCCGGTCATTACAACAGCCGATTCGTCGAGCCGGCCGATCGCCTGGTTCATTCTCAGCGCCCGGCGTCCCACGACGGAGCAACTCGACGCCTTTGAAAAGAAGTATCCGCAGTTCAAGAAAGAACTCGCCCGCGTCCGCTCGGCGGGCAACATCGGCGTGGCGATCATGCGGCTTCGTAACCTGGCCAAAGAGCACGCCGAGTTTGTGGAGCTGTTGCCGCCGCCGGACCTCGACGTTACCGAGCTGCGGAGATTTGCGGAGGACGAGATCGAAGCACGCTTCGAGCGGGTGCCGGGCGTTTCGCAGTCGAACGTGATCGGCGGACTCGAAGACGAACTGCAGGTGGTCGTCGATCCCGAAAAACTCGCCGCCCGCCAGGTAACGCTGTCCGAAGTGCGACGGGTGCTGCAAACTCAGAATAAGGACACCTCGGCCGGCGATTTCTGGGAAGGGAAACGTCGCTACGTGGTGCGGGTGCCCGGCGAGTTTCGCAGCCCCGAACAGGTCGAGCAACAGCTGTTGGCCGTTCACGACGGTGCGCCCATTTACGTCCGCGACGTGGCCGACGTGCGACTGGGGTTCAAAAAACCGGACGGCCTGGTGCGCCGGTTCGGTGAATCGAGCATCGCCGTCAACTGCGTCCGCGAAACCGGGGCCAACGTGCTCGACGTGATGGACGGTTTGCGCAATGTCAGCGGACAGCTCAACCGCGACGTTTTGTTCCCCCGCGGCTTGGAGCTTACCCAGGTGTATGATGAAACCGAGTACATCGACTCGTCGATCAACCTGGTGCAACAAAACATATTTATCGGCGGTGCGCTGACGATGATCGTGCTGATGGCCTTCTTGCACATCAGCGTGCGGACGTTGCTGGTCATTCCGCTGGCGCTGGCGACGGCACTGGCGGCGGCCTATGTCTCTCCCTGGTTCTTCGTCGTTTGCCTGGTACTGCTCATCGGCGCCGGGTTCTGGTTCGCGCGAGGTGCGCTGGTCGTCGCTTTGGCGATTCCGACCAGCATCATCGGCACGTTTCTCATCCTGGAGATTCTCGGCCGTTCGCTCAACGTGATCAGCCTGGCCGGACTCGCGTTTGCCGTCGGCATGTTGGTGGACAACGCCGTGGTCGTGCTGGAGAACATTTACCGACATCACTCGGAAGGTGAGTCACCGCTGACCGCGGCCGTCCGCGGTACCCAGGAGGTTTGGGGCGCGGTGGTCGCCTCGACGCTCACCACCGTGGCCGTCTTTCTGCCGGTAATTTTCATTCAGGACGAGGCGGGACAACTGTTTCGCGACATCGCGCTGGCAATCAGCGCGGCCGTGCTGCTCTCGCTGATTGTTTCCGTGACGCTGATTCCGACGGCCGCCGCCCGCTTGTTGCGGCGGCGGGGCGAGCGCTCCGTGGCGGACGAACGAGGCATTGAACCCGCCGGCGACGGCGAGCCCGTGGGCCGACGTCGCTTCGAGCTGATCTCGCCCGCTCAGTCGCGTCACGCAGCCAACCTGGACTACCTGGAAGAAAAGCCCTCTCGCACCGCGCAAGCAATCGTTCGCTTCGGGGAACGGTTCGTGGAATCGGTTGTAGCGGTCAATGCCTGGATTCAAGCGTCGCTGTTAAGGCGTTTAGCGACGGTCGTCTTGTTGGTGGGCTTTGCCGTCGGCTTCAGTTGGCAGTTTTGGCCCAAGGTCGAATATCTGCCGACGGGTAACCGTAATCTGGTGATCGGCTTCGTGCTGCCGCCGCCGGGATACAACATCGATCAACTCATGAGCTTGGGCGAAACGGTCGAAACCGGTTTGCGCCCATATTGGGACGTCGATCCCGGCACGCCGGAGTTCGAACAGCTCAAAGGACCCGCCGTGGGCGACTTCTTTTTCGTGGCCCGTGGGCGGAGCATCTTCATTGGTGTGCGGGCCCGCGATCCGCTGCGTGCCGCTGAGCTGGAGGCGATCGTGCAACAGGTCGGCGCAAAGATCCCGGGCGCCATCACGGTTGCCAAGCAAACGAGCCTCTTCGAGCGCGGGCTGACGGCGGGACGAACCATCGACGTGGAGATCACCGGACCGGACATCAAACAACTGGTCGGGCTGGGTCGTCAGGTCATGATGAAGGTCATGCAGCAGATGCCCAACGCCCAGGCTCGCCCGTTGCCGAGTCTCGATTTGTCCAGCCCCGAGGTCCACGTGGAGCCGAAACTCGTCCAGGCGGCCGACATGCAGTTCACGACCTCGGATATCGGCTTTGCCGTCAACGCGTTGGTCGACGGGGCGTACGTGGGAGACTATCTGCTTGATGGCAAGAAGATCGATCTGACCGTCATTGGTGAGCCCAAGTATACCGGTCGCACCCACGAACTCGGCGCGGTGCCGGTCGCCACGCCGCTCGGTCAGCTCGTGCCGCTCACGGCTTTGGCTGACATCAAACTGGCCAGTGGTCCCGAGCAGATCAATCATCGCGAGCGGGTGCGGGCCATTACCATCGAAGTCTCGCCCGCACCCGAGGTCGCGCTGGAAGATGCCATGCAGACAATCCAACAGAGGATCGTCGACCCGCTCCGGGAAAGTGGTCAATTGGAAGGCGGGTATCAGATCGCCTTGGCCGGCACGGCTGACAAGCTCCGGGCCACGTGGGACGCGCTGAAGTTCAACGTGCTGTTGGCACTCTTGATTACTTATCTCTTGATGGCCGCCCTGTTCGAGTCGTGGCTTTATCCGTTGGTCATTATTTTCAGCGTGCCGATTGGTGCGGTGGGTGGCATTCTCGGACTGGAGTTGCTCAATTTCTTTGTGCTGCAGCCGCTCGACGTGCTTACGATGCTCGGGTTTGTCATTCTCATCGGCACGGTCGTGAACAATCCGATCCTGATCGTGCATCAGTCGCTCAACCACATGCGCGACGATCGTATGGAGCCCCGCGAGGCGATTCTGGCGAGTGTGCGAAACCGCATTCGGCCGATCTTCATGACCACGGCTACCACCGTGCTTGGCCTGTTGCCACTGGTGCTGTTTCCCGGTGCCGGCAGCGAGCTGTATCGCGGTATCGGCAGCGTAGTGCTGGGCGGCCTCGTCATGTCGACTTTGTTCACGCTTGTGCTGGTGCCCACCGCTTTCAGCCTGACGCTCGATGCCCGCCAGTGGCTGGTCGGTCACATTTCGTCGCCTGAGCGCGTCGAACCGTCTATGACCGCTGCCGAGGAAGCGCCACTCTCGCCCGCCGCGGGAGCCAGGTAGCCGAGCGGCATTTGTCGAAAGAGCGATCCAAGGAGTCTTCAACGTCTTTGCTGCTCGGTTAATCAGAGACATTTGTAGTGGCTTCTGGGTAACCGCAGTGGTAGAATTGGGATATGAATCGAGTAGCAATCACTCCTGAACAGAGCCGGGCCGTCCAAGAGAGTCGTGGCCAACCGGTTTATTTGGTGGACGAAACCGGCAAGGACGCCGCGCTTGCCATCGTCCGCGTGGAGCTGTTGAAGGTGCTTGCTGGAGATGACAGCTTCGACATCAGCGAGACGTACGAGGCTCAGGAAGCCGCATTGGCCTCTGTGTGGAATGAGCCTCAATTGGACGAGTACTCCGATCAGGACGGTTCTCCGATTGACTGATGCCTCTTTCTCGCGGTGACGTCGTGCTCGTGCAGTTCCCATTTTCTTCGGGAACCAGCTCCAAGCTTCGCCCCGCGTTGGTAGTTCAGCCGGACCACAACAATCGCCGACTGACCAACGTGACTCTCGCCCCGCTGACGACCACGGTTCACCAGCAGGGCGAACCGACGCAATACGTAATCGACGCCGCCACGGCCGAAGGTAAGGCCGCTGGCGTACGCCATTCGTCGGTCGTTTCCTGCGAGAATCTGACGACCGTCGCCCAGTCACTCGTACGTCGCCGCCTCGGCAAGGACGTGATGGACCAGATTGACCAGTGTCTGAAGGCGGCACTCGGTCTTTCGTAAACACGCCCCATCTGCAAGCTTTCGTGAGGTTTTTCTTCTTGCTACTGGCCGGGTGGTATTGTGCCCGGATTGATCCAGCCCATTGTTGTCGCGACATTTGTTCCTTCGATCGCCTCTCTTTGATCGGACAAGCGTTGCTCACGGAAACAACCCGCGGACCAGCTTCGCACGCTCCACACGACTGATCCCTTCGATCAACGACGCGGTTCGCAAATCAATCTTGTCTCGCTGGGCGCGGAGCGTCGTCCTCTGGAAAGCCTCAGTAAGTAATTTGTGCAGCCGGCCGTTAATCTCGTCGAGCGACCACATGTAGTTTTGTGTGCCCTGCACCCATTCGAAATAAGAGACGGTCACGCCGCCGGCGTTGCCGAGAATGTCGGGCACGACGAAAATGCCCCGCTCCGCGAGAATCTTGTCCGCTTCCAACGACGTGGGACCGTTCGCGCCCTCAGCCAACATCTTGCACTGGATCCGGTCGGCGTTTTCGCTGGTAATTTGGTTCTGAATGGCTGCCGGAACGAGCACGTCGCATTCCAGCTCCAGCATTTCCGCGTTGGATATCTCGTCACCCGCCGGACAACCTCGCAAGAACCGATGCTGCCGAACGTATTCGTACACCTCGCTGATGGGCAGCCCGTGCGGATTGTGTAGGGCCGTCGTAGCGTCGCTCACCGCAATGATGCGGGTGCCGAGATTCTCCAAGAAACGGGCCGCGTTGTAACCGACGTTGCCGAATCCTTGTACGACCGCTGAGCCACCCTTCAATTCAAGCCCGATGTGCTTGGCGGCCTCCTGGATGAGATAGACCAGCCCGCGACCGGTCGCTTCCGTACGACCCAAGGAACCGCCCAACACCACCGGCTTGCCCGTGACCACGGTCGGCACGGCGTAGCCGATTTGCTGGCTATAAGTGTCCATCATCCAGGCCATCACCTGCTCGTTGGTACCCATGTCCGGGGCCGGAATGTCTTTATCCGGACCGATCATGCCGATGATTTCCGAGGTGTAACGGCGGGTGAGCCGTTGCAACTCTCTCCGCGTAAAACCCGTCGGATCGATAGCCACGCCGCCCTTGGCTCCGCCGAACGGCAGCCCCATCAAGGCGCACTTCCACGTCATCCACATGGCCAGCGCGGAGACTTCGCCGAGCGTCACGTCGTGGTGATAGCGAACACCGCCCTTAGTCGGGCCCATGGTGAGCAGGTGTTGCACCCGATAGGCGAACACCGTCTTGACTTCCGAATAGTCGTCCCGGCGAAAGGGAAAACTGACCAACAGCGTCCGCTGCGGGAAGAGCAGCCGCTCGCGGACGTTTTCGTCCAATCCCATAAGTTCGGCGGCTTGCAGGAACTGCGCTTGGGCCAGCCGAAACATGGGCGAGTCCCACTCGGCGTTATCGTGAAGTCGGTGATCCCCGTCGTCTTTTGCCTTCCTGGCAGCTTCTTTGGACATTCGTGCGACTCCGATTCGGTGTTTGGCGGGCGTGCAGCGGACTACGTTTCTCTTTTCGCGTCATTCGAGTGAACACGGTTTCCCAGCCGGCGACCGAGACGCTCCAGCGCCGCACTGTGATCGTTCGGATCCAGATGGACATTGAGCAGGCTGAACGCGTCGCGACTAGCCGCGGCCTCGCGCAGGGCGCCGTCCAGTTCGCCCATCGTACGTACCTCGAAACCTCGTCCGCCGCCGAGCAACTCAGGAATGCGGTGATACTGCCACGTTTGAATGTCATTGAAGCGACCTTCTTGTAGCAGCCGCTCGGTGCCGTACCCTTCGTTGTTGAGCAGGATCACCACCGGCGCCAGACCACATCGCAGGATCGTGGACAGCTCCATGCCCGTCATCTGAAACGCCCCGTCGCCCACGATGACCAGCGGCCGCAAATCAGGTCGCGCCAGATTCGCACCCAAGGCGGCTGGTACCGCAAAACCCATGCTCGTGTAATACGCCGGGCTGAGAAACTCGGTCTGGCGATGAATGCACAAGTCCATAGACCCGAACAGCGCGTCACCGATGTCGGCCACGACCATCGTGTCATCCGTCAGGCAGTGTTGCAAGCGCTCGAACAGCCGGTCGGTCGTCACTGGTTGCAAACGGTCGCCCTGCCACTCGACAGGCCCTTCGCGAAACGGCGGCTGATGCACGCCCGTCGACGGCGGACTGAGCCGGGCCTCCGACAAACCGGCGACAAAATCTTCCAACGTGACGTCGTGGAAAAAATGATAACCGATACGGACCTGCTCGCCGCTGGCATAAATGCACCGCGTCGGATCGAGCGAAGGCGTGGCGAACCCCCAATCGATGTCGGTCAGAAACGCACCGAGAATAACCAGACAGTCGCTTTGTTCCACCAACTCACAGACGGCGTCCTTACCCAGTCCCGCGGCATACACGCCCGCAAACGACGGGTGCATTTCGCTAATAACCGACTTGCCCAACAGGGTCGTCGCAATAGGAATCTTCGTCGAGGAGGCCAGCTTCAGCAGCAGCGGTTGCAAGCGCGATCGATGAATCTCCACGCCGGCGAGCATCACCGCCCGACGACTCGCGTTGATACGCCTGGCGGCCTCCTCGATCGCTTCGGTCACTGCCTGCGGGTCGCTCGCCGGAGCGGTCGTGGTCGTACGATGTTCAAACGACGGCACACCGGTCACACAGTCGCGCGGCAACTCCAGGTAAACGGGCCGGTTGTTGCGGACGGCCGCGTCGAGCGCCTGGTCGATCTGGCCGAACGCCAGGTTCACGTCCGTCAATTCGACTGCAGCGACCGTCAGCCGCTCGAACACTTCCCGCTGCGTCGTAAACTCTCTGACTTTGTGATGGAGCAGCGGGTTCCTGAATCGTTCCCCAACGCCGGGCGCGCCGCTGATCACCACGACGGGCGACTTCTCGGCGAAGGCACCGGCAATCGGGTTGCAGATATTTAATCCGCCCACGCAGTAGGTGATGCAGACGGCTCCCATGCCGTTCACCCGGGCGTATCCGTCGGCCGCGAACGCCGCCGCGTCCTCGTGCGTTGTGCCGATGACCTCGATCGGGCTCGACTCCAGCATGTCGTAGAACCCCAACACGTAATCGCCCGGCACGCCGAACACGTGCCGCACGCCTAGATCCTGCAATCGCCGGATAAGATACTGGCCCACGTTGGGTCGCGATGGGTTAGACATGATCCGCTTCTCTTGTTCGTTCCTGCATTCGCAACGGAATCGGCATGAATTCACGCTTCCCGCATTCTTGCGTAGCTGGATTGGCAACCAGTCAGTTTTCTTCGGATTCCTTCTGAGCTCGCGCGCCTCAGCCACGTGTCTGGCTGCCTCGGGAAATCCAGCAACCCTCCCCCATGATTATTCGAGAAAACCCGGAAAACAAGAAGGCCAACATTCTCCTTGACCAGGGCAATCAGCACCCTCCTTATTTACGCATCTTCTCTCCCCGTGGGTCTCTACTGACTGACGGCACCTTCTGCGTGGACCTCTTACGACCGTGCACTTGGCACTGGGGGACTCGCGACGCGTTGCAAAGATGTTGCGGTCTGGCAGCAACGAGGAAACTCTGTTTGGGACACGTCCAACGTCTTTCTGAAGGCACAATCGACATCAGCGCTGGCGAAAAAAACTGCGTCCTACGACAGTCACGCGCCGTCCGCAACGCTTGTCTTCCCACCCCTGTTTCTGGATAGTTCTGCTCCAAAATGCCGGACTATTAATCATTATGTTGCGAAGTCTGGGACGAACAGCTGGGCCGTTGGCTGACGATTCAAGACAGAAGGCCAGCTTAATCGATTAAAATAGAGGTTTTTGCCTCTTTTTCGGTGGTTCTTTTCCCGCTGATATGTTATTATTCGAGTGGTCGGCGGTGGTCGCGTCGCCGCGTCACCTCTACACTTTTCGTGATGAGACGTTCGCTCGATCGGGGCGACAAAGCCCTTGACGGGAAACAAAGGAGTGACAGAGATCAGAGAAGAACCGGCGCTTGGGTTCGGTCGAAATCGACAGAGCTTGGACGTAGTGAAATGGAAGGTAGAAAGCAGCCTGAGAAAGTCCAGCTCGCTGGCATGGTCCCTCAGCACGCCGATTTCAACTATTTAGCAGGCATACTCCGTATGCCGTCTGTCGGCGCTGATAGTCGGTTTGAATCCGGCCCACCGCGAGTAGCAGGCATACTCCGTATGCCGTTTGCTGCGGCTGACAATAAGCGACGCCGCCCCCGTACCGCCGTCACGGCACGCGGAGCGTGCCTACTACGTGGTTTTACCCTGGTCGAATTGCTGGTGGTCATCGCCATCATCGGCGTCTTGATCGCACTCTTGTTGCCTGCCGTTCAGGCGGCCCGCGAGGCTGCCCGCCGCTCGCAATGCGTCAACAATCTCAAGCAATGGGGCTTGGCTCTGACCAACTACGAAAGTGCCTTGGGCACTCTGCCCTACGGTTGCATTTCCGATGACGGTATCAATACAAACACCAAGGATCGGAAGACTTTTGTTATCGCCATTTGGCCCTATTTGGAACAACAGGGCCTGTCGGACATTTATGATCCCGAAATTCCCTTTTGGGAGGACGAAAACCGTCCCGCCGTCACGACCCAAATCGCGATGTATTACTGTCCCTCGGATAGGGGGCCGGCTATGTGGAGGGGCGACCCGTACACGCGCGCACGCGGCAATTACGTCGTCAATTTCGGCAACGTGAATTTCTATCAGAACTCCACCATTGGCGGTCAGACTTACATTCCGGCCCCGTTTGGCGACTTTCCGAATGGAAAACACAAGCCGACCGCCTTGCGACAGATCACCGACGGTGTGAGCAATACGATGTTCATGTCCGAAAGACGATGACTACATCATTCGAGGCGATGTCATCAACAACCATCCCGGCGCAGCCGTCTACATGACCTACAACACCCCCAACTCAGGCGTCGATCAGATGTTATGCCAGGGACCGAACAAGGACGACCCCGCTCCGTGTATTAGCACGCCTTACGATGCGGTCGTCAGCGCTCGCAGCCTGCACACCGGGGGAGTCAACGTTCTCATGGGCGATGGCAGCGTCCATTTCATCTCCGATAGTGTCTCGCTCGAGTTCTGGAGAGCGATCGGCTCGATGGCGGGTGGAGAAACGGTGGACAACGAATTCTGAAATCCCGCGAGGACTCATTTTCCTTTCGGGCAACACGACAGGGCCGAGCGTGACGAGCCATCAAATGCAATTTCTGGAACGCCTTTTGGGCTTCTCGTTGTTGCTCGCTGGGGCATTGATGACGAGTGGGTGCAGCGACCGTGCCCAGATGCCGCTCGTCTCGGGGTCGGTCACACTGGACGGAGCTCCGATCGCGGAAGGCAAGATTCGCTTCGAGCCGACCGATGGAAGAGGCCCCACGGCCGAGGCCATGATTGTGGACGGAAAATACGAAGTCCGAATTCCCCTGGGAAAAGAGAAAGTCCTTATCGAGGCCTATAAACCTGGCAATCCTCCTGCAAGACCAGACACCTATCCGGGATTGCAGGCCGGGCTGCCCTAAGTGCAGTTCCTCCCGGCCAGATACAATTCCAGAACGGAACTGACGGCGGAAATCGGCCCGGATAACCAGCCGCTCGACTTCGAACTGCAAAGTCAATAACAACCTGTGCTTCTGCGGTGCGGATCATTTTTCGTCATGACTCGCAGCATTAGGTCTTGGGGCGGTACAGAACGGCCGGCGATGAAACACGTCCGTCACTCGCGTTGGCAGCCGAAAGAACTCTGTGCTCGTATGTGCGGGTGTGCGAAGCCCAATAAGTCTGCACGCCGAGGTCTCATCAGCACGCTGTCGCCACGGCGAAGCGAAATGCTTAGGTTGAATCTCTGCTTGAAAACGCCACCGAAGAGTACCGGCCGAACTAGCGGCACAAGAGTAATCGGCAGCGCCATCCAGCCCGTGATAATTGTAGCCAAACATAAAATGAACTAACTATCCGATTTCTTGCTAAGTTCTGCCACCTGTTGCTGCAACTGGGAAATCGTCGCCCACAGCAATTCATTTCGTGCACTCTTCAGTGCTGGTCGATACTTGTATGTATAAATGCTTGTCAACAACGCGGTTGTGACCAGCGCAACGATGCCACAAGCGCTCCAAATCTGTCGGACCAAACTGTAGTTTTGGAAGAGTCCACCCGCTTGAAGCAAGAGGGTGGACAGTATGCAAGCAATAATCGCTCCAAGCCCCCAATACGAGCCGAGGCGGACTAAACGTGCGCGACGTTCAAGAAGCTGGATCGATTTTTCCAGGTTCATGCGAAACTCCTCAAATTGAAATGACGAAACAAGGGCGTCTTGCGCCAGGAGTTTTTCAACTCGTGTGCGGTGTGGATTCTCAGTCACGGCATGTTGCCTCCAGTAGCTTACGCATCGCCAACTTCGCATAGTGCAACCTAGATTTGACGGTTCCAACGCTGCATCGGACAACCTCGGCAATGTCCGCGAGTTCAAGCTCTTCGAGAAATCGCAAAGTCAACACTTCGCGATGTGGTAACGACAGCTTACCGAGTGCCTCATGGACGAATTCGGCGTTTTCCAGCAATTCAAGTTCGTCCCAAGTGCTGGTATTGTCCGGGTCTTCTATGAACTCATCCGTCAACGACGTTGTTGCATGACGCCTATTTGTTCTTAACTGACTTACCGCGATGTCGTGAGCGATCTTGTACAGCCAAACACGAAAGGCCTCGGGAACACGAAGTGACGGTAGTTTCATAAACACTTTGAACCAGATGTCCTGCATAACGTCCGCTCGTTCTGTTTCGCTCCCTAAGAGTCGGTGTACGTAATAGAGCATCCGACGCTCATACTGTTTGACGAGTTCTTGAAATGCCGCTTCTTCACGGGCTTGGGCGCGCACCACCAGCAACGATTCATGTATTTGGCTGAGTTCGCTGCTGGCCATGGCAAGTTCACTTATCTGGTCATTACCCAGTTCCCGATATAAGCCGTTCCTGATCGATGACGGGTTCAAAATCGAGTGAAATGTCGTCTTTCTTGGGCGATCCTCTGGGACTCGTGGCAGCGACTTAGATCAGTTGTTCATGTTGCCAGTTGGAAATCACCATTCGGACAGGGTTCGGTATGCGAAGCGCAAGACCTCTTCACATTCACGCCTACGTACCACCACGTCCAGTCCCCCATGGGCCCCTCCTTGCCAAGCTCCGCATTTGCCAACACCCTGTCAAGCTGTGCAGCTTTTGTCCCAGGGAGGAGACGGGCAACGAGGAAACGATACATTCAATCGAAGAGTTCTTCGATCTTGCGGGCACCGTGGAGAACACGGTACAGGAGAATGCCGCCATCGACGGGCTTGTAGAATAGCAGGTAGCGACCATGCGTCTGCCGGCGGAGTCCCGGTTTGAGATGATCGACCGCTTCGCCAATCTCCGGATGGCCCGCAATCTAGTGGAGAAGCTGGTCGATGCTCTCCAGCCAGCGTTCGGCGGCCGCCACGTTATCCTGAGCGATGAAACAGGCGATTTGGGCCAGATCCTGCTTCGCGTTGGACGAGCGGACGATCCGTGGCATGATCTACGATCGCTCGTCCTTGCGTTTCGCCAGACGTTGATACAATTCGGTCTTGATTTCGTCCACGTCCCAGTCGGCCGTCTCACCACGATCGATAGACGCTTGAGCCTCGTCGATCTTTGATTGCACGTACGCTTCGTCAATCGTCGGTGCGACCTGCTCGATGACGACAAACACTTTGCCGGTGACCGGATCCTGCAATCGCGCGAATCCTGCCCCTTCTTGCACAGCGGCAAGCTGCTCGGGCGTTAACGGCGTTTGGCGTGCGTCTCCAAACCCACAAAATACCACAAGACCCCGTTCGGTGCCAATCATAATATTTAGGACCAGGAAAATCAGAAATGGAGTCACCCCGACTCAGATTAGTCCTATCTCATTGTTATTTCTGATGCACAGCAGTAAGATGCGGCCACGAGTTCGCCTGTGTCTTATGGTTAGCAATAGACTTCATATTCAACACGAGTACCCTCAATGAATTCTAAACTGCCCATCTTGATGGCTCCGGAACTGGTCAAGATAGAAGCCTACACACTGCTGCATGTGGATGATTTTCGAGCGGGGCAATCCTATTCAGAGGTTACCTTATCAGGATGTGACATAAGCAACTCACAATGCCCGGACATTTGTTTTCAAGAAGCGGTCTTCACTAAATGCAACTTCCAACGAGCTGTCTGCCCGGGACTAAAACTCATAGATGCTCGCCTGGATCGTTGCGACTTATCGAACGCCGACTGGCAACATTCTCAATTCCAACGGGTTGAGTTGCTTTCCTCTCGCTTGACGGGGATCACTTTCTGTAATGCAAAAATGAAAAGTGTACTGTTTAGTCGATGCAAAATTGATCTATCTAACTTTCAACAAGCCGATTTTGGGACCTGCATCTTTAGAGACTGCAATCTTGAGGCTGCTGATTTCGAAAAGGCAGATCTTCAGAAAGTTGTCTTTGACAACTGCAATCTACGAAGTGCGCGTTTTTTTGGTGCGAATCTTCATGGTGCGGATCTCCGTGGGTCTAATCTGACCTCTCTTTGTGCCAGAGTGGAGGATCTACGAGGAGCAGAGATTGAAGCTACTCAGCTTCTCTACTTGGCGCCTCTGCTGGGCGTGATCGTTGATTAGGTGGTGTTCGTTGCCCGTTTTCTTTGGTCGGGAAGCTCCCGCTTGGCAAGTTCTTGCTGTGCTTGCGAATCACCCGCAACGGGAACTTGGGAGCGAGAGTCAACTTTCGATCAAGACGGTCTGCACATTGAGTGAGAATGCTCACTTTAGCTAGCTGATCTGTTTTGTTCTTCTTCTCTGTTCTACTGCGTGGCAATTTTGCGTGTTCCATTGCGACACAATATCGAAGAAGCGTGCTGAATAGTATGTGCAAATACACACTTGTCACTCGACGTACCTGAATAGCAGGTCTTCCAGGAGAAATGTAAAAACGTACACGAAAGAGCTGACACCATTCTGGGGGTGGCC
>Ga0315553_10002136_pt1 | contig 16023 bp, 10 predicted proteins | sample SalMarSW160140MG_FD_203099 | JGI IMG/M metagenome (GOLD analysis project Ga0315553, IMG submission 203099) | Salt marsh sediment microbial communities from the Plum Island Ecosystem LTER, Massachusetts, United States - Salt Marsh Sediment SW1601-40 ... | reverse complement strand
CGTGGTGCAGGCGCGCCTGGAAGAGGGCCAGGCGGCCTACTCACTGGTCTCCTTCAACGTGATGACCGGTTCCCACTGCCTGCCCGTGGGAAGCGTGGAGCTCGAGGCGGGGGAGACGGCCCTGGTGCAGTCGGCCACGGGCAGCGGACCGGTGGATGCCCTGTGCCGGGCCGTGGACAGGGCGGTCGGACTGAACCCGCGACTGATCCTCTACTCCGTGGATCACCTGACCGAGGGCAAAGATGCGCGGGCCGAGGTGACGGTCAGTTTAGCCTACCTGGGAAGACGTTTTCACGGCCACTCCGGTTCCACGGACGTGGTGGAGGCCAGCTTGCGGGCCTACCTGGAAGCGGTGAACAACATCGAAGCCCATCGTCGTGCCTACCCGGAGGAGCAGTTCTACATAAACGGCGAAGAGCTGTGGTGGGAGTAGTCGCCGAAACTCCCCCCTCAGTCGTTGACCCGCTCGACGTACTCCCGGGTCTCGGAGTTGACCAGAATCTTATCTCCTTCTTTGATGAACAGGGGCACCTTTACCACCAGCCCCGTTTCCACGGTCACCGGTTTTGTGGCGCCGGATACGGTGTCGCCCTTCAGGCCTTCTCTGGCTTCCGTGACCTTCAGTACGACCTTATACGGCAGCAGGATATCGATGGGTTTTTCATCCCAGAAGGACAGCTGGACGGTTTCCCCCTCCAGGATGAACAGCCTCTTGTCCTCATGACCCTCGATGGGCATGGTGAATTGTTCGTAGGTCTCCAGGTCCATGAAGTGGAATTGCTCCGCGTCGGCATAGAGGAATTGGACTTCCCTCGCCTCGATGTTGATGTCCTCCAGATTCTCCTGGCTCTTGTTGACCTGTTTCAGCACCTGGCCGGTGACCAGGCTCTTCAGCTTCAGCCGCACGAAGGCCGAACCTTTCCCCGGATTGACGAACTCCCGCTCTACGACCACGTAGGGTTCGTCTTTGACGAGCAGAAAGACACCTTTGGAAATAGCACCTGCGCGTATCATAGGATTTCCTATCCTAATCACTTCCCCCGCCTGTTTCAAGGGCCCCGGGGTCGGACGCCTCGCATCCCTTCGCCGCCCCGCTGGGGGCCGGCGCTCTTTCAGATTGGGGGATCATCCTCCGAAGGGTTAGAGGAGCCGAAGGGCAGAGCGGTCCGGATCGAATCCAGGCCGAGAAAGAACAGAAGGAGGCGCTCCAGACCCAGGGCGACGCCGGAACAGGCGGGAAAACCCGATTCCCGGATGATCCGCAGCAGCTCCCGGTCGCTGGGATGGACGACCGCGGCCTTTTGTTTCGACTTCTCCTGATTACCGTAGAACTCCTCGTACGCTGCCGGATCGGTTTCCTCCGAGTAGCAGTTGGCGATCTCCACGCCGGCCAGGTACAGCTCCCATCGTTCCGCCCAGGGGGTCCCGGGTTTCCTGCGGGCCAGGGTGGGTATCAGGGCCGGGTAGTCGTAGAGGATCAACGCCCGGTGGGCTGGCAGATTGGGTTCCACGGCGCTCAGGAAGATCTTGTGGAACAGATCTTCAGGACCGTCGGACTCCGTGACCGAAAGGCCGAGTCCCCGGGCGGTTTGTGCCAGGGCTTCGAAGCCGGTCTCAACCAGTTGCCGCAGATCCAGCCGGAGGGTGTCCCGGAATGCCTGGGTCATGGAGAGGCGAAAGAATGGCGCAGAGCAGTCCACCCGCCGATTCCCCCGCACGAGGATGGGTCCTGCAAACAGCTCTTTGAGCAGATGGCTGAACAGCTGCTCGGTGATGTCGATGGACTGCAGGTATCCGGCCTCCAGGGTGTACCATTCCAGCATGGTAAACTCCGGATTGTGGACGGGGGTGGCCGGTTCGCTGTTGCGGAAGGACTTGCAGATCTGAAAGATGCTGCCGGCTCCCCCCGCGATGAGCCGTTTCATCATCACCTCGGGGGAGGGAATGAGAAAATATTCCCGGCCCCGGCCGTGGCGCGGCCGGTAGCGGGTTTGAAACACCTCCAAAGCGCCCTCCGGGATCAGGGACGGTCGGAGCAGTGCCGTATCGACTTCCAGATAACCCCGGTTCCGGAAGAACTCCCTGACCAGCTGGATAATCCTTGCTCTGGTGCGCAGAATCTGAAGATCGAAGGTGCTCATGAGGCGCAAGAGCGTCGGCTCGACAGGTTGCCGATGGGCGTCGAGGTTACTATATTCTTGTAAACGTACGGCATTCGGCTATAGCGCCGCCATGGGACGGCTGGCTACCGTTCATCATAGTGATCGATGCACTTCAGGACAAGGAGAGGACGTGAATCCCGACGACTTTTCACCCGGCCAGGGCAGCGCCGGTTTCCAGCTCATAACAAACAGGCAGATGGAGGAGTACGGCTCCCGGGCCCTGCATTACCGGCACCTGAACACCGGCTGCGAGGTGTTCCATCTCCGGAACGACGATCCGGAGAACCTGTTCGCCTTCGCCTTCCGCACCCCTCCCCGGGACGACAGCGGGGCGGCCCATATACTGGAGCACTCCGTGCTCTGCGGCTCACGGCGTTTTCCATTGAAGGACCCCTTCGTCGTGCTGCTGAAGAGCAGTCTGCAGACCTTTCTCAACGCCTTTACCTTCCCCGACAAGACCGTCTATCCGGCCAGCAGCATGGTGCGGAAGGATTTCTTCAATCTCATGCTGGTTGCCGGGGATGCGATTTTCTTCCCCCTGCTGCAGAGGGAAGTCTTCCTGCAGGAAGCGCATCATCTGGAACTGGCGGAAGATCAAGGCAGCGGTCTAAAACGTTCCGGAGTCGTCTTCAATGAAATGAAAGGTGTGTTCTCCAACACCGAATCCGTCGTGGCGGACGCCTCCCTGCGCAGCCTCTTTCCGGATTCCCCCTACGGCTACGAGTCGGGGGGGCATCCCAAGGCGATCCCCTCCCTTACGCACCGGCAGCTGCGGGACTTCCACCGCCGCTTCTACCACCCGGGAAATTGCAAGATCTTTCTCTATGGAGACATCCCCACATCGACAACCCTCGAGTTCCTGGAGAAGGAGTTTCTGGGTTCCTTCGATCCCTTGGAAATCCGATCCGGGGTGGCTCCCCAACCGCGCTGGCCTGAGCCGCGGCGGGTGGACAGAACCTATCCCGGGCAGACGGGCAAGTCCACGGTTACCCTAAACTGGCTGACGACCCCGGTGACCGATCCGCTCAGGCTCCTGTCCTTCGAGGTGCTCTCGGAGATCCTGATCGGTAATGAAGGCGCCGCCCTGCATAAGGCACTGTTGGAGTCGAAATTGGGGGATGACCTGTCCCCTGCCACGGGACTGGAAACGGAGCTGAGCGAGCTGGTGTTCACCGTGGGTCTTCGGGGAATCCAGGACCAGGCGGCTGAAACCGTGCAGGAGCTGGTTCTGTCGACCCTGGTGGAACTGGTGGAACAGGGGGTGCCGGAGGAGCTGGTGCAGGCTGCCCTGCACAGGGTGGATTTCCGCAATTCCGAGATCCAGAGGGGAGGGCGGCCCTATTCCCTGACATTGATGCGGCGGGCTCTGCGGGGGTGGTTGCACGGCAGTGATCCGCAGACCACCCTGGAGTTCCGCCGGCCCATGGATGCGTTGCGAGACCAGGTTGCCGAGGGCGATTATTTCGAGGGGCTGATAGACGAGTATCTGGTAAAAAATCCTCACCGGAGCACGGTGCTGGTTCGACCCGACCCCGAACAACAGCGCCGTGAGCAGGAGGAGGAACAACGCGAACTCAGAGGGATCCGTGAAGGCTGGGGCGCGGGGGAGATCGAGAAACTCGAGGAGGAACTGGAGCGGCTGAAAGCCTTCCAGGAGAAGCCGGACGATCCCGAGGTGCTGGACCGGATTCCCGCGCTGCACCTTTCGGATCTGCGCCGGGAGGTGGAGACCATCCCCACCGAATCCCCGAGCCCGCAGCCGCCCTTCCCCCTTCTGTACCACGATCTGTACACCAACGGCGTCGTGTATCTGGACCTGGCCTTCGACACCGCCGCGGTACAGGAGCGCTTCCTTCACCTCCTGCCCCTCTTCAGCCGGGCCGTTCGCGGAAGCGGCATACCCGGTGTGCCCTACTACGACATGGCCCGCAGGCTGTCCCTCCACACCGGCGGATTCAGCGCCGCTTTGAGCGCCGACACGGCGATCGGGCCCAAGCGGTCCGTAGAGGGGCGGCTGTTTTTCCGGGTGAAGATGCTCGAGAAAAATCTGGAGAACGCCGTCGAGCTGGTGGGGGATCTGCTGCGCCGGCCGGACTTCCGCGATTACGACCGTCTCGAAACGATGGTCCTGGAAATGCGAAACGATCTGAAGGCGTCTTTGGTACCCGGGGGCAGTCACTATGCGGCGCTGCGCGCAGCGGCACGCCTGTCCTCCGCTTCGGTGATCGAGGAGCGGTGGAAGGGCGTCTCCCAGTATATCTGGCTGGACACACTCAGCCGTCTTCTTGGAAGCGGACAGGCGAGCTTCGAGCAGCTGGCCTCCGCTCTGGAGACTCTCAGGGCTTTGCTGATGAATCCGTCTTCGCTGACAGTGAACATTACCTGTGAGCAGAGGGCGGCAGAACGGGCGGCTGCGGTTGCCGCTGATCTGGTCGACTCCCTGGAGGGCATCGCGGCAGGGGACAGCAGTCCAGCCGAAAACCTGTTTCCGATCGATCCTCTGCCAAGGGCGACGGCGGAAACGCTGGTGGGTTCGATGAACGTCAACTTCGTGGCCCACGAGCTTCCCGGCAGCCGTTTCGGGAGCAGGGAAAACGCCCACGAGGCGGTTCTGGCTCACTTCCTGACCACGGGATTTCTCTGGGAGCGTATCCGCATGCAGGGGGGTGCCTATGGAGCCGTAGCGGCGGCGAACGGTCTGGAGGCGCTGTTCGGCTTCTCCTCCTACAGGGATCCCAACACCTTGAGCAGCCTGTCCTCCTTTCGGGAGGCCCTGGCGTTCGCCTCCCGGTTCGAACCGGATGCGGAGGCGTTCGAGAAGATCGTGCTCGGAGCGGCGGGAAAGGAGGACAGGCCGATGGCACCCGGAGAGAAGAGTTTCGTGGCATTGAAGAGGCAGCTGTTGGGGATAACCGATGATCAGCGTCAGGCCAGGCGGGATGCTCTGATATCCTGCACCCCGGCCCAGCTCAGGTCGGCGGCCGGAGGTCTGCTGGCCCGTTTCGACGGCGGAGTTTCGGTATTCCTCACCCATGCAGAGGCTGTACAGAGAGAAAAGAAGAATCTGGAAGCCATGGGAGCCGCCTCCCTCGAGCTTCCAGATTAGAAAGGCTCAGTCCTTCTCAGCGGCCCCGGGGAGGCTCACGGTAACCGTGGTCCCCCGGCCGGTGGCGGAGCGGAAACTCATGGTTCCACCGTGCTCGCGAAGGATGCGCCGGGAAACGGACAGGCCCAACCCAGTCCCGCCCCGTTCACCCCGGGTGGTGAAAAAAGGATCGGTGAGCTTTTCCAGGTCCTCCGGACGGATGCCTACGCCCTGATCCGCCACCTCGATAACCAGAGTTTGCAGTTTCGCATCGAAGCGGGTGGATATGCGTATGTGTTGTTTTTTGGCCGTCAGGGCGTGACAGGCGTTCTGCAGGAGATTCAGTACTACCTGCTCCAATCCGATCCTGTCGGCGGAAATCAGAGGCAGCTCCTTCTGCAGGTCAAGGATAAAGAAGTCGGTGGTTTTGACGATCATGTACCGGGATAGATCCGCGACCGTGCGGATCACCTGATTGACGTCGGTGGGCTCCCGGCTTCCTCCGGAGCCTCCCCTGACGAATCTCTTCAGCTCCGAGACGATATGCTCGATCCGGGCCGTGCTGGATTCGATCTCGGAAAACGCCGATGCAGCGGCCGCCTTGAACTCCTCATAACCCATACCGGATAGACGAATCGTCTCATCGGCCTGCTCCGGGGACTCCGCCAGAGTGAACAGCCGGGGCAACCCGTCCCGGAGGAAGCGGGTGTTCATACCGATGACCTGATTGGGGTTATTCACCTCGTGGGCCACCCCGGCAACCAGCGCTCCCAGAGAGGCCAGCTTGTCGGCACGCATCAGTTGCTGCTGCTGGGCCTGCAACTGCTGTTCCGCCTCCTTGCGCTCCGAGATGTCCCGGATAATCACCACCTCCGCCGCATTCTTCTGCCAGGTCGTCCGCGCCCGGGTGATCTCCACGGGGATCATCCGCCGGTCTTTGCTAACGATGCGGGTTTCGTAACGCTGCGGGGTTTTGCCCCCGGCCATTCTTTCGCTGAGGCGGTCGGATACCACGGCCAGTTCATCCGCATGAACCAGGTCGCGGAAGTGCAGATCTCTTAACCCGGCGGGGTCGTATCCGGAAACCTCGCTGCACTGTTGATTTGCGAAGAGAATCCGGCCCTCATTGGAGAGGATGAGGATGGCGTCAGCGGAGTTTTCGGCCAGAGCCTTGAAATTTCCTTCGGCCGCTCTCAGGTAGGAAACCATCTGGTTATAGCCGCGGGCCAGCTGGCCGACCTCATCCTCGGAAGGGACCGGCACGTACATGCGGTAGTTTCCCGAAGAGACCTGTCTGACCGATTCGTGCAGGATGACCAGGGGTTTCACCAACCCTCTGCGGAAGGTGGCGGGAAAACCGAAAACAACGAGTATGAACGTCGCCAGGGCAACGAGCACCAGTTTTGAGGCGAACCGATGGATCCACAGGCGATAATCGTCATAGGGCAATCCAACCCGGTAGCTTCGATTCTCCGCCTCGATGGTGTAGAACAGGTAGAAGCTGCTCGTATCGGCAACATCGAGATACAGAAAACGAGGCGTCAATCCCTCCCGCTGCGGGATCGATCCTTCCCAACCGCGATGCCTGGCCAATTTGTCGGCCTCCTGTGCAGAAAGGGGCTTCTCGGAATAGAAGACCTGCGGTGGAGCCGTGTCGGTGGCCAGGATGTAGGAAACGCCGGGAGACAGACCGCTCCGGTCCTGGTTCCGAATCGCTGTTTCGGCCTGCTCGATCTCTCTGTGGTACAGATCCGCCAGACCGCCGTGGACCACCGGCATCAGGGCGCTGGCGGTGATCCCGAAGGCCACCATGATCACCGCCAGGGGAATTCCGGTCAGCTTGGACATGTAGCTGGTCGGCTGAGGGGCGTTGTTGACGTACACCGTGAAGGTGAGCAGGCAGATCAGCAGTGAGCCGTTGTTGAACATCAGCGCATAGGTGTTGCTGGATATCACCCCTGTCTGATAGAACAGGTAGCTGAGGGCGATCGCCGTGGTGGCCAGGCTGAGCAGGGCAAAACTCCGGGCCGAGTGCGCCACCCGACCCCCCGGGTGGAGCAGATAGTGCAGAGCAGAGGCGCTGCGCCCGCTCTCCGTCCTGGAGGAGTGAATCACTTTACGAAGCAGGACCAGGATGGACCAGAGATACCCGATCAGGATGAAGTAACTGATTCTGGAGCCGGAGGCGAAAGAGAAATACTCGGCCTTGAAGTCGTAGGTCACCGCGGAGCTGCGTTTGACAAACAGAGAGCTCCAGATTATCAGTGCGGCGCCCAGGGACACTATCAAAACGACACGGGACTCCAGCCGAAGCTGGTTCGTTCCGTACCAGTAGGAGAATTGGATAAGACAAACCACGCCGAAGATGATCAGATTCGAGACCTGCCTGGTATGCCTGGATATGCTCGTGAACAGGGAGTAGCGAATCGTGTAGGAGAGCAGCAGGATCATCAATACGGCGAGATAACCGGCCAGGTACCAGGTGTCCGGCCGCTTGTTCCTCAGGGACAGCAGATAGCCGGTGATCAGGGCCAGAAGAAGGGTTGTGGTGAGGGCGCCAACCGACAGGGTGTTGAATCGCAGCCAGGTGAGGCCGCCCACAGGGGTCATCCCTCTTTTCGTCTCTTCAGCCGCTTGCTCAGCGCCTGGGGGGTGATGCCGAGCAGTCCGGCGGCGATAGCCTGGTTACCCTTGGCCCGGGACAGGGCTTCTTCGATCAACCCCTCGGTCATCGCTTTCAGGGTAGGTAGTTTTTCCGGGAAGACCAACTCCTGTTCGGCAACTTGGGGTCTTGTCTCCTCGCCGGCATAGCCCATGGCCTCCCGAAACGGCTGGAGGGACAGCATCTTCTCTCTCTGGCGGCTGACCGCGTTGAAAACCATGGAGCGCAGCTCCCGAACATTCCCGGGAAAGTCGTAGGTTTCCAGCAGGGTGAGCAGCTCCGGAGGCACGGCCAGGCGCTTCTTCCCCAGCTTCTCGGCGGCCAGGCAGTGAAAGTGATCGAGCAGCAGGGGAATATCGTCTTTGCGGTCCCTCAGCGGGGGAATGCGTATCTCGTAGGTCTGCAACCGGAAGAACAGATCCCGCCGGAATCGTTCATCGGCAACCAGTTCGGCCAGAGCCCGGTGGGTGGCGATGATGAAGCGCGCGTTCGTGGAGCGGGGGAGGTCGGAACCGAGAGGGTAGTACTCTCTGGATTCGAGCAGCCGCAGCAACTTGATCTGACTGGCCGCAGACAGATCCCCGATCTCGTCGAGAAACAGGGTGCCGGTTTTGGCCTGCTGGATCAGACCTTTGCGGTCGCTGTCCGCACCGGTGTAGGCGCCCCTGCTGTGTCCGAATAGAGTGTCTGCAAATACATTGTCGTCCAGACCGGCGGAGTTCACCTTGACCAGAGATCCGGGCACCCCGCTGGCCGCGTGGATCGCCTCGGCAAAAAGCTCCTTGCCGGTTCCGGTTTCCCCGGTGATCAGGACCGTTTCCGAGGTCGGAGCGATGGATTCGATGAATCGAAAAATAGCCTGAACCCTGGGATTGCGGGTGATTATCGGGCTGAAGTGTTCGGGTGATCTGAGTTTTTCCGCCAGCAGCCGTTCCCTCAAGCTGCTGTAGCGCCGGGCCAGGCGCCGCATCTCCACCGCCCGCTGTATGCCGCTGGTCAGCCGGTTCGGTTCCACCGCCTTCACCATGTAGTCGAAAGCCCCCTCCTTCATGCAGCCTACGGCCATGTCGATGTCCTCGGAGGCGGTGACGATGATGACCGGGATATGCGGGTATCGTTCGTGAATCTCTTTGAGCAGAACATCTCCGGTAAGGTGGGGCATGTTGATGTCCAGCACGATGACCTCCGCTTCCTGGCGCTGCAGGAAGGGAAGAACCTCCCGGGAATCGCCGCAGGTGTGCAGGTTCTCGATCCCGGCGGATTTCAGAATCTTAGCCATGCTGGACAGCACCGCCGGCTCGTCGTCTACCAGGAGTACCGGTAATTCAGGGATCTCGCTGGGCGTGCGCGCCATCACTCTTCCTTTCGACTCCCGGTCAGTTCGCACGCTGTTTGCTCTAAATCGGGGGATCTCTTGTTGGTGAACGTTGGTTGATACTATAGCCTCAAGGGCACTGCCCGGTCAACGCGGTGTTGTTTTAAAATGCGCGCCTAAGACCTGCTGCCCCGGCTCCAGTGCTCCGCCCCTGGCTTTCCAGTCGGCCAGGGAACCGTCGTACAGCCGTACCCGGGGATAGCCCAGCAGCCGGGCGACGAAGTATAGCTGGGAAGCAGCGAAGCGTTTAGGTGCGAATGAAATCAGACGGCCATGAAAACCGAACAGCGGCACAAAAACACACTACGCCGGTTCTTCCGGGTTGCAGCCTATTGAAAGGCGCCTTCCTTAACTCGTGCTTCTGTGCTACTAATGACAGAGCTCCAACGCCTATGAATATGGAACTGTTTGTGCTCGGAACCGGCGGCATGATGCCTCTGCCCGACAGAGCTCTCACCTCCGTGCTGCTACGCCGGGAGGGGGAGCTCTTCCTCTTCGACTGCGGCGAAGGCACCCAGGTGTCCCTGCGCCGCCTGGCCCTGCGGTGGAAGAAGATTTCGGTCATCCTCGTATCCCACACCCATGCCGACCACGTAACCGGGATCCCGGGGATCCTGATGCTCTCCTCCCAGGTGGAGAGAAACGAACCGCTGTACATCATCGGCCCGGCCCCGATCGGAGAATATGTGGAGGCCAGCCGAAGGATCCTCGACATGTACATCAACTATGAGATCGTGGTGAAGGAGGTCTCCGGGCAGGAGACCGTGTTCGAAGGGGAGGGTTATCGGATCCACTCCCGGCCTCTGCATCATACCAAACCCTGCCTGGCCTACTGCCTGGAGGAGGATCTGCGGCCCGGGGTGTTCGACCCGCTGGCGGCCCTGAGTTTGGGTGTTCCCAGAGGTCCCCTGTGGTCGACCCTCCAATCCGGGACCGCGGTCCGGCTGGATTCCGGTGTACAGGTTAACCCCGAGCAGGTGATGGGTCCGCAGCGAAAGGGACGGAAGTTCAGTTTCGTAACGGACACGACCTGGGTTCCCGGGTTGGCCGATTTTGTCCGGGATTCGGACCTGCTGATATGCGAGGGTATGTTCGGCGAGGATCTGGAGGAAGATGCGGTGGACAAGAAGCATCTGACGGCGACCCAGGCCGCCCAGATCGCTCTGAAGGGAGGGGTCGGCCGTCTGGGGCTGATCCATTACAGCCCCCGCTACACCGAGCGGGAGCTCAAGCACCTGCTCCATCAGGCCAGGCGGATCTTTCCCGCAACCTTCCTCAGCCGGGATCTGCAGGTCGTCGATCTGCCCTATCGAGAATAACTTTCAAAGGGAACAACCTTGACGATTTGCAGAGTTAACATTATTTTAGGCACAAAATCCGAAAGAGAGGTGCATCCATGATTGAGGTTAGCAACCTCGGCAAGCGCTACGGATCTCTGGAAGCAGTGCAGGGAGTGAACTTCTCTATAAATCCCGGAGAGGTAGTGGGGCTGCTCGGCCCCAACGGCGCCGGGAAGACCACGATCATGAAAATCCTCACCTGCTACATGTTTCCCAGTTTTGGAACGGCCAGAATCAATGATTTGGATATATTCGACAGACCCCTGGAGATAAAAAAGCTGGTCGGGTATCTTCCGGAAAACGCGCCGCTTTACACGGACCTGAACGTCCTGGAGTACCTCAGCTTTATAGCCGAATCCCGCTCCCTGAAGGGAAAGCAGAAGAACGAGCGCATCGAATGGGCCGTCGAGGAATGCGGGCTGCAGGCGGTTATCTATCGGAGCATCGATACGATATCGAAAGGTTTTCGCCAGCGAACCGGATTGGCCCAGGCGATTCTTCACAATCCTGAGATTCTCATCTTCGACGAGCCCACCACGGGCCTGGATCCCAACCAGATCATCGAGATCCGGGAGCTGATCAAACGTCTGGGCAGGGAGAAAACCGTAATTCTCTCGACCCACATCCTCCAGGAGGTCGAGGCCACCTGCGGTCGGGTGCTGATCTTAAACGAGGGCCAGATCGTGGCCAAGGGCACCCCGGAGGAGATCAATCGGGAGATGAAGGGGGAAGTGCTGCTGGAAGTGCTGCTCAAAGGAGGAGGCAAGCCCGACGGTGTTAAAAAGGTACCGGGAATCCGGGAGTTGCTGCAGATCTCGACCCCCGGTAAGGATCTTTACAGGGTTCAGGTGGCGCTGCTGCCCGATTCAGGGGCTGAAGAGGCGGTGTTCGACTGGGCCGTGGAGCGGGGCTACAAGATCCTGGCAATGGTGCCCAAACGGCTCAGCCTGGAAGAGTTGTTTATCAAGTTGACCCGGGACGGAGGCGAGAAATGAAAAACATCTTACCGATCATCAAGAAGGAACTGAAGTCCTACTTCAACTCGCCGATAGCCTACATCCTGGTCGTGACCTTCCTGGTTTTTTCGAGTATCTGGATTTTCTACCTGCAGACCTTCTTCGCCGGCAACATTGCCTCCCTCAGAAATTTCTTCTCCGTCCTTCCGATCGTTTTTATCATCGTAATGCCGGCACTCACCATGAGGAGCTGGGCGGAGGAGAAAAAGCTGGGGACCATGGAGGTGCTGATGACCCTGCCCTTTCGGGAGAGCACCCTGGTTATCGGCAAGTTTTTGGCGGCCCTCACCCTGCTGGTGATCATGATCGCCCTGACCCTTCCCCTTCCCCTGCTGCTGGGCAGATTCGGGGATTTCGACTGGGGTGAGATTCTGGGACAGTACATCGGCGTGTTGCTCCTGGGGGCGGCGGGCATCTCCGTCGGCCTGTTCATCTCTTCCCTGATGGCCAATCAGATCAGCTCTTTTCTGATCAGCCTGTTCGTGCTGCTGGTGCTCACCCTCATCTCCCAGGTCAACCGTGTCCTGACCCTTCCGCCCTGGGCGGCCGGGGCCGTGAATTTCGTTTCCCTCGGGCATCACTTCTCGAACTTTCAGAGGGGTCTGATCGATACCAGGGACCTGCTGTACTACGGTATTGTCAGTGCCCTGTTCCTGTATCTCAACACCAAAACCCTGATATTCAGGAAATGGTAGGGGAGGGGCAAAGATGAAAAAGCGCGCCGAAATCATACTCTTTGTCTTGGGGCTGGTGCTCATCCTCCTGGTCGGTCTGAACGCCAGCCGCTATTTCACGAGGATCGACCTGACGGAGAACAAGGCGTTCACGATTTCCCGGGTCTCCCGGGAGCTGTTCAGGGATATCCCGGATCGGGTGTACCTGACCTACTACGTGTCCGACAAGCTGAAGTCCCTGTACCCCTTCCCCTTCCAGATCGAGGATCTCTTGTACGAATATGCGGCCTACTCCCGGGGCACGATCAAGGTGGAGGTCGTGGATCCGGTGAAATCGGGGAAGCTGACCGAGGCGGAGAGCTTGGGCGTGTTCCCCCAGCAGATCGAAGTGATCGAGCAGGACGAGCGCAGCTTCGCCCAGGTGTATACGGGAATCGTGATCCAGTATCTCGACCGCTACGAAACCATTCCGGTCGTCTCTCAAGTCGAGTCCCTCGAGTACGACCTGACCTCCAGAGTGCGGAAAATCGTCACGGAGCAGGAACGCTCCATCGGCATCCTGACCGGGGATGCCTCTCGGGATCTGCAGACGGATTTCGGCTCCCTCCTGGGAACCCTCTCGGCGGATTTTTCGGTTCGTCCGGTGGGCAGGGGGGAGGATATACCCGAAGATCTGGATGTGCTCTTCGTCCTTGGGGCGCGGGATCTGGAGCCCTTCGATCTGTTTCCCATCGACCAGTACATCATGCGGGGAGGGCGGGTGCTGTTTGCCGTGGAAGGTCTGGATCTGGATCTGATGAGGGGGATCGTCCCCCGGAAACTCGAGAACACCGAAATCCTGTCCATGCTGGAACACTACGGCGTGGCCGTGCAGCAGGCCTACGTGCTGGACACCTACGCGAAGAACTTCCGTATCCCCCGGCAGGTATTCGGGCAGATCATGTGGGAGGTGATGGAGAAGTATCCATATTGGATAACCGTGGCCAACCAGTACGTGTCCAAGGAGAATCCAATCACCGCCCGCTTCCAGGGCCTGGATCTTCTCTGGGCCAGCCCGCTTCAGATCATCGAACGGACCGGTGTGGAAGCGGAGGTTCTTCTCCAGACCACTCCGGAGGCCTGGATCCAGGATCAGGAGCCCTTTGAAACCAATCCCCAACGGGCGGCCATGCTCGAGTCAATGCCCCATGAACGGGAAGGCCAGTTCGCCCTGGGGGTCACCCTGCGGGGGTCCTTCTCCAGCTACTTCGCGGACCGGGAGATCCCCCAAAGGGAAGGGGAGGAGCGGGATTGGAGCCAGGTTGTCGAACACAGCGAGGACACGCGCCTTATCGTCATCGGGGATGCCGATTTTGCCAGTGAGTTGTATCAGTACAGCGGGGGCAACTATAACCTGGAGTTTCTGGCGAACAGCGCGGAGTGGCTCAGCAATTCGGAGGATCTCCTGGAGATTAAGACCCGGGTGGCCCGGGACATGCGGCTCAACAAGATCCAGGATCCGGAAGCCCGCCTGCGGGCCGCCATGTTTACCCAGATGTTCAACCTGATCTTCGTTCCTCTGGGGGTGATCATCTTCGGCGTTGTTCGCCTCATCATCCGGCGGCGCAGGGTCACCCTGCGGGAACAGGAGGGTTAGCCAATGGTGGTGTTATCTTTTCGACGAAAGGTCATCATCCTCGGTGTGTGCATCGCCGTGCTGGCCGGGACATATATTTTGGGGTTGGCGTTCTCCCCCGCCAGGATCGGGCGCCGGGAGGCGGAAACTCCCCTCATCACCGGCTTCAACCGGCAGCAGCGGGATCGGGTGGCGGAGATTCGCCTCAGCACGGATCAGGGGGACCGGCGGCTTATCAAACGGGGAGATTCCTGGATCCTGCCCGGGGCGACGCGGGATTATCCGGCCTCGGCAACACGGATCGAAGCACTTCTGGATTTTATCGCGGATCTGACGCGCAGCCGCATCATTACCGACAATCCCGATGCCTGGGAGGAATTCCAGGTGCACAAAGAGGCGGCCAGGCGCATTCAGCTGCTCGACTCCGACGGGGACGAGTTGACGGAGATCATCATCGGAAAATCCGGCGTCGGGGGTGGGTTGGACTACGTTCGCCTTGGGGGAAGCAATGAGATCTTCCTGTCGAACCGCAGCTTCGACTACTACCTGAACGTGGAGGAGCGGTTCTGGGCCTACCTGCGCATCTTTCCCGAAGATTTGGAAGGGCAGGGTATCATGCGGATCACCGTGGACAGCACCCTTCAGTTTGAAGGCGGGGGCGGCGATTCGCTGCAGTACACCCTGGTGCTCAGCTCCGGGCAGCCGGCCGTCTGGAAGCTGGTGGACCGTCCGGAGGTCGAACTGGACGACAATGAGGTCGATCTCCTGGCCGGCAACCTGGCCGATCTGGAAGGCACCGAGTTCGCTCACGGGGTCGGCGCCGCTGAAACCGGGCTTGCCGACCCGGCCGCCCGCATTCTGATCAGCACGGTGGATAACCGGGATTTTCGACTCCTGGTCGGCGGGGACGCCGGGGATGATCAGTACTATGTCACGGTTGAAAACGGGACCTATATCTACAAGGTGTCCGAGTGGCGGATCAAGGGCATCCTCAAGGGAATCGGGGAGCTTCGTGCGGAGGATAAGGAACAGGAGGAGTAGGAGAACCCCGAGACTAACGACTGCGGCCGGCGGATCGGGCGGCGATCGCGGCCCTGTACTTATCCGGATCCGCCCGGAAGGCGACGATACCCCCGCCCCCTGAAGATTCGGCCTGTTTCAGAGCCTGCCCGGCTTCTTCGAGCAGGCGGTTCGCACTGACCAGCCTGCCGTTACGGGCGCTGAGTCCCACCCGGATCTCCGTTGGCGCGGCTGCGCGGCTGGAAGTCAACCTCTTGTAGAAATCCCTGGCTTCCCGGAGAGTTTGATCCAGATCCTTGTCCGGGAATATCACTGCGGCGGTGGAAGAGTCGTACTGGAAGGCCAGGTCCCTGAGGGGAAAGGTTTCCAGGATGGACGGAGCCACCTCCTCGATTGCACCGTTTGCACTGCTGATCAGCATCAGGGACAGATCCTGGTCCGAACCCGCGGCTCGTTCCAGCTCGGAGGTGAGGCGGGGGGAGAGATGCTGGCTCCAGCCCAAACCCGTGACCGGGGAAAACAGACCTGCAGCCGCGTCGGCGGCGGAGACTGAGGGAGCCCTGGCCGGAGGCCCCGGAGCCCGGGGAGTGAGCGGCGGGAGTCGGCGGTTGTCGACTGTGGAAACCCCGTGTTGCCCGGGGCTTTTCACGGTTGCGGCGGACAGAAGGAACACACTGGCGATCAGGAAGTATACCAGCAGGATGTAGAAGAGTTCCCGCAGGATCGGGTAGATCTGCTCCCTCTCCAGATCCCGAAAGATCCCGTCGATCACCAGATCCTGCCCCATACCCGGATTGAAGGGACGGCTGATTCGGTTCTCGTACACGGGACGCAGCGTGTATTCAGGTTCGCCTCCCCAGGTTTCCAGGTTGTACTGCTCGGGAGCCGTGCTCAGGTAACCTTTATCCCTGGAGATGAGATACTGGATGCCCTCCCGGGAGGAGTAGATAGTCAGCAGGAGCAGGCGCTCGGTTTCCAAGAATCTCTTCCGCATGGTGGTCCTGAAGTACTCGTTGTCGAAATCCCCTTCGGCCAGGTAAATGGAGAGCGCCGATATCCGCAGAGCCTCCAATG
>Ga0315553_10002135_pt1 | contig 16034 bp, 9 predicted proteins | sample SalMarSW160140MG_FD_203099 | JGI IMG/M metagenome (GOLD analysis project Ga0315553, IMG submission 203099) | Salt marsh sediment microbial communities from the Plum Island Ecosystem LTER, Massachusetts, United States - Salt Marsh Sediment SW1601-40 ... | reverse complement strand
GACGCCCTTCGTGGATCTGCACGTCGCCAGGAAAGACCGCTGCGGATAGGTACCGACCGTGCAGAGAGGCAACGTGGCAGAGGGCTTGGTGTCTTTGCTCCAGTCGTTGAACTTCAGGAGTTTCATCTCCCCCTTGCGGTGGTAATTGCCGAAGCGGGTGGTCACATAGAGCGCCTTGGACTCCGGGTTGAGCGCAATGGCGTCGGGGTATGCGACCGTAAGCTGGCGGACGACCTTGCCGTCGCTGTTCAGGACAACGATGCGCCTGTTCTGGCGGTCGCAGACGAACACGCGATGTTCGGCATCAACCGCGACTCCGTGGAGGGCGGCGTACGGGTTAGACCGGGTGTCCGCAATCGGAGAACGGCCGCGTGCGCCCATGTCGCCGATCACTTTGCTCCCATCGAGTGCGAAGAAGACGCGAGCCTTGCGGGTGGTCAGGTCGACTTTCCACACCTGTCCGTCGCGCCAGAATCCCGTCTTCTCGGCCGCCACGCGGCGCAACCGCTTGATGGTGCCCGCGCAGATCCCGCTCAGATAGAAGTGCTTCCCGTCCGGCGAAAGGCCGATGAACAGGGGGCCGCCCACCTTCCACGGCACCTTCCAGCCGTTCTTCTCCGGGTGGAACAGCGACGGCTCGTTAACGAGATGTCCGCCCAGATTCGGCTTGTCCGGGATCGTGCCGTCGGTGTTGATGTTCATCATCCGGTATCCCGCGACGAGCAGGAGTTGGTCCTTCCCGGGAGACGGGATCAGCGTGGCGATTCTTCCTCTTGTCCCACAGATGATCGTCTTTGACAGGGCCGGTGAACTCAGGTCGTTGTACTGAAAGGCGTAAGTGCCGTCGCCCTTTTCAATGATCCCCCATCCCCTGACCTGGTCCGGCTTCATGCCGGCGGGCGGCGGGAACACGGTCCTCAGGTAATTCCCTTCAGCGTCGTATTGGCGCAGGGCCGGCGGTCCGTAGTTGTTGGCGTTGCCGAGAACATACACCTTTCCGTCCGGCTTGGCTTCAAGACCGGTTATCCTCCAGGCGGCGTGATCGCCCTGGCCCATTTCCTTGGAGTAGAAGGCGTAGGGGTCGCCGCCGACGATCTTGTCCAGCTTCACGCCCATCCCCGCGCGCACGCGAGCCGTGAACGGTCCCCCGTTGGCCTTCTCCCCGTAGTCATCGCTGCCATCCCACTCGAGCGTCTGCGCCAGTCCCGGCTTGAGCGGCGCCGGCGGAGTCCCCTTCCCACCCGCCTGCACTGAGCCTGTCGAAGTGAGCACGCCGGCGGCGAGATGGCGCACGACCTTGCCCCCGGAGTCCAGGACTGCGACCTCGACGTCGGTCGCCCGCGATACGGCGAATGTGATCTTCACGCCATCGCCGGCCCGGACCGCGACCGGGTTTCGGCCGAACGTCGGCGGCGCTTCGGTCCCGGCGGCCGAGGTGGCGACGAGCAAGAGAGCGCACGTCCAGACATGACGTTTCATTCGGTCTCTCCTTCTAATGCGCGCGGCTTGAACGTGTAGACCGCCGGGGCCGGGGGTCTGTACCCCAACGCACTGTGTGGCCGCACATGGTTATACTCCTGCCGCCATCGCTCGGTCAAGACTGCCGCTCCGACCATCTTGTCGCGAACCCCTGTATACTACATGCAGACCCGCGTTCTCTGCCAGGCTTTGCCCTTGCAGTTGCGGCGTCCCGCAGTAGTCTAGTATAGTGTTGCGTAGATACCTATGCTTATGTTCGCGGTGTTTGGCGACACCTGCGGCCGTACGAAGCAGAGAACCATGGATGAGCATCTCCAGAATGGTGGCGATTTCACCGTTTTGGGCCGTTGTCACGCCTTGCTATAAGACAAGAACAGAATGACACACTACACTAGGGACATGGACGGGCGCGCGTTCGGGTCACGGAGACAACCGTGAAAGACACTCTGTTCATGTTCGCGCTGTCGGTGGTGGTTTCAGCCGGCATGGCGGGCCGGACTGCGGCGAGCGCAGCCGAGGGACCGGAGGTCAGGCTGACTGCCAAGAGGGCCGCGGGCGTGGCCCGCAAGGGCGAACCCCTCCCCGTGTCTAACCGGCACATCCCCTACGAGGATGTGCTCGACCACTGCGACCTCGTCCTTGCGGGTAAAGTGATCAACCAGCTCCCCTACCAGCCCGGTGTCAGCATCGAGCAGAAAGAGGTCCTCGGCCGTATCGACCTCGAGGTGCAGAAAGTCCTGCGCGGCAAGTACACGAACAAGGTCGCGAAAATCGTCCATGGGACGGCGTATTTCGGGAAAATCGACGCCAAGAGGGTATACGTCTTCTTGTGCGTTCAGGGGGCCGACGGCAAGCTCCGGCTGGCCGGCGAGCCGCCGATGGGCGGCGGTCATGTCAGAGAGGGCCTGCGGCTCATGGAGAAACTCCTGGAAGCCGCGCGCGACCCGGCCAAAGGTTACCAGTCCACCGATTTCGCCGTCAAACTCAGCTCCGCCTATCGCCTGACCCGAGCTTGGTTGAGCACGCCGGCCAAGGACCGGCCCGCCCCTCCTCCCGGGCTGGTGAAGACACTCCTGGGCGGGTTAAGGGCCTATCAACACGGACTGAGCCAGAACGTGGACGCCGCATCCTGGCACGCCATCAGTGCGCTATTTGCCTGCGACATCAAATCCATCTGGGAGTACCCGCCCGAGATGAAGAAGGGCCGGCGGACCAAGTTCGCCAACGACGTGACCGCCGCGTGGGAGCGAACGAAGACCACCGTACGCGAGCGTCGTGCCGAACGCGCCAACCGGCCCAAGCCGGCGAAGTTCCGGGCCGAGGTCGCCGCGCTCATCGAGAAACTCGGCAGCGACAACTTCCAGGAACGTCAGGCCGCCCGATACGCACTGGTGAAGATCGGCAAGCCGGCACTGAGACAGGTCCGGGAAGGCACCAAGAGCCAGAACTCACGGGTCGCCTCCGGCTGCCGCCTGCTCACCATGCTCATTTCGCAGTTGCGGGACTTCCGCCCGACACAGCAGAGCTACCGATTCGATCTCGACCGCGCCGAACCCTTCGTCCCGCTCACCGACCCAAAGCCGGCCGAATAAGGACATCGCGCCTTCGGCGACCCCAACAGCCAGACCCCGACTCCGCCCATTGTCCCAGGTTCACGTTGTCGGGTAGCACGTCACAGCGTATACGCGCCGGAGCAGATCATTCGCAAGCTGCGAAACGAGCTGTTGAACGGCGAGATCTTCGACACGGTTGTTGGAGGCCAGCGTCTTGACCGAGCGGTGGCGGCAGGAGTATAACCACGTGCGGCCACACAGTGCATTGGAGCCCCCCCCGGCTCCGGCGGCGATACAGCCCGGGCACTGACGTGGCGGGTGGTACAACAACCGGGGGCCGTTTACCCTTGCATGCCACGCCGGCCTGCTGTGCGACGAACCGGACTTCCATCCGTGGAGCTTCGGCTCGCCACCGCCAAGTGCAACACGAAGGCAGCAGTTGCGGATCCGGAAACTGAGACTTTGATCCTTGATGGATGCCAACATGTTCGATCTGATGGAAAACGCGTACAAGGCCGGCACGGTCATCCCGGGATTCAACATCCCGTACCTGCCGATGATGGAGCCGGTCGTTCGGGCGCTGCGCGATACAAACGCCTTCGGTCTGGTAATGGTCGCACGGCTCGAATGGGAAAAGTTCGACGCGAAGGGCCTCCGAGCGATCCGTGATGAATACGAGCGCGTCGGCGACCGACGCTTCACCCGGTTGCACCTCGACCACACGCCCGTGATCGACGAAGACGGTCTCCGTGTCGACTTCGATGCGATCCTGCGCGAGGCGGTCGAGCTTGGCTACGATTCCGTGATGGTCGACGGCTCGCGGCTGCCGTTCGAAGAGAACGTCGCAGCAACACGGGCCATCGTCGAGATGGCGCACGCCTGTGGCGTGCCGGTCGAGGCCGAACTCGGCGCGGTTATGGGCCACGAGGCCGGGCCGATGCCGCCGTACGAGGAGTTGTTCGCCAGCGGAAGAGGCTTCACCGACCCCGACGAGGCACGGCGGTTCGTCGAGCAGACCGGGGCCGACTGGCTCTCCGTCGCGGTCGGCAGCGTGCACGGCGCGATCTCGGCCGCGAAAAGGCATGAAAAGAAAGTCGCGGCGCGGATCAACATCGAGCATCTCGACAAGATTCGGCGGGCCGCCGGCATCCCGCTCGTGCTCCACGGTGGCACGGGCATTCGGAAAGAGTACATCGACGAGGCGATCCGGCACGGCATCGCCAAGATCAACATCGCGACTGCCATCCGTCAGCCGTACGAGGCCGCCCGGGTCGAATCGGTTGACAAAGCGCAGGCCACCGTCTATGAGACGGTGTTGAGAATCGTTCGCGAGGAACTCGAAATCGAGAATTCAGCGGACCGGATTGTGAAGGAGAGCGAGTCATTGTGAAGGAGAGCGAGTCATGAAGACGGAGAAGACGACGTTCGCTTTGTTTTTCGGCAACCGCGGCTTCTTTCCCGCGTCGCTCATCGCCGGCGCGCGACGCGAGTTGTCGCAAACGCTCAAGAAGCTCGGCCATAAGACACTCATGCTCGACGCTGGTGCTACCCGCCACGGCGCGGTCGAGACCCCCGCCGAGGGCGAGAAGTACCGGGAGTTCCTCCGCAAGAGCCGCGGCAAGTTCGGCGGCGTCATCCTCTGCCTGCCAAACTTCGGCGACGAGACCGGCGCCGTCACGGCACTGAACGACGCCGACGTGCCGATCCTGATCCAAGCTTTCCCGGACGAACTCGACACAATGGCGCCGGAAGTCCGCCGCGACGCCTTCTGCGGGAAGTTCTCCATCATGGACCTGTTCTGCCAGTACGGCATCAAGTTTACCGCGCTCAAGCCGCACACCGTCCATGTCAACAGCTCCCGCTTTGCCGAACAAGTCGACTGCTTCGACCGCGTCTGCCGCGTCGTCAACGGGATGAAGCGCCTGACCGTCGGCGCGATTGGCGCACGAACCACACAGTTCAAGACCGTCCGCATCGACGAGGTCGCGCTCCAGCGACACGGGATCACAATGGAAACGTTCGACCTCTCCGGCGTCTTCGCTCGAATGGACGGACTCAAGGACAGTAGCAGGGACGTGAAGGCGAAGGCTGCGAAGCTCACGAAATACTCCTCGTGGAAGGGCGTCCCGAAGGCCGCTCTCGGCACGCTCTGCAAGCTGGGCGTCGTGCTCGACGAGATGATCGACGAGCATGGGCTCGACGCGATCGCGCTCCGCTGCTGGCTCGAGATGCAGTCGCTTCTCGGCATCTCGCCGTGCATCCTGCTTAGCGAATTGAACGACCGCGGCATCCCCGCCGCGTGCGAAGTCGACGTCGGCAACGCGGTCTGCATGGCCGCGCTCCGCATGGCCTCCGGCAACGTGGTCACGTGTCTCGACTGGAACAACAACTACGCGGAAGAGGACAACAAGTGTATCCTGTTCCACTGCGGGCCGGTGCCGCAGAGCATGATGACCGCGAAGGGGCAGGTCGTCGACCATGCGATCCTCGCAAACGCCGTCGGCGAAGGCCGCGGCTACGGCTGCAACGTCGGACGGATCGCGCCGACCCCGTTCACCTTCGGCAGCCTGCTGACCGAGGCCGGGACGCTCAGGTTCTATCTCGGACGGGGCCGGTTCACGGACGATCCGATCCCAGACGATTTCTTCGGCTGCGCCGGGGTCGCCGAAATCAACAACCTTCAGGATGCGCTTCAAACCATCGGATACGCGGGCTACCGCCACCACACGAGCGTCACCCCGGGCCACGTGCTCGAACCTGTTCGCGAAGCGTTCGATCGGTATCTCGGCTACGACGTGACTCTCCTCTAGCCCGGCAGTCTGGGCGGCCCGATCCGCGGAGTTCGTGCATGAGCTACATGGGCGTCGACGTGGGGACGACCGGCTGCAAGGCGGTCGTGTTCGACGAGAGCGGCAGGCAAGTCGCGCTCGCCTACCGCGAGTACCCGCTGCTCGCCCCGCACAAGGGTTGGGCGGAACTCGAATCGGCCGACGTGTGCGCGAAGTGTTTCGCGGTCATCCGCGAAGCGGCCGAGGCGGCCGCTGCTGACCCGGTCCGCTCACTGGGCATCTCAAGCCAGGGCGAGGCGTTCACGCCCGTCGGCGCGGGCGGCGAATTCCTCGGGAACGCAATGGTCTCGTCCGATGCGCGCGCCGCCTTGATCGCCGAGACCTGGAGCGCCGAGTTCGGCCGCGAGAAGCTCTACCAAGCCACCGGCCACACCGCCCACCCGATGTTCGCCCTGTTCAAGCTGCTCTGGCTACGCGAGAACCAGCCGCAGACGTGGGCCGCGGCGCGGCGGTTCCACTGCTTCGAGGACCTGCTCCAACTCCGGCTCGGGCTCGAGCCCGCGATCAGTTGGCCGCTCGCCGGACGCACCATGATGTTCAATGTGCGGACACACGACTGGGACGACGCGATTCTCGACGCGGCCGGGCTCGACCGCGGCAGGCTCGCGCGGCCGCTGCCGTCCGGAGCCGTTGTCGGCACGATCCCATCGGACATCGCGCGTGAACTCGCGCTGCCCGACGGCGTCGCGGTCGTCGCAGCCGGGCACGACCAGGTCTGCGCCGCGCTCGGCGCGGGGGTCACGACCGAGGGCCGGGCGATGTACGCGACCGGCACCGTCGAGTGCATCTGCCCTGCATTCGATGAGCCGCGCTTCAGCGACGAGCTTTTCCGATGCAACCTCTGCACATACGACTACTCCGTCGAGGGAATGTACGCAACGATCGCCTACAGCCTGACCGGCGGCAATCTGCTCAAGTGGTTCCGGGACGAGTGGGCGCAGCGCGAGGTCGAGGAGGCCGCTGCGGCCGGCTCGGACCCTTACGACCTGCTGATGGCGAAAATGCCGGCCGAACCGACGGATTTGCTCGTGCTTCCCTACTTCACCCCGAGCGGCACGCCGTACTTCGACGCGCACACGACCGGCGCCATCCTTGGTCTCCGCCTGACGACGACGCGCGAGGAGGTGATGCGCGCACTGCTCGAAGGCGTCGCGTTCGAGATGCGGCTTAACCTCGACATCCTGGAACGATCCGGGATCCGCGCCGACGAACTGATCGCCTCCGGCGGCGGCGCCAAGAGCCGCATCCTCGTCCAACTCAAGGCCGACGTGCTCGGCAAGCCGATCACGACCCTCGCGATCACCGAGACTGGCTGCTTCGGCGCCGCGCTTCTTGCACGGTCCGCCGATACCGGCACTCCCGTTCGCAAGCTCACTGACGAACTCATCATGAAAACTGACCGCATCGAACCCAACCCCGACCGCGCCGCCCGCTACGCCGAGCGCTTCGCCGCCTACAAGCGCCTCTACCCCGCCCTCCGCCCGCTCCAGGCGGAGTAGCCCAATCCGCGCCTGCCCGCGGTGAACTCTCCTCCTGCTGACTTGCCCGCAGTTGCTGTACCAGCCGCTGTGTTCGTGCCGCGGGTATAGGTCTGGCCTGGAGGCGTTTCAAGAGGGGCTTGAGAAAAATGCAGCCGCCGCCGCCACGTCGTTCGCCCGGCTGGCGCCAACAGCCGTTACGTTTCCGAGCTTGGGAATCGAATACGGCGGTTCCGCTGCGGACAACGAGCCGGCCCACAAGCCAGCCGCAAGGAGGGCCGCGAACATAGCCGTTCTGCTATGCATAGCGTCAGAAATGCCGCTCGCCTTGGAGCGGAGCGCGTGAGCGTCCCGGCCGGAATCGTAACCGATTCCGCTCCGGGATGCGGCAGGGCTCTTGAGGCCACGCATAATCGGATGGACCGTGGGAGTCTGCTTACTCCTGTCTTTGGCCCGCCGGCGGCGGTGCAGAGCCCTTGAGCGGCGTGATCCCGGCCTTGGCCGGGTCAAAGCGCAGGACCCAGACGCCGCCGTTCCAACTGGAGTCGCCGACCCAGAACAGCCCGCGTTTCGCATCCCAGTTGACCGAGCTGGATACTGAGTTGGGAGTATCGAAGGCTCTCCAGCGACCCCCGGCATCCAACGGAAGCTTGAGCGTTACCCAGCGGTTCTTGCCCGCATCGTAGGCCGGAAAGAGGTCTGGCGAAGCCTTTCCATTAATCTTCAGACGGTTGATCCAGAGGAACAGGTCGCTTTCCGGGTGATACGCGACTTCCCGCAGAAACATGCGCCAGTTCTTCGATTTGCCCATGCCCTCTGGGTTCAAGACTTCGACCTTGCGTGTCCTCAAGTCAAGCGCGTGAATCTGCCCGTCGTACGGCTTGCCGTAGCCGCCGAGCGTCACGAAGAGCATTCGGTCGCGCTTCGGGTCGTAGACCATGCCGCAACTGTCCACGCCGGTCCCGGGCATCTTGCCCTGCGCAGCGATCTTCTTCCACTCCCGGCTCTTCGCATCAAGCAGCCAGGCCTGAGCGCCGTACCAGGCAAGCATCCCGTGTTTGGTGTGGCGGACCTGTATGTGGTAGGCGTTGTTGCCCATCCCCGCCGGCAGGCGATGGCGCGAAACCCAGTCGGCCTTGTCGGGATCGTACAGGTAGCAGTACGGGTCCAGCTTGGCGTCGTTCGCGCTGGCCATGACCATCTTCCTCAAGCCCGGATCGTATGCCTGGCCGTTCCAAACGTGCTTCTTCACCCAAGGCCGCAGGTTGAAGTTGAACCCGGACGGGTACTGCTCGTTCGTGCCTGCGCAGCCCAGCGGCACTTCAACGGGATCGCTGATCTCCCACCGGTCGGTGGCCAGGTGATACCGGGCAACGTCGTTGCCTGGGTAGCTGACATGACCGCCGGCCCAAACGTAGAGCATATCGCGGTCGGTGTCGAAAACCCACGTCGCCCAGTCCCGGCCGCCCAAAGCAATCGGCGTCTTGAGCCGAACCCAAGTATTTATGGGCAGGGCCTTGAGCTTCGCCTCGTTAGCGGCGGCATCGGGTCGCGGACCCTTCATGAAGTTCTCCGGCCCCGCCGGCGGCCAATATCTGGCCGACCTCATGTCCGCGGGATGGGTCTTCTCCTGGTGGCCATCGGCGGTCCAAGTGTTCTTCTTGACGTCGTAAATCCAACGCGCGGGGCCCGAGTGGACGTAGCCGCGGCCGTAGCAATAGCCGCCGCGCATCGCGATCCGCCCGTCGCCGAGCGCGTCGAAGTGGTGGTCGCCGCGGGGCTCGGGGGCGGCCCCGGGGTGGCGCTCAAACCAGCGGCGCCTGGCCGGGTCGAAGACCCACAGGTCGTTGGTGACGTAGTCCATGTGCTCGCCGCCGAAGATCACGTAGAGCTTGGTCTTGGGCTCGAAGGCAATCCGGCACAGCGCGCGCGGCGGCGGCTCGGCGTCGAAGGCCTCGCCGGCCAGCTCGAGCTCAATCTGTGCCCTGCGCATCGTGGCCATCTGCTCGGGAGAGGTCCTCGCGCCGAAGCGCTTGATCTGCCCGGCCGCGGCCGCCAGGTGCTTCAAGGCGAACCTGACCTGCCCGGCCTCGTATTCGCCCAGTCCAGCCAGCCCCTTGAGCTCGGCGGTCAGCGCGGCAAGATCCTCGATAAGTTTCTCGACCGCCGGATCGGCGTCGGCCTTGAGCAGCTTGGCCTCCTCGCCGGCCGTCTTGCCCTCGAAGTAGATGTGCCGCGCCTTGGCGAGCGTGTCCTTGCAGGCGTTGCGCAGCCCGCGGACCCGGTCGAAGCGCTTCTGGAGCGGATTGTTCTTGCGCAGCTCCTCGACGATCGGCTTCCAGACGCCGGCCACCTTGATGCGGGTGTGCGGTCGGCCGTCCTCGGAAGTCTGGTCGACTCCGCCGAACGCGAGGCCCGAGCCGTCGGGCAACTCGCAGGTCCACCCCCAGAGCACCGGGTCCCTCTTCCACTTGGTTGCCGGGACCGGGTAGCGCTTGCCTCGCGCATCGGGCTCGGGGATCTTGCGGTCCGGGACGGTCACAGCCCTGATCTCGCCGGTCTTGGCGGCCGGCTTCGGCGCTTCGCCACCGAACACCAGCCCGCAGGCCGCCATCACGAACACCGCTGCTGCCGCAGATATCAGTCGCGCCATCATGTCCATACGCCTCCTCAAGATACACCGCAAATCTGTCTGGCCACCACAGAAGCCGGTCCGTCCGCCTCGTCGCGTAACTCAGTTCCGCAAGTCTACTGGTTTTTCTCCGTCTCGACAACTAAGCCCGCAAGCCGCCCAGGTCCGGGCCGGAGCGCATCGAAGTCGTCGTTGTCCCTCCCGAAAATTCAATCCGATGATGAAAACGGCGGCGCAACGTGGCCAGCCATCTGCGCAGGACTGCGGGCGCCGGTGCAGCGAACGGAATCGCCGCGCTCGGATGAACGTGAGCCAATGGTCCGCAGGTGTTGGTGGACAAGTTGGGGCGGCGCAGGCGCACCGGTAGCGTTGGCGAATCTCAGCGCAAGGGCCGATTTGTAGTTCACGCCACCCGCGTGTACCGATGATGCAGGCCGCCGAGGAAGGGGACCGAGATCACGCGACCCTTCGACGGCGGCTCGACCTCTCGCGGGATCGGCGAGTTTCCCTCCAGCGACGTGTGCGTTCTGGATTCGTTGCAGTAGCGGACGTATTCCGAAAGAGTCCGCCGCAGGCTGTCTTCGCTGAAGATCATCATGTGGTCGAGGCAGTTTCGGCGGATCGATCCGATCACACGCTCGCAATATGGATTCTGCCAGGGTGAGCGGTAAGCCGTGATGACTTCCTCGATGCCCATCCCTCCAAGTCGCCGGCGAAACGCCACGCCATAGACGCTGTCGCAGTCGTGAAGCAAGAACCTTGGTGCAGTGTCGTCTGGGAATGCCTCGATGATCTGCTGTGCCGTCCATTCGGCGGTCGGGTTCGGAGTGACGTTCAAGTGGATGATGCGGCGGCGGTCATGGCTCAGGGCCACGAAGCAGTAGAGCACTTTGAACGTGATCGTGTACACGGTAAAGAAGTCGATGCCCGCGATCTGGTCGGCGTGGTTGGCAAGAAAGCTGCGCCAACCAGGCGACGGCGGCTTTCGTGGCTTGATCCTGTACCTGGCCACGGTCGATTCGGCCACCTCGTATCCGAGCAGGCGCAGCTCGGCGCGAATGCGCGGGGCACCCCAAGTAGGATTGTGGCGGAACATCTCGCGGATGAGGTCTCGAATGATGCGGCTCTTCCTCGGCGTGCCAATCGTCGTCCGCGACTTCCAGCACCAATAAAGGCGGAAGCCAGCCTGGTGCCACCGGACCACGGTGTCCGGCTGCACGATGACCAGCACGGAACGCCAGCCCTTCCAGAGCCGTGACAGCCACGCCCAGAAGACCCGATCCCAATTCCTGAGCCGCGGTCGGCGGCCGCTCCGCTGAAGCACGGCCAGTTGCTGGCGCAAGGCAACATTCTCGGCGACCAGGGCGGCTTTGTTTGAGAGAAAGAGGCGCAGAAGGCCGAACAAGACATGGAGAGCCAACATCTGTCATCTCTCAGGTACCGGATCCGTGCTGCAACAGCCCCGTGAGAATACTTGCACATCGCTGTAAGTCTAGTAATATGACGGCGGACGGATTTTCGGGAGAAACACGGTGACATTTTCCCTTTGGCGTTAAGGGGTGACATAATCGCTTTGGCACGACACACAACCTGAATCATAAGTTGACAGCGTGCATGAAGGCTGCTACCATAACGGAGGCTGGAATCTGCCTGCACTCGTTGCGGCACTCGTTCGCCTCTTGGCTTGACTAGCTTGGCGTGCCGCACGGCGCGGTGCAGGCCCTGATGGGACACGCGAGCAGGGACATGACGTTCCACTATACGCATAGTCTCCCTCAGGACAGGCAGGCCGCCGTCGACAAGCTGGGCCGGGCAGTGAAAGACGCAATTGAGGCACTCCCGCACGAGCGAGTGGTGCGCAGGAAGTGCGCACCGGATCCAGAGAGCGAAAAGGAGGTTGCGTAAGCTACTGCAAACAAATAGCTTGGGCGATTAGCTCAGTCGGCAGAGCGCTACACTCACATTGTAGAGGTCACTGGTTCGAGTCCAGTATCGCCCACCATTAAGTTCCTTATGCCACAGGGACTTACGGACGACATCTCGCTGACCTTTGTTAGCCTTATCCACCAGAAAACGGCAAGAAACACCGTCATTTGCCGCCCCATTCCCAAACATATCCCAAACCGATTTCGGCTCCCTTCTCTCTCCGTAAGCGTGCGGCTCGAAGATTCGTTGAGACCGTACGTCGCGTGGACGTCGGCCCCACTCTTGGGAGCAGCTCGACCGCCGCCTGCTGGCCGTGGGCCACTGCCCAATGCAGCGGGGTCGCCCCTGTCTTCGTCTTGCTGTTGATCTCCGCGCCGGCCTCAAGGAGCAACTCCAACAAGTCCGTGTGACCGTGCATGGCTGCGAGGTGCAGGGGGGGCTCGCCAGCGGTAGTCCGTGAGCTTACGGCGGCGCCCTTCGCCAACAGTAGCGAAGCGACGTCCTTGTGGCCCAGTCCGGCCGCGAAGTGGAGCGGGCGAAGATCCGCTCCACCAGGCGCGCTGGCCTCCGCTCCTTCGTTAAGAAGCAACTCGACAACCTGCTTGTGCCCCAACCCCGCCGCCCAGTTCAGGGCCGTGTGGTCATATTCATCGCAGGCGTTGAGGTCGGCGCCTTTGCGGATGGCGGCCGCCACGGCGGCGACATCGCCCTCCTTAGCCGCTTCATGCAGTGGCAGCGGGGCCTTCGTCTCCGAGCAGCCGCACACCGCCACCAACAGGAGGAACGCAGCCCATTCCTTGCGCGAGTTCATCTCGAGCAGGGGGACAGTCACCTGGTTTTTCCCGGTTCTTTCTAGGGCGGCCGCGCTTTCTGCGGCATTTTCGGAGGAGCACCACCCAGTTGTCGCCCTCGTTGCCGCCGCCTATGGAGAGTATACCACAAGAACGGCCCGCGCGCACGCCCGTCACCGACCGGCGCCCTCGCCGTGGCTGACACGTCCCCCCGCTCCCATCGGCCTCCGCGAAGCTCTGACGCCCAAAGATGGCCCCGGTGCAGAAAAAATGCCCAGCCGGGCAGATTTTTCCCACCCCCGAGCCACCGTGGCGTGTGCGAAAGCTCTTGCGGGCAATGGCGGATTTGCCCATAATGACGCTGGGGACCGGACCGGCCAGCACTGTTGCGGGGGAGTGGGAAAGGAGCCGCGGTCTGATGGATACCAGAATACTTTTGGCGGTACTTGTGGTGGTGGGGATGTCGGCGGTGTCGATGGCGCTGGCGGCGGAGCCGGAGAAGAAAGAAGAGGGGGTTCCGGAGGCGCTGCTCAAGCAGCCGTGGTATCCGAAAGCGCCGCCGCTGCCCGAGCCGACGGGCGAGGTGATCAAGGTCAAGACGGTCGGCGAGCTGTACGGCGCGGTCCGCCGGGTCAAGAACGGCGGGACGGTGCTGGCCGCGGACGGTGTGTATCGGTCGCGCCGGCCGCTGATGGTGGTGGGCAAGAAGAACGTGACCATCCGGGGCGAGTCGGGCGATCCGTGGAAGTGCCGCTTCGACTTCAACGGGGGCAACAAGGGCGTGGCGTTCACGCGCTCGACCGACTGTACCCTGGCCCACGTGATGGTCGAGAACGTCCGCCAGAACGGCATCAAGATCAACTCGAATATCCAGGTGCATCGCATCCGCATCTACAACTGCGTCACCCACAACGTCTGGCAGCGGCACGTGAAGGGCGTCCGCGCCCCGATGAAGGACGGAAAGACGCAGCACGTGCTCGACTGCCGCGTCGAGTATTGCCTGATGTACAACGACCGGCCCAAGCGGCGCGGCGACGACCCCTACGAGGACAGCCACGGCAACTTCGGCTTCAACTACGTCGGCGGGATGGACGTGATGGGCGCCAAGGGCTGGGTCATCCGCAACAACGTGTTCATCAACATCCACGGCAAGACGTGGGGCGCCCGCGGCGCCATCTTCATGTGGAACGACACGACCGACTGCCTCATCGAGGGCAACATCTTCATCAACTGCGACCGGGGCATCTGCCTCGGCAACGGGCACCGCGCCAAGGACAAGACGACGGGCAAGCCCATCCTGCCGATCCACGACACGCGGATGATCGTGCGGAACAACTTCATCACCATCCCCGGCAACACGAGCCAGGACAACGGCATCCTGTGCGAGTTCACCCAGGACTGCAAGATTCTGAACAACACGATACACGATTTGAGGAACCGCACGGTCCGGGCGATTCGCATCGTGCAGGACAACGACGGGCTGCTGGTCAAGAACAACATCGTGAGCGGTCGGAAGATCCGCATCGAGAAGCACACGGGCACGATCAAGGTCGAGAACAACCTGGAGAAGTTCGCGCCGGGATACTTCGTCGATCCGAAGAACGGCAACCTGCGGCTGACGGCGAAGGCGGCCGAGGCCATCGACAAGGCGGAGAAAGTGAAGGAGGTCGAGACGGACATCGACGGCGCCCCGCGCGGCGACAAGCCCGACCTCGGCGCCCACGAGCTCGGCGCAAAGCCGGCCGGAAAGGAGTAGGCCCAGCATGCTGAAGCTGAAGAGCTGGATTGTGCTCGCCGGCCTTGTCCTCGCCGTGACGGCCGTATCTCGCGCCGCAGAGACCGTTCTGCCCAAGGTGCGCGCGCTGGAGAAAGGGCCGGCAGTGGACGGCGCGCTGGGCGATGCCGCCTGGGAAGCGGCGCTCACGCTGAAGCTCGACGGCTACTGCGACCAGGCCCGACGCGACAAGGGCGACAAGCCCAAGGACGCGACCGAGGCGCGCGTCGTCACGGACAAAGAGCATCTCTACGTCGCGTTCCGCTGCGTCGAATCCCACGCTGACGGCCCGTGGATCTACCGCAACGAGAAGTACAAACGCCGCGGCAACTCGCACGTGATGGCCGGCGACTATGTGGCCGTCGCCATCGACATGGGCCGCTTCGGCTTCTACAACTACTACATGTTCTTCGTCAATCCTGCGGGCGAGCTCTTCAAGTGCTTCACCTGGCCGCACCGCTACGACCTTGTCCTGCGTGACCTCGCACTGCCCGCCGCGACCGCCGCGGCGAAAATGGATAAGGCGAAGAAGCAGTGGACCGTCGAGTTGAAGGTCCCGCTCAAGGAGATGCTCCGCCATCCCGGCGACGGGTTTCCCAAGACTATCGGCTTCGACCTGCGCCGGCTGCAGTGGGGCGACGAGCGCGGCAAGCACAAGTTCAGCGTCTACTGGACCGGCATGGCCAACGTGGTCGGCAACCGCGTCAAGCCGCAGTACGACCACCTGGCCACGTGGAAGCCGCTGTTCGAGACGTATCCCAACAACCAAGCCTACGCGGCGGGCCGCGGATGGGTGCAGCTCGTCTTCCCCGAGTCGTTCGGCCACCTGCAGCTCGAGGCGGGCACGATCGAGAACCAGTTGGTCGCGGGGCGCGGGGCGCGGCTGACCGGGCTGCTCGGCACCCAGACCAGCATCTGGCACAGGTACAAGACCATGCGGGCGAAAGCGGTGAAGCGGCTCGACCGGCCGCGAATGGAATACTGGGCCGACCTGCGGCCGGAGCATCCGACGGGCACGCCGCGGGTGGTCTCGACGCCGCCCGTGCGGAGGCCGGGCGTGGTGCCGCGCTTCGTGAAGAGGCCGAGCGCGCGGCCGGGCAAGGACGGAACGCAGGTGTCGTTCGAGGTGTCCGTGCCGACGGACGTCGTCGTCTCTGTGACGGACGCGAAGGACAAGGTCGTCCGTCATCTGGCGGGCGGGGTGCTCGGGCCGAACCCGCCGGCGCCGTTCGAGAAGAACAAGCTGGCGCAAACGATCACCTGGGATCACGCGGACGACTTCGGGGCGCCTGTGCAAGCCGGCCGCTACAAGGTCGCAGTCTCGCTCGGGCTGACGGCGCGGTTCCATCTCGCGATCCCCATCGACAAGAAGAACTGGTGGTACCAGGACCCGACGCCGACGGAGAAGGGGCTGGACATCGACAATATGCCGAGCCCGAACATCGGCAAGACGCTCGGCCATTTCAGCCGCGGGAACATGAACTACCTCAGCGTCGACCGCGAGCGCGAAGAGGTCTACGTTCAGACCCGCTACGTCTACGACGGCCGCACC
>Ga0315553_10002134_pt1 | contig 16041 bp, 17 predicted proteins | sample SalMarSW160140MG_FD_203099 | JGI IMG/M metagenome (GOLD analysis project Ga0315553, IMG submission 203099) | Salt marsh sediment microbial communities from the Plum Island Ecosystem LTER, Massachusetts, United States - Salt Marsh Sediment SW1601-40 ... | reverse complement strand
GAGCGTGCTCTCGGCCGCCGCCCTCACCTACGTGGCGGCCTTGGCGCAAGCTCTCTCCCAATTGCTCTACTTCGTCTTTCTGGCTACGGGGATGAGCAGGAGGGACTAGTTTGGCGGAATGTCGGTGCAGTGACCCGGGCAGGCCAGGACAGCAAAACAAGGTAGCCCTTCTGGATCTTTCCCTTCCGCAATTACAGGACCTGGTTCTGTCCCTCGGTGAGGCCCCCTACCGGGCAGACCAGGTGTACAACTGGCTCTACTCGTCGCTGGTCACCGACTTCGAAGCCATGTCCAACCTTCCGCAACCCATGCGCCAGCGTCTGTCACAGATCGCTGACCTCCAGAACCTGACGCCTCTCACGTCCACACTCTCTTCGGATGGCCTCACCCGCAAAGTGCTATTCGCTTTGCCTGACGGCGAGACCATCGAGAGTGTGCTAATGCTCTACGATGAGAGGCAGACAGTCTGTCTCTCGACCCAGGTCGGATGCCCCGTGGGCTGCGCCTTCTGCGCCACAGGACAAAGCGGCTTCGTCCGCAACCTGAGCCCGGGTGAGATCGTGGCTCAGGTCCTGTTTTTCGCCAGGCAACTCAAGGCTGAGGGTCGGCGTATCACGAACGTGGTCTTCATGGGCATGGGCGAGCCGCTGCTCAACTACGATGCCACCTGGCAAGCTATCCGCACCCTCACCGACCCGCGTGGTCTGAACCTGGGCGCGCGACGTATCACCATCTCCACCGTGGGAGTAGTGCCCGCCATCAAGCGCATGAAACACGAAGGCTTGCAGGTGGGCCTGGCCGTGTCCCTCCACGCCCCCACCGACAGACTCCGACAGACTTTGATACCCCTCGCCAGGAAGTATCCGCTGCGTGAGTTGATCTCCGCTTGCAGGGACTATGCAAACCATACCGGGAGGCGGGTGACCTTCGAGTATGTCCTCATCAGCGGGCAAAACGACTCCCTGGAGCAGGCCGTACAGCTAGCACATCTTCTGAAGGGCCTGCTCTGCCATGTCAACCTCATCCCCTTCAACCCGGTCGACAGTTCGGGCTGGCAAGCCAGTTCCGCCGAGCGGGTCCGGGCCTTTCAACGAGAACTGAGCAAGCGAGGCGTCAACGCCACTACCAGACTCCGCAGGGGCCTGGACATCGAAGCGGGCTGCGGCCAGTTGAGATCCAGACGTCTGAGCACCCGTGGTGCTCAGAATTGCGTTGGGAGACAATAGACGGTATCATTGGTGATTCGGAGAGTGGTGCCTCCCGGACTCAGCTCACCTTCGGGTGCTCAGTCAGCGAGGTCGCAGGGACCAGAGTCCACGACAGAGAGGGTAACGAGCACGCTCCGAGTGTGTTATGGAGATAGCGTGACACAGGCATTGTTGTTGACAGAGAAAAGCCAGTCCGTACCACTGGAACTGGCTCGATGGATCGGTATCAGATCGCCCCGGGGCTACCTGGGCGACTCAACTCACACTGCTGTCTTGCCCAGAGTGCGTAGACACCTGGCGCAGATGCGGACTTCCCGCGTCTTCTCGCCGTCGCGTATGGTTCGTTTGTGCAGATTCACTGCCCAGCTTCGCTTGGTACGATTGTGAGCATGGCTAACGCTGTGGCCAAACTGGGGCCCCTTACCACACATATCGCATTTTCTGGCCATTCCTCTATCCCTCGAGTCAATAGTCGCTATATATCATAGGATACCACGTTGGCCCAACTAAGTCAAACCGGCACTAGTCGTCTCGTTGTCGCCCGAACAGCACGCACCACCCTATGATCTCGTGAGGCCGAGATAGATGTCAGAAGAGCGTAGATTGGGCAGCATAGAAATCTCACCGGTGGCCATTGCCAGCATAGCTAGCGATGCAGTGCTGGGGTGCTACGGAGTCGTGGGCATGGCCTCCCGCACGTTCAGGGATGGGTTGGCGGAGTTGATCCATCCCGACGACAGCCCGAGGAAGGGAGTGCAAGTAGAGCTCGTCGAAGACAGGATCACTATCGATCTCTACGTGATCATGGAGTACGGAGTCAGGGTCTCCGAGGTTGCGCACAACATCATGCAGAGCGTCAAATTCAACGTAGAGAAGGCCCTGGGCGTGCCTGTGGCGGAGGTGAACGTACACATCCAGGGCCTGCGGATAAGCGACCCTGGTTAGCAGGCAGGTAAGACACGTTCGGAGGTTCACGCCATTGACGACGGATGAGGCGGCAGAGGCTGCGAGGGAGCCTGAGTGCACGGCTATGTGCAATGGGCGACAACTGAAGCAGCTTCTGCACGCGGGTACGAGTTGGCTGGAGAGACACGCCGCCAGCATCAATGCACTCAACGTCTTCCCAGTGCCTGACGGGGATACCGGGACCAACATGCTGCTCACCATGCGGGCAGCCCTCGCGGAAATCCCTTCCACGTCCGATGACTCGGCAGCCTCGGTGGCACATGCCATCGCTCATGGGGCACTAATGGGCGCCCGCGGTAACTCAGGCGTGATCCTGTCCCAACTGCTGAGGGGGCTAGCGAGCGGATTGAAGGAGAAGAAGCAGTTCGATGGCACCGATTTCGCAGCGGCGCTGAAAGAGGGGTCCACCACAGCATACAAGGGAGTCATCAAGCCTGTAGAGGGCACCATCCTCACCGTTGGCCGAGAAGCCGCAGATGCGGCGCAGGAGGCCGTCAACGACGGCGTCCGAGACTTCATCCCTGTGATGGAGCGGGTTGTCACCGCAGCCAGAGACTCCGTGGCGAGGACACCATTGCTACTCAGCGTCCTTCGCGAGGCCGGGGTCGTCGATGCCGGCGGCCAAGGGTTGTACGTCATCCTCGAGGGCGGGCTGCGGTATCTGAAGGGAGAGCCAATGGACGCAGACGAAGTCATCGAGGCAGTCCCCGCCGCCGTGGCCACGGCTCCCGTTGAAGGGGAGATGCAATGGGGCTACTGCACGGAGTTCATACTACAGGGACAGAACCTCAACCTGGATGAGATCAAGGAACGTGTAGCAGACTGCGGAGATTCAGCCCTCGTCGTCGGTGATGGCCAGACCGTCAAGGTGCACGTGCACACCCATAACCCCGGCGAGGTGATCGGCTTTGCCTCCAGCAAAGGAACGCTGCACGACATCAAGATAGACAATATGCAAGACCAGCATCGGGAGTACCTGGTGATGGGAGCCGACAGTGTCGCAGCGCACATCGATCAGAGAGCTGACGGTGTTGCCGTGGTGGCGGTCGTCTCAGGACCTGGACTCCGCGATGTCTTCGGTAGCCTTGGGGTACGCAACATCGTGCCCGGGGGCCAGACCATGAACCCCAGCACTCAGGAACTGCTTCAAGCCATCGAGGACCTCAAAGAGAACGAGGTAGTGGTGTTGCCCAACAACGCTAACGTCGTGTTGGCGGCCCAGAAGGCCAGGGAGCTATCACAGAAGAACGTGGTCGTTGTACCCAGCGAGACCATTCCCCAGGGAATCAGTGCCCTTCTAGCCTTCAACTATCAAGCCGATCTCGAGAAGAACGCAGAAGCCATGGAGCAGGCGATACATAGCGTCGAGACCGCCGAGATTACCAGGGCCATCCGCTCCGTGAAGATCAACGGCCTGGAAGTAGAAGAAGGAGAGATCATCGGGCTGCTGAACGGAGAACTGACGGCCACGGGCAAGAGTATCGAGGCCGTGGCGGAGCAGATCTTGGAGCAGATGAAGGCTGACGAGCGCGAGATCATCACGGCCTACTACGGAGAGGACATGACGGAGTCCCAGGCCCAGGAGTTGATCGACCAACTCCGCGAGCGTTATCCTGAGCAGGAGTGGGAGCTGATAAACGGCGGCCAGCCCCACTACTACTACATCATATCGGCGGAGTGAGCGGTTCAGCCCGCCCCACGTCCCAGGAGTCGATCAGAATAGCGCGAGGCGCACCAGATGGCAAGAGTCAGAATAGTCACTGACAGCACAGCAGAGTTGGAGCCCGACATTGCCGAAGCGTTGGGCATCGCGGTCATTCCGTTGACCATCCACGTAGGCCACAAGGCCTACCAGGATGGAGTGGAGCTGGACTCTACCAGGCTCGCCGAGAGGCTCGAGAGCACGGATTCTCTGCCCTTCGCCACGGCTCCCACGCTGGAGGCGGTCGAGGAAGCCTATCGGGATCTCGGTAGTGGTACGGACGACATAGTGGCCATCCACGTCTCTGCCGGCCTCAGCAACACGGTTGAGCTGGCCCGAACTGCCGCAGTCTCGCTCATCGGGCAGCGACGCATCGTGGTTGTGGACTCGCTAACCACCTCGTTGGCCCTCAGGACTCTCGTTATCGCGGCTGGCGAGATATCCAGAAAAGGAGCCAGCCTCGATGAAGTAGTGAGGCTGGTCAGGGCCATGATTCCCCACGTCTATCTGGTCTTCTTCGTCGAAAGCCTGGAGTATCTCGAGCGGGGCGAACGCATCGGGAAGGCGGAGGCCCTCCTCGGCACCATGTTGAGCATCAAACCCCTCCTCATCGTTGAGGACGGCGAGATACTGCCGCTGGAGAAGGTCAGGACCAGGAATGGTGGTATTGACAAGCTCTATGAGTTCGTGACCGAGTTTCCCCATCTGGAGAAGATAGCCATTCTCAAAGGAGCCAGGGCCGCAACCCCATCGGAACTCGTGGAAAGGTTGCAGTCAGCGTACCCCAAGAGAGAGTTGGATCTGGTGACCTACGGCCCCGTGCTGGCCACCCACCTGGGACTCGAGGCCATCGGAGTGTTCGTCTACGAAGGGTTATAGTGCGCGATCAGGGACTAGGCTAGCAGGTATGGATTCTTCCTCATCCCCTTTCGAGAAGCTCGAAAAGATACTCAACCTCGAGAAGAACCTCAACTACACAGACCGAGCCGTAATTGGCGGCCTCGGCCAATTCGCCGCCTTCTGGCGGGAAGATGCCCAGCAAGGCAGCGACGATCCTACGTTGGCACAACTCATCCAGCAGACCAGCACGCTCCTAGCAGGCTACTCCCAGGAGAGCACCAGCAGACGTCGCGAGATCGTGGATGAGATCCTGGCCATGTGGGAGGGTGTCGAACCGAGCGTACCGGCAGAGAAGCCGGCACCCGCCAAACGCACGGCTCCCCGGTCGACAAGCACGTCAGCCCCCAAGAGCAGAACTGACCTTTCGTCCCCCGTGAGCGAGCTCCACGGGGTCAGCGACACGTACGCCAAGCGACTGGCCCGTCTGGGTGTGACCACTATCCAAGATCTGCTCTACCTCTTCCCCCACAGATACGACGACTACAGGTCTCTCAAGACCGTAGACCAGCTCGAGTACGGCGAGCAGGTGACCATCATCGCTACTGTTCGAGAGACGCAGGAGCGGACCAGCAAGCGAGGTCAAAGCATCGTCACCAGCACCGTGGCAGACGGAACAGGCGTCGTACAGGTGACGTGGTTCAACCAGCCATTCCTCGTCAGAAGGCTCAAGCCGGGCAAACAGATCGTGATCAGTGGCAAGGTGGACCAGTATCTGGGGCGTCTCACCTTCTCCTCACCCACCTGGGAGCCGCTGGATGAAGATCTGATCCACACTGCTCGGCTAGTTCCGGTGTATCCCCTGACCAGGGATATCACCGCCCGTTGGTTGCGCCGCATCATCAAGCGCACCGCCGACTACTGGTCACTCCGTCTTCCAGACCATCTACCACCCCCGGTGCGCGAACAGCGAGACTTGCTAGAGCTCGAAGTCGCCATACGGCAGATCCATTTCCCCGACAACAGGGAGATGCTGGAGAGGGCGCGCCGACGCCTGGCCTTCGACGAGTTGCTGATGATCCAGCTTGGAGTGCTCAAGCAGAGGCGCCAATGGCAGGAGAGATCCGGCCAGCCTGTGCAGATCGACAGCTCCCTGTTACGGACCTTCGTCGAGTCGCTGCCCTTCACGCTGACCTCCGCTCAAGAACGGGCTCTCTCCGAGATTCTGGGCGACTTGGAGAAGACCAGGCCCATGAGCCGTCTCCTCCAGGGCGATGTCGGCTCTGGCAAAACCGTCGTCGCCGCGGCCGCGATGCTGGTCACAGCGGCCAGCGGCATGCAGGCCGTCCTCATGGCTCCCACGGAGATCCTGGCCGAGCAGCACTATGCCAGTCTCGAGAACCTGTGGGGGGAACTCTGGCTTCCAGGCCTCACTAAGCTCTCGTCCCAACTGCGCTTGCTCACCGGCGGTCTCAAGCAATCGGACAAGGATCGCATCTACGAGGAGATATCGACGGGAGAGGCGAGGATCATCGTCGGCACACATGCTCTGATCCAGCAAGGGGTGGAGTACCACAACCTGGGCCTGGTGGTCATCGACGAGCAGCAGCGGTTCGGTGTGACACAGAGGGCCTCACTCCGTCAAAAGGGTCACAACCCCCACATGCTGGTGATGAGTGCCACTCCCATTCCCAGGACTCTGGCGCTGACCATCTATGGCGATCTGGACATCTCCACCATCGACCAACTCCCTCCCGGTCGCAAGGAGATCGTCACCCAATGGATGAGACCCAGAGAGCGAGAGCGGGCCTACGAATACGTGCGCGGCCGGGTGCGCGAGTCTCAGCAAGCCTTCATCATCTGCCCCTTGATCGAGGAAAGCGAGAAGATCGAGGCCAAGGCCGCCATTGAGGAGCACCGCAGACTACAGGAAGAGGTGTATCCCGACCTGCGGCTGGGGCTACTGCACGGTCGCATGACGTCGGAGGAGAAAGATGCCGTCATGCGGGCGTTCTACCAGGGTGATCTCGACATCCTGGTGTGCACGCCGGTGGTCGAGGTCGGCATCGACGTGCCTAACGCCACAGTCATGCTCATAGAGGGAGCCGATCGCTTCGGCCTGGCACAACTGCACCAGTTCCGCGGTCGCGTCGGTAGAGGGGACCAGCAATCATACTGCCTCCTTCTGGCAGACTCTCCGAGCGACACAGGGGCCCAGCGACTGAAAGTCATCGAAGCCACCCAAGATGGGTTCAAGCTGGCCGAGGAAGACCTGGCGATGCGAGGGCCGGGCGAGTTCTTCGGCACCCGCCAGAGCGGCTTGCCCGACCTGAAGGTGGCCCGCCTCGGCGACGTCAAAGTGCTCGAGGAGGCCCGTGCGGTCGCCCAGGAGATCTGGCAGGAAGATCCTACCTTGGAACTGCCACAGAACCGGCTCCTGGCCACCCGCGTGCAGGAGTTCTGGCAGAGGGGCAAAGGCGATCTGAGTTGATCGGAGTCTCGCACCGTTCCCGCACGGTCCGCAAGGCCGTCGTCTCGTGGGCGTCGCAGGTCCATAGACCGTTGCGCTACTCCCTCGACGCACGATGCACCTCCCTTAGGCCACGACGCTCGGCGCATCTGGCGTCCGTCCCCACCACTCCTGCCCTCAAGAGTTTTCCACAACTCACAGAATGTGATATAATACCTATCGTGCAAGTCGATTCCGATCACTTGCGGAGGTATCGTCCAGATGCGCACGGCCATCTTTCCTGGCACATTTGATCCCATCACCAATGGTCACCTTGACATCGCGAAAAGAGCAGCGGACCTGTTCGATCATCTGATCGTGGCCGTCTACGCTCACCCCATCAAGACCCTGCTCTTCTCCACCGACGAACGGCTGGAGATGGCCATGAAGGCCTTCCAAGGGTGGCCAAACGTCACTGTCGAGAGCTATGATGGGCTCACTGTCGACGTCGCGCGTGACAAGGGGGCCAAGGCCATCATCCGAGGCCTGAGGGTGGTGGGTGACTTCGAGTTCGAGTTCCAGATGGCACTGATGAACCGAACGCTCGCGCCGGACATCGAATCTGTCTGCCTGCTGACCACCAAGGAGTACTATTTCCTGAGTTCCAGCATCGTCAAGGAGGTGGCCAAGCTAGAGGGAGACATCAGTGGATTGGTGCCGCCTCACGTCGTCATAGCGCTCAGGAACAAGATCGAGGAACTCGGCGATGAGGCTATTGACAGGATCAAGATCACGACCATGCGCGACTGAGCGTAGCGCGATGGTCGACTCTCTCCAGGCACCAGCTCTTGGCAGGTGCCTCCAGGATAGGCTCCGGTAGGGGGTGATCACGATACAGGACATCTCTCTGCTCATCGATCGGTTGGAGAGCCTGCTCACTGACAGCAGGCGACTCCCTCTGACGTCCGGATCCCTGGTCAACAAGGAGGAATGCCTGGTCATCATCGACCAACTGCGCGTGGCGATTCCTCAGCAATTCGCAGAGGCCCGGCGCATCCAGGGAGAGCGCGAGCAGATCATCGCCCGTGCTGAGCAGGAGGCGCAGATGATTGTGGAGAGGGCGAGGGAAGAGGCAGAGCAGATACTTGACGAACACGGCCTCATACAAGAAATGGACAATCGGTCCGCCCTCCTCGCTGACGAGACCAGGCGCAAAGCTGAAGAGACGATGCGCGGCGCCGACGAGTATGCGATAAAAGTGCTGGGGGAATTGGAGGATCAACTGATCGCGCTACAGACCACCATCAGGAACGGTCTCGAGATACTACAGCAGGACGGGCGCACAGCAAGGCTGGCGGCCGAAACCGGCCTCGACGAACTGGACGTGAAGCCCGATAGGGCAACCGATTAACAAACGGCGCCGACCGAGTGGACTGGGCCGGCCCGCAGAGATGCTAGAACTCATGGAAGCTCGCGACGAGACCACTATGAGAATCAACTGCGCCCAGCTTCTGAAGGGGCCAACGGGCGCAGCGCGGCGACTGGATCTGCTCGAGGACATCACTGGGATAGACGACGATCTCAATCTTGAGTCCCCTATTCGAGGACCTGTCAACCTGATCCGCACCGCAGACGGCATTCTGGTCACTGCGTCGCTGAAGACGGACCTGGAACTCGAATGCCGCCGCTGCCTCGAGCCGTTCTCGGCAACCGTCGAGCTGGACTTCCAGGAAGAGTTCCACCCCAGTGTTGACATCTCGACGGGGGCGAAGATACCCGTGGCCGACACCGAAGAGGATGGCACCGTCATCGACGAACAGCATGTGCTAGACATAACCGAGGTCGTGCGCCAGGCCATCTTCCTGGCCGTCCCGATGAGCCCGCTCTGTAGAGAGGATTGTCGCGGCCTGTGCTCGATGTGTGGGCAAAACCTCAACGAAGGGCAGTGCCAGTGTGTCGCGGAAACCGTGGACCCGCGTCTCGAGGTCCTGAAGGAACTTCTTTAGCCACACTGGTCAGAAACCTCGAAACCGAAGAATAGGAGTACATATCATGGGTGCCGTACCCAAGACAAGGATATCGAAGGCACGTAGAGGCGGACGTCGCAGTCATGAGGCTCTCCAGCCTCCACACCTTATCGCCTGTCCTCAGTGCCATGAGCCTCGTCTCCCTCACCACGTGTGCCCGTCATGCGGGTACTACAAGGGAGTAGAGGTGGCAAAGCCCAAAGCCAAGGGGGAGTAGAACCCTCCCGCCGCCGTGCCATGGCGGTCGAAGCGTTCACCATGCCGTGACGGGGATTCGGTTCGCATGGCCGGGCTGGACATAGCTCTCAGACCTGAGAGAGACAGCATAGATGCCGAAGAGACTGGCTCTGGTATTCCCAGGCCAAGGCGCACAGTATGTAGGGATGGGTCTCGACCTGTACGCGCGATACCCGCAGGTGCAGGATACCTTCGACGAAGCTGACCGCGTCCTGGGTATCCCCCTGTCCCGCCTGTGTTTCGAGGGACCTGAGCAGGAACTGAACGACACCATCAACACCCAACCCGCGATTCTGACCATGAGCGTGGCTGTCCTTCGGGCTATGGCTCACGCACGCGAGTTGGGTGAGGTACTCGTCGTCGCCGGTCACAGTCTGGGTGAGTACAGTGCCCTCGTCGCAGCCGGCGCGCTGTCTTTCTCCGACGCTGTGGCACTGGTTCGCGAGCGCGGTCGCCTGATGCAAGAAGCCGCTCGGCAACGTCCTGGCGGCATGGCTGCTATCCTGGGGCTGTCCACGGAAGTCGTGACCGAGGCCTGCCGAGAAGCACAGGAAGAGACCGGCACCATTGTGCAGGTGGCGAACCACAACTCGCCGGGGCAGACAGTGATCTCTGGTGAGCTCACGGGTCTGGAGACGGCTGCGCAGCTCCTCAAGCAGGGTGGCGCACGGAGGGTGGTTCCGCTCGCCGTCAGCACTGCGGCTCATTGCCCGCTCATGGACTCGGCAGCCAGGGGACTGCGCGAGGCACTGGACAGGATAGAGTTCCGCGAGGCCGGGATACCGATCATCGCCAACGTCACGGGCAGGCCTCTCGTCCGCGCGGAGGAGATACGCGAGGAGCTCGTCAAGCAGATGGTGTCTCCCGTTCAATGGGTGGAATCCGTACGTTGCATGATCGAGCAAGGGGCAAGAACCTTCGTGGAGATCGGGCCCAAGGACACCCTCACCAACCTCATTAAGCGGATCTCTGACCGAGTGGATCGCACCAGCGTGGGCGACGCGGCGGGCGTAGAAGCCTGGAGCGAGGGCGCCGTCGGCGCGCACAGCTCAGTGGCGGAATAGCGGGGAGGTAGAGAGGAATGCTGGACCTTACCGGCCGCGTCGCCGTGGTAACAGGGAGCTCGCGTGGTATTGGACGCGCCATCGCCGTCAAGCTGGCGAACCTTGGAGCCAAGGTGGTTGTGAATTACAACAGCAGCGAGGATGCCGCCCGGGAGGTGGTGCAGCAGATCGAATCAGAGGGCGGCGACGCGATCGCCGTCAAGGCTGACGTCAAGGATGCGGAGCAGGCCAAGGCGCTCATCGAGGCCGCTCAAGGAAGCTTTGGCGGCGTCGATATCCTGGTCAACAACGTGGGGATCACCCGGGACACCCTGCTTATGCGTATGAAAGAGGACGACTGGGACGTGGTCATGGAGACGAACCTCAAGGGTACCTTCAACTGCACCAAGGTGGCCCAGCGTCCTATGATCAAACAGCGCTACGGTCGGATCATCAACATCACTTCGGTATCGGGCATCGCGGGCCAGGTGGGACAGGCCAACTACTCGGCTTCCAAGGCCGGCATCATCGGATTCACCAAGGCCGTGGCGCGCGAACTGGGAGCTCGCAACATCACGGTCAACGCCGTTGCCCCGGGCTACGTGCCTACCGACCAGACCTCAGGCCTGCCACAAGAGTTGATCGACTACATACTGGACCTCACTCCGATGAAAAGGCCAGGCACGGCAGAGGAGATCGCCAATGCAGTTGCCTTCCTGGCTTCGGAAGAGGCGAGCTACGTCACCGGCCAAGTGCTGCAGGTTGATGGCGGCATGATGGCCATCATGCTGTGAGCACAGGTGAGGGCGCATGGAAGAGAAACTAGGAACTGTCACCATCGCACCGCAGGTCCTGCTGACCATCGCCCGGTTGTCGACGCTGTCGATCCCCGGGGTCGCGTCCATGAGCCAGAGCTTGGCGGAGAACGTCGGACGTATCTTTCGCAGGCGGACGCTTGGTCACGGCATCAAGATGCGACTCGAAGACGATGTCGTGTATCTGGACCTGTACATCAACGTCGAGCCCGACGTGAATCTGCTAGAGTTGGGTCGTCAGATCCAGCAGGAAACGGCCCGCGCCATCAGCAACATGCTGGGCATGCATGTGGGCGAGGTCAACATCCACATCGACGACGTCGTTCCTCGACCTCCACAGAGCCAGCCAGAGGAGGCAGTCGACTTGTGAAGTCCCGACGCCGCGCCAGAGCCGTGGCCCTTCAGACCCTCTTCGAGGTCGACATGGCAGAACATGACCCCAGACGTGTTCTGCAGCAGCGTATCGCGGATAGTGGCACCGAGGATGATGGGGTCGAATTCGCTGAGCACCTAGTTGAAGGGGTCCTCGACAACCTCTCGGAGATCGATCCGGTTATCTGCGAAATCGCCCCCGAGTGGCCCCTCGAGCAGATGTCCCCCATCGACAGGAACATCCTGAGGATAGCGGTATTCGAGATGACCTTCGACCCGGCCATCCCTACCAAAGTAGCCATCAACGAAGCCGTAGAGCTGGCCAAGCTGTTCGGCAGCGATAGTTCTCGCCGCTTCGTCAACGGCGCGTTGGGCACGCTGGCTAGCAGACAGGTCTCCAAACAGATGCAGAGTGAGAGCAAATGAGCTTCATGGGAGTAGGGCCGGGCGAACTGCTCCTCATCCTCATCGTCGCTCTCATCGTCTTTGGACCGGAGAGACTTCCCAAGATGGCTAGAGATCTAGGCAAGGCGATGGGAAAGTGGAGGGCAGCCATGGACGAGATCCAGACCGTGACTAACCTGCCTGCGGACAAGGTCCTCGATCTCGTCGCCAAGGAAGAGGAGATGCAGGAATCAGCCCAGGAAGTCGTGGAACAAGCTGCTGACGAGAAGGCGGACGCCACGGAGGAGGTCATCCATGAGGAGCAGGCAGCGGAAGAGCCAGAGGTAAAGCACTGATGTCTGACATAGTCTGGCTTTTCCTCCTCAGTCTCGTGGCCCTGATCGCAATCGGTCCCCGCAAACTCCCCGAGGGCATTGAGGTGCTGTGGCTGAGCCTCACGAACCTCAGGAGGTCGCAAGACAACCTGGATGAGATGGACCTGGAGACGGCTCGAGAGACGTGGCGCCGCCAGGGAAACCCGATCTTCGGAATCGTCCAGTTCCTGTACGGAGTCACTGAGCACCTCATCGAGCTCAGATACCGCATGATCAAGGCCGGATTGGCGCTCATTTCGGCCACGGCTGTGGGTGTCCTCTTCACCAGCAGGGTGATGCAACTCCTCGTCCGGCCCGCTGGCTTCAAGCCCATCTTCCTTACTCCCACGGAGTTGTTCTTCACCTACTTCAAGGTAGCGATGATGGTAGGTCTGTGCATCGCACTGCCATACATCATCTTCCAGGTGCTCGCCTTCATCGCGCCGGCTATGGAGAATCCCGGGGAGAAGCGGACCTTCAGGAACCTTGTACTTTTCGGAGCCGTGCCCGGCACGCTTTTCTTCCTCGCCGGCGCGGCCTTCTGCTATGTTGTCATGTTGCCGTTCGCCCTACAATATCTGCGCAGCTTTGGCGCCGACATCGCAGAGGCCCAATGGACCATCGCCTCCTACATCACCTTCACGCTCACCTTCATCCTGGGCATGGGCCTGGTTTTCGAGACCCCACTCGTGATGTTCGGGGCAGCGAAGATGGGACTGATGAGCGCCAGCAAGTATCTCTCCTACTGGAGACATGCGGTGGTGCTCATCTTCGTGGTAGCAGCGGTGGTGACACCCACGCCGGACCCACTCAACCTGGCCCTGGTGGCTACCCCCTTGCTCCTGCTCTATGGGCTTGGCATCGTCTTGTCGAGGTTCGCGTGAATCCACAGCCAATGTGTTGGTGAAAATGTCCGGACACAATGATCACTCCATCTCGGAGAAACGGTAGAATGACCAAAGACCGAGTCGTCATCATGGGGGCCGCAGGGCGCGACTTCCACAACTACAACGTGTACTTCCGAGGCAACTCCTTCTATGAGGTAGTTGCCTTCACGGCAACGCAGATTCCCTACATCGAAGACAGGATCTATCCACCAGAACTGGCTGGCGCGGACTATCCTGATGGCATCCCTATCCATCCCGAGAGAGAACTCACGAGGTTGATCGAGGAACTGCGTGTAGACCAGGTCGTGTTCGCCTACAGCGACGTCTCCTACGACTACGTCATGCACAAGGCCTCGGAGGTCTTGGCGGCGGGCTGCGACTTCAGACTACTTGGTCCCCACGCGACGATGATCGAATCTTCACTTCCCGTGATCAGCGTATGCGCTGTCCGCACCGGCTCGGGAAAAAGCCAGACCTCGCGGCGAGTAGCGGACATCCTGCGCGACCTAGGCAAGAGAGTGGTGACCGTGCGTCACCCTATGCCCTACGGAACGCTGGCCGATCAGATCTGCCAGCGTTTTTCTTCCTACGCCGATCTGGATCGGTACAAGACGACCATCGAAGAGAGAGAGGAATACGAGCCTCACATAGACAGAGGCGGTGTCGTATTCGCAGGTGTTGACTACGAAGTGATCCTCCGTGAGGCGGAGAAGGAAGCGGACGTCATTCTGTGGGATGGCGGGAACAACGATCTGCCCTTTTACAGACCCGATCTGCACATCGTGGTCGTGGACCCCCTCCGTCCAGGGCATGAGCTCAGTTACTTTCCGGGCGAGGCCAACGTGCGCATGGCCAACGTGGTGTTGATCAACAAGATCGACACGGCAGGCTTCGAGGAAGTCAACACCGTCCGCACCAACGTTAGGTCCATCAACCCTGGCGCCGTCGTCGTCGAAGCCGCCTCCCCCATCTTTGCAGAGGATCCAAGCGCCATCCAGGGTAAGCGAGTGCTGGTCGTGGAAGACGGCCCCACGCTCACGCACGGCGGGATGAGCTATGGAGCAGGGACCGTGGCAGCACGCAGGCTGGGCGCGGCTGAGATCGTGGACCCTCGCCCCTACGCTGTTGGCTCCATCAAGGAGACCTTCGACAAGTATCCGAGCACAGGGCCAGTGTTGCCCGCCATGGGCTACGGCCCAGAGCAGGTCAGGGAGTTGGAGGAGACCATCAACGCCACGCCGTGCGACCTCGTTATCGTGGCTACTCCCATCGACCTGCGCAGAGTCGCCAAGATCAACAAGCCCTGTGACCGGGTGCGATACGAGCTACAGGAGATCGGGCAGCCCACCCTTGCGGACCTACTGCTAGACCGGTTCGCGTAGGCATCTGCATCACGGCTGGCGATGGGCCAGCCGTTTTCTTGTCGTCGTTTTTCACCATGCGGCGCGGAACGAGAGAGAACCCGCGCTCGGACAGAGGAACTGGCCAGTTGGATGGTTCGGCATCGAGCCTAGGACGGAACTGAGGAGGATCATTACATGCGAACAGTAGCTATCGTCGGTGTTGGGTATTCTGGCTTCAGATCCATCACGCCTGATCTGTCGTACAAGGAGTTGATGTACGAGGCCGCGGCGAAGGCCTACGAAGACGCCGGTGTGGACCCCCAGCGGGACATTGAAAGCTTCGTCAGCGTGGCAGAGGACTTCAACGAGGGGACGAGCATCTTCGATGAGTACGTCCCGGACCAGATCGGGGGAGCCCTGAAACCAGTGCACACCATTTGTGGCGACGGCATCCACGGCCTCATCGCTGCACACATGCAAGTACTCACCGGGGCCATGGACATCGTCATGGTCGAGGCACACAGCAAGGCCTCCAACATCCTCACCTTGACCGACGTGATCGCCTACGCGATGGAGCCCATCTACAACCGGCCCCTGGGGGCCAATCCTCTCTTCATCGGCGGCATGGAGATGAACCGCTACCTGTACACCACAGACACCTCCGAAGTGCAGTGCGCACAGGTGGTGGTCAAGAATAGAGGGAATGGCTTCCTGAACCCGTCCGCCGCCTACGGTGCACGGATCGACGTGGACACCGTTCTGGAGTCGGACGTGGTTTCCTACCCGCTGAAGCAGTTGGAGATCAGCTCGCACGCCGATGGTGCCATCGTCATGGTCTTAGCCTCGGGCGAGGTCGCAAGAGAGTTGACCGGTTTGCCCCTCTGGATCCGCGGCGTTGGCTGGTCCAACGAGACTCCCTCCCTGGAGACCAGGGACTGGGAAGGTGCAACGTACGCGCGAATGTCAGCCCAGATGGCCTATCGCACGGCCGGTATACGAAACCCATGGCAAGAGATCGACTTCGCCGAGATCGACGACACCTTTGCCTACAAGGAACTACAGCACATGGAGGCCCTGGGCCTCTGCCGGGATGGGGAAGCAGGCTACCTGGTGGAGGAGGGAGTGACGGAACTGGACGGCGAGTTTCCGGTCAACCCGTCGGGAGGAAGCCTTGGCCTTGGCCACCTGCTTGACGCGGCAGGTCTGGGACGAGTCCTGGAGGTGGTACTGCAACTCAGAGGCGAAGCCGGCGAGCGCCAACTGGAAGACGTGGAAACCGGCCTCGCCTTTGGCTGGCGAGGCATCCCCACCACCAGCGGAGCTGCCGTTGTGCTTGGCGTCTAGAGCAATCCCTGGGCGAGCCTCGATGGAGGCACCCACTTCTGCTTACGACTAGC
>Ga0315553_10002133_pt1 | contig 16043 bp, 14 predicted proteins | sample SalMarSW160140MG_FD_203099 | JGI IMG/M metagenome (GOLD analysis project Ga0315553, IMG submission 203099) | Salt marsh sediment microbial communities from the Plum Island Ecosystem LTER, Massachusetts, United States - Salt Marsh Sediment SW1601-40 ... | reverse complement strand
TCCGCATTCGGCAAGAGGGCGCAGGAGCCGGGGGGAGGCCTGTACCCAGCCCAAACGCAAGCCGGGAGCCAGAATCTTGGAGAAGGATCCCAGGGACAGCACCGTACCCTCCCCGAGGAAAGAGGCCAGGGCAGGCGGCGCTTTCTCCCCGTAGGTCAGCAGGTGATACACCTCATCGGCCACGATCAGGAAGTCCTTCTCCCGGCTCAGCTCGACCAGTCTCCGCCGTCGATCCGAAGGCAGGCTGGCTCCCGAGGGATTCTGGTGCGTGGGCACCGTGTAGAGGAATACGGGGCGCAGGCTGTCCAGGCGTTCTTCGAGTGCCTCGATTATCAAACCTCCTTCATCCGTGGGTAAACCGACGATGCGGAGCCGATGATCCTGGAAGATGCGCAGAGCGAGAAAGTAGGTGGGTTCTTCGACGAAAACCGTATCTCCCGGCTTTGTGCAGACCGTGCAGAACAGGTCCAGGGCCTGGGAGGCACCGCCGGAGACGAACAGCTCACTCTCTCTCGTTTGCCGGGCGTAGTGCCGAGTCAAGAAATCGGCCAATGCGGTGCGGAAGTGACCGTCCCCTGGTTCGTAGCCGTACTGGAGATAAGGGGTGAAATCCGTTGCCAGTCTCTGCTCCGCCGCCCGGCGGATGAGCTCGACGGGCAGGAGGGAAGGGGAGGGATGCCCGATAGCCAGGTCGATCATCCCCGGAGAGGTATTGGCCTGGGTCGTACGGATCGCTTTCCCGCTGCTCACATACCCTCTACGGGAGTGGGAATCATCTGCTGCTGGCTGCCGTCTGAGTTCATTCGGTACAACTCGAAGGAGCCGCTGCGGTCCGAGGTAAAGACGATCTTGCCGCCGTCGGGGGACCAGCTGGGGGCCGCATCCACGGCCGTGTTGTCCGTCAGCTTCTTGAGCCCGCCGCCGTCCGCGTTCATGACGAAGATCTCCGGATCGCCGTCATGGGTGGAAATGAAGGCCAGCTTCATCCCGTCCGGGCTGTACATCGGATCGGTTTTTACGCTCTGCTGTTGTTGGGCCATCATATTCGGAAAACATCCGTTCACCGCAACCGCGACCGATACCAAGACTGCAACGGTGAGTATCAGCCTGGCTGTTCGTTTTCTATTCTTTGAGACCATGAGCACCTCCTGGATGTGGGCATCTACCTGGATTCGACACCCAGAGTAACAGCAAAAGCGGGGCTGGTCAAACGTGATGTGCTCAAGCGGTGCAGGCGGTCAACCGGTTTGCTGCAGCCGTGCCTGTTCCCAGCCGAGAATGGCTTTTTTCCGCGACCCTCCGTAGCGGTAGTTGCCGAAGGCCCCGGTGCTGAGGATGACCCGGTGACAGGGAATCAGGTAGGCGATCGGATTGGCCCCGACGGAAGCGCCGACAGCCCTGCTGGCCGCGGGATTTCCGATCGCAGCTGCCAGGCGGTGATAGCTGGTAACCTGTCCGGGGGGAATGCGCAGCAGAGCTTCCCATACCTTGATCTGGAAATTCGTCCCTTTGAGCAGCAGGGGAATGGGCGGGCGATTCCGCTCTGCGGAGGAGTCGAACACCCGCCGGCCCATGGCCGCGGTTCTTTCGCGATTCTCCGAAAAGCGAGCCCTGGGCCAGCGTCGGCGTAGATCCTGGAGGGCGGTTTGAGGGTCCGACTCGTCCACGAAGGCCAGACCGCATAACCCCCGCTCCGTCACGGCCAGCAGGCAGTCCCCGAAGGGGGTAGGATGCCGGCCGTAGTCGATCTCCAATCCCGAGCCCAGAGCTTTGTACTGGCCGGGAGTAACCGCATCCACGGACACGAACAGGTCGTGGAGGCGGCTCGGGCTGGATAGGCCGGTCTGGTAGGCGGCATCCAGCTGGGTGCGACTCTTGAGCAGCTGCTTGGCATGCTCCAGGGTCAGAAACTGCAGGAAGCGTTTGGGACTGACCCCGGCCCAGCGGGTGAATAAACGCTGAAAGTGATAGGGGCTCAGGTGGACCTGTTCGGCTATGTCCTCGAGACCGGGTTGATCGAGGATGTGATCCTCGAGGTAGCGAATCGCCTTTTCAATTCGCAGATAGTCTTCATTCATGGCTTTGCGTTCTCCATGGACCAATAGTATGGCTTCTCTCGGGAGAACGCAATCCGGATCTTGCTGACTTGTTCTGCCGGACTCAACCCCTTCTAAAACAACTTGTACACGGCCTGGTTGCACATCTCGTAGAATCCAGTGGCGTCCTCGGCCTTGTCGATGCTGGAGCCGATGATCTCACCGGTTTCGACACTGATCAGCTTGATGTTGAGGTAGTACAGTTTCCCCACGTAGCTGATGCTGCCGATCACGATGATGTCGGCGCCGGAGAGCTTGCCGATCTCCACCGCGGTGTTCTCATCGGTGAGCTCGCTTTGCTGGAACTCGTACTCCTTGACGATCTTGGTGATGTTCTGCCGGTCCACTACCCGCACCTTGCCCACGTTGACAAAGGCGTTTTCAATGAACACCATGACCCCGCTGGCCGTTTCCTCGTCAATGTTTTTCGTTCCGCTGTTGATCCCGACCACGGCCAGTTTCTTGTCCTGGATCAGGCCGAGCTTCTTATAGTACTCGCTCTCGAAGCGGGTCCCCGTGGTGGTTCCGGCCTCTTCCGCCACCCTTTCCTCCTGCCAGCCGAGCTGCTCCAGGCGTTCATCGAAGGAGGGGATGGGCTGCCCGTGGGAAAAGCCGGCGGCAATCCCGATCTCCTGGGGTTCTACGAAGCCGTTGCCGTTGGCATCGAGCTTGCCGTCCAGCTGGAACTCGGGATTCACCGGGTGCGGGCGCAGATACATCTCCCATGCCTGCAGCAGCTCTTCCCGGCTCACCGTACCGTTACCGTCGAAATCCAGGAGGGACCACCAGCGGACCGGGGCGGCTGCACGCTCCGGCTGCTGCAGGAACTGTATCACGGTGCGGATCTCCTCCTCATTCACCTGCCTGTCTCCGTTCAGGTCGAGGAGGGTGTCGATCGGTGTTTCCACGGGCAGAGCCCTGGCCATCTCCTCCGGCTCTTCGATGATCACGTTCCCCGCCCGTCTGGCCCGGATGATCTCGATCTCCTCTACGGTCCCGTTTCCGTTGAAATCGATGCGGCGGTCGAACTCGCTGCGTACACGGTGGGGTTTTTCCAGTGCGCCCATGGCGATCTCGTTCTCCTCCGGTTCTACGAAGCCGTTTCCGTTCAGATCCGTCAGCTCATCCAGGGCGCTGCGCACGGCCCAGCGTTCCTGTCGCTGCTCCGGTGCCTCGAGCCAGGTGAGCGCGGCGACCCGGAAGATGCGGTGATAGAACTCGCCCATCTCTTCCATACCTACATGACCGTCCCGATTCCTGTCCAGGTGTTCGTCCAGTGGTCCTTCCACGGGATGGGGTTCCCGAAAGCCCGGGTCGGCAAAGATCCTTCTCAGAACCAGCTCCACCTCCTCATCGTCGATCCTTCTGTTATTGTTCCTGTCAACGTACTCCCTGGCCAGCTCCGGTTCCGCTTCGAAAAGGCCGGCAATGGCCGCTTCCATGAACTCGATCCTTGCCTGTTCGATCTCCGGCAGTGCCAGGTGGCCGTCGCGATTCCTGTCGAAGTAGGCTTCCAGGGGACTTTGAACTGGACGTCCCGGAGAACTGAGCACGGTTTCCTGTACGATGAAAACCAGATCACCCTCCTCCCGGGGATCGAGACGGCCGTCTTCCTGCAGATCGACGTAGGCGAACACGCCTTCTTTGCTTGCCGCATCCGCATATCCCTGCACCGGCGGCAGGGGAAGCAGGGCGGCAATGGCGAAAACCCGCCGGGCGAACAGCTCGAACTCCTCCTTGTCGGCGAATCCGTCCCGATTGCGATCGACGCGTCGCTCGATCGGTCCCCTGGCCTCCCGGGGTTCTCGAAATTCGGGGAAGAATATCAGATCCTGCATCGGCGCAATTTCCCAGAGGGCGATCCACCCATCCTGGTCGAAATCGAACAGGCGGGCGATATCCGGATCGTAGCGATAGAGTCTCCGCAGCTGTTCAAGGATGATAATGTTTCGGGCCAGGATTATCTCCTGATGGCTGATCTCCCTATCCCGGTCCAGATCGAAGAACTCATCCACCGGCGTGCGGATCGGGTGCGGCTCCATGATCAAAGCACGTACCGCTGCAAGGAACTCCTCCAGCTCCGGGGGTTCCAGGACGCCGTTGCCGTTTCCATCCGCCCAGGCCTGGAACTCGCTGGCTGCCCGGGCCGCCTCCCGGTCTGCGGCCCCAATTTCGGCCATCCCCTCGGGGCGCTCACCGGTACGCAGGTCGATCACCTGGTGCATGATCGCCCAGCGTCCCTCCCGACGCACGAACTCGAAATGCTCGACGAAGAAGATCTCGGGACCTTCCACCCGGTAGTGGTATGCCGCCGAGTTGCCGTGGAACTCCCGCTCCGGCTCCAGGTAACGGATCTCCCGAAACACGTCGGAGCGTTCGAAGGCGTTGATCTGCTGTTCCCTGATCTGGTCGAAACCGCGCAAGACGATCTCTCCGCCGTCCCGCTGGAGGATCACCTTCTCCGCCTCGGGCCAGTACGCCTCCATGAAGGCGTCGATATTCCGCTCCCGCAGCGCGGTCTGCCAGTGTTCCATCAGCCCGTCCAGCACCCGCCTGGCTTCCTGATCTTGCCCTGGGGGCGGGGTTACACAGGCCAGGGGAATGAGGGCCAGCAGTAGGAAGATGGTTATATTTTTCATGATTAGCCTCCTCAGAAAACGGAACGGAATCGATCGGCTTATTATCCTTGCAGTATAACAGTTCCTCCTTTCATTTCAAGAAAAGTGCGTATGTTTTCACCTCCCATCGCCCCGGGGTATACTCAGGCAACGAGGGAGGCTGGAGATGAGAGGCATACGATTTTTCCTGTTCCTGTTCGCGGTTGTCGTTCTGGGCGCCGGTGCAGCGGCTGCGGAGGAGCTGCGGATAGTCACCATCAACGTCTGGGCCGGGCTGGACTACAAGGGGTCGCTGAAGATGGGGGAATACCAGGATCCACAGACGCGGGAGCGCCGGACTCAGATCCTTATCGAGCAGTTGAAAGAGCTGGACCCCGACGTGATCGCCGTGAACGAAGCCAACAAACTGCCCGGATACGCCCGGCTGCTTGCCCGGGAGTTGGGCTGTGATCGGATCCACCACGTGGGCTTGGGAGGACTGCGCGCCGGTCCTCTCGGGCTGCCGGTAAACCTGCGGGAGGGGGATGTGATCCTGGCCGGGAATTCGCTTCAACTCGAGAGCGCCGGGCGCAGACAGCTGTCCGGGGGACCCGTGGGCAATTTCTTCACCTTCCATTTTGCCGACGCCACCCAGGTAATCGGCGGCCGGGTAACCGTCGCCGGCCGGGAGCTTTACGTGTTCAACACCCACTGGCACGCCTCCCCCTTCCCGACCCCGGACTACTTCCGGCTCCTGGCCGAGCGCCGCGATGCCGGTTTGATCGATGCCCGGCGCCACGATGAGCTGACAGCCGAGGCGGTGGAGGGGCAGAGGTGGCGCCTCGGGGAGGCCAGAGAGACCGTACGGTTCATCGACAGGGTCGCAGGCGGAGTACCGGTGATCCTGATGGGGGATTTCAACGCCTGTAGCGACTCGGAGGAGATCGCCCTGCTCAGGGCGGCGGGATTCAGGGATGCCTTCGCCGAGGCCGGGGATCCGCCCGGGTACACCTGGGACGGCACCGTGAACGGCAACATCCAGCTGCAGAAAAGGGTGTTTCCGGAGGACTTCTGGCAGGAACCCAAACGGCAGCGCATCGACTACATCTTCTTCCGCGGGCCCGGCCTGCAGGTCGAGGCAAGCGAGGTGGTGCTCAACCACCCGGTCCGGGGTCTCTACCCTTCAGACCATTTCGGCGTCCTGGCGGTTTTCCAGGTCCGGGAGCGCTAAGACCCGCGAGGGGGTGAACAATTATACGCAACCTCTAACCCCATTATTACGTCATTCAGGGCAGTACGAAAACCCTACTCCTGATCGAAAGGATCGTTATGAACCGCAGAGCCCTGCTCGTCTCTCCCCGCATCCCAACCACATACTGGAGCTACAAATACGCCCTTCCCTTTGTCAGGAAGAAAGCCCTGCTGCCGCCCCTGGGACTGCTGACCGTGGCGGCCATGCTTCCCGAGGACTACGAGCTGAGGTTGATCGACATGAACGTCGAGGCCCTGTTGCGGGAGGATATCGAATGGGCGGATATGGTCTTCCTGTCCGCCATGATTGTTCAGCAGAAGTCCTTCGATGAGGTGGTAGCGCGGTGCCGGGAGTGCGCCACCCCCGTGGTCGCAGGGGGGCCCTATCCGACCTCCTCGTATGCAAATATCGAAGGGGTGGATCACTTCGTTCTGGACGAGGCCGAATACAGCCTGCCCGAGTTCCTGCGGGATTGGGAACGGGGACAGGCCCGCCATATCTACCGGGCCGATGGTAAGCCTGATCTCGATCTGACCCCGTTGCCGCGCTTCGATCTGGTGGATATCAAACTGTACGAGAGCATGCCCCTGCAGTTTTCTCGGGGTTGTCCCTTCGATTGCGAGTTCTGCGACATCATCGAATTGTTCGGCCGTAAACCCCGAACCAAGGATCCCCGGCAATTCATGAGGGAGGTGGATCACGTGTACAACACGGGATTTCGCGGTTCCCTGTTTATCGTGGACGACAACTTCGTCGGCAACAAGAGCAAGGCCAAGAAGCTGCTTCCGCGTCTGGCAGCCTGGCAGAGAGCTCACCGCTACCCCTTTTCCCTTTCCACGGAGGCGAGCATCACCCTGGCCCAGGATGAGGAGCTGCTCGATCTGATGGTGGCTGCCGGGTTCACCATGGTGTTCATCGGAATCGAGACCCCGGATGCCAAGACCCTGGCCATGACCCACAAGACCCAGAACCTGCGGGAGGATGTTCTCAGCAGCGTCGCCAGGATTCAGAAGAAGGGGATCGAAGTATCCGGAGGATTTATCGTCGGCTTCGACGGGGAAACCGAGGATATCTTCGAACGGCAGAAGGAGTTCATCCAGAAGGCGGGTATTCCCACGGCCATGGTCGGACTTCTCATTGCCCTGCCCCACACCCAGCTGTACAGGAGACTCAAGCAGGAGGGGCGCATTCTCTCTGAAACCCACGGCAACAACACCCACGATTTCGACCTCAACTTCATCCCCCAGATGCCGAAGCAGAAGCTTCTGCGGGGTTACAAGTGGCTGTTGAACCAGGTTTACGCCCCCCGCAACTACTTCGAACGCTCCCTGACCTTGATCAGGCGCTTCGCCGGCGGCGCGGAGCGCGGTGAACGAGCTACCGGCGTGCGGGCTGCCGGCGGTCCGGCAAACAGCGCCGCGCCGGCCGGGGCGGCGACCGCGGAGCGTGTCCGCAAATCCGTCAGGCTGCGGGATATCCTGGCGCTGTTTCGCTCTCTGTTTCGACAGGGTTTTTCCTTTTACGGCTATCACTACCTGCGCTATCTCATCAAGGTGCTGGCCACCGACGTATCCCTGTTTCCCCATGCGGTGACGGTAGCGGTTCGGGGACACCACTTCATACGCATCACCCGGGAGATCATGAGGGCGGATGCTTTCAGAGCCTTGATCCAGGAGACCCTGGCGATGCTGCGCCGGGAAATCGAGTTTTTCACCGGTGATCAGGGAAAGGTCCACCGGGAGGAGCTGGAGGCCCGCATTCGGCCGCTCCTGCTGCCGGTCCGCAGGGCCTATCGTGGTTTGAGTCGGGGCGTGCAGACGATCGTCGGGGATGCCTTCGCTGATTTCGAGCATCGCTGTCAGCGGCTGCTGAAGCGAAACCACGTATCCTACGGCTGATTTTATTTCTCCATCCGTGTAGTATTTTCTCCATGCCTGTGCTGTTGGGAATAGACACCGGAGGCACCTACACGGATGCGGTCCTCTTCGATTCCCGGGAACCAGACCGATCCCGGATCTTGGGCTCGGCAAAAGCCCTGACCCGGCGGCACGACCTGTCCATCGGAATCCGGGAATCGATGGAGCAGGTGCTCCACTCCGCGGGAGGTCAATCCATCGAGCTCGTTTCTCTGTCCACCACCCTGGCCACCAATGCGATCGTGGAGGGGCAGGGCGGTTCGATCTGCCTGATCCTGATCGGCTATCCCGCCGATGCCCTCCAGCAGAGCCGGCTGGGAGAGGTCATGGGCCAGGATCCGGTGGTCTTTGTCGGCGGCGGGCATGAGGCCACCGGAGAGCAGGTGCAGGCCCTGGACCTGGCCAAGGCGCGCAGAGCCGTCGATACCTTTTCCGAGAGGGTGTCCGCCTTCGCGGTATCCGGGTATTTCTCCGTGCGCAATCCCTCCCATGAGAACGCCGTACGCGGGATGATACGGGAACGAAGCGGCCGTCCCGTAACCTGCGGCCACGAGCTGACCTCCAATCTCCACGCCTCCCGCCGGGCGCTTACCGCTGCCCTCAACGCCCGTCTGATCTCCGTGCTTTCCGAGCTTATCCGGGCGGTCCAGGGCATGCTGGCGGAGAAGAACATCCGCGCGCCCCTGATGGTCGTCAAGGGGGACGGATCCCTGGTGGACGCCGCCTTTGCCCTGGAGTATCCGATAGAGACGATACTTTCGGGTCCGGCGGCCAGTGTCGTGGGTTCCCTGTTCCTCTCTGAGCAGCCCGATGCCTGCGTTGTGGATATGGGCGGGACCACCACCGACATCGCTCTTGTGCAGGGGGGCAAACCGATCCTCAACCGCGACGGTGCGAACGTCGGCGGCTGGCAGACCATGGTTCAGGCGGTCCGGATTCACACCTTCGGACTCGGAGGCGACAGCGAGGTCCATTTTGATGAATCGGGCCGGATGGATCTGGGCCCCCGGCGGCTTATCCCCCTCAGTCTCTTGGCCCACGAGAATCCGGAGATCATCGAAGATCTGAAATTTCAGCGGGACAGGTTCACGATTGATCGCTACACCGGCCGATTCGCCCTGATCCAGAGATCTTGGCGGGAGCGGTTGGCTGAGCTGACGGAGTCCCAACAGCAGATTTTGGCGCGCCTGGACGGCAGCCGCCCGGTGGCGCTGGAATCGTTGTTCCGGGGAACGGACTCCCGGTATCTGCTGGAAACCCAGCTGCAGCGCCTGACCACGCTGGGGTACGTGGCGATTTCGGGATTCACACCGACGGATGCAGCCCACGTTCTGGGCATGCACAGTTCCTGGTCACGGGAGGCGGCGGTCCTGGGGGCGGAGCTGGTGCTTCGCTTTTATGGTGGTGAGCGAAACGGCGGCGGGCAAAGCCGGAGCGGGGAAAGCCGGAGCGACTCTGCAGAGCAGCTGTGCAGAGAGGTGATCCGGCGGACCGTTCTGCAGGCGGGCAGGGCGGTTTCCGCGGCGGTACTGGCTGAGAGGTACGACTTCCACCTGGAGTCCTTCCCCGCGGTTCGGGAGCTGTTCGTGGACCGGGCGCTAGTGCAGGGGGCGGCCGGTCTGCAGACCGGTCCGCAGAACGGCGGCCCGGACCTGCTGGGCGTGGCCCTGCGGCTTAACCAGCCACTGGTGGCCATCGGTGCACCGGTCGGCGCCTACTTCCCGGATGTAGCCCGGAGCCTGCAGACCGAGCTGGTAATTCCTGATTACGCGGAGGTGGCCAACGCGGTGGGCGCGGTGGTGGGTAGCATCATGCAGTCGGTGCGGGTATTGATCACCCCTCAAGAGAACGGGGAGTTGTTCCGCGCTCATTGCGAAGACGGAGTCCACGATTTCGGCGAATTGGAAGAGGCTGCCCGGTTTGCTGTGACGTTTGCCGAGAAGCGGGCGGAGCAGCTGGCCCGGAAGGCCGGAGCCGTGTCTGTAACCACCTCAGTCCGGCAGGAGGATCACAACGCCCAGGTAGCCGGGGAGGAGCTCTTTATCCAGAGCGTGGTGACAGCCACGGCTACGGGCAGACCGCATCTGGCCCACGATCAGGTACCGGAGTAGCTCGAACTTAGGCTTGAGCTACGCCTCAATCCTCGACAATCAGGTTGTCCAGCTCGTTGGTGTCGTCTTTTTTAATGGGGAAGTGCTCGCTGATCAGCCCGCCACAGCGCCTGACCGCCCGGCAGATCCCCTCGGCCTGTTTACGCTGTTTGATACCGCTCACCACCAGATCCACCACTTCCTGCCAGACTGCCGTGTCGACCTTGGCGTTGATCCCCTCATCGGCCAGAACACGCGCTTTTCGCTCGAACACCGAGATGAAGATCAGGATGCCGGTGCGGTCCTTCGTGTTGTTGAGGCCGTTGCGGTAGAAGGATGTGAGGGCGGCTTCCTCCACCTCCTCGGTGATCTCCGCCCTGGTGATGAAGATCCGCTTCAACCCGGGAATCCGTTTGATCAGCTCGTGAAAGAGCAGGAAGGATACGGCGAACACCGCCGGAAAAAGCCAGAGATCTAGGGCCGTGACTCCGCCCCAGGATTTTTGGATGCCGTAGACCAGGGTCACTGCCACCGCAATCAGCAGGGCAAAGATCAGACCTCCAATCATGTTGGACATCGGGTAGTGGTAGCTGGAGGATACGACCATGGGCACGATCTCTCCGGAGGTGCTTTTTTCCACCTCCTTCACGCAGGTCTCTACCGTTTGTTTTTCCGCATCCGACAGGAACTTCGACGCCAGATTTTTCATAATGTTATCCTTCGCACTACCAGCCGCCTGAGGCACCGCCACCGCCGAAGCCGCCGCCGCCGCCGGAAAAGCCGCCGCCACCGCCGAAGCCGCCGCCACCGTAGAATCCTCCTCCTCTGCCCCGCCGGGCTGCTGACATCAGAAACATGCCCGGCAGCAGCAGACCGGCACCGAAACCCAGGGGGATGAACAGAAGGAGCAGGGGAAGGGCAAGGGGCAGGGCGAACCAGGCCACCAGGGGAAAGAGGACGGCACCGGCGATGGCTCCTATCACCCGTTTGCGGGAACCGAGCACGGAGATGACCATCAATATGATGAAGAAGGGTACCAGTGAGACCCGGGAACGTGCCCGGGGTTTGGAGGCAGTTTGTTCGCCGGCCTGATACTCACCCCGGACCGTGGCGGCGATGGCTTCGGTCCCTCGCACCAATCCCTCACCGAACTGGCCGGCTTTGAAATAGGGGGTGATCTCGTAGTCGATGATCCTCCCGGCCTGCAGGTCTGTCAGGACACCCTCCAGACCGTACCCAACCTCGATACGGATCCGGCGTTCGGCCTGAGCCACCAAAAGCAGCACGCCGTTGTCGTACTCCTCCTGCCCGATGCGCCAGCTCTCGGCGACCCGGATGGAAAACCCCTCCAGATCCTCCCCCTCCAGGGAAGGGATGGTCAGGACCACGATCTGGGTGGAATCGGAGCTCTCCAACTCCCTCGAGACGGCTTCTATGCGGTTCTCCGCCTCCGCTGAGATCATGTTGGCGTAGTCGTTGACCCGTCCTCTCAGCGGAGGTACCTCCAGGGCACCCGTGATAACCGCAACGCAGAGCAGCAGCGCTGCCGTGCTCACCCCCAGGCGCAGCCGCCGCGACAACAAGCTATCGCTCATCACCTTTAAAACTCGACCTTGGGGACTTCCCGGGCGGCGGCGTCGGCCTCGAAGTACTCCTTACGTTCCAGGTGCAGCAGCAGCCTGTTGGTTATGGAGTTGGGGAAGCGGCGGATGGAGAAGTTGAACCGCTCCACCGCTTCATTGTAGCGCTGCCTGGCCACGCTGATGCGATTCTCCGTTCCCTCCAGCTGCACCTGCAGGTCCCGGAAGTTCTGATTGGCCTTCAGCTCCGGATAGGCCTCCACCACCACGAGGAGCCTGGAGAGGGCCGAGGTCAGTGAGCCCTGGGCTTCCTGGAACTGGGCCATCGCCTGGGGATTGCTGAGCAGCTCCGGGGTGAGCTGGACCGAGGTCGCGCGGGCCCGGGCATTCACCACCGCCTCCAGGGTCTCCCGCTCGTGGGAGGCGTATCCCCTGACCGTGGCCACCAGGTTGGGGATCAGGTCCGATCGGCGTTGAAGCTGAGCTTCCAGATCCCCCCAGGCCCGGTTCACCGCCTCCTCCAGCTGCTGCATCCTGTTGTACCCGCAGCTGGACAGAGCCAGGACAGCGACGACCACCAGAGCGAACATCAGAACCTTTTTCACGGAAGATTTCATAGCCACCTCTTTTGTTTTTTGCCCACGTGTGCGGCTTGCGCCGGATACCCCGCGGTGTGCCGCGCCCGATACCTGCGCGCGCCGCGCGCTCGTGTTCTCTACAATGTACGTTTTCACATTTTGATTTTCAAGGATCGGGGGCAAAAAAGCAAAAAGCGGCCGGGGTGGCCATGGAATGAACAATTCACTACAATAGCGGGTGCCGGAGGAACCTGGGTGTGGCGGGATTTGTAAGAAAAGTGCTTTTTAGGCTGGTGTTGGAAGACGCCATCATCCGTGAAGAGAACGCCTATCGCTTTTACGAGTCAGCCATGGACAGGGTGAGCGCAGCAGAGGTGCGGCAGCTGCTGAAGAAACTCTGCGCCGAAGAGCTGCGTCATCGCTTGAAGCTCGAAGAGCTGCAGAGGAGGGGAGAGAGCGAGGAGATGGACTTCTCCCGCCCGCAGGAGATCGAGCTGCTCCAGGAGGAGCAATCCTGGCCGGAGCTGCCGGATCAGGCCTCCGCCCGGGACGTTCTGAACCTGGCTCTGATCAAGGAGAAACAGGCCGCCCGCTACTACCAGCTCATTGCCGGACGCTCCGCCTTGCGGACTGTCCGCGAGCTGTTTCTCCTTCTGGCCGGGGAGGAGACCGGGCATATCCGCTGGGTGGAGAAGATGCTGGCATGAGAGGGGTAAAGTGCTTTGACGAAGAGATCCGCAGATACGGGCCCTACGCCACCATCGAAGCGGGACTGCGGGTCATCGAGGTCAAACGGATCACCGGATCCGTCAACAAGTGCCATGAGCTGGACCGCCGCTTTCGTACCATCCGCCGCAGAGATCGGAGAGAGCGCTGGCGCAGGAGCCGATTGGACAGGCGGTCGCTTGAGTATTACTCGATCCCGCCGATCGATGCATACCTGCTCAGTGGGCAGTACTACGTGATCGACGGCAACCGCCGGGTGGCTGCGGCCAAACAGTTCGGCCTGGAGTTCATGGATGCCCACGTAACCGAGTGTGTTCCTCACGGGGACAAGGAGGCCCACCGCGGCGCGGTCAGCCAGCGCCTGTTCGAACAGCAGACCGGCCTGAAGAATATCCGGCTGGACTACACGAGCGGTTATGCGGATCTGTTGGAGGAGGTGAGGGAGTACACGGAGGGGTACGACATCGCCGAATGCGCCCGCCAGTGGTACTCCGAGGTATATCTGCCCCGACTGGGCCTGATCGCCAAATCGGAGTTGAAGAGCCGCTATGAACACGCCCGTAAAGGTGATCTGTACCTGATGGTCACCCGCTTTTTCAAAGCGCTGATGGGCGGAGTCCCGCAGGATGTCGGTTTCGACACGGTGATCTCCTCTTTTCTGTTCGCCCGTCGCCTGCGGAGCAAACGGCTGTTCCGGCGGGTTCCCCTGCGGCAGGTGTACACCCTCCTGCGCGGGCGAGTCCCCCGGCATTTGCAGCAGTCAAAGATCTGGTAATGGAAGATCGACTGAATCATATCAAAAGACGGTTGAAAAAAAACAAGGTATACTATAGCCGCTACAGTCCGCGTTCGGAGATGATGTACGAGGTGGACGAGGCTGATGAAGATCTGAATTGGTTGGTCTATGAGATCGAACGGCTTCGGGAGGAAAACGGGGTGTTGCGGCAACGCCTCAGACCTGAATCGGAGGAGCCGGAGGGAAGGAGTTAATCGATGGGGAAGGCCAAGTTGAGCGGCGCCAAGGCGCTGGTACGCGCCCTGGAAGCCCAGGGCGTGGAGATTATCTTCGGGTATCCCGGCGGAGCCACCCTGCCGATCTACGACGAGCTGGCAAAATCTTCGATCCGGCACATCCTGGCGCGGCACGAGCAGGGAGCGGCCCATATGGCCGACGGCTATGCCAGGGCCACGGGCAAGACCGGAGTGTGCATGGCAACCAGCGGACCGGGAGCCACCAACCTGGTGACCGGACTGGCAAACGCCTATATGGACTCCTCGCCACTGGTCGCCATCACGGGCCAGGTTCCCCGGCCGATGATCGGAAACGATGCCTTTCAGGAGGTCGATATCACCGGCATCACGATCCCCATAACCAAGCACAACTACCTACTGCAGGAAGCCTCGGAGGTACCGCACACGGTGCAAGAGGCCTTTTTCCTGGCCTCCACGGGGAGAAAGGGTCCGGTGCTTCTGGACATCCCCCGGGACGTGCAGATGGAGGTCTTCGCCTCCCACCAGGCGAAGTATCCGCCCCTGGAGGGCTATAGACCCACGGTGGAGGGCCATCCCGGCCAGATCAAGCGGGCGGTGGGCCTGCTGAAGTCGGCGGAAAAGCCGCTGGTCATCGCCGGCGGCGGCATAAGCCTTTCCGCCGCCCGGGAGGTTCTGGTACAGCTTGTGGAGAAGGCGGAAATCCCCGTTGTCCACACCTTGATGGGTAAGGCCTCGATCCCCAATTCCCACTCACTCTGCTTCGGATTGATGGGGTACCACGGTCGCGTGGAGTCGAACTACGCCGTCGCCCATGCGGATGTGATTCTGGCCCTGGGAACCCGCTTCGGGGATAGAACCACCGGGCCGATCAGTACCTTTGCCAGGCAGGCCAAGATCATCCATATCGACATCGATCCGGCGGAGATCAGCAAGAACGTGCCCAGCTACCTGCCCATCGTCGGGGATGCCGCTCAGATCCTGGAGCAGCTGGTCGCTTTGGTAGCGGTTAAGAAACACGCCCATTGGCTCGATGAGCTGCGTCAGGTCGCCGGCCAACATCCCCTGCGGGGCAAGGCAGCCGGTGTGAGTATCCCCAATGTCTTACGAATCCTGCGAGGCCTGGTGGATGATCCGATCATCGTCACCGATGTGGGCAGGCATCAGATCTTCACGGCCCACTACTTCCCCGTAGATTCCGAGCGGTCCTTCATCACCTCCGGAGGTCTGGGCACCATGGGTTTCGGTGTGCCCGCGGCCATCGGGGCCAAGGTGGGACATCCGGATCGGACGGTCATCGACATCGCCGGGGACGGAAGCTTCATGATGACCTGCCAGGAAGTGGCCGCCGCGGTGACCGAAGAGATTCCCGTAGTCATCCTGGTGATGAACGACTATTGCCTGGGGATGATCAAACAGCTTCAGGAGGCGTTTTACGGCAAACGCTATGAGGCCTGCCGCTTTGGCCGGAACGTGGATTTTGCCCGTCTGGCAGAGAGCATGGGGGCGGCGGGCTTTCGGGTAAGCGAGGAGGCTGAAATTGTCCCGACCCTGGAGAAGGCGCTGGCCGCAGGGCGAACCGCGGTGGTGGATTGTGTACTGGACGATCCCGGCAATGTCTACCCCATGGTGACCGGCTCATCCCTGTTGGAGTACGTGGAGTAGGAGGAAGCGATGCGACATACGATTTCCGTGTTGTGCGACGACACCCCCGGCGTAATGACCCGGGTTTCCGGACTTTTCTCCCGCAGGGGTTTCAACATAGAGAGTCTCAGCGTGGGCCACACGGAGTTGCCCGGCAAGAGCCGTTTCACGATCGTGACCACGGGGGACGACACGGTCCTGGAGCAGGTGCGTAAGCAGCTGCAGAAGCTGGTTCATATAATCAAGGCCTGGGATATCAAGCAGACAGAGGCGGTGGAGCGGGAGCACGCCCTGCTGAAGATCGAGGTGGAGGACAAACGCAGGGCCGAGCTTCTGCAGCTCATTACCGCCGTCCAGGCGCGGATCGTGGATTCCTCCGGTTCAATCTGGATCCTCGAGATCACCGGGGATACCGGATCCGTTGACAACGCCTTCAATCTCTTCATGGATTACCGCATTCTCGAATCGATCCGCACCGGAAAGATCGCCCTGGAGAGAGGACCCAGTCGGGTGATGAAGAAGTAGGGTAACGATGGACAGGGAGGACGGGTGAACAGGGTCCAGCAACAGTACA
>Ga0315553_10002130_pt1 | contig 16051 bp, 15 predicted proteins | sample SalMarSW160140MG_FD_203099 | JGI IMG/M metagenome (GOLD analysis project Ga0315553, IMG submission 203099) | Salt marsh sediment microbial communities from the Plum Island Ecosystem LTER, Massachusetts, United States - Salt Marsh Sediment SW1601-40 ... | reverse complement strand
ACTCCCCATTTCATTGGTTATCTTTTCTGTAATCAATATCAAGGCGGTGCTATCTTCAAATAAATCCTTTAATATCCCTCGAATATCTTCCCGCTTCCTATCCTCAATCAAAAACGTTTTTTTAATGCCTGCCAGTCTGAAACCATAAATTGTGTGCTTATCTCCGATCAGTGCAATTTCCATCATTTCCTCGCAAGTGCTTCTCTGATTTCATTCCTCTCCAGATCAACCTCAGTACTCCTTACAATAGTCAAAAGATTTTTTACCTCCTCATCCTTTGATACAAGAAATCCGACGAGGGGTCCTGAACCAAAGGGCTTTTTCTTCCTAATATCTTCTGCCTTTTTAACTACCAAGTTATCGAGCGTTTGCTCAAAAGTTAAAATAGAGCCAGTTTTCTCATACTCTTGTTGGGCGCTTAATAGAGGTTCAAAATATATTGTGTCTTCGAGAAGAGGAATGAAGTCTGATAAACCCTCTTCGTCAAAAGCAGAAAGCAATGCATTCAGAGTTGTGCAATCAGGGATTAAAAAAGGATTAATATCTTCTGATACAAGGTTGTCATTTTTTGCCCTTAAAATAATTTTTAGGTTGTGTGTTTCGACACATACCGCTATAAATTCTCTGAACTCTCTCATTCCTTTTATCTTCAAAACCTTGAACCATATATCTTCCCAGAAAATTCTATCTAACAGGGCCTCCAAAAAAAAGAGATTCTTAGTCTCATTATATTTACTGATTCCATCTATTAGCGATTGGTAAGGGGTTTTTGTCAGGAGAGCAACAAAATCATCCATGCTTTCTGCATCCATGAGGGTCTTAATAAAAGTAACATCCAATTCACCTCCCTCAATAAGGGAATCCGCTATTTTATCTTGCTTGCTTCCGTCCCCATGGATTCCCCTCATAACGGCCCTCAAATTGATAACATCCCACTTTCTGAGAAGATACTGTTTTATTGGCCATGATCCTTTTGGAATAATTGTGGATATCTCCCTCCCTAAAGAAGAAAACTCTTCTAAAATAGACTTCTCTAATTCTTTTGAGTCACCCACTGCTCCTTCTGAGAGGAAAGGAAAATAGTCTGTTCCTTCCAAAAGAGAGGCTATTTCTCCTGGTGATGTACATCCCCATAGGTCTTCCCATTTTGATGAGGAAATAAATTTTCCCTCTTTTGCCATTATCTTTGCATTAACATAAAGGTATGAAAGAGTGTCTCCAATCATATCTTGTCCTCAAATAGAATCTTTGCCACATCTACCCGTAGATTGTCTTTAAGTTGATTTAATTTAGTTTCAAGGGTGTTATCAACCTCCACCTGGTTTTCCAAATCCCTCACAACGACACCTCCAAGGCACTGTATAGTTTCTCCAGTTAAAGATAGGGAGATCTCTCTCCCTGTCTTCTCCTTAATTGATTCACGTGCTTCTTTCAGGGTCTCTTTGTTGAAGGTTTTTCTATCCCTTTTGTTAAAAACTAGCTCAAGCTTCTTTCCAGCAACAATTTCAGAGGCAGAGACAATCAGGTTAAACATGATATCTCTATAATTAAGGTTATCGCGTTTTCCCTTTTCAGCCAATTCTTCTAGAGCTTTTTGAGCAGCGTTAAATGAAGCAACAATTGCCTCTTCCTGGGAATCCATCCTCGTTCGTCTCACATTAATTCGAGCTTCGGCAATTATTTTGTGCCCTTCAAGGGAAGCAGCTCTTTTACCGTTTGAAAGGACTTTCTCTGTCTCTCTCTTTGCTTTTTCCTGAGCAGCTTTTGTAATTGTATCTGCCTCTTCTTGAGCCTTTAGAAGTGTCTTGGATATCTCCTTTTCAGCCTCAGTCTCTATATGGGATATTATCTTATCAACCCCTTTATCTGACATAATTCTCCTTTTTCCGTAATATTAGTGAGATAAAGTTAAAAGTGAGATAGGGTGTCTTGCTTAAAAATCGATACTGTAAGGCGCTATTTTCGTCCTACCCACCCATAATCTTGGTTCCAACAAAGATCAGGATAGCTATAAGAAGACCAAAAATAGCAAAGGTCTCTGCCATAACAGCGAGGACGACTGCCTGACCAAACGTTTCTGGCCTCTTCGCTACAGCACCCATTCCACTGGCAGCAATAGCTCCTTGAGCAATAGCTGTGGCACTACTCAAGCCAATTACAATGCCCCCACCAAGCGCAGCATAACCCATACCAACAGGGATTGCTTTAACCGCTCCCCCGAGCACACCTACACCGATGAGAATCAAAACGGCCCCTAAAAAACCGTATATTCCCTGTGTTTGTGGTAGGGCCTGGAGAACTAAAACAGGTCCAAATTTTTTTGGATCCTCTGAAATAACACCTGCTCCGGCAATACCAGCCAGCCCGACTCCAATCCCTGAGCTAATAGCTGCTACACCCATGGAAATTGCCGCACCAATGATTGCCAACACTATTCCTGATGATAATTCCATAAAAATACCTCCCTTTTATTTAATCTGTACAACTTCATACCTTGTCTCAAGGGGTGTAAAATCAGCCCCTCCACTTTCAAAAAATTTAGTAAACAACTCTACATAATGCAGACGGAGCCCATGCACAAAGCTCCCCATTGCATTGATGACAAAATTGAAGAGATGTCCAATAACAAATACAACGATCGCAAAAAAGATTCCGATTGAACTGCCAGCATAAAGCATATCTGAAAGAACATTAACAGTCATGGCAATCCCTGTCGTACACAAACCCAAAGCCATAAGCCTGGCATAAGAAAGAACATCACCCATGAATCCAGTTACTTGAAACATAGCCATGGCCTTATGTCCAAGGAAAAGCAGTATGAGAGAGATCACTAAAAATACTGACCCCACCGACTTATACCCGATTATAAAGAAAAATAGGCCAGGCTGAGCAAACAAAAACCACAGATTACCAGTTAAAGCTTGCCATATCTCCCTTCTTTTTATCCTGCTCCAAACATTAATCACGACACCTACATTAACGTGAGTCAGGCCAATAATAAGGGCGATAAGCAAAAATGCTGTCACCTGGACCATGGGGTCAAATACCTGCATAGCTTTTAGTATAGGTACCTTAAGCCCAAAATCGCCTAACCAGCCCCCGGCAAGGGCACCAATAATAATAGTAGCCACGCCTGCTGATGATAAAATAATGCCGGCATCCTTAATGAATATATTATATCTGCCTCCCCCTCGTACCAATAACAAGCCCAAAATAAGAGCAATAACCCCATACATCGCATCAGTTAACATGATTGAAAAGAAGAGGAGGAAACCTGGAACTATAAATAGGGTTGGATCAACGCCATTATAAGTTGGCATGCCATAAAGACGTGTCAATAACTCAAAACTCCTAATGAATTTAGGATTTTTTAACAACACGGGCACATCGTCCTTCTCTTTAGGATCAGATATCTCTACAACACATGCCCCGTCGCTGACCCTTTCTATCTCCTGAGCGGCTTGGTCTGCTGAGTTTTCTGGAACCCAACCATCAATAGCGACAACATGCTCCATTTGCGCAAACTTATTCTGGCTTTCTTCTCGTTGTCGCTCCATACCCAAAAATTCTCGGTACTTTTCGAGTTCATTTCGCCATCTTTTCGCTATATCGACAACGATTGTCTCTTTTTCTGTCTTCGCCTCGGCCAATGCCAAAATTTTTTTATTAAAGGAATCTCTGACCTCGTGTGGTGTTCCTTTTTGGCCTACTATTTCAATCCTCTCCCAGTTTATGCGGCGAAGATTGGCCAATACCAGCGATGCCTGTTCCTTGAGACAGATTAACAGTGTTACAACCTTATTCTCAGATGCCTCCCTTACCCCGAGGTAAAAGTTACCTGTTGTCAATTCCTCTAATCTTTCCCGTAAAGTCTCAGCCTCTTCCTTTGGAATAATACCTAAAAAGGTTGACAAAAAGTCTGATTCACCAATATCTTGTAAGTCTATCTCTAAGTTTAGAACCAGATCCAATAGTCCTTTAATTTTCTCTGATTCTATAATCTCTTCCTCAATTTTTTCTAATTCTTTTACCGGTTTTTCTGTTTCTTGCTCGATTGTCTCTATTATATCGTCAACGGTATTGATGAGCTCTTTGCCGTATACCTCTTTCGTTTCTATCTTTTTCGGCGGCATAGGTGCAAAGATCCCTTTTATAAAACCCTCTTTTTGTTTAGGATCATGCCGTTCAAAAAGATCTAAAAATCGATTTATTGCTATATTAAGTGCCGCTATTTTTCTGATATTTGGAGATGGGAGATGAGGCTTTAGCAAATTCTTCCAGGTAGGGTCATCAAGTTTTTCAGAATAATCTGTAAGATGGATAGTACCAAGCGCCTGTAGCCTTTTAATTATTTGATATCTCAATGCTTCTAAGGCAAGTATTTGTATCTTTTTCATTCGAGTCGGTTGTAACATAATCTCTATCCTAATAATGAACGTAAAATAAACTCTTTGGTCTTGTCCAAGTTCCCTTGGGCCTTCTCGCTCAGTTCTTTGGTTTCCTTTGTCCATTTATTAGCAATATTCAGACCCTCTTTTTTCGCCTCCTCTACCGCATCCTCTCTCATCTTCTCAGCTTTTCTCTGAGAACTTTTTATCTTTTCAGCTAATAGTTTTTCTGCATCTTTCTTGGCTTCCTCTATTATGCGAATCGCCTCTCCTTTAGAACTTTCTATCCTCTCTTTTACCTCAGCCTCTGCCTTTTTTATTTTTTGTAAGGATTCTAAAATCATTCTTAACCTCTAATGCTGACTAATAATTTTAAAGGAACTATTTCCGACTATTTTAATACAGAGAGGCCTTCAGTTTTTTTTTGGGATAATGCGGGATCTTCCTCTGTCTCTTGTTTCAGGTTTTTCATCTTGCAGTTACCCTCAAAAATAACCCCTTCTTCTAAGATGAGTTTTGGAGTCTTAATATTGCCAAAGAGTTTACCTGGAACAGTTATTTCGATCTTTCTCTCTGCAAATATATCACCATGAACCTCTCCGCTTATTATTATATCTGCAACGTGAATTCGTGAGTTAATTACTGCACTTTCCCCTACTATCAAGGTCCCATTTGAAAAAATCTCTCCAGAAATTTTTCCATCTACCCTGACGGCACCAGTAAAGGAAAATTTACCCTCAAATTCCGTGCCTCTGCCTAAGAAAGCGTTAATCTCATCTTTTGATTTTTTCATCTCTCCCTTGTCCTATCCATTTATTTACCAGCGGCTTAATACCATGCCCTTATAGACGATTGCAAGAAAAAATATCTCCTCAATAAGGGTGATTTTAAAAAATGCTCTACCTATTGGGCCTGTCTATTAATCATTCATGAAACATAAACCTCCGCATACTTATATTCATTACCAACCCCATAGCGGCCATAGTTGAAATTACAGAGGATCCACCATAGCTAAACAAGACTAATGGTATACCGACTACCGGGAGAAGGCCAATTACCATGCTAACATTTATAATGAGGTGCCAGAAAACTAATGCAGCAACTCCTACAACAATGAGTGTGCCAAACTTATCCTTGCTGTTTTTGGCTATATTGAGACACCATAGTATTAAAAACAGATAAACGAATAAAATCATTGCGGAGCCTACAAATCCCCACTCCTCTGCTAACACAGAAAATGAAAAATCAGTATGTTGTTGAGGGAGAAAATGGAGTCTTGTCTGAGTCCCTTTAAGAAAACCTTTCCCCCAAAGAAGGCCTGAACCAATAGCAATCTTGGACTGGGTAACATGATAGGCAGCGCCCAATGGATCCAAGTCAGGCCTTAAAAAGGTTATTATCCGTTTCTTCTGGTATTCCTGAAGGGTGATCCAAAAAAATGGTGCCGAAATAAAGGCCATGGATAAAAAAATTACTATTGATTTCCAATTAACATTAACAAAAATAACAATCGAGAGGGACACTGCGAGCAATATCAGTGCCGTTCCTAAGTCAGGCTGGTAAACTATCATTATGAAAGGAATGGCAATTAATATTAAGGGTTTCGACAGGTCTCTAAGTCTGTAGTTTCCCGTATTTTCTGAGTTAGAAAAATATTTAGCGAGAACAATAATAATGGAAATTTTAACCATCTCAGAGGGCTGGATAGAAAAATAACCTAAGCTTAACCATCGTTGAGAGCCATATGTGACTTTACCAAACTTTAGAACAGCTAACAGAAAAATCAGGGAAATAATAAATAGTGGATATGCAAGTCTATCTAAAACATGATAGTCAAAAGTTGTCATTAAAAGCAGAATAAAAAAACCTATAGCATACCAGCAAATTTGTTTAATATACACTTGGCTGCTACCTATAGATCCAATTGAATGGGTAGCACTGTAAAGATTAAATCCGCTCAACAATCCTATAAATATTAATATTACTAACAGTATCCAATCAAAGTTATTTATCAATCGACGATCAAACATGCTTATTTCCCTTTGCTTATTTCCTGTTTTCGTTACAAGAAATGAGCAACTATAACATTCTTGCCTTCTTAAAATAAGTCTCGAATATTTCTTTTGCGATCGGGGCCGCTACACTTCCTCCTGTGCCACTATGCTCTATGAGGATGGCTAATGCTATTGTTGGATTTTCTGCAGGAGCAACAGCCAGAAACCACGCATGATCTCTAAATTTATACGGAATATCATTTTCCCTCGCTAACTCCCTTTCCTCTGGCAATGCAATTACTTGAGCGGTGCCCGTTTTGCCGGCAACCCTTATGTCATCAAGCCTTGCCTTTGCTCCTGTTCCATGAGGATCATTCACAGCCCCAATTAAGGCCCTTTTTACCAACTCCATGTTTTCTTTTTTTATATTCCAACGCCGTGATGAATGCGGCTTGAATTTAAATATATTCTCCTTAGTCTCTCTCTCTATCCATTTGGTTACTTGTGGTTTAAAAAGAACACCCCCATTAAAAAGGGCTGATATACATCTTGCTACTTGAATAGGCGTCGTAAGCACAAAACTTTGGCCGACTGACACAGACAATGTCTCTCCTTCCTGCCATGGAACATGCCAGCGTTTCAACTTCCATGCCCTATTTGGGATAAGCCCTTCTTTTTCGTCTCCTAGTTGAAGGTCCGTTTTAGAGCCGAGGCCAAGCCTCTTGGCATATTTGGCGATCGTATCGATCCCTATTCTCTCACCCATTTTATAAAAATAGACATCGCATGATTCTACTAATGCCCTGTGTAAATCGATATAGCCGTGCCCCCCTACTTTCCAATCACGATATAGTCTTCCTCCAAATCTATAACTCCCTCCACAAAACACTTCTTCATCAGGATCAATAACTCCTTCTTCTAATCCTGCTATGGCTACAACTATCTTGAAAAGGGAGCCTGGCGGATACTGCCCTGAGGTTACCCTATTTTGCAGCGGAAAACGAGGGTTAGAAATCAATTGTTTCCATCCCTTCTCATCTATTCCCTTTGCAAAGTCATTAGGATTAAAGCTGGGGCTGCTTGCCATAGTTAATACCTCTCCAGTCACTGGGTTCATGGCAACAATAGCACCTGCTCCATTCTTCAGAGACCTCTCTGCTATCATTTGAAGGTCCTTGTCAATTGTAAGATGTATATTAAATCCTGGTTTTGCAGCCTTTTTAAACAATACCCTCAATCGTCTGCCAGACGCATCTACCTCAACCTGTTGTCCTCCCCTTACGCCATTCAAATATCTCTGCCATTTTTTTTCTACGCCAAATTTTCCCACAAAATCCCCTGCCTTATTCTCTTCGTATATAGCCTTATTAAGCTGTTCTTTGTCAATTTCCCCAAGGTAGCCAATGAGATGCGCAGCGAGAGGACCGTATACATAGTGTCTCTTTGGCTTTACCTCGATAATCACACCTGGCAAGTGAAAAATATTGGGTTCTACTCTGGCTAACTCATCTCTCGTGAGGTCCCTTTTTATGCAAACAGAATTAAATGGGTTCTGATATAAACCCTCATTGATCTTTTTTTTAGCAGACAGGCCATCGATCTCTATCAGACTTCCTATATCATCTATTAGTCCATCAAGGTTTTTGATATCCTCCGGTACCACTCCCAAGGCAAAGGACGCTCTATTGTCGACCAGGAGCTCGTCATTTCTGTCAAATATCATCCCCCTCACAGGTAAAATATCTCTCAAATCTATTCTATTGCTCTCTGATTTTTTCCTGTATTGGGCTCCGCTAATGATTTGTAAAAACCATAACCGTACAAACAAAATGCCAACTATAATAACAACAAAGAGAGTTATCTTTTTTAGTCTTTTCTGATATATTTCGGCCTCTATAGGATTAATTTTGGAACGCCATATCATAAATTATCCCTCACAAATAACTATAGATAAACCAGGGATCCTTTTTGGGCGCCTTCTTGGCTCTCTTTGCCCCTTAGCAGATCCAGGAAATAAAATAAAAGTGGAGTAATCAGGCCCGTTATTACAATAGAAACTAATAGGAAAATAAAAGGAATCCAGGCGATTAATTGCCTTATTGGGAGAGATCTCACTACAATCAGGAGAAACGACCACTTAGCCAAAAGAAAAAAGACCACCAATAACATTGAGGTCTTGATATTGTTGAGATCTAAAAATCTTCGACAAAGATTTACTCCAAGAAGAATAGCGGAATAGGTAAAAGCAAACAAACCAAGTTGACAGGGAGAAAATATATCTGTCAATATCCCTATAAAAAAAGCAAGACAACTCGCCTTATAATCTTGATCTTTTGCAACAAGAAATACGAGGAAGATAGGAACAATATCAAGATCTAACCATGCGACCCTTAAAAAATGTACAATGCTTCCTCTTAAAATTACAAAAAAAACACACGTCAACCAGATTAGAGGATAAAAAAATATCCTGTCCTCTTTCCATAACTTTAAAAATTTACTAAGCTTCAATCCAGTATCGTAGTGCATCAATCCACAAATACGTTTATGTATTTGACCGCCTGTTTTAGCAATATTGCTTACGTAACACTCAATTTTGCCCTCGGCCATGAGCTCGGGCCGAATGGAGAAAATTAGTGTGTCATCGAACTAATGTATCGACATGCTTAAGGGGAGTGAATCTTAGATTCCCAATCCTTGAGCGAACGGGATTTAAAGGTTTCTCCGTAAATGGGTTCGCTCCATAAATCGTCAATCATTCATGCGTTTTCCTGGTATAAAACCTGATCTCAAAATTACAAGAACCTCTTCCAATTTTGAGAAATCTACGGCTGAACCTACCACGACATCCTTAAAAAGTTTATCAGGGGAATCGCTTATCTTCTTAACCGTACCCAGGTAAAGGCCCTTGGGAAATGCTCTGCCCAGTCCTGAGGTAACAATTGCATCACCTGTATCTATATCGCATGCCTTAATTACGTAATCAAAGGAGCATTCACTTAATCCTCTTCCTTTAAGCATGCCCCTACATCTTGATCTCTGAACTAACCCATCAACAGCGCTGTTTTGATCCGTAACCAATAATACCTGTGCGTAATTAGGCGACACAGAAACTGTCCTTCCCACAACTCCTTTTGAATTAACCACCGGCATGTTTATCTTCAATCCATCATTTTCCCCTCTGCCGATAATTATAGATTTAAACAACACGCTTGTATCCCACCCAATCACCCTCGCTGGTAAAAAAGTCTCTTCGGTATTTTCTTGAAATTTTAGAAGTTGTTGCAGGCGCTGGTTAGTCAACAATAGTTCTTGATATCTGCTGTTTTCTATCTCGAGGAGGTGTATCTTTTTGTTAAGACGCAAGTTCTCTTGACGTGTGTTGACTAAGAAAAAATAATTCTTCCATATATTCCTTGCTGTGGATATTGTCCCGATAAAAATTTTTTGAAAGGGGGCAGTAATCTCAATGACAAGCTTTTCTGCAGGATTCCATTCTCGTCCCTTTCCTATGCTGAGAGATAACAGGATTAGGGACAAGAGAATAAAAATATATGAAATCCATTTTGCCCTATGCTCTAAAAAAATGGCCAATTACTGTAAACCTAAACGTTTTGATTATTTGACTGTGACCTCTCTTAAAATCGACAGATTATCCAAGACCTTTCCAGCCCCTATGACAACCGTGGTGAGTGGATCATCCGTAATAGTTATTGGCAGACGTGTCTCTTCGCGAAGCAAGACATCAATATTTTTCAATAGTGCACCGCCCCCAGTTAACACGATTCCTTTATCTACCACATCAGCAGATAGTTCAGGTGGAGTCTGCTCTAACGCAATTCTCACTGTTTCAATAATTGCATCTACCTGTTCAGATATCGCCTTTCTCACCTCCTCAGAATCTATAGTGAGTATCTTTGGTATACCTGTAACAAGATCTCTGCCCTTCACTTCTATACACTCCGCTTCTTCAGTTGGATACGCATTTCCGACAGTGACCTTGATTAATTCCGCCGTTTGAAGGCCAATTAAAAGATTATATTTTCTCTTGATGTGCTGCAGGATTGCCTCGTCCATCTTGTCGCCAGCCACTCTCACTGAACGTGAATAGACAGTCCCTGCCAAGGAAATGACAGCCACTTCTGTCGTTCCTGCTCCTATATCAACAACTAAATTGCTCGTTGGTTCAGTTATGGGTAAATCCGCCCCCATAGCAGCAGCCATAGGTTCCTCAATTAAAAAAACTTCTCTAGCGCCAGCAGACTCTGCAGACTCGCGGACTGCTCTCTTTTCAACCTGAGTTATGCCTGATGGAATAGATATAATAATCCGAGGCCTTACTAAAGATCTTCTATTATGAACTCTTCTAATAAAATATCTAAGCATGGTTTCTGTGATATCAAAATCGGCAATGACCCCATCCTTCATTGGTCTGGTTGCCACAATATCTCCGGGTGTCCGCCCTAGCATTATTTTTGCCTCTTTTCCTACAGCTAATATCTTGTTTCCTCCCCGGTCTCCCTTTCTTATCGCTACCACAGAAGGCTCATTTAAGACTATTCCTTTGCCCTTTACGTACACCAAGGTATTGGCCGTACCCAAATCGATGGCAAGATCATTGGAGAATAAACCGAGTATAGGATCTAATAGCATTGAGTCTCCTTTCCATAATGTTAATTTCTAACCTCCTATACATAATTAATTTTACACAATTTATCAAATATAAAATATTGCATGTCTCTTTTATCTTGACAACTTACATAACCTATGATTATTAAAGTGATCAATTTTTTAACGAAGGCACAGTAATTTATGAAACGAACATTTCAGCCAAGCAACATAAAGAGATCTCGTACGCACGGCTTTCGAGCCAGAATGAGTAGTAAAGGCGGCAGAAATGTGATAAAGAGAAGGAGGGCAAAAGGCCGAAAAAGGCTATCCGTATGACCATCGAGCGTGGCAGTATTTTATAAGGGTTAGGTTTTGCCCATATTTTAGCGACAAGCTTTGAAGATGGGATTATTTTCTTTTAAACGAGAGGAGCGAATATTAAAAAAGAAAGAATTTATTTCTTTAAAGCTTCATGGGAGACGCTATTATACAAACAATTTTGTCGTTATTATAAGAGAAAATAGGGGGGATATTACCAGGTTAGGTATAACGGTCAGCAAAAGGATTGGAAATTCAGTAAAAAGAAACAGGATTAAGCGATTGATAAGAGAATTCTTTAGACTAAATAAACAAAAGATTCCAAAAGGATACGATCTTATAATTACTGCTTTAAAAGGAAATAATACGTTCGATTTTTTTAATGTACAAGAGGAGTTAGGAGACTTACTGCTAAAAAATGATGGTCCTATCTTTTAAGCCTCGAGCCTGCGTAGTTTTACTCATTAAACTTTATCAAGCAATAGTATCACCATTCATGCCATCCTCTTGCCGCTTTACGCCTACCTGTTCTACCTACGCCTCCCTTGCCATCAATAAATACGGTATAATAAAAGGAGGGTTCCTCGCTTTCATTAGGATTCTTAAATGCCACCCCTTTCATCCAGGAGGCTATGATCCTCTCAAATAAGCCCGGTTAGAATTATAAGTGGAGCTTTACGTCCCACGTGAAGGACAATTCTCCTCTCAGCGTATCTCCGGAAAGCGTCCTCACCCGGTCACATTCTAACGAGGAAAACACACCTCTGTGAAAGTATTTTTGAGTATTAATATCATTATTGAGCGTTTCATGTATCAATCAATCAGCACAGGTTGATAATTTTACCATTAGTTATTATAATTCAGCATATTTTCAAGTAGGAATTTATTTATGGATAAAAGAACTTTGCTAGCTCTTGGGCTGTCTTTCCTCGTCTTCCTCGTATGGTCCATGTTATTTGGCCCAAAACCAAAAGATACAGCAACTGATAAACAGTCAACACCAACACAAGAGCAGGCCCAACAAAAAGAGAAACCTCAACCTGTTTTAGAAGATAAATCGACTCCCACAGGCCCAAAGCAGTATCTCGTGTTAGGGACAGGGAGTGACACTGGGGATATCACGGTCGAAACGGACCTTTATATAGCCATCTTTTCTGGGACTGGTCCTCTCATTAAGAGTTTTAAATTAAAACAATATCGATCAGCGCTTGAGAAAAGCGCCCCCCCACAAGAATTAATTAATGTTAAAAACAAAAACGGGGGTGGCTTTAATCTCGGCTTCTCTGGGAAGAACATAGCCAATATCAACCAGGCTGCCTACAAGGTAAATCGCAACGAAATTGATATCAGCTCGGGCGATCAACCAAAGGAGCTTATTTATACGTTGGAATCACCTCAAGGGATAGAGATACAAACACGGTTTATTTTTTATGCCGACAACTACAAAATTGGCCTGTCTGTAGACGTCAATAATACATCTAACTCTTTCATTGATGATGCACTTTCATTAAATTTAATCCATCTCCCTAAAAAGACAAAAAGGAGTTATGGCGCCTTTGAGGGCATGGCCCTCCTTCTTGCGGATAAATTAAAAGAGGTTAAGGTTGGAAAACTAAAAGATAAGCAATTTTTTGGTCAAATATCCTGGATTGCCCGCGAAGAACCGTATTTCATGTCCGCTATCGTCGATGAAAAGAGTAGAAAACTCACTGCAAAAAGCAGCGTTCTCCCCGATGACGAGATAAAAATATCGTATATAACACCTTCACTCAATCTGAGAGAGGGCCAGAAGGCCACGGAAAATTTTACTCTCTATTTTGGACCAAGGGATCTCTATATTCTAAAATCTCTTAATAAAAAACTCGAAAAGGCTATCAACTTTGGATGGTTTGATATTATTGCCAAACCCCTCTTGGTTTCGCTCCGCTTTTTCAATAAATATCTGCACAATTATGGCCTCACAATTATACTGCTCACTATCATCATCAAGATATTGTTTTGGCCTCTCACTCACAAAAGTTATCAATCTATGAAAGAAATGAGAAAACTTCAACCTATGATGGCCAAGATACGAGAGAAATATAAAGGTAATAAGCAGGAAATGCAGAAACAACTCATGAGTCTTCATAAAACCTATAAAATTAACCCCATGGGGGGTTGCTTACCTATGATAGTCCAGATTCCTGTCTTCTTTGCCCTTTTTCGAGTTTTACCGAACTCAATAGAGTTACGACATGCTCCTTTTATTCTGTGGATCAAAGACCTCTCTGCGCCTGACAGGCTTTTCTCCTTCCCCTTCCAAATTCCTTATATGGCTCCTCCCTGCGGTATTCCTGTATTAACAATAATAATGGGCGCATCTATGTTCCTCCAGCAAAAAATGACACCAACTACAGGAGATCCCGCCCAAGCTAAGATGATGATGCTTTTGCCAATTGTATTCACGTTCTTGTTTATTAATTTTCCCTCTGGTTTGGTGCTTTATTGGTTAGTAAACAATGTGCTATCAATAGCTCAACAATATAGAATTAATAAACAAGTGGGCTAATTTTAGGAGGAAACTTTATGTCGTCTACAGAAATAGAAGCCAAGACAACACAAGAGGCTATCGAAAAAGCCTGTAAACATTTTAATTTAAGCGAGGATGAACTCGATATAGAGGTATTAGAAACCAGATCTGTCGGAATTTTTGGTTTAGCAGGCAACAAAAAGGCCAAAATCAGAGCAACACCGAAAAAGGACAACAGCATAGCGCTTGCCCAAGAAATACTCACAAAAATAGTTACATTAATATCTCCAGATACACAGATATCTGCGATGAAAAAAGCTGACGATATCATTTTAAATATAGAAGGTAATAACCCTGGGATCCTTATAGGACCTAAAGGCAAGACCCTCGAGGCATTAGAGTTTATTATCAATAAGGCAGTAAACAGGGCATCCGAAAAAAAGGTAAGAGTAATTGTCGACGCAGAGAATTACAGGCAAAGAAGAGAGGAATTCTTGGAGCGATTGGCGTTTAGAATGGGTGAAAAGGCAAAAAAGACAAGGAAAGCCGTCACAATAGATCCAATAAGCCCACACGACAGAAGAATCGTGCACCTCGCTCTTAAAGGAGATCCCCAGCTCCAGACAAAAAGCAATGGCGAAGGTTTCTTTAAGAGTGTGTTTATTATTCCAAACAAAAAAAAGACCGATAAAAACCAAAATGATTAGTTCCGAGTTGTTTCTTTTATTATGGATTATAAAGAGGAGACCATTGCTGCTATAGCTACTCCGATAGGAGTAGGCGGTATAGGAATAATTAGGATTAGCGGGTATAATGCTGAAAACATTGCTCGGAAAATTTTTCGATCAAAGTCCCCCATTACATCATTCGATAGTTTTCATCTTTACTTAGGCCATATTATTGATCCGAAATCAAATCTTCCCGTTGATGAGGTTCTGCTTTCCGTAATGCACGCTCCTTTCTCTTATACCAGAGAAGATGTGGTCGAAATTAATTCTCACAGCGGCTACGCAATCCTGTCATACATACTCCAAATAATTCTTCAAGCAGGCGCCAGACTAGCCAAACCTGGTGAATTCACCCTCAGAGCCTTCCTTAACGGGAGGATCGATTTAACCCAAGCCGAAGCGATTATAGACTTAATTAATGCGAAAGGTGATATGTCGATGAGCTTGGCAACTGGCCAGCTTATTGGAGGATTAAAAACGAGAATTGATGAAATTAGGCAGGAGCTCATCGAAATCCTTACAGACATAGAGTATTTAATAGATTTTCCTGACGAAGAACCTTCTGAAGTAATAAAATTACATGCCGCAGAGCGTCTAGATGAAAAAGTTATAAAGCCGATTCAAAAACTTATCGCGGCCTTCACGCAAAGAAAGATTTGGCACGAGGGTACTGCTGTAGTTATAGTTGGTAAAGTTAATGTTGGTAAATCGAGTATTTTAAATAGATTATTACAGGAGGAACGGGCAATCGTTACCCCAATTCCAGGAACAACGCGCGATATTCTCGAACATACCGTTGCTATCAAGGGGCTTCCTTTAAAACTAGTAGATACAGCAGGCATCCGAAAGGTGAGGGGAGAGGTGGAAAGAAGGGGCATGCATTTAACAAATACCCAACTTACCCGAGCCGATCTCACTCTTTTGGTGATCGACCGAAGCAGACCCTTAAATAAATACGACCTAACTCTTCTGCAAAAAATCGATAAAAAGGCCACCATAGTTATTATAAACAAAATCGATCTTCCCGCGAAACTGAGTGAGAAAAAGATCGATGCTGTATTTCATCATCTTCCCAGAGTTGCTGTGTCGGCTCTCACCGGTGAAGGGTTTGAAACACTACAAGAAGTGCTCTTCAATAAGGTCGTCGATAGGAATGCAGATATTTATCAATCGCCTATTGTCCCTAACATAAGACATAAAACTACACTAACTAGCGCCTCAGTGTTTTTAGAGAAAGCGATTAACAATTTAAGAAATGGTTTTCCATTGGAAATAATAGCGGCCGATCTTTTGTGGGCCAAAAACGCTGTAGACGAAATAACAGGAATAAAAAGGACAGAAGAAATATTAGACAACATTTTTTCCAAATTTTGTATCGGCAAATAACCCCTTAATAATTCCCTAAAATTGTCACGTTCGGGAGCAACAAATATATTGTAAATAATAGCCAAATATTCTATACTTCAATATGAATAAAGATTTATTAATGTATGTTTCTAGACCGCG
>Ga0315553_10002129_pt1 | contig 16055 bp, 12 predicted proteins | sample SalMarSW160140MG_FD_203099 | JGI IMG/M metagenome (GOLD analysis project Ga0315553, IMG submission 203099) | Salt marsh sediment microbial communities from the Plum Island Ecosystem LTER, Massachusetts, United States - Salt Marsh Sediment SW1601-40 ... | reverse complement strand
GTTTTAAATAAAACACCTGCTCTGTAGACTGGATCAAGGGATCATCAATTTCCATTATCTCCCGGTAATTTTTAGGTTTAATTCCAAACCAGCTTTTATATTCCTCTCCGTAGTTTTTCTTCGATTCATAAGTTGATTGTATAACAAAAAAGTCATCCCTTATAATATTTAAAAAAACTGCAGTTGGAAATATTGTACTTAGGTTCTCGATATTTGGAATTACCTCCAGTAGATTCTTAAAGAGCAAGGGCTCGTTTCTTACAGATTGCCATGCGGCAAAATGTTTTCTTAGCAGATCCTGCTGTTGCCCGGATAACATCCAGGGTAGAGCATTAGTAGCTGATTCGGGAAACCAATGCCTCCAGAAATAGCTGAATTCATGTGGTCCGCTAACATTGCTGGTGGCTCCAAATGTTGAACTGTAAAGCATTTTTTCATCATTAATCCTTAATGAATGATTTAACATAGCTCCAATATACGGGGCGCGCCAGAACCTGGCGATCAGGTTTGTCGGATAGGACAGGTTAAATAAACTGACCAGGGCCTGTGTAAGAACAGTTGTACCGGAACGTTGAACACCTATTACTAATATTATTGGTAATTCAGGGGAGGTGAAATTATCTATCAGGTTTTCTTCCGTCTCAATTAAGCTCTCATTCATCAGCGCAAAGACTTTCTCAATATATGGATCTTTTTTAACTACTGACATTATTTTTTTCAATTAACTTGTAGAGTTATAAATGTAATTTTTAATCAGGAAGATTCTGGTATGAATAACTAACTATATGCGCATAAAATTTAACAATGATATCATTCAAATAGTGATTTGACAAAATTTTCGACACCATTAATATTTATCTTATTATTCAGGGCGACAGCCATTCTCCAAAGATCACTGCCTGTTAAGTTGTCAATTTTCTCAGCTAATTCGCTGTTACTTAATGCAAGTGGCTGTTCTATAAGCTTTGCCAGGCCCGAATCATGCAAGAATTTTGCACTGGCATATTCCCGTTCCCCGGCTGGAAGTATAATTACGGGCTTTACCAAAGCTCCCAGTTCCCAGATTGTGATCCCCCCGGATGTAAATGCAATATCACAAGTTAACATTAATTTATGCATATTGCTAACATTTCTATGTAGTTCAATATCCATCAGCGATGAAGAAATATAATTGGTTAAGGAGGTTTCATGAGGATTCATTCCCCCGATAACTACAATATATTTCTTAAACCTGTTCTTGAGCAAGCTTAAGGATTCGAGGGCTTTTAATGTCAGATTGCCAGGATCGGATCCTCCAAATGATAATAATGCTACAAAGGGCTCTGTTTTGGTGTAATTGCTTCTATCTTGTTTAGCCAGTGTTCTGATCTCTTCGTTTAATATCAGGTATTGAAGGCCAAATAATCTTTTGGTATATGGTTCGGTGCTGTAATCAGAGGCTAAAGACAACGGATTTTGATTGTGTAAGATATGAGCATAATAATGATATTTGCTGTCAAAAGCAATATAAACTAGTCTGCACACACTGTTTAATAACTCCTTCTGAAAGGTCTCTTCATAAAAGGTTGAAAGATAGCTGTCAATGATTAATGCACTGCATCCCTTGCCTTCAACGTTGTCGATAATAAATTCTGATTCAGATTGGTTTTTGTTACTCCTGGTAATAATATCAATTCCTGATGATCTGATTTCGTCTTTTAAACCTTCAGGCAATTCTGTAGTTATGAAGTATATTTTTCCATGATATGACTTCAGGATCTCGCGGGCAAGGATCAAACATCTTTTAGCATGCCCCATACCCATTTCAACATTTGCATCAACCCTAAAAAATATTGAATCAAAATTCATCCTATTTCAGGTTTTAGCATTATGAGGATTATATTTTGTAACTGTTGAATAGCGCGTAAAGATCTCTCCTGTGCGATGTTTTAACCAGTTTGAATCTGGTTTTGTCTCTTTTCTCCAGGCAATTAATGCTGCAGGGATATTAGAGCCGGCTGCTAAACTGAAAATGTGCGAACCCCCAAACCTGACGTTTAAATCGATAACAAACAACTCATCTCCTCTTTGAACTATATCTACATCCATGCACCCCTGGTGTCTTATTGCCAGCGCCAGTTTTTCAGCAATACGGTTAATATCTTCATTAATAACAGTTTCAGCAACATCTGTTTCCTGTCTTCCCATAACTAATCGTTTTCTGATCAGGCTGGCTGCAAAATTGCTGTTCAGGTCATTTATTACATCAATGCAGAAAACATCCCCTTCTATTATTTCCTGTGCGATCCAGTTATCCGAGTATCCCTTTTCCTGAGCAATTTCCCTTAAACGATCTGCACCATTGACCCTGACCAGCCCCCTTGATCCTCTTCCATATCGATTTTTAATGATATAATTTCCTTCCTGGATATCTGCCTTATTCTTTAACTCATATAATGTCCATGTTTCAGGGACATTAATTCCAAATTGGCCAAGAAAGGATTTATGCGAATATTTATCCAGTGCATTCTTGATACTTTCGGTTGGAGCACCAACTAAAATGCAGCCTGACTTTCTCATTGGTTCTCTCAATCTTTCAAGAACCAGGAGCTCGTCTTCGAGAAGGGAGATCCATAACCCAATATGATGCTCTTCGCAAACTCCCAGGCACCAGTCACCATAATTTTCATCTGTAAGTTCAGGGCTCACAATTGAAAAATCTGCTGCTGGTAAGGATGATGCATATTTGTTTATATCTGCAGCAAAAACTTTACCCTGACCATTAAGTGCATCAACGAAGGATTGTACAAGGGGCATTTGTTTGCCGGAACAAGAAATGAGTATATTAAGGTCCATTACCCGTATGATTCAAGATAATTCAAATTTGCAGTATTTGTAACAGCAGATACATGTAAGGGATTATTCGTTTTTTATTTTTTCCAGAAGTTTAAGGATACGGTGAAGATCCTGTTTTCTGCAATAGTGGATTACTTCGTCCAGCTCTCCGGCAAGGTCAACGTGTATCTGTTTTTGCGGAATATTTTGATTGATCATTCTCATCCACGGTTTCTCATGAAATAAATCAATGATCTCTTTGATGCCAAATACCGGATTTTTAAAATAGAGATAATCATAAACCATGCACAGGAGGATGTAATCTTCTGGAGTGTCAAGGGTAATTCTGATATCCGGATAATTGTATTTCTCTTCTGCTTTAAAAATCTCAACTTTGTATCTTTCAGGAAAAGATTTATAAAAGAATGCTGTAACGTGCTCTTTTTCATAATCGTGTTGAGCATTTTCCCGGGCATCTTTGAGGGCTTTAAACCGTATTACACCGGCATCCATGCCTACCGGGAAGGTTCTTTCAATAGCCGTTGATGTGAAATCTGACTGATTTGTAAGGTGATGCTCCACAAGATTATCTATGACCACTGGATCGATACATGGACAATCACTTGTAATCCGGATAATCTGATCTAATGAATAATAGGAAGCCGCTTGATAATAACGTTCCAACACATTATTCATGCTTCCACGAAAGCTATACACAGATGTTTTATCGGCTATGCCAATGATCGGATCGTCTTCTTTGTAGGTTGATGTTGCTATAACTATATTGTCAATGACAGTACATCTTTTCAATCGTCTGACAATCTGTTCCAAAGCGCTGATCCCACTGTTAAAAGGCAATTCTTTCAAGACTTTACCCGGTAATCTTTTGGATAACATTCTGGCCTGTATGATTGCACCGATTTTCAAGTTCTTCGTTTTGTTTACAGGGTTTCAAAAACGGATCGTATTCTGCTGATTACATCCTTCTGGTCTTCATGACTCAAGGAATGGTACATGGGGATACTAATTTCTGACTGGTAAAATATTTCGGCATGTGGCTTCTGAATATTCATGTAACCATGTTCAAGATAATAGGGTTGCCGGTACACGGGTATATAATGTGTTTGCACTCCAAGTTTTTCTTCGCGGAGCCTGTTAAATACCTTTCTCTTGTAAGGGATTAGGTCTTCTTTCAACCGGATGGGGTATAGATGGTAGGATGATTCAACATAATCTCTTTCCACCGGAATATGAAAGTATGGATTTTCTTTGAATTCCTGACAGTAGAATGCAGCGATCTCTCTTCTGGAGAGGATATTCTGGTCGAGTCGCTTCAATTGGGATAATCCCAGCGCTGCCTGGAAATCGGTTAATCTGTAATTAAATCCCAGATACTGCATTTCATAATACCAGTCTCCTTCACTCTTATATTGCAGATCATCCTTGGTGATTCCATGGTTTCTGAACTGTCTCAAACGTTTATAATAGTGTTCATTATTCGTCGTTACTGCACCACCTTCGCCTGTGGTAATATGTTTTACCGGATGGAAACTGAATGTGGTCATTTCGGAGTAGGTACAATCGCCGATTCGTCTGTTTTTATACCGGGCACCCAATGCGTGAGATCCGTCTTCAATGATTTTAAGCTGGTACTTATCTGCGATTTGGTGAAGGTTTTCCTGATCAGCAGGATGCCCTCCGAAATGAACTGGGACGATAAATCGTGTATTTTCTGTTATTGATGCTTCAATTGTAGCACAATCCATATTTCCGGTATCTGGTTCGATATCGCAAAAAACGGGTTTAAAGCCATGATATAAGCCCGCATTGGCTGTTGCAACAAAAGTAATTGGCGTGGTAATGAACTCAGAACCGACTTCAAGTCCCAGGGCAAAATAGGCAGCATGTAAAGCTGAGGTTCCGGAATTGAAGGTTACAGCAAATTTCGCTCCCACTTTTTTTGCCAGAGCTTCCTCAAATTCACGGGATACCGGTCCTGTAGTAATAAAATCAGATTGCAGTACCCGTTGGACCTCCCTGATATCTTCATCAAGGATTTGTTGCCTGCCATAGGGAATATGTTTTTTCATTAAACCGAAAATTCTGGGTCAACATATTTTTTTATCAGCTCTCTTAATTCTTTTACAGTAAGCCAGTGATTATTGGTTCCTGAATTGTACCGGAATCCCTCCTGTACTTTTTTGCCATTTCCCTTTCGGATCACTTCATCAAACCGGTGTTGACCAGTATTGGGTATAACCATAAAGTAATCGTTGAACTCAAATGTAAAGGGGGCATCGTTTTCCGTAATCATATCTTCATGCAATTTCTCACCGGGGCGGATACCCACTGTTTTGATTGGTACAGATGGAGCGATTGCATCAGCCAGATCGGTAATTTTATAGGAAGGCAGCTTTGGAACAAAAATTTCACCTCCAGCGGATTGCTCAATAGCGTAAAGGACCAGATTGACCCCCTCCTCTAATGAAATATTAAACCTCGTCATGTCTGGATGTGTTACCGGAATGGTTCCTGAATTACGAAGGCTTAAAAAATAGGGGATTACAGATCCACGGGATCCCATTACGTTTCCATAGCGGACCACGGAGAATACAATGTCCCGTTTGCCTTTCATGTTATTCGCTGCTACAAATAATTTATCGGCACACAATTTTGTTGCACCATACAGATTAATCGGGGCAGCTGCTTTGTCTGTAGACAGGGCAATTATACGTTTCACTCCATTGTCAAGAGCTGCTTCAATGACATTTTCAGCTCCCAGAATGTTGGTTTTAATGCATTCAATCGGGTTGTATTCGGCTGCAGGTATTTGCTTTAACGCGGCAGCATGGATTACAATATCAATTCCTTCAAAAGCCCTTTTCAGGCGATTCAAATCCCGGACGTCACCAATGAAAAAACGGATTGCATTATACGTAGATTTTGGGTATAACTGAGACATTTCGAATTGTTTCAGCTCATCTCTTGAAAAAACAACCAGTTTTTTTATTTTTGGGAACCGTGAAAGAACGGTTTTGACAAATTCCTTACCAAACGAGCCGGTACCACCAGTTATCAGGACAGATGCCTGGCTCAAATCTAAATTGCTCTTAATCATTTTTTTGAGGATCTAAAAATTCCGGTTTACCGTTCCCTCCCTGTACCGTTCAAACGCATCTATATAAGATCCTGGAGTGGCGTTAATAATTTTTACTTTACGTTTTTGGGCATATCTTTCCAGGATGAAGTATCCCTCAAATGCGTAAACAAATTTAATTAAAACTTCATGTAGTCTGCGTTTATCCTGGCCTTTTTTTAGCATTGGCCTGGGGGTGGAATTATCAGGGTCGTAAAAATGTTTCTGACGAATCAGTACTTCGTTATTTTCGTTGACATGAATCTCTTTTAACCAGGAATGGTCTGCTCCCAATAAAAAGATTTTGGAGAATGACATGTTGATTGCCAGAAAAATAGAGGGTATAAATACATTATGAGGACGTGGCATACCAAGATTAAGCCTGAAGAGGAAAGAACAAAAGCACCAATAGCCCTCCACGGGAGTATTATTAAAAAAGCATACTTTAATGTTCGGATTCCGGGATAGCTGTTTACCGATGTTGTTTTTGAAAAAGGAACTTTTTCTTACCGAAAACGGAAGAAACAACCATAGAGGCCACTCCGTTTTTTGACTAATCGTATGGAACAGTTCATCATATTTTGCGATTATGGAAGTCTGAATCCCTTTTATCCCTATTTCAGGTGCGGCTATCATATAGATGCTGGGTTTGAGTTGCTCATAAAGCTCGCTTACTGCAAAAAAATTGACGCAAAGAAGACTACGCTGATTAATGAAATCGGGATGGTCCTTCAAGGACTGGGTCAAAGATGGCCCGTTTCCTAATAGAACACATTCATCGAATTCCCTGGGGGGCGGTAGCTTTTTAGGAATTTTCGATAACAGGATGATTCTGATCAAAGTTAGAATAGTCTTACCAAACTGATTCAGAAATGTTTGAATGGTTACAATCATGTCATGAGATTGAGTAGATTTTTCAGGTCGACTTTACGATTTATGATCTGTTGCAGTTTGGTTATATACACCCGCTCCTGTTCCATCGAATCCCTGTAACGGATGGTTACTGTTTCATCCTCTGTTGTCTGGTGATCAATAGTAATACAGAAAGGAGTCCCTATGGCATCCTGTCTCCTGTAGCGTCTTCCAATGGAATCTTTTTCTTCATACTGGCAATTGAAACTGAGTTTCAGATCATCCATGATCTTTCTGGCGATTTCGGGTAAGCCATCCTTTCTTACCAGGGGCAGTACAGCCAGCTTAACCGGTGCGAGAGAAGGATGGATTTTTAACACTACCCGTTCATCATCCAGACCATTCTCTTTAGGTAGTGATTCTATTGTAAATGCACTGGAGAGTATTGCCAAAAATGTCCTGTCCAGTCCAATCGACGTTTCAACGACATATGGTATATAGCTTTCGTTCCTTTCAACATCAAAATATTGCATTTTTTTATTGGAAAATTTCTGATGTTGTGAAAGGTCGTAGTCGGTGCGGGAATGAATGCCTTCCAGCTCTTTGAACCCGATGGGAAAATGATACTCGATATCCATTGCAGCATTGGCATAATGAGCCAGTTTTATATGCGGATGAAACCGGTATTTATCATCACCCAGCCCCATGGCTTTATGCCATTTCATCCTCAGCTCCTTCCAGTATTCAAACCATTTCATCTCCTCTCCCGGCTGTATGAAATATTGCATCTCCATTTGTTCAAATTCGCGCATTCTGAAAATAAATTGCCTTGCAACAATTTCATTTCTGAATGCCTTACCGATCTGTGCAATCCCAAAAGGGAGCTTCATCCGGGCAGTCTTCTGTACATTCAGAAAATTTGTAAAAATTCCCTGGGCTGTTTCCGGTCGCAGATATATTGTTGATGCTTCCTCACTTATCGATCCCAGTTTGGTACTGAACATCAGGTTAAATTGCCGTACATCCGTCCAGTTTTTGGAACCGGTTTCAGGATCAGCAATTTCACAATCGACAATAATCTGTTTTAATTCTTCCAGGTTCTCCGTTTCCAGAGCAGTATCTAATCGGTCCTGAATATCGTTGTACTTCTTTCGATTCTCAATGACCCTGGGGTTGGTTGATACAAATTGCTCTTCATCAAACGCATCTCCAAAACGCTCCTTTGCCTTTTGGATCTCCTTGCTTATTTTCCCTTCAATCTTTTGCAGGTATTCCTCAACCAAAATATCTGCACGATATCTCTTTTTCGAATCTTTATTGTCAATGAGCGGATCATGGAATGCCTTTAAATGGCCAGAGGCCTCCCAAACGGTTGGATGCATGAAGATTGCAGAATCGATGCCAACAATGTTTTCATGCAGCTTAACCATTGAATCCCACCAGTATTGCTTTATATTGTTTTTTAACTCTGTGCCATACTGTCCATAATCATATACGGCTCCCAGTCCATCATATATTTCGCTGGAGGGGAAAATAAAACCATATTCCTTCGCATGACTAATGATTTTTTTGAAAAGGTCATCCTGAGCCATAAGGCAACTGTTTGGTTTGAAAATTATCCGATAAAAGTAAAGTAAAATATTTTGTTTTCATAGTGTTACCATTTCTTGATACTTGTTTGAAAGCAGGCTTTCAATGCTCATTTTTTCCCAATTCATATGAAAAGGTTACTTTTACACAGGAAATGGATACGTCAGCATGGATTATATTTACCTGCAGTATACACCAAAATTGAAATGATGAAAAAGATTTACATTGCCGGGTGTGGGGGTATGTTGGGAGAGGCTTTCTATGTGCAGTTCAGGAATGAATTCCAGCTTAAGTGCAGCGATATTGATGTTAATGAGCCATGGCTTTCCTACCTGGACTTCAGGGATTATAATGCATATTGGAAGGATGTTTCAGATTATAATCCTGATTATTTATTTCACCTGGGCGCGTATACCGATCTTGAATATTGCGAAAAGCATGTTGATGATACCTATGAAACGAATACACTTTCGGTAGAGAATGCAGTATATATCGCCAATCAGCTGAATATTCCAATTTTATATATCAGTACAGCCGGGATATTTGATGGATTGAAAGAGTATTATGATGATTGGGATCTACCTAATCCTGCAGGAGTATACGCAAGAACAAAATATTTGGGAGAACGATTTGTGGTTGAAAATGCACACCGCTATCTTGTATGCAGAGCTGGATGGATGATGGGTGCAGGTCCCGGGAAGGATAAAAAGTTTGTGCAGAAAATCATGAAGCAACTCAAAGATGGGGAAAAATCGCTTCATGTAGTGGACGATAAGGATGGCACACCCACCTATACTCATGATTTTGCCCGGAATGTTAAACTTTTGCTGGAGAAGGAGTACTGGGGATTGTACAACATGGTGTGTGGAGGTCAAACCAATCGGTTGGAGGTAACACATGAGATGATCAACCTCCTCGGGTTATCAGAGGAAATTAGCATCAAGGCCGTTTCTTCTGATTTCTTTGCTAAGGAATACTTTGCTAACCGTCCACCCTCCGAACGATTGATTAATAAAAAGCTTGATTTGAGGAAAATAAATATTATGAGGGATTGGAAAACAGCCCTGAAGGAATATTTAGAGTCTTACTATAAAGGCTATCTGGGTTAATTTGAGTAGCATCCCGGGCTACCTGTTTGTTCGCATAAAACCAACCAGGCTGAACCACATAATCTTAATGATTCTTATTTTTGCCGGTTCACCCTTCAGTATAAAACCAAGACTGAGGATAACGGAAGCGCCAATTTTGAAGGTGTAATCAAAAAATTTCAATAAGGTAAAGATAGCGGGTTGGCTTTGGAGATAAACCCGGTGAGAGGATCCTAAATCCAGGGATAATTTCCTGATGCCTGAAGCATCGATCCTTTCCGGAGGGATATGGTGATATACCACAACATCCGGGGCATACAAGGCCACTTTATGCATTGCTTTTAGTTTCCCGAATATATAGAGATCATCGCATCTGTGGGCTAGTTTTGTATCAAACAATCCGATGGTCTCAAAAACCACTTTACGAAAAGCCATATTACAACCCGCAGGAACTTTTTTCTTAAATGGAACAGGATGATCCCCTTTGTCTACTTTTGCTACAACACCCCAAATATAGGTTGAGAGCCATGCCGGCTCCTTTTTTTCAGGAAAGAGTGGGATTACTTTTCCCCCGATAGCATCATAATTACTATATTCCTGAAAAGTGCGGATCAGGTTCATCGCATAATCGCTTCGGGCTTCAGCATCATCATCAATAAAGGAAATGATTCTTCCGGATGATTCTTTTATCCCTCTGTTTCTGGCGAAAGCCAAACCCTGGTTCTTTTCCAGGAAGTACCTTAGGTTTATATCCGGATGGTGCCCGATAAACTCCTGACAAAGAGATGCAGTCCTGTCCGTGCTGTTATTATCTACTACCAATACTTCATATCGGTGGTTATCCAGAGACTGCAAGGAAAGACTTTGCAAGGTAAGAGGCAGAAAATCTTCGCGGTTATAGGTACAAATTATGATCGATAATTCAGGTTGCATTAAACTATAAATAACCCAATGAGATATAGACTTGATGCAACAAATGTAAATTAAAATCTCCGGTTTTCATAGTGTCTGATGTTAAGCGATCATGCTGCATGCACCGTTGAGGCTGATATCCTGTAAATATTCTAAAGTAGATAACCTGATTCTGTGAAAATCTCCTGCAATGTTTATCTTTGCTGATGGGTATCATACAGGAACAGATTTCCTCTGCATGCTGTCATACTGATGCCTATAATGATGATATGGTAAGAAAAGTTGATTGTCTGGTGATCGGTTCAGGAATCGCAGGGCTGAGTTACGCGTTGAAAGCTGCATCGTATGGTAGGGTATGTGTCATTACCAAGAACAGCATTGAAGAGACCAATACCCGGTATGCACAGGGGGGCATTGCCTCCGTTATGTATCCGCCGGATTCTTTCGAAAAGCATATCCGGGATACCATACGGTGTGGAGATGGTTATTGCAACGAGAAGATTGTTGAGATGGTGGTAAAAGAAGCTCCGGATAGGATAAACGATTTACTGAAATGGGGGGTTGAATTTGATAAAAGAGAGAATGGGAATTTTGATCTTGCAAAAGAGGGTGGACATTCTTCCCATCGGATCTTACATCATAAAGATTATACCGGATTGACGATTCACTCAACACTGATCAAACAGGTAAAAAGCACAAAAAACATTGAGATTCTTGAAGACCATTTTGCGATTGATTTAATAACACAGCACCAGTTGGGTGATCCGGTTGTCAGAGGACAGAAAGATATCCATTGTTACGGTGCCTATGCCCTTGATCTCCATACCAGAGCGGTCGATACGCTCCTTTCAAAAGTAACCATTATTGCTACCGGTGGCACTGGGAACCTCTATCATACCACAACCAATCCTCCCATTGCAACGGGTGATGGAATTGCCATGGTTTACCGGGCGAAAGGGATCATAGAGAACATGGAATTTGTTCAGTTCCATCCCACTTCTCTCTATCATCCCGGTGAAAGACCCTCCTTCCTGATCACAGAAGCCATCAGGGGCTTTGGGGGAACATTAAAATCCATTGACGGGGAGGAATTTATGGCGAAGTATGATTCCAGGGGCTCTCTTGCACCCAGGGATATCGTCGCACGAGCCATCGATAATGAGATGAAAATTCACGGGGATGATTTTGTATATCTTGATTGCACTCATCTGGATGCAGAGGCATTGCAGGAAAATTTCCCGAATGTATATCAGAAATGCCTTAGCATTGGGATTGATATTACAAAAGAGATGATCCCGGTCGTTCCCGCAGCACATTATTTGTGTGGCGGAATAAAGGTGAATGAACATGGGCAGAGCAGTATAGAGAGACTGTATGCCATTGGTGAAGCTGCTTCAACCGGGTTACACGGAGCAAACCGGCTTGCTTCTAATTCGTTAATAGAGGCTATTGTTTTTGCGCACCGGGCAGTGGCTGATGTAAAGAATCAGTTGGCCGGGATCACCTTTAATGAAGAGGTCCCGGAGTGGGATTACGGGGGTACAACCCATCCGGAAGAGATGATCCTTATAACACAGAGTTATAAGGAGATGCAACAGATCATGAGCAATTATGTCGGGATCGTACGATCGGACCTGCGCTTGCAACGGGCGTTGGCACGACTTGATATCATTTACAGTGAGACAGAGGAGCTCTATAAAAAATCAACCCTGTCACGAAAACTGTGTGAACTACGGAACCTGATTAATGTCGGTCACCTGACCATCAGAATGGCACAAAACCTTCGTGAGAGCCGGGGGTTACACTATACGATTGATTATCCTAAAAAGAGAACCGGATCTGAATTTTAATGACCGGTGTAGAGAATTCTCCCGGCAAAGATCATTTTAACTGTTCTTCAAACAGGTTAAAAATACGCCTGTATTCATCTGTCCAGCTACTCGGTTCTGTGAAACTATGTCGTTCAACAGGATAAACGGCAAATTCCCAATCCTCTTTTCCAAGCTCGATCAATCGCTGGGCCAGCCTGACCACATCCTGAAAATGGACATTATCATCGATCATACCATGACAGATCAGTAACGCTCCCTTTAATCCTTCGGCATAATTAATGGGTGAACTTCTTACATAAGCAAGGCTGTCTTCAACGGGTGTGTTTAAAATATTGGCTGTATAACCATGGTTATAATGTGCCCAATCGGTTACTGATCGCAAAGCAGCCCCGGCAGCAAAAACATCCGGTTGGGTAAACATTGCCATGAGCGTGATAAACCCGCCATATGATCCTCCGTAGATACCGATTTTCTGCGGGTCTACCTTATACTCTTCAACCAGGAATTTTGCCCCATCCACCTGATCAGAAAGGTCTTTACCCCCCATGTGCCGGTAAATGGCAGTTCTCCAGTCCCTTCCATAGCCAGCACTTCCGCGGTAATCGATGTCCAGGACAGTGTAACCATTGTCGGCAAGAAGATTATGAAACATGTATTCCCTGAAATAACTGCTCCACCATTTGTGAGCATTCTGAAGATAACCGGCACCATGCACAAAGATAACAGCAGGGCCCTGTTCAATTGGATTTTCAGGCCTGAAGAGCCTGGCATACACCTCCGCACTGTCACTTGCTTTGAAAGTGATAACCTCCGGTTTCCTCCATGGGTATTCAGTAAACTCTTCTGTTAAGGAATGGGTTATCTGAATCGGCGCTGCACCCTCTTGATTCTCCAGGAGATACAATTCTTCCGGATGGTTTGATGTGGAATGAATGAGGGCAAACCACTTCTCATCCGGAGAGATGGTTACATCACACCTTCCTGGAAGATGAGTAATTTGCTCCCGTTTACCTCCCTCCAATGGCATCCGGTAAAAATGACGCTCACCAGGATGAATTTCATTCGAAACGAAATACCAATATTTTTTGTCCAGTGAGATGGAAGGATTATAAATTTCGAATGATCCCTGGGTTAATGCTTTTTTCTTGCCCGTTCGGATATTTAATGTATACAGGTGAGAATAGCCCGATTCCTCCGATTGAAACCAGATGCTTTTGTTATCAGGCATCCATCCAACAGAGGATCCATACCATCCCGCACCGGGTCCTCCAATCCATGCCTCATCTCTTTGCCGGTCAAGAAGCTTCATCTTTCCAGTCTCAATATCAAGGTGCATGATCCACCGATCTTTGTTATCCATGGATGAAATGGTCAGGACGGCATTTTTCCCGTCGTCTGACCAGACCGGTGCTCCCATGATCACTTTTCGGGGTTTGTCAGTGTTCCACTTTTTATCGGGATAGTCTTTGATATAATCCGGTGGATCGCAAATCCCCGGAATTTGATCTGTCATTACCTGGTAGATGGTATCGCCGACAATATCATAAATGTACATTTCCGTTGAGGAGAAGTATGGTGTCCCAACCTTTGACCTGACACTGCGGGTCTCTGTATAACCGGATTCTGTAATATAATTCGGTATTTCTGTTTCTTTTGCATCCGATACAGTTTTGTAGAAAAGGTATATAATGTACTTTTCATCGGGACTTAATTCAATAGAGGACGGTCTCTCTTTTCCTGTGTAAATTGCTCTCAGTTTTTCCGGAGCATACAATTCCCGTTCTTTTTCTGATCGTTCCCGATCCTCTTTTTTCTCCCGCAATACTTCAAACAGCCTGAGCTGGTCATAATATAGCCATTCTTCCTGATCATTTGAGTATGGCTTTCTTTCAGGCCTTTCCTGTCCCATGACAAAGTTGGTTATTTGGGTGGTTTGACCGGACTGGATATCCCAGGAAAACAGGTTGTTGTCACAGCTGAAAATGATCTTTGTCTCATCCTGACTGAAGGAAGGGGATCTTTCATATCCAACGGTATTTGTGATCTGTACAATATCCCCCTTTGACAGGGTTAACAGAAAAATATCCCCGTTTTTTTCATAGATCATTTGTGTGCGTGCTTTGTTGTAATCACCATGGGCTGCCGGCATCTCATTTCTCTCTTCAGGAGTTACCTTTACAGGAGTTGTTTCCGGGGCCTTGATTTTATACATTGAAGCACTCTCTGCACCATCAGGATTCCAGTTAAAATAGAGCAGGTTGCTGTCGGGAGACCAATTCAACCTGCTGGGAGAAATCCCGATCCACTTTGGATCCTGCATGATTTTTTCAATGGATAGTTGGGGATGATCCGGATTGGTTTTCTGGCACAGCGCCAGAAGGTGACTGAATGCAAAAAAAAGAAATAACAGATACTTGATTTTCATGACAATAAGATTCAATTTGTTTATAAAATGTGGGGTGATGTGCTGAAATTACCAAAAAGAATTGAAAAAGAGATGGAAAGCACTATTTTATTTGGAAAGCGGAATCAGAATTTCTCCAGGGACAGATACTTCGCTTCAATCTCATCCAGGATGTCGACGATCTCCTCTTCAGCGGTTGAGGTCAATAACCGTAAGCGGATTTCACGAAAATCCGGGAGTCCTTTAAAATAACTTGAAAAATGCCTTCTCATTTCAAAAATTCCACGCGGTATTCCTTTTGATTCAATTGATTTTTGGAAATGAAGTTTTGCGGTCTCAACCTTCTCTTTGATGGATGGAAGGGGTATGATTTCCCCGGTTTCAAGGTAGTGTTTCACCTCTTTGAATATCCAGGGCCTTCCAACCGTTGCCCTGCCAATCATGATCCCATCGACACCATATTTCTCAAACATTGATCTAGCCACTTCAGGACCGGTGATATCTCCATTGCCAAAAACAGGAATGCTTATTCTGGGATTATTCTTTACTTCGCCGACCAGGGTCCAATCGGCTTTTCCTTTATACAATTGAACACCCGTACGTGCATGGATTGTAATGGCCTGGATCCCGGCATCCTGAAGACGCTCGGCAATTTCAACTATGTTTTTCGCATCCTCATCCCATCCAAGACGTGTTTTAACGGTTACCGGGAGTTGTGTGGTCTTCACAATTGCCGAGGTCATTTTAACCATTCCATCGATATCTTTTAACATTCCGGCTCCGGCTCCCCGCCTGGCAATTTTTCGCACAGGACAGCCGAAATTAAGATCGATAAATTCGGGAGATGAGTGCTCTGCAATTTTTACCGCCTCAACCATCGATCCAATGATATGACCATAAAGCTGAATACCGATGGGTCGTTCATGATCAAAAATTTCAAGCTTTTTCAGACTTTTTTGCCCACTGCGGATCAATCCGTCAGAGGAGATGAATTCGGTATAGAGCAGATCAGCACCAAAATGTTTACACAAATAGCGAAAGGAGGGATCGGTTACATTTTCCATTGGAGCAAGGGAGAGAGGATAATCCCCTAATTGAATATTTCCAATAACAACCAATACAAAAAATATTAAGTACTTTTAACGGCTAAATTATTAAAAATAGAGGAATGGCTGAGGGAATACTGAAAAATACCTCCCACTTTACGCAGCTTATATTTTCAGTGCTGGTCATCGTTGGATCATTTCTGCTTTTTTTATTCCTTGCTGCACTTTTCGCATTTCCCATTTTTGGACTGGAAACAGAGGAGATGATATCGATTATTGAGAACCTTAGCGAGACGAACCACGTTGGGATTATGAAATATTTCCAGATCTGGTTATCCATCGGGACATTTGTTTTCCCTGCATTCCTCATCGCTTATTTTA
>Ga0315553_10002128_pt1 | contig 16058 bp, 13 predicted proteins | sample SalMarSW160140MG_FD_203099 | JGI IMG/M metagenome (GOLD analysis project Ga0315553, IMG submission 203099) | Salt marsh sediment microbial communities from the Plum Island Ecosystem LTER, Massachusetts, United States - Salt Marsh Sediment SW1601-40 ... | reverse complement strand
AGGCAGGAGTATAATCACATCCGACCTCATAGCTCGCTTGGTTACCGGCCTCCCACTCCAGAGGCGATAATGAGTGAAGCTTTGACCTAAAAGGTGGTATCGTTATTGGGGGCAGATCACCCCTTCTGATTCAAGAAGAGCCTTATACCTGATTACAGGACCAGCTAGGGAAATGAATATGGATCTAGTTAAAGAACTGGCAGATTATCTAAAGGATGTCAGTCCGCAGGCGGTGATAAGGAATGGTGATTATCCCAGGGGAAAAGGGTTGATTGATGTAACCCTGATTCTATCTGAATTTACATTTTTGGAAAAGTTAAAGGACTACTATGGAAAGGCAAGTGCTATAGTTCACGGGCTTAAAGGAAAACGAGAGGAGTTCGAAGGTAAACTTAAAGAAATGGGAGATTTATCAAAGGATATACCCACACTACTATAATTAAGCTATCTAAGCAGGTTTTTTGTCTAATATATAATTTGCATCCTCCCAGAAGGAAGTTTTGTTCCAGTTCCTCGGGATGCTGTCATTGATCTTACGCTTCCGTTGATGCTGTCGATACTGTAGCTACATAATATATACGGAACTCACTATAGTAGCGAAGCAGGGAAGGGGAAGGATTCAGGTAATAATCTGGTTTTTGATTACTCAACAATAAGATGAATTGTGCAGAAGATGACGCTATAGCTTTTAATCAGGGTGTCACAGGTTCGAGACCTGTACGGCCTACTAGCTTCAGAAGACCGTCCCTGCCGAGGATTTTTTAGAAGAATCAGGGTGTCAGAACACTAGGTCTACCGACACCCTGATTTTATCGTTTTTATTACCAAATATCAACATTCTTGGGGCGTGGTGCATTGATATCGATAATTAAGAATTCATTATCAAATTACATACCGAATTGATCGCGAAATATTACTTAATTGTTGGCTTATACTAGAATGCCTTAAACCCTCTTTTAGCCAAGTCAGCCAAACTTCTGTTCTACTTTGCCGAACAATTCTTTTACTTCGTCTCGTTTTGGCACGTCAGCTTTGACAACTAATGTCTTCCCTGTATAACCACATACCATTGCTATCACTTCCATCGTCCTGAAGAAGAATCAATTCATCCCCCACGGCAGCCTAACAAGCTTACCCTGGTTTCAAGAGATTGGGCAAGAACAGCACAATTTGTGGGAAAGCAATCATAAAAACCAAAGCAACAATCATCGCCCCGAAAAATGGCAGAACTCCCCTGAAAATTGTGTATATGGGCACATCTTTAAAGACCCCGGAAAGAGCAAAGACGACTATCCCCACCGGTGGAGTAATCATTCCCATCAGTACGGTTACTACTATTAGGATGGATATCCAGACTGGATCAAACCCCATACCGACAAGCACGGGGTGCAAAACCGGCACCGTAATCAGAATAATTGCCAGAATATCGGCGACAAAACCCATGATGATATAGAATAACAGCACCATCCCCAGAAAAACATAAGGTGAAAGCTGGAGCGTAGCAATGGTCTCTGACATATTCAATGGTATTTCCGAAACCGTAATAAGCCGCATGAAGATCCTGGCGCCAGTAATGAGAATAAAAATCTTACCTGTTAAAAGTGCCGTATCACTCATACCATTGGTAAAGCGCTGCCATGTTACACGCCGGAATATGAAACCGACGAGGATGACTCCAAAAACTCCAATCGCGGCCGCTTCGGTTGGAGTAAATATCCCGCCATAGATACCTCCAAGTACTAGCACAATCACTAAAAAACTGCCTGAAACGTAGCGAAGTGAGCTGAACCGTTCCCCCCAACTGGCCGGGGGCGCCGCGGTACTTAGCTTGGGATTTATCCGGCACCATAGCCAAATTGTTATCACGAAAAAGGCGGCAAGGAGCAGTCCGGGCAATATACCGGCGGCGAAAAGCGTGCCTATAGATTGTTCGGTTATTACAGCGTAGATAAGAAGGGCGAGACTAGGAGGTATTAAAAAGCCCAAATTGCCCGCTGAAGCCAGAACGCCGGTTGACAATACGTCTGCATATTTATTTTTTCGCATTTGTGGCAGAGCTACTACTCCTACAGCGGCCGCCGTAGCTACGGCGTCGCCACATATAGCAGCAAATATACTACAGGCCCCGGTAGCAGCCATGGCTAACCCACCCCGAAACTGCCCTATCCACTTATTCATAACATAGAATAGATCCGTACTTAATCCCAGGTGCATAGCCAAGAAACCCATGGCGATAAACAGCGGTATAGCACCGAGAACAAAGTCAGACGCCGTTCGATAGGTCTGAACACTGAGGAGTGACATTGCCGGATCAAAACCCCTAATTAGACCGAATCCGACAAAACCGATTAGAGCCATGACAAAGCCGATAGGCATATTCAGAAATATAAGCACAAAAAACAGACAAAATCCTACTATGCCCACCATGGCAGGACTCATCGCTTCACCTCACCTCTTACGGAATCAATAAAGCTGACTAAAAGGATAAGACCTGCCAATATGGCGCCTAAAGCTACTATGAAGACAAAAGGATAGAGGGGTATGTCCAACATTGAAGACACACGGTGCGCATCCCGTAGGTCTATTGCATAAGTTATACTCTGCCAACCAATTAGCAGCAATATCAGTGCGCTAATAAAATCGAAGGTAAGCCTAAAAAATTGTCTGGTCTTTGCTGGAAAGCGGAATATCAGCACATCAATACTTATGTGCCTTTCTCGGATGGTGCTATAGAGTACTGAACCCCAGACAACAATAACAAGCCCAAACTGTATAATTTCGTAGCTAAATGTCAATGGACTGTTGAAGACGCGGCGTAATGTAACGTCCACAGCCATCAAGAGCACCAAAAAGCTTAACGTAGCTCCCGCAGCAACGACAGATCGGTGCCCGACCTGAAAAAGGATTCTTCTGAGAAGATTACCCAGTTTTGGTAGCATCAACAATTCTTATTTTGGCTACTGCTCCACCAGAGAATGAATATAATCCAGTATCTCCTTTCCGGGTATTCCCTTGGCTTCCATATTATTCACCCATTCCTCAGTGACTGGAGCCGTGGCTTCAACCCACCGCGCTCTTTCCCCCGCGGGAAGGTCGTAAATCTCAGGATTGCCTACATCGGCATCGTACCCTGCTATCATGCCACGGAACATCATTTCCGCTTCGTCAAAAATAGCACCACAACGCGCGGAGTACTGAACTCCCGTAGTTTCGTCAAACACCTGCTGGATATCGGATGGCAGGCTATTCCAGGTATCAAGATTCATCAACATCGGCATTAGAGGCACCGTGATACCAACGGAAGTGCGGTATTTCGTAACCTCGTGGTGCTTGAAAACAAACGCCTTCTCCCAATTGTCGAGAACGCCGTCTGCCAGCCCCCTCTCAATTGAGGTGTATACTTCTGGTACAGGTAGAAGTATGGGAGATGCACCTAGAGCTTTAAATATGTCAACCTCTGTATCACCTGATACAGCTATCTTCATACCTTTTAAGTCTTCGAGGGTGCGCACTTGTTTTGTGGTAAATAGGTGGCACGGGGCGACTGGAATAAACCAAAGTAACTTCACATCCTTCAATTCAGTATCCAGGGCGTATTTTTCCATCATTTGATGGTGCACCCAGCCTCCCTGTTCAGCTGAAGTAAACAAAAATGGTAGGAAGGCCGCATCCTGCCGTAGTAAAATACCCGTGTAACCCGATGCTAGAACAATATCAGCCATACCTGTCACAACCATCGTATAATGGTCGTCCGCTGCGCCTAGTGACTCCCCGTGATATGCGGTCATTTCGACCATGCCACCAGTGCGTTCTGCTACTTCCGCAATCCATGGGTCTATCATCTGGGAAGCGGGTAGAGATGGAGGTGGTACCCAGGTACTTACTTTCAATTCTATGGGCTTTCCGGGTGTCGGTGATGGCGCTGGACATCCGCCTAAAATCAAGGCGCTGACCAGTGCAACTGCTAACGTGGCGATGAGTAGTTTTTTCATTTCTATCTGTTCCTCTCTAGATTTTGATTATTTTTGGATTATAATTGTAATATTTAATAAATCATGGCTCTCATCCCCTTAATACGATATGCCGCGGCGCCTTATCGGGCTGCTTTTCATATATGGCGATATACACCCCGGAGATGTCTGCTCTCACATAGCTAAATCCCGTTAGTAGGAACTAGGCAAGTGCACCTACCTCTGGTGATACACCATTCGGATCAATTGCTTCCTTAAACTTCCTCCACCATATATGGTAATTGGATAAAGCTGGTCCGATTTCCTCGGGTGAGCTGCCCATTGTCACAGCGAAGTAGTGTTCATTAAAAGCCCTGGCAATTTGCTCTTTATGCCATTTTTCTACGGCTTGCTTTGCTTCAGGATTGAGGGGATCGTACCGGCAGAATATTTCCGTTTTACCGAGATGCCCATGTTCAACTCCCCATCCAAAGAAGGCTGCGCCATCATCCACTATCAGGCCCTTTTCTATCAAAGGCTCCTTTGCTTTGCCAGCTCCTACTGACCACCTGAGACACAAGTCTCTTTGGCCCATAATAGGAATTGAAGTAAAGATTCCTCCAGCACGGAATGTCTCTCTAATAGAGGCAGAGATTCTTGTGCACTGGCATAACATGGTTCCTTCAATCTCCGGGTCTTCGACTTTTTCTAAAGACTTTCCGTCAGCTTCACTGACAATATGCTGTAATGCTCGTTTTTTATATTCAAAGTCTTCCTGAGAGTTACCAGCGATTATTACCAGAAAGCCGGGCCCCTGCACCTCTTTGAGAAATTGCTCCAGGATGGCAAAATCTTCCTCATTACTGGTTGTTATGTTGGAAGATACCATTGACGCATTAAAGCCCATTAGCACATACGATATTTCACTTTCACCGATCTGGCGCTCTGCCTGGTACATTTTCTCTGCTGACGGGAAGCTGAAATACCGCACCATCATATTAGGTGGTACATCGCTCAGAGTGTATTTGGGTGATTTCCCTACTATTGGATATCTTGCCGGCCCCGGCCAGTGATAAAGCTTCGTTGCCGTCTTAGTGAATACACCCGGCGTTGTGCCTGGCGGTACTACACTATTCAGTATGCACCTTAAAGATGGCCCCGGCCCGTCCCCACAGAACCACTCATCTGAAGACCCTAACGCACCTGACCTGACTATTTCCCCTTCAGGGGTTACCCATTCTACAGCCAGATGGTTTCGGTCATCACCACTGGTGGTCTGGTCCAGATGTCCATGCCCCCTGAGGAGTGCCGAGGTGTTAGACCCGGCTCCCTTGATGCAAAAATTCAGGCCCCTCTTGAATAGCTCAGCCTGTAGCTGTGCCGAGATCACATATGGCTCAACCACGGCATACATGTTTTTTTCATTGATTTCAATGATGCGGTTCATCCTTCTCAGGTCTAAATAGATGAAGTCCTGGCTGACCATCCCGGGCATCATCCACGTCCAGCCCGTACATTCTGCCCTGAATTGTAACCTGTGTTTGTTACATAGCTTAACTATCGCTTGAACTTCAGCTGTGTTCTCGGGAAGAATTACCGCGGAAAGCTCGGTCGAATAATATGAAGGCATTATTGCCGGGTCATTACAGATGTTCTCCTCTCCCACCACATCTTCGAATTCCTTATATACCTCTTTGCTTAAAGCCATGATTCATTAACCCCCTTCCTTAGATTGCCTTTTCTACGATTTCAACGATATCGTAAACCTTCAGGTTGCTTCCGCTTTCCTTGATGGCTTCGTTAAAGGTCTTCTCACACCAGGGACAGGCGGTAACAATCGCCTCGGCCCCGGTAGACTCGGCTTCTTCTATCCTCTCTTTGGCCGTCCACAAAGCAAACGTAGGATTTGACTCATTAACACCGCCGCCGGCACCGCAGCACCAGGCGTATTCCTTTATCCGGACCATCTCTGTGAGCTTGACCCCGGGAATGCCGTTAAGTATGTCCCTCGGCGGCTCATAAATGCCGTTGGTGCCCCGCCGGTATTCCTTGGGCGGGTCAAAAACAAACTTTTCCCCTGGAATCTTTTTCCCTTTCCAGTGTATCCACGGCTCACCCAGCCGCCCCAGGTGGCAGGGGTCATGATAGGTAACATTCAAATTCACTTTCTTGTTCAACTTGAGTTTGCCTTCTTTAATGAGGCGGGCAATGAACTCGGTGATATGCAGCACCTCCAGGTCACCCTTGAGATTGTATTTGTCGTAGAGCACCTTGAAGGCCTGATAGCCGTCGGCACAGCTCGTCACCAGCGTTTTTACGCCGGCTTTCTTAAGCATGGCCATGTTCTTTTTAGCCTGATTAAGAAAGTCCTCTTTATAGCCCATCTGGTGGGCCCGGCCGCCGCAGCATGTCTCGTTTTCGTAGCCGATACCAAAGTCAACCCCGGCTTTCTGCAGTATCTTTACGGTGGCTCTGGCCAACTTCCACATGTCCTTGTTATAGCTGGTCAGGCAGCCGACATGATAGAACACGTCCACTTTCTCTTTGGTGGCATCCTTCAGGTTAAGGCCAGCAGCCCAGTCGGCACGCTTTCCCTTGGCGCCCGGCACCATCGTGCCCTGCTTCCGCAGGCTGGTGATTACCTTATCCAAGGCAGGGTGGGTGTGACCATCCTCGACACACTTGATCCTGAATTCATTAATGGGTTCGAGGACTTCCATGTCCATGGCATAATTACACGAGACACCACAGGCGCCACACATCTGGCAGTTATAGACTATATCGAGGAGCCTATCCGTATAGTTGAACCCATTCTTTAACATCGCCGCTGCGATATTTAATCTTCCGCTGCCTGAGTAGCTGTGGTAGTTATATTTGGCTATGCTGGGACACACATTTACATACTTAAATCCCTGCACCATTTGCATTGGTATAAATTTGCAGGCCGAACACCGGCAGCACATCGCCACATCGCCTTTATATTGTTCTAACCCCATATTTCGCTACCTCCTAAATTCATTCAATAATAAGTGGCTTCCTTTAGCGTGTTTTAAAAGCACAGTTTCCCCGGATTCAGAACGTTGTTTGGATCAAATATTTTCTTAAGCTTATTTAAAACAGCAACGGTAGCCGCATCTCTATTTAAAATCACCCCCGCACTTTCACCATAAGGCCTTGAGAAGAACGCCCCCTTGGACATTAAAGCCATGACGGCTGACGCGGACAACTCCTTGACTCGATTTAGCTCACTCGGGTTTCCGGGGTCATAGAACAGATTGAACTCGCAGTGGTAGCTAGTGCCCTGCACTATCGGCTGGATATAAACACCCACGTCCAAAGCGGGGTAGCCAGCTTTTTCAGCCAGGTCACTCATGACCTCGATTTGACCTTTGAGCTTATCATTGATGGTTAAATAGAATATGTCCTGGCAGGCCCCTTTATAGCGGAGCTTCCAGTAGGGCTCCCCGGAAGGCTGCTGCACCGCTTTCAAAATTTCATTTGCTGAAACTCCATCGGCTGCTTTTCCTGCTTCCACCCCCAACCGCTGGGTTATATCAGTGATGTCTTTAATATAAGAGCTAACCCTTTCCTCCGGGAGATACTCGTCGTAGCCGGCTACAGTATAGAAAAGAGTCCATTTTGGTAAGGAATCTTTAAGGTTCTGATAGTCCTTGGGCCATTTCTTGGTAAAGATAGCCGCCAGATTGGTATTATTGAGTATAAAGCATTCGTTGACCATTCTCAGTCTTACCAGCCAGTAAGTCAGCTCGAGCAGTGTATCGAGGTCGGAGGAGCCAACCACGAAGGGCTCTTCAAGACTGGGGAGCAGTTCACACCTCAATGATGCCCACGTTACGATGCCTATAGTTCCCTGCGCTCCCTGGATAAGCCTGTGCCAGGAAGCCGAACCAGGCCCATACGGTGCTTTTTGCACGCCCCCGACTGCCCACTGCTCCTCGATTGTACCTGGCCCGGCCGCCTGCCCGGTTCTAAAGAAGTCTCCGGTGCCGAAGACCACCTCAACACAGGCCAACGGGTCTGATATATCCCATTGATACTTAGGCATTACTACAGGCTCTCTCTCCAGCATACTGCCGACAACAGTCTTTGACCTCCGCGGTAGTAAAGGCATGTTGAGCCTGATGCCCTCCTTCTCCACCGCCGGTATGAGTTCACCGAATGTCACGCCCGGCTCGACCATGGCAACCCTGCGTTCCCGGTCAACTCTGATAATCTTTTTCATCTTGCTTAAATCTACGATAACGGCCCCTCCGGTGCTGGGAACAGTGTCACCCCGGAAATGGGGAGGCCCTGAACTCACCGGTACCAGCGGCGTCAGAGTCTCATTAGCCAGATTCACTATCTTCTGTACGTCATCGGCATTGGCTGGCTTTATCACACATACCGGCCTTACGGTATTGACAAAGCTCATATCGGCGGCGTATTCCTTCAGTACCGCCGGCTTCCGGCTCACATTAGCGGCGCCAACTACTTTGGCCAGCTTCTCCTCTTTAATCATCTGTACCTCCTTTTACTCACAATCTCATTGGCTTTCCTGAACCACTCTTGGTCAAAGTACCGGACTCCGTTAAACATTCCGCCTTGTTAAAGCAAAAGGGCTCAAAGGTACACCCACACTCTGGGTTCTCTGAGCCCTTTTGATTGACTTTCCTTCAGGAACTGTTTTACAATAAAAATAGTTGTAAAACATCACTACCTATCTGCTCCAGGAAGACCTGCTCCCACAGGTCTTTTCTATTTCGTTACTTTTGGGTTGTGCCACCTCGAGCTTTTACTGTTCCCACGAATCAATCACCTGGGTTATAATTCCATCCAAAGTTTCCCTGGGGTTCTTGTTGGAATGGAACCTGTCTCTGGGTTCCTTTCTTAGCCTGACGGAAACAGATTTCGGAATACCGCTAGCATATAGTGGTGACCGATATTTGTCAATACCCCCGATACTTACAACTACAGACGCTGAGACAAGACTAAAGACTTTGGCTGCCCCAAAGGCTAAATTTTTCTCTTATTTAGACTAAAAACTCCATAGGCTAACCTAGAGAATTCTAATTTTACACGAAATTTTTTAGTCTCCAGACGGGAGCTTAGCGAGTTGATAAACCTCCCCTTTTAGGGAGTTATAAAAGAATCAGGGTGTCAAGCCACTAGTCAAACCGACACCCTGATTTTATTGTTGCCAGGCTATAAAATCAATATTTCCCTAAAAAGATCGTTTATTTATCTTTCATAGAGTGGGGAGACGGGGGAGACCCTCTCTCTCCCTGAAACAATGCTTGAGTTCACCTGTTGATTATCTTCCCAAGTCTAACACAACTTGTGGGTACCGTTTTCGGGGGGCAGATCAAGGTAAAATGAAGTAATACTAGACAAAGCAAAGCATTGTTTCGGGTATAGTTCGACTCTCTCCCGTATACACCAGAAATATGATATAGCAGAATTGAACCTGCATCTACAAGTATTCTTAGTGTGGCCAGGGGCTGGTATAAGTCAGCGAACTGAATTTCCACTTTCCGTCTACTTTGGCGTACTCACAGTCATAGCGGCCTGGTATCAATCTCTTCGGGTTGCCGTTCTCATCGGAGATGAAGATGTAGATTAACCAGTGGCCCCTGGCCTTATCCCCGTCCACCTCTATCACCGACTGTACGGCAAAGTGTATATCACGGCTCTTACCTGCATTTAATTTGGCGATGACATCGGTAAAAAGCTGGTATATTTCCTCTTTGCCTTGGCGCTTCTCGTGTATGTCTGCGATGGCGTCCTTTGTAAAACAGTCTGCCATTTCCCGCCATTGACTTTTGTTAAGATGAAAGAGATATTCATCATGTAGGTTGATTATCTCTTGGGTAGCCTCGACGGCATTGAGCCTTTTTTCAATTTGTTCCAGATTCATCGCGGAACCTCCCCCTTATCTTTGTGGTGGTCAATGTGATTATTTTACCACAGCACTACCCGATTTGACCTTCCCCCCGAAAAGAAGTCTTTTTGGTTAAGAAAATTATATACCCCTCGTTGAAGGTGAACAAGATCCTACCCTTTTGGAGAGCACTAAGATTTCGCTAAAAACTTGATATACTTTAGTACTAAGACTAGTTTTGGATGTGGGTGATTCTTCTCGTAAATGCAATAACACCCTAACTTAGGTTTAACGTGTCTTCATTCAAATGTTAGGAGTGTTTCAGAACTCATTGCACAAAGTGACGTAAAGTTACCTGGCGCCTCGCCAATACCACTTCCTTCTCAATTGTTGTAACTACATTCCGCACGCCCAGGCCCGCAGCTAATAAAAGTGGCTAAATGCGTAGCTTAAATTCTTACATCCACGTGGTCATGCCGATGTTTGCCCTTGAATCATATTTTTGATTCTTATGGTACAATATTAGACACTATAATCGGCGGAGATTAGAAATGAGCGAAGGTCCACCACTTATAATCATAGGGGTAGCGCTTATATTAGTGGCACTAGCTTTGATTGCATTACGTAAACGGGGAAAATTAAAGAAACCTATCAATATGAATAAGAAGGCATTTCTTCCACTATTTATAATAGGACTTGTTCTAGCGTTAACAGCTGCTTTCTTTATGTTTGATGGTGATATCCTGGGAGAAAATACTACAGGCATAGCAACGGTTATTGGTATTGTAGGAATTGGCTTAATAGCTATATCCAATTTTGCCTTGCTCAAGCGGTAGAGCAACCAGCAGGTCCGCTTTCACAATGCCACAAAATTTATATGTTATATCTATCGCTAATATTGAAATCATGATTAATTTATTTTTGGTTTTAGCCATAGTTTGTGTTCTTTGTGGAGTTGCATCCTCTATTTTGATTATTATGTTTCTATCCAAGCGGGGAACCAAAATCAACTATTTACTTATCAGAATTTATATTTATAAATACATTAACCAATATCGAAAGATAACTATTGAAGAGACCGGAAAAGTAGGACCGCTTTTTTACTCATTTATCATATCATTTATTCTAGCCCTAATTTTTGCCATAATTGGGATACTACTTAAAATTACTGCGTAGCTTAAATCTGTAAACGTGTATATGCGAATCTGACCTCTTAAGGTCTTAGTCGGTGGTTCAAATCGATTACGTCATCTTGTTGAAAAGAGAAATGGTATTGTAAATTTATACGCATGAGTGGACAGACATCCCGATGTTCATTCATCATCAAACTTTAAATTTACTTTAGCCGTCAAGTATAATAACAGATGCACAGACCACAGACTTCTGTTGAGAGCTAGCCATCGAAGAAAGTGACTTACTATGTTGGAACTATTCTTCTTCGTCCTTGGGATTGTAAATAGTGCCCTCTTGATTTTCATCTTTCTCATTCGAAAGAATAGGTTAGCTCTCTTGCAGCGAATCGGATGGGTGTATTTGCTCTTGGCGATTCCAGCTGTTTATGGCATTTTCTTGGTCATACAAGAACAAAAAACGGTGAGGTATAGCATCTTTTTAGGGATTTTCCTAGCCTTTTTACTCTTAGAATGGCTCTTTGATTACGTTTTGAAAATCAATTTTCGAGAGAACTGGAAGCAAAATTGGAAATGGGTGCTACCCTATTTGGTTTTGTACTACGCGATGAACTACGGATTTGTTGTAATGCCGTGGAAAACCTATTTACCATGGGGACTCGTCATGCTCGGCCTTTTTATCATCCAGATAATCACGAATTTAAAGAGTCACCCTAAAATAAGTGGTTAAAAACACTTTAAAGAGGACCTGTTTTCGTGAATTGTGTTATTGAGGTCTTACTTAGGCAGAACATTTAAAGCCTCTTCACCTGAAGGCCAATCGTACGTGCAAGAAATCAGACATCACGATGTTTGTGCAGTGGTAGCAGGTGTTAACTGGAGGTTACAGTAAAGGGAAGCCTTCCGGCTTCCCTTTAGTTATTTGTAGATTCGGCGCCTGACCAGGATTAAGCAGCCGGTGGCCAGAACCAGGACCACCCCTAAGCCGAGCCAGGGAAGCAGTAGGGTTGACTTATCTATTGGGTAGACCTCCCCACCAACTGTAGCTGATACCACCACGAATCCTGGGTGGTTGGGGTCATTAACCAAATCTGGGATCTCATCGTAGTACCCATTTTGGTCACTATCAAAAACTACGTCGTATTCCCCTATATCAAGCGGTGCCGACCATATTACCACAGGTCCAATGTCTCCAGAACCATCAGCTTGAATGGAATCCATCCCATCGCCAACATCAGCTAGAATCGGGTCTCCATCGCTCCAGGCTCTATCATCTACCACGTAGACATCGACATAAGAATCAGCTAGAAAACCACTGGCGCTGACCTCAACATCCTCGTTGGTACTGTATTCGTCGTAAATTGCCCCCCCTGCTTCTGTTGAAGCGTCCAAACGGAAAGCAACGGCTCCACCGTTAGCTACTGACCAACCGCTGGTGTTTGCATACTGGTCAGTTGACATCACCCGCCAGTAGTAGTCACCATCAGGAAGAGTCGCAGAGTATACAGTGTATGACCCTCCCCCAGCAGCCTGCCCTACGGTAAAACTTCCTGCCCCCGGGTGGCTGAGCAACCCTGAGGTGTAGTCCACCACCGGAGAGCCGAAACCGGCAGAATCATCTATCTGGATGGTGTATTGGACATCATCACTCTCAGGGTCGTTTTGAGTAAAGGTGAGGGTGGGCGTATTATTGGTGCCCCAGCTGCCATCTATATAGGCTGTAGGACCCAGGTTAGAGGGGGCATCTGGAGGGTCGTTAATGATATATGATATTGACACGTAATGCAAAATCGGGGTTCGATATAGAACTGATGTGGATAACTCAGCGCGATACTGGATATAGCGGTGACCATCACTTACCGAAGACAAACCTGATATGTCCTGACCGCCAGTCACAGTTGGGGCGCTTGCCCAGTCAGTGGCTCCGGCCATGCCAGCATCGTTGCTCGTCCTCACCTTCATATCGATAGTTTGGCCATTTAGAGTCTCGCTCCAAATCATAGTATCCCAAAAGGTGTACGCGACACCGGCATCATAAATAGGTGAGGTCAGCGTACCTGAGGAATAGTAAGAATGTGTTCTTATCGCAAAGCTGAGGTCATCGACATTACCAGCATCAGAGCCACCCGAATCACAAGCTTGGAACATAAACCTTGCATAGCTGGTATTGGTCTGTAGAGTCCAAGTTGCACCTGTGTAGGACCAGTTCGAGAGGTTCCACAAATTGGTTAGCCAAGGAGCAGCTATTAAGACGTCCCCTGAAGTATAAACTCCAACCTTTATGCCCGTTCGGTCTAATGGTGGGCTATCTTGGTACTCTGAGCTGACAAGCCAACCTTGAGCATAAACCTGCGCGAGGTCAGCCCCAATATATCCTGCGTAGCTAGTTAGGTCAACATCCTGATATGCCCAGTCATCGGTAGCTGATGACGGATCCCAGAAGAAACAATTGCTGCTTCCTCCATGAGGCCCGGCTGAGCCGGAAGTGCAATCGGAGCCAGCGGAAAAGCTTCCCAGATTAGAACCTGTAGCTGTCCACCCGGTGGTATCACCGGTTTCGGCACCAGGATTAGTTAATAGGTTTGACGACCAGCTGCCCCAGTCCTGTAGATTAAGCTGGACATCTCCATCGCCGCCACCAATATCTACCACCTGGACATCACTCAAGGTACCAGCGTTAAAGTCGGTTACCGTGGTTTGTGTCCATGTGGGGTCAGCCCCGCTGGCATAGAACCAGGGGACACAGAAGGCAATAATCACGGCGGATATGGCTACCATAGGGATAAGTTTCCTTAGCATCTCTAACTCCTTCTCTTTGGACTATTACGTTATAGTATACCAAATGGCAAATGTCAATAGTGGGGAGCAAACCTTTGATGCTAGGCGGAAGGCTTTATCGCTACCAAAAAGACTATACTCTGATAATCAGAGTAGTCTATGTCATACAGGGCTCCTATACCCCGTGGGATAAAGAATCTCTGGAAAATAACATAGCAAGGATTAGTAGGTTGAATATAGATAGTGTTGAAAAAGAGCATATTCTAGTTAGTAACATTATGGATATGTTGAAGCTATAGTTATCAGATAGACATGCCAGCGTTATTCAGAAGCAACGATTCTAGGAAAATTCGCATCATTGAACTAACCGCCATGAGAAACAGAAGCCTGTAATGTCATAAGATTGCACAAAATAGCGTTATGTTTAACCATCGGTCTGAGGACGCTCGGATGTTCAAATCCTTGTGACTCATAAATCTACATATCTTACAGCTCTTATTAGGTTTACCGACACCCAAAGAAGGGGGTAGGATCTTCTGGAGCAGAAAGGGCCTGAAATTTAGCTGAACAGTCCCACTATTGACAAGGGGATAATAATGCAGTACCTTAGAGCTAAAATCATCTTCCGAATATAATAATTGTAACAGCTTAGCATATGTTGACTATATTTTTGTTTGATGTTTGTAGTTATGTCCAAAAGAAACAGCATCAAACAATACCAGCAACCCAGACTCAGGAGACCGTCAGTAAATTTATAAGCTAGGAGGTGATAATTGCGTGTAATCAGACTAAGGTCCAAGGGAGTTCAATCCTTACGGAGGTGAACAAATGAACAAATTATTACCAGTTTTATTGGTGCTTGCCTTGTTAGTGATACCCTTCTCCAGTGGCTGCCCTGGAACGCCAGAGAAGATAGAGCTAACCTACAACAACTTCTTCCCTCCTACCCATTATCACAGTATTCTGGCTGAAGAATTTTGCAAAGAGATAGAGCAGCGTACTGATGGCAGGGTAGAGATTACCTATTATGCAGCAGGCGGCTTAGCCCCGGCGGCCGAGACATACGATGCCGCGGTTAGTGGCATCTGTGATATAGGCATGAGCTGTTTGGCTTATACTATGGGTCGCTTCCCCGCCAGCGAGTTGGTTGATATACCCCACGGCTACCCCAATGGCTGGGTAGCGTCTAAGGTAGCCAACGACTTCTATAACAATTTCAAGCCAACGGAACTCGCCGATTCCCATGTCCTTTACTTCCATGCTCACGGACCTGGCACCATTTTAACCACCAATAAGCCGGTGCGCGTGCTGGAGGATCTACAGGGCTTGGTATTAAGGTCTACCGGTGTCGGAGCGGCAATAGCTGAAGCTCTTGGCGCTACCGGCTATGCTGCGGCACAGGGAGAGGCCTATGAGCTTATGCAGAAAGGGACAATAGATGGCAGTGTGACCCCGCCCGAAGTGCTGAAAGGGTGGAAACAGGCCGAGGTGGTGAAGTATGTCACCAACTGCTATGGGGTAGGCTACACCACCGATATGTTCGTGGTTATGAACCTTGATAAATGGAACAGCCTCCCCAGCGACATCAAGGAAGTCTTTACCGAGGTCAGCGAAGAGTGGATAGAAAAACACGCTAAGGTCTGGGTCTATTATGACAAAGCCGGGAAAGACTACTTCCTGACCTTTGAGGGCAGGGAGTGGATTGAACTTTCGCCGGATGAGATGGCAAGGTGGATAGACGCCGCCAGCTCGGTGAAGGATAACTACATGGCAGAAAAGGGTGCCATGGGACTATCCGTAGACAACTATGAGAGCTACCTGAACCAGCGGGTAGCCTACTGGTCTGGCATGGCACCATCAGAAGCGGAGTGTGTCTCCTGGGTTGAGACCGAGTTGGCTCCGCTGGTACCGTCAGGATAAGAGAGTAGATATATAATTGGCTTGTTCGGGGTGCCCGGAAGGTAATCGCTAGTTTCGGGCACCCCAAAGAATGATTTGATACCATGGCAGCCAAAATAGACCGCCTGGAAAGATTTGCCAATTCTTTCAGCAACTGGCTTAACTGGGTGGCTGGTGTTGGCTTGGTTGGCATGCTCGCCCTAGCCGTGGCTGACATACTCGGCATTAAGCTAGCCCAGGCGGGAGTCCCCTTCTTTCGCCCCATCCCGGGTGGCATTGAGGTTTTAGCCTTTCTAGGTGTGGTGGTAACCGGCTTCGCCATCGCCTATACTCAGGTTCTGCGCGGGCACATCAAAGTAGAATTTGTGGTAATGCGTCTGCCCCAGCGGGTGCAGGGAGCTATCGCTGCCTTTGTCTGCCTAC
>Ga0315553_10002127_pt1 | contig 16061 bp, 18 predicted proteins | sample SalMarSW160140MG_FD_203099 | JGI IMG/M metagenome (GOLD analysis project Ga0315553, IMG submission 203099) | Salt marsh sediment microbial communities from the Plum Island Ecosystem LTER, Massachusetts, United States - Salt Marsh Sediment SW1601-40 ... | reverse complement strand
GCCAATACCTCCAAGAATCTGCATAGCTTCATGAACAGCGTTGAATCCAGCCTCCGTGGCAAACACCTTTGCTTGAGAAACCTCCTTTCTACACCATTCCCCAGTATCAGCTTTCTTTGCAGCACGATAAACGAGACCTCTTGCAGCATCCAGTTGTGTTGTACAATCTGCCACCTTGAAACTGATGGCTTCAAATCTCTTGATGGCTCGTCCAAACGCTTCTCGTTTGTCCGCGTATCTCACAGCAATTTCGATAGCAGCTCGACCCATACCAATGGGACCTGCAGCTGAGGTCAATCTTTCAGGGACCATCATTGCATTGAAAATCGAATTGCCATCATCAAGTTTGCCAACTAGGTTTGACTCGGGAACTTGAAGGTCCTTCATTACGATTCTTGCTGCACCCATACCACGACAACCCAGAAGCTCATACTCTTCCTCAACTTTGACCCCCATATCCCGATCGATTAGAAATGCGCTCAGTGATTCGTGTGGCAGTGTTTCAAAGTTGGTTTTTGCGTACACTAGGAAGTAGTCTGCTCCGATACCACCTGCAACAAATCGCTTCTCACCATTGACAACAAATGTATCACCTTGTTTAATCGCGGTTGTATTCGTACCAAAGAAGTCCGAACCACCCCTTGGTTCAGTAAGACCCTCACCGCAGATCTTCTTGCCTTGTAGTGTTGGAAGTAAGTACTCCTTCTTTTGTTCGGGTGTCCCAAACTTGTCGATCGCCTCGCCTACGATACTTGGTAATGAGAATGCACAACCAAGAGCGATTCCAAGAACCCCAATTTCCTCGAGAGCAACCATTTCGGAAACCCAACCTAGGCCTCGACCACCATATTCCTTTGGAAATCGTAATCCAAGGAGGTTCTCTTTTGCTGCAGCTTTGATGAATTCATATGGATATTCCTTAGCCTTGCTATCCATAGCTAGGATAAGGTCTCTTTCGACTTTGTCCCTCACAAACCTACGAACTTCATCTCGAATACTTCGTTCTTCTGAATCTAATAGAACATCAAACATTTTCTAACCTCTTTTTCCCTCTAACAAAGAGTCTAGGGTATCATCTGACCCACCCTCTCGCTCAATGCTAATTGCCTCGACAGGACACACAATCTCACACAGAAGACAGAGAATACAGTCATCTTCTTTCACCGGATCTACTAATTGGCGACCCGATTCGTCTTGAATATGTATGAACACATGAGTCGGACATGCTTGGACACACTTTCCACAACCATAGCACAATGAGAAGTCAACTCCAACAATTCGACCATGAATTTCCGTTGTTTTACTATCTGGTGAGTTCCAAACAGGATGTCCATGATGAGTTTTGACTACTCGCCATCTATTCCTGAATGCCTTGTCAATTGGCATGGGAAAACGAATCACAGGGTTCCTTTTAGAGAATGCGGAAAGTTGGTCGAAGCCACTTCATTTGAAGCATGCCATATAATCACAAAGCAACTCCGCTAATCTTCTTGCTGATGTCACTAAATTGTCCCAGAATTTCTCCGCACCTTCAGCATTATGCAACATGAATTCTATGTCGAAATTGTGAGGGCCATAACTAGGTATCCAACCTGTCATATCAGCAAGGGTGAATAAGTGAGCACTGGCTCTTGGATAAGTCCTCTCATCAAACATCACATAGGGTAGATATGCTTCCCTATCTGCATGGTCTTTAGCTAGTCCTGAACAAGACTGAGTGGTCGAAAATCCAAGATCGTTTAGTTCTTTGATGTTCGATTGGATTGATTCGTCAACGGAATAGAGAAAATCTTCGGGAGGTTTAAGTTGGTGGGGGGATTCATCCCAATTCTTTCGATACCATCTTATTTCATGATACATCCAATGAGTTGTTGGAATTTTCCCATGCTTCAATCCTTGTCTGTAATTCTCTAGAGCGCTCATTATTTCCAGAGTGACAGCCATTAGCTTCAACCAGGATTCGGACAAGTCTGACTCATTCTTTGGTCTTGAAAGAATCACGTCACCTGTTTCATTGATCTCAGGTTTCCAATGTGATGCGTCAGCAATTGTATATAGATGCGCTTCAAAACCAGGGTAGCTCATCCGGTTGAATTCAATAAAAGGCGAATACACTAGGGGTTCATCAAGAGCTAAACTGAACTGGTTTACTACTAAATCAAACTTGGAAAGAGCTTTGATGCTCCTGTCCATCTTATTTGAGGTCATAGTTCAGCTCCGGAGAGTGACATTGGGAATCAGGTTCTCCTAGATGCTTATGTACTCTTCAGTTCATTCTCGAAGCGATTAAATGTATGTACATTATTCTATAATCTAGAGGACGAATTGATGACTGAACTACTAGATGAATTGGAAAAAATACATTCGATAGCCATACAGAATCCAAAGGATTTGCCTCCGGAAACACGTAAACGTTTCTGGAATATTGTTCGTCAAATCAAGAAAAATCCAAAATCTGTTGATAGTGAAGTCATAAAGGCGGCTGAGATTAGAAACATCCTTTTCGAAGCAAATCGGGGAAGAGCGTATCCTCTTGGTCCAGTACTAGGACTTGAAACCATCCTAGGATTATTGGCACTGTGGGGATACATCTGGGCATTAGGAACACCCCTAGATTGGACAGGCATTTTCATTTGGAGTCTTTCTGATTGGATGACCTTTGGTATCCGTTTTCTCTTTGTATTCGTAGTTATCGCATTCATCTATCCCATTGGTCGAGTTATCGCTGGAAAATGGGCCGGCATAAAATTAGAGGGTATGTGTAGAGATCAGTATTATGAACCTACTGTTAAGATTGACTACGTCACTTTCCTGAAAGCTCCAGCTTCTAAACGAAAGTGGTTCTTTTTCTTTGCAGGAATTTGGACTGTTGTCACGTCATTTTGGTTATGGGTTGTAGGAATGATTCTGGCAATGGATTATACGGCACTCATTCTCACAATCATCTTGGTCCTCTTTGAAGGATCGGTAATACTGAGCGGCAATCCATCATCAACAAGGGGAGAAATGGGACATTACAACCGTGAGAAACGAATTGAACGCGAATGGGAGAAGAACCTTGCTAACCTCAATAGTACCACACAAGTTGATTGATATGGACAATGCGCTAATATGCTCGGAGGAATGCCTCAATGCCTGATGAACAGAAAGATGTAGCAGAGAAAGTACTTGCAGGGATGAAGAAAGGAAAGATTACTGGCAAGTGTGAAACATGCGGATATGAGAGTAAGGACAACGAGCTGTTCAACTGCGAGGCATGTGGTAAACCAATCTGCACAGACTGCTACAATATGACTGACGATTTCGAGATGATTTGCGAAGACTGTGTCAAAGCCAGAGGGTTGTCATCTGACGACCTTCAGACCTAAAGGTATTATTCTCGTTTACGCCATTCAGACGTCAGGTCTGCATCTTCTAGCAGATAATCAACTACACTAGGCCATATTGTTCCATCATCTCGTGCTTTATTCTCAAAGTTATTAGTGTTAATCCATTCGGACAGAGCTGATTTTGTGCTCGCGTCAAAGACACCCTCAGAGGCTTCCTTCAGATATCCCAGAGTGATTAGAGCCTCTTGGATTATTGCAAGAATATCTCCTTCAATCCTCACCAAAAGGTTGGGATCTTCTCGTGAAAGAAGAGTCATATCGTATATGTTGAAAATCCGAACTAGCTCGCCTATAGGACTTGGATGTTCATCAACTCGGACATCCACATATCTGTCATTACCACCCTCGTACCCTCCCCCCTCACGTACAACCAGTATTGCAGCAGATTGCATTCCCCGGCGGTCTCCACCTGCCATTTGACCTGCGATAAGTCCTGCAAACAACTTGTCTATCAAATCGCCATCTGTACTCTCAAAAGCTTCTGCCATGTCTATCACCACAGCTTCACCAGCCAAAATATTACCTTGACATGTGAAACCGTCACCCACTATCTGACCAGCCCACTCCATACACTCTCTTCCTGTGTGAGCCATGGCTTGTCCATTTGCATCCACGATACCAATTTGGCGATGCTCTCTACCCTCGTCACCATCAAGAAGAATTTTCAGAGTTTCTGATGCACTGTTTCCAGCTTCAAGAAGATCAAGTCCACCCGGACCGTATCCAGCATTAGCCCAAGCCTGTGTAGCTATGGCGCCAATATTCGCTTTTGCCCATGGGACAATAGCACCTACAGCAGGAAACTTTGATTGTACTATAATTCCAAGGTCGCCATTATTGAAATCACGAGCAACGATAGAAAACGTAGATGGACTACTCAAGTTAGACATTGTTGAAGAACTCCCATTTGTCACGAGGCGCAGAAATGGGCATTCTCATATTTAGACAATCCGATTAGATTGATTTTGTCACGTAGTACTCCAGTCTAACGTCGATATCGCGAGCTTGACGATTAAGATTCTGCGAGATAGTCTTTACTATACGGGTGACCTTCATTCCTGTGAAGTACTTATCAGGTTCTCCATCACTGTGCAAGCAGTGTAGTACTCTATCACCATCATCGTCAATGTATTGATACTCACCGTTTCCAATTTCCTCTCCTAAAGATGGACTACCAAAGTAAGAGGATTCTGTGGACATAAAGTCTACAAGCAAATACCCACCTGGTTTTAAAACACGAACCATCTCTCTGATGGCCATCATTGAATCGTTCTTTGTAAGGTGGCAGATTGAGTTCTGTGAGAACACAAAGCTGAACGATTCGTCGTCGAAGGGTATCTTGCGCATATCCCCTTTGATTATGTTAAGTTTCATACCCTGTTCCAAAGCGAATTTTTCTGATGCAGCGATTGCATGCAGAGAGATGTCAATCCCATGTGTTTCGTATCCATAATCATGGAAGAGAGCAAGAGGTGGTAGAGGGCCCCCCGCTCCGCAATCCAGTATTTTCTTCTCGAGTTCAATCTGTTCAGTGAGTTTAAGAAATCTGTAAAGAGATAGCGGCCAAATGGTTTTCAATGACAGGCACCAAGTTGAGGCTCTGTGGGTCCTTTCTAAACCTAGCCATTAAAGCGGCTGTGTAGAACCATTGTTTTTTAGGGGGACTTGTTCTTACTAAATCCAGCCCGAGTTTCAATGAGGTGTGTAAAAGTGAAATCCGAAATTTTCCTCAGATATGTAACTACCAATGGTCTAGAAAAAACAGCACGCTTCAATTCTGATGAAACAGGAATCAATCTTGACCTCCGCAATATTGCACAAGTGGACCTACTGCCTCTTGTGTGGTGTGAGAATATTGAAACTCTCTGTCTTCGCAATAACAGTCTTTCAGAGATTGATCTCTCGCCTTTAGAGAAGTCGGGAAAGAATCTGAAGGCAGTACGGTTGAGCCACAACAGACTCCAAGAAATCAATCTCGAGCCACTTAGTTTTTGTCCCAATCTAGAGGAGGTGTCGCTATTAGAAAACCGTCTGAAGAGAATCGACCTCTCTCCTCTTTTTCATTGTCCCAATCTCAAAGAGCTTAAAATTGATGATGACGTTGGACTAACTGCGGACCTTCTGCTTCGTTCTGTTGGTAGCTGGCCAGAGGTTCTGATTGAGCGGTATCATCGGATTTTGTGGAAGGCAAATCCAAGCACCTGATTTTAAAAATCATTATTGAAGGAGGTAAAACTTTGGACTTCGGACTTTCTGGAAAACAGGTAATAGTGACTGGAGCATCAGGAGGGATAGGTCTCGAAGTCACAAAGATGCTCCTCGCTGAAGGTGCAAAGGTAACTGGAACATACAACCGTTCATCGAAACCGCTTGAAGACATCAAAAGAAGTTGGTCAGATCAATTTCTTGATGTCAAAATGGATCAAACTTCAGAAGAGGACGTTAGGAAGCTATTCGAGGAGGCAAATCGGACATTTGGTCGTGTTGATGTACTTGTCGCAAATGCAGGGATAGCTAATCATGAGGGTGTAGCTATTCAAGAGATGAGCCTTGACCAATGGGAGAAAACACTCAAGGTGAATCTCACTGGGACATTCCTCTGTTCAAAATACTTCTTTTCCAACCTTCAGAAATTCTCAGGTGACACTGCCGCACTCATTCTTGTGGGATCAACTGCAGGATTCTTTGGAGAAGCGTGGTATGTTGATTATTCCACCTCGAAGTCAGCAATGCATGGTATGATGATGAGTCTGAAGAATGAGATAGTCCATCTCGCACCCAAGGGTCGTGTGAACCTTGTCAATCCAGGTTGGACAATGACACCCATGGCTGAGGAGGCATTGACTGACAAGGACATGACAAAGAGAATACTACAAACAATACCGATGCGTAAAACAGCAGTTCCAGAAGATGTTGCGGGAGCTATTCTCTATTTAGCGTCAGACAAACTTGCAGGTCATGTGAGTGGACAGACAATCACTGTAGCGGGAGGTATGGAGGGTCGCGTACTCTTCACGCCTAGCGAGATTGGTTTCTTGAACGAGTAAATCTCCTTTCTTTGTCACTATAGGTTTCTGTCTTCTCACGCTCTTCTCTTTTGGACATTGGGAAGGGCATTGTGGTGTCTTTCAATGCAGGAAAGTAGACTTGGGTTTCAACATCCTGCGAACCATGCGCATAGACTCCTGAAGGACCATCATACTTTCCTAATCCTCCAGTCCGACGCTTACCTAATCTACTCATCAGGATTATGCCAGCCGCAATGATGATCATTACTAGAATTATAATCTCTAACACGTGTTTGGTATATCCCCAAACCTCTTAATCCTACGCACATAAGATTGAAGTCATTAGACTTTCCTGTAGGCCAGTTTCACATGAGTTCGTTCGATGATGTTGCACTAGCGTATGATGACGCAATTGACTGGAAGGCAAGACTCGCAAGAGAGATACCATTCTTGATGTCTCGTCTTGGTGATCCGAGAGGGAAACGAATATTGGATTTAGCATGTGGGACAGGACGACATTCTGTTGCCCTCGCTTGTGAGGGGGCAGAAGTTATTGGGATTGACAACAGTGAGGTCATGATATCAAGAGCAAAAGACCACGCAGCAGCAAATGATGTTTCACCAAAGTTCATTCTTGGAGATATGGTTGAGTTTCAATCAATTGCCGCAGGTCAATATGATATGATAATCTGTCTTGGTAATTCCTTAGCATTGCTAGATAATCTCATTATCTTAGAGAGGGTCATATCATTAATCTACAACTCACTAAATGATGATGGTGTATTAATAGCTCAGGCACTTAACTTCGAAGAGATTCATAGAACGGGATTTAGATTTTTCCCGCAGAAAAGTGGAAAAACGGGGAACGGAGAAGATGTCGTGTTTTCGAGATTCTATGAGCACACAAATCCTCCAAACTCTTCAACTCTGGTAATGTCAGCCCTGATGAAAGTCAGAGGTAAATGGACCTCACTAGTTTCAACTCAGAAGATATTGAATCTGAATTCGAACCTATTGAAACTTTATCTAGCACAAGCTGGCTTTCGAGAAACTAGGTTCTTTTCTGACTATTCAGAGTCCCTCTTTGTTGGGAGTGATGACCGAAACATGATCATACACTCCCGGAGATGAGATTACATGCTTTATCTTCTTCGAACTAATACGATGACTAATACCAAGAATCCAGCTATGCTTGTCGTAAGCAGGACAATAGGAAACGTTCCATCACTCTGTAATGCTCTTTCAAGTGCATCAGCTGCAGCATCCCAAGCATTTGCAATTGCAGTGAGATGAGTTTGAATCTCTGCAAGATCCTCCTCGTATACAGACACTGCTGATGACAAATCCCCATCAAGTACATACTCATACTTATAGGCAATTTTATCGAACGTTTTAGTCACCAGCTTAATTCCGGCTGTATAGAACGGAGTATTGACGGTCGAATTGTCAGAGAACAGCTCAAAGTGTTCGAGAGCTAACTCACCCTCTGAGATGAATTCCTGAAGATCGAGATCTGGTAGTACACTTGGGAGAGCACCAATTGCAGCTCGATATGACTCATACTGTCGAGTCAGACTTGTTTCTATCTCGATACCAAGGTTCTGTAAGATGATAGATCTTGTTTGCAAATTATACTCATCAAATTCATCCATAAATGAGGATAGCCTTGTATCAGTGAGATCAGCAGCCATCGCTCTGAATGCATTAGACCCATAATTCCAGAAGAAGACTTCTTCAGCATCAGGTGCATAGGAGTTTCTATCACCACGCAATCTGTCCAATATATAGTTTGCAAGATTTTCGGTGAAATCTTCAGGTATTCCCAATCCTGGTTTGATAATGGTAGTGCCATAAAGTCCAAGCCAGGCCTGATTCAATGATGTAAAATTGATTTCGTAGAACCAACTTCCATCATCAGGGTATGATGCGGGATTGTCAAATAATCCAATTCCAGGGTCCATGATTTGAGCAGTACCTGAAGTTTCGTTGTAGCCAGTAATCAAAATCGAATGGCTAGGATCGGTTTCGGTGATACCTAGATCTCTGAAGAGATCGTAGTCAGAGACAGGGAGATTCTGTAGGTTTACATAAACCTCGACTGGAAACCCACTATCTATACCATTCTTCAGAACTTGGATTGCATCATCCCATCCATCAATCTCAGTCCAGCTGACGTTATACGATTCCATTACTAACGAATAGAGTGGGCCAAGGTCGGTGCTATCAGTATCCATATAGAATTCCACTTCTAGACCGAGAAGGTCTGCAATGGTGACTAGAGTGCTCTGATCTGTCCCATACATTGGTCCGGGGATTAGTTTCCAAATGTCTTCATATCGAATATATCCTGTTGTGAATCCTATGCCTGATACTGCACACACTTTGGCAAGATCTAGTGGAACTCCAATACTCTGTAATGCCATTGAGAGAGTTGCCCAATAGCAGAAACCATTCATTTCTTGCCAGACGTATGGAACTCCCGTCACCTCTCCAGCGTCAGCGGACACACTATGATTAATTTCCTTGAAACTAACAGAACTTGTGTCCGATGCTCTTGGAGCACCTGCACTGAGAATAATTGCTAGTATAATGATAATTCCAATTTTGTTCCTAACGAGTTTCATTCCAATTCCTCCTACGAAAAAAGTTGTGGCAAGGTGGAGTCACCAACACCAAAGAACTCCACCTTTACCACTCTCTCTAGGCATCAGGCTTAGAGAGATATCGGATTCCTGACCACACAAGTACACCAGCGATGACCCACTGGACAACTAATCCTATGACAGAAACTCCAAACATCATATTTCCAGGACCAAAGATACTCTCTATCATTCCAAAGAAATCTATACCAGTGCCGATTGTGAGGAATATGTCTGCGAACATGACTCCAATGATTGAGAACTCAGCTATCATGACAGACATCATCACATTCGCTTGATGGGCGGGTGACTTTGTGTCCTCATAGTTCGGGTTTCGTGCTGTTACTCCTGTGGCCATCAGCATTCCGCCGACAACTGCCACATATCCAAGTCCCAGTAGGGTTGCGAACTCGAAGACAGTCAGACTCATCATGAAATATAGAATCACTGATGGAATCACAGCGAGTACTATGCTTATCATTGCCTGAGAAGCGATTCTACTCTTGACGAATCGTGATGCTCCAGATGGAGCACTTTGAATAATCCAGAGCTGATCCTTGCTCTCAAGGAACCCTGTACCAGCAAATGGCATCGCACCAATCAATGACATCATAACTATCAGCATCATGAACATCTCACTGAATTGGAGAAACTCAATATCCATAGCCATCATGATGATAGGCATGATAATTGCGAGAATCAAACCATAGCCAATCTTTGACAGGTTCTGTGCCTTTCGTACGAAGTCCTTAATGTTTGTGACCATGAGAGATCCAAATGGTCCAGTGCTAACATTCCTAATTCCTCTCAGGATCACGTTCTCTCTACCGATTGTTGTTACAACCTCAGTACGGACACCTGCTTCAATTGTGAAGACTCTGTCAGCTGCTCCTAGTGCGAGACCAACGGTACCCAAGACAAAACCGCTTACTAAGACCGAGGTCACTAGTATGTCTAGCTGAAGCACAGTTGAAAAGCCTAGTATCTGCCAACTAGTCAGTCCAATACCATTGAATGTTATGGCAATCCAACTGATTAGATCAGAAAACCAGGTCGATGGAAGAATCAGAAAAGCGTTCATCCCCATCATCTCAGAAAGTGTCGGGAGGAAGAACATCAGTCCGTACATTGGAATGATGACAACTATAGCTATTACCATAGCCACTGCTTTTGCTATGTCATTGCCTCGTGAAGATTCACCAAGCCTTGCTTGAACCAAACTTGTGAGGAAGTTTGAGAGCCAGATGGTTCCCATTGCCAACATTGTGACCACTCCGTATACCAGAAGCTGACCAATGACGCTGACCTCGAAAGCTAGCATGAATGGAGCAATCAGTAAAGGTGCCAAGAACACAATGACCAGTCCGTAAAGACCAATCTTTCCCAGAAAAGTTCCAACCATTATGTCTCTTGTTCGGACATTGTTTGACAGGAATATCTCCCACTGTCCAATCTTGATCTCCTGCAGAGCCATGGACATAGGGAACAGAAGCAGGATAAGCCAAAGGAATAAACCCACTGTCCGCATCAATCCAGGGAATATCACCAAAAGCATGGGACGTAGCACATGCATGGGGAATATTGCAGTGAGGACTGCGTTGTAGATCATCGGTGTTACAACTACCGCCCACACTAGGGCGAGTGCGTATAGGATGCCCGTGAAGAGCTTTCTGTTACGCCTCAAACTAGAGGTCAACACCTGGAACTCAGCCGTTGCAATTGCTAACCAGGTTCGTACCATTAGCATTACCTCCAAGCTAACAGGGTTTCCCTGTCTACATGACCGCCCACAATCTTCAGATATGCAGCTTCAAGGTCTTTAGTACCAGTGCTCTCAATGATCTCCTGAGGAGAACCAAGGGTGACAAGTGCACCATCATTGAGAATTCCTACCACATCACAAACATCCTCAACGAATGAGGTCTGATGTGAGCAGATGAAGAAGCTGGTTTCAGTTTCTTGAGCCAAGACAAGTATGATATCCTTTACCAAGGCACTTGCCGCTGGATCAAGTCTTGAAGTAGGCTCGTCTAAGAATACAAGCTTGGGTTCGCTCAACAGTGTTGATGCGACAAGTACCTTCTGTTTCATTCCAGAAGAGTATGACTCCAAGAGGTCGTTCTGTCGACCCTCTAGTCCAAGCATGTCAAGCATAATATCAATACGCCTGTTCAGTGCGTCCCCATTTCTTCCATTCAGTGCTCCTATGAACTCTAGAAACTCTACTGCTGACAGCTTTGAGTACAGTCCAGGTGACTCGGGAAGCAGACCAGTCACAGCCTTGATGGCATCACGCTGTGTGCTGACGTCATAACCACATACTGTGGCGTCGCCACTTGTCTGTTTCATGAGTCCAGATAGAATACGGACTGTGGTTGTCTTCCCAGCTCCATTGGGACCAAGGAAACCAAACCTGCTACCAGATCGAACCTCTAGGTTCAGATCTCTGACGGCGTGAACAGTATCGAATTTCTTGTTCAGGCCGTTTGTTCGAATAACAATCCCGTTATTTTTCGCCATTTTTTTCACCATCGTAAACAAAAATTGTTTACCAAATCTAGGTAAACATTCAACAAGTTTATATATAAATGTTACCAAGATAGTAACAATGAATTACCAGAAAGATACTTAAGCTGGTAAAAACATGAACGCGGTGATTCAAGAATGCCCCAACTCTCTACACATGAAGCAATGGTCTGGGAACAGTTCCAGAAAGGACTCAGTACTACAGATATTGCTGAACAGAGTGCAGAAGAGGATTGGAGCCCCGCCTATGTATCGCGAGTGCTCAATAGAGCACGAAAGAAAATCGCTAAGATACTGAACGAAAATGCTAGTAGTCATAGGCTCGATGTAGAGAGCCTTCTCGACTACAAGGGAATTCTCATCGGATTCGATTACCAAGCAAATGCCCAAGTGTACATTATCTTCACGATGAAGCTTGGTATAATCATATGGTACAAACATGACTCCTACGCGGGAAAGCTCTGCCCCGATTGTCCAAAGGAGGCGGAGTGCAGGGAAACACTTGACACGATCATGGATGAGTACAATATTACTCTCCGCCCCGATGAGGAACAACTCCCAATGACTCAGCAATCGATAGCGATTTTCAACAAGCTCGCGGCAAAGGAGATCCCGCGTTACAAAAGAAAGGAGTCGTGATAATAATTGGTTGTAGCTAACGGATTACAAGGAGTTTTGGAATCCCCACAGGACATATCCTTTGGGAGAACATTCAAGCCATCAAGTTCACTGAGAAACAAGTGGTGGTTCATGGCCATCGGCTTTGCAGTTTTGACATGGGCATTGGCCATCTTTGCTCTATGGGGCACGGCCTGGTTGATTGGGTACTTTGACAGCTTGGTAGCTTACGAGAGATTGTGGATCCTACAATGGCTTCCAACAATAAGTATGTGGATTTGGATTGGTCACATAGTCTGGCTGATTCCTACTTTGACGGGAATAGTCGTCTACGTGAGGTCAATCGAGTACGCAGTGATTTCTGAATCAGGTAAGGCATCCCCGGAAATTTATGTTAAGAAGGGTGTCCTCAACATCACCAGAAAGCATGTCCCCTTCAGGACAATCACTAACATTGCAAGTAAAGCAGGTGTGTTTGACAGGCTGTTCAAGATTGGTACTGTTGAGATTCAGACCGCTGGATATTCTGGCGGACCTATGGGTCAAGGCGGTCCCGAGGAAGTCATTGAAGGAGTGAAGTTCTATCAAGAGCTTACACAATTCATCCTTCGTGAACTGAGACGCTTTAGAGATCCCTACACAACTGGAACTGAAATGGTCGCACCACGAGATGGACCAGTTCAGAGAAGTGACAGCACTCTCGATGATGAGATTCTGCTTGCACTTCGAGACATCAGGGAGATCCTCAAGACTAAGCTATAGAGGAGGAAACAATGAGAATGAAGTGTGAAGACACGAGATACGAAAACTGTGGGAGGCAGCAACTATGGTGAGTGCAGCTCGACTAGCTGTCAAAGTGGTGGTCTTGGTCATAGCCATCATTCTCTTCCTCTTACTATTAGTGAACTATATGGGGTTGATATGAAGTGTCAGAAAGAAAGAAGAACATTGGTACAATACTTCTGTCATTTGGAAGCCTCTTTATTCTCTTTGAGTTATTCGGGCTATTGACCGGTGTTTTTGTAGGACCTGCGCCTCTCTATTTCTTGGGCGGCGTTATTGAAGGTGTAGGGATGGTCTTCGTCCTGAGTGGTTTCTTAATCAGAGAAGGCCATGTAAAGACTAGGGAGATGATGTAAGTGGAAAGTGACAGTAGGGGTGTAGTGATCAAGCCTCCAATGGAAGATGTGACCGCGGGTCGTGTGTTTAAACCAGACCGTAGGTTCTACTACAAAGAGTGGTTTGGAGCAGTAATTGTCTGGTTGTTCTTCTGGCTTTGTGCAATAGGTATTCTTGTACTTGGGTCCTGGATTGGAGCATCAGACACAGCTAGTGACTGGGTCCCAATTTTCTGGGTCATCTTCTATGACTGGTTACCTGCTGTCAACTTCTGGTATGTAGTGTCGTCAGTGTTCTGGTTCCTCCCAGTACTGGTTGCTATTCCGTTGTACATACGAAGCTTTGAGTATAGTGTTATCTCTAAAGCTGGTGCTACAATGCCAGAAATCTATGTTAAGAAAGGTCTCGTCAATGTTACAAAGAAACACGTGCCTTTCCGTACTATTACGAACATCTCTTCCAGAGCTGGTCCAATAGACCGGTTATTTGGAGTAGGCACTGTTGAGATTCAGACAGCAGGATTTTCAGGGGGTGCTCAGGCAGGTCGGAGTCCTGAAGAAAAAATCGAAGGTATAACTTTCTATGAGGAGGTTCGTGATTTCGTACTTCATGAGCTACGTCGCTTCAGAGACCCATATGTTGTTGGCACTGAAGTGACTCATCCCGTTGATGAAAAGGTCCCGAGAATGAGTGATAGTCTCGACGACGAGATACTCATAACGCTCCGTGAGATTAGGAATGTGTTAGAAAAGATTGACAAGAAATTCGAGAAGGAGAAATGAAATAGACATGTCAGGTAGAGGCAAAGTGATCAAACCCCCAATGGAAGAGATTGCCAGAGGGAAGGTCTTCAAGCCATCAAAGTACTTCCGAAACAAGAACTGGTTTCTGGGTATCTTCAGTGCCATCATGTTGTGGTTGATTGTAATCTGTTCAATGTTTCTCGTATTCTGGCTAGTGGAACTAGTTAGTGGACCCTCAGGATATTTAGCAGTCATATGGTTCCCCCTTAACTTCTGGTATTGGGTCATCGCACTCATTGTTTTGATACCCTACCTGATTGTATACCCCATCTATATCAGATCATTCGAATATTCGGTAGTCGGTAAATCCGGCGAAACAATGCCAGAGATCTATGTGAAAAAGGGACTCATCAACATAACAAGGAAACACGTTCCATTCAGAACTATAACGAATATACAAAGCGTGGCAGGACCCTTCGATCGGTTGTTTGGAATTGGCTCAATCGAGGTTGAAACTGCAGGCGGGTCTGGAAGTTCCTTTCAGTCATCTGAGGAGAAACTAGAGGGTTTGACCTTCTACGAGGAGTTGCGAGACTTCATCCTCATGGAACTCCGCAAGTTCAAAGATCCCTATGTGACAGGCACTGAAGTTGTACACCCCGAAGAGGAACAAGTACTGAGAGTGGAGGATAATCTGGAGGATGAAATCCTCCTAGTTCTACGAGAGATTCGTGACTTATTGAAGAAAGACAGAAAGTGAGGGACTCACCAGATGACTCAAGGAGAAGGGCGAGTCATAAAACCGCCTATTGAACAAGTGGTCAGCGGGAGAGTGTTTCATCCGCATAACGCCTTTCTCTATAAGAAGTGGCTGAGGGTGTTTATCATCATAGTTCTAATCTGGACAGGTTTCTTCGTTTTCTATGCACTCTCGAACGATCCGGTGTTTGTGGCAGATATATTAGAACTAGCCAAATGGACTGAGGTCTTCTACATACTTGGATGGGAAACGTTCAACCTCTTCTATTGGACTATATCAATTAGCGTCTTTGCAATTTGGATGATTTACACATACATCTACGTCAAGCGTATCGATTACTCATTGGCCAGCTGGGAGGGGGATGTTAGCCCTGAGATTTACGTGAGAAAAGGGATCATCCAAATCACCCAGAGACATGTTCCCTTTCGCACAATTACTTATGTGAAGACACGAAGGGGAGTCTTCGACAGACTCTTTGGAATAGGGACAATTCAGATTGAGACTGCAGCTAAGTCTTCGACTGCACATGGTGGAGGTGGAGTGATCGCGCTAATACTTGAGAGGCTCATGAGAGGAGGGGCAGGAGCTGAGAATATTGAGGGTGTAAAGTTCCACGAGGAACTCAGAGACTTCATTCTACGTGAACTTCGAGGATTTGGTCGAATTCCATTTCAAATAGAACGGAAAGGAAAACCAAGAAAGAGGAAGAGAGTATTCAATCGTGAAACGCTAGAAACGTTTCGTGAGGTCAGAGATGCTCTAATTCAACAACAGGAGAAAAAATGACTTGGAACTAAGAAGTATAATCGCATTCGTCGTCGGGATAATACTATTCATTTCAGCCCTAGTCTTCTACATCATATTTTCAACACAGATGTAGACTGAACTACCTTGAACTCTAGGTGTTAGAGGATGACTAGATATCAGATTTACTGGAGGGGTCGAATTCCAGTGGGAAATGTGAGCTGGCAATTCTCACATGAAAGAGAACAATTCCTCTCAGACTCTCTTGAGAAGAAGCGAGATGAGATTTGGAAGAAGACGATTGAATCACATCCAGAGACCTATGACGGGAAGGTTCTCACTCTTGATGATTTTCGTGCTACTGAAGATTCAATTTCCATGGATTTAGGATTCATACGGTTCTTGCGTGTGCTGACACTAGATCAGGCTAAACAACGACCAGAAGGATATGGAACACTTGGAGTCCAAGCAATCATATTCTCTCCAGACAAACAGCATATCCTTGTTGGTGAGCG
>Ga0315553_10002126_pt1 | contig 16061 bp, 14 predicted proteins | sample SalMarSW160140MG_FD_203099 | JGI IMG/M metagenome (GOLD analysis project Ga0315553, IMG submission 203099) | Salt marsh sediment microbial communities from the Plum Island Ecosystem LTER, Massachusetts, United States - Salt Marsh Sediment SW1601-40 ... | reverse complement strand
GCTGGCCCAGGTCGAGGCTCCCGCGAGGCCTGGCGAGCTGGCTATGGCACAGGCCAGTCTGGCAGCGGCACAGGCCCAGTTGGAGAAGCTTCGGTCGGGAGCCAGCAGGGAGGAGATAACGGCTGCCAGAGGAGCCATGGAGACCGCAGCTCTTGCTTTGCAGCAGGCCCAGGCGGCCTACGATGAGGTCGCCTGGATGGAGGAGATCCGGGAGATGCCGCAGGCCCTGGCGCTCCAGGAGGCGACCATGGAATACGAGATTGCCAAGGCCAACTACGAGGCACTGGTGCGAGGAGCCTCGGTGGAAGACATCGCGGCGGCGCAGGCTGAAGTGGACCGAGCGCGCGCATCGTTGTCACTTCTCGACTCTGGATCTCGTCCGGAGGACGTGACGGTGGCGCAGGCGCACGTAACAGAAGCGCAGGTGGCCTTGTCTCATGCCGTCTCGGCACTGGACGATGCGGGCCTGACGGCGCCTTTCGATGGGACCATTGGCGCCGTGCTGGTGAGGACCGGGGAGATGGTGAGTGCTGGCATGGCGGTTGTCGTCATGGGGGACGTGAGCGAGTTCGAGATACAGACGACCGATCTGAACGAAGTGGACTTGTATCTCCTGGATGTGGGACAGAACGTGGACCTCACCTTCGAGGCGCTGCCGGGAAAGAGTATCAAGGGTGTCCTCGCACAGATTGCGCCCATGGCTAGCCTGGAGCAGGGAGGCACGAATTACGAAGTGACCATCGAGATGGAGAACCAGGACCCAGACTTACGCTGGGGCATGACTGCTTTCGTCGATATCTTCGTGGGGGGACAGTAGATGAGGGGGAAGACACTCGTCTTAGCCGTGCTCGTCCTCTTCTTGACTGGATGCGGCGCATTAGCAAGCCCGCAGGCCGTCGAGCAGGCTGAACCTAGCAGCACGCCGACCGTGACGGCCACTGCGGCTGTGCCTACACCGATGGCGACCGACACGCCTACGGCCACAACCGTGCCTCCGACACCCACGGCCACGCCGCAGCCTCCCACGCCGACGGCGACGACACCGCGCCCGCTGCCGCCGACTCCGACGCCCACGCCAGGGCTCCAGGGGCGGTTTGTGTTCCAGTCGGCGAGCGATGGTGACGTCTACGTGGTGAACGCCGATGGTACAGGACTGGTGCGTCTCACGCGGGGGATGGATCCCAGTTGGTCTCCTGACGGCACTCAGGTAACCTTTGCCCGCTGGACCGAGCCTTGGGGGATCTATGCCATCGACGCTGACGGGAGCAACGAGCGCTTGCTGTTCAGTTCCAGTGTGGCGCGTGGCCCCGTCTGGTCGCCGGACGAGAGCCAGATCGCCTTCTTCTTCACTACGGAGGGACGGCACGAGGCCTGGAGGATCTGGATCCAGGGCTTCGGCTGGTACTACATCGAGCGGGGTTACCAACAGACGGAGTGGCATTTGGGCGTGATCAATGTGGCCGATGGCTCTCTTCGTGAACCCTACTGCGACAACCTCTCCTTCTCGCCCACCTGGACTAGTGACGGGACGCGACTGGTGTACGACGGCGAGCAAGGACTGAGAATCAGCGAAGCGCAAGGGGCCAACAACGAACCCTTCACCGACAACGTGCACGACTACTTCCCGGTGATGTCTCCGGATGGGGGTCGTATCGCCTTCATGCATTGGCAGCACGATCACTGGGAGATCTACCTCACGGGCGCCGATGGCGTTGGCCGCTGGCCCTTGACCGGCAGTTCACCCTTGCTGGAGACGCGCCCGAACAACGTGTCGCCAGCCTGGAGTCCCGACGGCACCCAGATAGTCTTCCTCTCCGATCGCGGCGGTGAATGGGCGTTTTACGTGATGAACGCCGATGGCAGCGATCAGAGGCAGATCCTGATGGACGTGACTCAGACGTTGAAGATCAGCTATGCTGGGGTGCACGAAAGGGTCATCTCCTGGACCACGTAGCGCGGCAAGAGAGGCAAGCAATGACTGGAAACGACCTGATTGTTGAGACCCACGATCTCACCAAGATCTACGGAGACGGCGAGGAGATCAGGGCCCTGGATGGTGTGAGCATGACCATCAAAAGGGGCGAGTTCGTATCGGTGATGGGGCCATCGGGCAGCGGAAAGTCGACACTTCTCTACGTGCTCGGCGCACTGGCCCGGCCGACCAGCGGCCAGGCCCTGATCAACGGTCAGGATCTGACCGAGCTCAAAGACCTCGACCGGTTTCGCAACGAGACCATAGGGTTCATATTCCAGCTCCACAACCTCATCCCCACCATGACCGCTCTGGAGAACGTGGAAGTCCCCCTACACGAGCAGAAGATGAGCGTGAAGGAACGACGGCGGCGCTCCAAAGAGGTGCTGGAGCTGGTTGGACTCGGCGATCGACTCACCCACTTGCCGAATCAATTGTCGGGGGGACAGTGCCAAAGGGTGGCCGTCGCTCGCTCTCTGGTGAACCAGCCGTCGTTAGTGCTTGCCGATGAGCCGACTGGGGAATTGGATAGCGAGAGTTCCAAAGAGACCATCGACCTGATGCACGAGATGAATCATCAACTGGGCACCACCTTCATCATCGTAACGCACGACCCGGCGGTTGCCCGGCGCACCGATCGCGTGTTGATCATGGGGGACGGGTGTATCGTACGAGAGGACATCGTCACGGATCCGTATGCAGAGGATCTCAGGATGCTGAAGGCATCGCCCCTGGGGAAGGCGGTGCTGGAGGGACGAGACGAACTGGTCCTCGACCATGTGACCTTGTTCCAGGATGGGCAACTGACAGAGACAGGTCGTCTTCTCAGGGAGTTGCTGGAGCAGGTGTAGCAGGGCTCGCCCCTGAGCGGCGCCAAACGCTGCTGAGCTACCGAGCCGTCTCGTGGAGACGGACCCAGTACTGGGTGCCTGGCCCTCGAGCGTCCTCGCTGGCGTCGTGGGCCACGACGTAGAGCCAGCCATCGTCGCGAGCGGCCCATCGAATGCGCGAGGCTCGCGGCTCCTCCTCGTCCCGCCCATTGTCATCCACGAACAACTCGTTTCCCTCTTCGTCGAGAAGACGTAGCACGGTGTCCACATCCTCACCCAGGTCGAACGTCTCGACAATGTAGGTGTTGCCCGCCGTCGTCTCCAGGCGCATCCAATCCGCGTCTCCGGCCAGGTGCAGATTGTGCGGTTGTGGCTCGCCGGGTTTGAGGGGAGTAGCCAGCCTCGGCGAGCCGTCGGGTTCGTACTCGTCCTCCACGAAATGGGCCTCCTCCCAGATGCGAATGTCGTAGGAGGTACCAGGCCCGGCATCGTCGTCATTCACGTCGTGCGCCATCACGTAGTGGGTAGAGGTCTTCTCCGCAGTCCACACGAGACGGGAGGCCCACTTCTCCTCAAACGTGCGGCCGTCGTCATCTTGGGTGAGCAAGCTGCCCTCGCCATCGTAGAGAAAGATGCGGGTGTCCACGTTGGGTGCCAGGTTGAAGGTCTCGATCGTATACACGTGACCTCTGGTGGCTGTGAAGCGGAAGTGGTCGCGGTCGCCGAGTCTATGGAAATCGTGAGTCTGGCCAGCGCCGGGCTCGAGATCTGTGGCTTCGGCGAGCGTGTCGTCCGGCTCCCACTCGTCGGGAGTGTACTGGGGCAGCTCGAAGGGCAGGAAAGTGAAACTGTCGACAATCGCCTCCAGGTCTGGCCCGTGGGTGGGCCAATCCTTGAGGGTAGACAAGGCTACCAGGACGTAGGAGTGGTGCTCGCGCGCGGCAGCCAGCACGAAGCCCTTGAGCTCGGTGGTGAAGAGGCTCGGGGTCCCCGCGACGGTGACCAGGGCGCCCGTCTGGTCGCCGATGGCCCGAGTCTGGGGTTCCTCGATCTGCATCTGCTCGGAGCTGAATACCGAAGCTCGGCTGAGGGCGAGGGCTTCGAGGTCTTCCCACTCCGCATTGGGCAGCGCCTCGACCTCAATGGCGACGCCTGCGCCAGCGGTGAACTCTCCACCTGCAATCGTCTCCTCCGATGTGCCGAAGACGACGCCTTTCGGTGTGTCGCTGGTCAGCCAATGCGCGGGATACGACAAGGAGAATCCCAGAGCTCCGTTGACATAGGACTGTACCGGCGATGGCGAGCCGGCGATGTGGGTGGTAGGGGTCGGCTGTTCAGGGGTGGGTGTGTGCGCCGGGGCGGTGCTGGTCGGCGTCTGGATAGCCGTGGGCGCGGCAGGCACAGGCGCGGTGCAGCTGCTGACCAAGCCAGCGGAGAGAAGCAGCAGTGCAGCCAGAGTGTAGGGTGCTACGTTTCCGCGCGGCGGCCAGAGGCCCCTCGCGGAACGGATGACCCAAATGGGGAAAACGACTTCTCTTCTCATGGCGGAGTAATCGGTGCGACCCAGCGGCGATTCTCCGTGGCCTGGCTGATCGGCCATGGCTCACCCAGGACACAGACCGGTTGGCCGTGCTCGATTCCAGAGCCTGCTTCACGGGGAGGGGGCCATGTTTCCCAGGGACGGTCGTGGCCATTATACCTGGTGTGTCGATGGCCGCCAAGGTCTCTCCGACCTTGGTGCCCACTGAGGGCTGTGATATAATCGGAGCCGCCTTCACAAGGGACTCGTGCGCTCGACGGGAGCAAGTGATGCCGGTAGCGGAGAGTGAGGTACTGATCGCGGCCCCACCGGAAGAGGTATGGGCCCTGATCAGTGACCTGGAGAGGGGCCCGGAGTGGAGTGTGGTCACGCTCGAATGTACGCTGACCTCCGATGGACCTCCGGGGCTGGGATGTACCTACCGTTCCGTGAGCAGGTTTGTGGCCAGCAAGATCACCACGGAACACGAGATAGTAGAATGGGTGCCCCCCCGGAAGATGGTCACCAGGGCCATCAAAGGGGCGGAGTCTACCTTCGTCCAGACCTGCGAACCTCAGGGAGAGGGGACTGTGCTGACCATGCGCAACGAGTTCAGTGTGTCTTCCGGCCTTCCAGGGCCGATTGCCGAGAGACTGGCGCGACAGGTTGCGGGCACCCTGGCCAAGGAGCTGGCGCGCATCAAGCAGGTTGTGGAGCAGGGTGGTGCGAGCGAATCCTCAGAGGGCGGCTGACCAGTTCCAGGAGCAGGTGTCCTGGGGGCATAGATGAGGGTACTGATCACCGCAAGCCTCGATGAGTGGGGTCTGGAGCGGCTCCGTCTCTACGGTGAGGTCAGCTACGAGGGGTTCGCCGAGAAAAAGAGGCTGCTTGCAGGCCGGAAGCTGGTGCGTGCCCTCGACGGGTTTGACGTTTTCGTGACCGAAGTGGATCAGCTACGGGCGCGAGTCCTGGAGCAGCTCTACAGTCTACGAGTGATCGCGTGCTGTCGCGCCGATCCCGTGAACGTGGACGTCGGCGTTGCGAGCGCCATGGGGATACCCGTCCTGCACGCGCCAGGGCGAAACGCGCAGGCCGTGGCAGACCTGGCGGTGGCCCTGATCCTGATGAGCTTGCGGCGTATTCCCCAGGCCATGGATGTCCTGCGGCAGGAGGATGGCGCGCAGGGCATGGTCAAGATGGCCGTGGCCTTTTTCGACCTGAAGGGGAATGAGCTGTCGGGCAAGACCGTGGGCATCGTGGGACTAGGCGCTGTTGGTCGCGAGGTGGCCAAGAGGCTGAAGGGCTTCGATACAGAGCTGCTGGTCTACGATCCGTACGTCCCTTCCGAGGTGGTGGAGCGTTTCGGGGCCCACAACGTGGATCTGGTGACGCTGTTGACCACGGCGGACGTGGTCACTCTCCATGCTCCCCTGACGGAGGAAACGAAAGGGATGCTGGGCCGGGAGGAGTTGGCCCTGATGAAGCCCACCGCGTTCCTGATCAACACGGCCCGCTCTGAGCTCACCGATGAGGACGCACTCTACGCGGCGCTCGAGGGGGGCGGGATCGGGGGTGCTGCTCTGGACGTCTTCGCTGAGGAACCGCCGCCCGCGGATCACCCTCTGCTTCAGTTGCCCAACGTCATCGCCACCCCCCACATCGGGGGGAACACGCGTGAGATCCCGGCGCACCAGTCGCGCATCGTGGTGTCTGACCTGGAGCGCCTGTTTCAAGGGAAGCGCCCTCTTCACGTTCTCAATCCTGAGACCCTGGAGGGCTTCTCCCTGCGTTAGGGCGTCCTTCAGCGATGTGGGGAAGCCCCCGCGACAGAAGCACACAGCACCAGGAGGTCTTTCTATGGCAGGTTATGAGTCCGCTGGAGACATGGAGAAGGTCATCGCCGGGTGGCTGGGGCTGATACCAGCCGACGAGGCCATCAAGGAGGGGTGTGAGGGTTACGACGTCTCCGTGGAGTTCGAGGTCGAGGATCTCGACTTCTTCTTCAACATCCACTTCCAGGATGGGGACTTCAGCGGTGGGATAGGCGAGTTTCCTGGCGAAGCGATGGTGGAACTCTGTATGTCCAGTGAGGTCTTCGATGGCATGTTCAGTGGGGAGCTGGATGCGACGACGGCGGCCATGTCGGGAGACCTGGCCTTCGCTGGCGACGTGTCGGCAGCCATGGGACTCCAGGTGCTCCAGGAAGATCTGAACCGGCTGTATCTGGCCGCGCGAGGGGAATCCTAGCACGTGTCGTCTGGAGGCTGGCTGCTGGGCTGGGACACGGGGAGCGGGAGCTGTCGCTGCCTGGTGGTGGATGGCGATGGTCGTCAAATGGCTCTCACCCGTGACGACACGCCCGTATTCCGTGACGAAGACGTGCCGGGCAGCCTGGAGTTCGATCCCCAGCGGATGTGGGAGACCTTCGTGCGTTTGACGAGGGAGGCCCTCGCGGAGCTGCCGCCGGGGGAGGTCGCCGCCATCAGCACCACCAGCTTCAGAGACGGCGTGGTCTTCCTGGACAGCGAAGGCGAGGTGCTGTACGCTGGCACCAACCGGGATGCCAGGTCGGTGACCCAGGGCTTCCAGATGGCACAGCGTCACGGTGAGACCATCTACTCGAGGACGGGGCGATGGCCTGTGGGCACCGACGGGGCGGCTCACCTGTTGTGGATGCGTGAGTGTCGGCCTGAGGTGTACGAGCGGATCGACCGCGTGCTGATGGTCAACGATTGGCTGGTCTTTAAGCTCTGCGGAGTGTACTGCTCGGAGCCCAGCAACGCCTCCTCGTCTATGCTGTTCGACGTGAAGGAGAGAGACTGGGCCACCGAGATAATCGAGCTGCTGGGGCTCTCTCCCGCGATACTACCTCCCCTACGCTCTCCTGGTGAAGTGGCTGGCCGCCTTTGCACAGGGTCGGCGGCATCTCTGGGCCTCCCAGAGGATACCCCCATAGTTGTCGGACTTGCCGACACTCAGGCGGCCTGTCTGGCCTGTGGGGCCGTGCGCGATGGGCAAGCGGTGGCCGTCGCCGGCAGCACGATGCCGCTCCAGATGACTCTGGGAGAGCCCTTGTGGGATGACAGGCACCGCTCGTGGACCGGAGCGCACGCTCTGGATGGTCTGTGGAGTCTGGAGTGCAGCGCGGGGTTGGCTGGCATCGCCTACGAGTGGTTGTGGCAGGCTTTCGGTGAAGGCGAGCCTTCGGAGGACGCGTACGCAGCGCTGAACAGGGAGGCGGGAGGCGAGTCGCCGGGGTCGGTCCTGGGCTTCATGGGGCCATGGATCGCCGACCACGGTCGTTTGTTGTTCCCTTCCCGGGTGGGTTTTCTAGCCCCATTCCCGATGACCTTCGAGCCACCATTAACGAGGCCGAAGATGGCACGTGCCATTTTGGAGAGTATCGCCTTTGCGGTGCGCGGGAACCTCCAGCAACTCGCGGAGATCTCGGGCAGGGAGGTGGAGTCTCTCGCGGTTTGTGGCGGGCTAGCCAGGTCTCTCCTGTTTCGTCAACTGGTGGCCGACGTCTGTCAACTCCAGGTGCGGGTCCCAGTCGCCAGGGAAGCCTCGGGGCAAGGCGCTGCCCTGTGTGCGGCGGTGGGCGGAGGCCTGTACGGCGACCTGAGAGAGGCGGCCGATCACATGTCGATGGGCGACGATGTCGTGGAGCCAGACCCCGCCATGCGCACGACCTATCGTACCGCCTATAAGCGGTGGACCAAGCTGTACCGCAGCCTGCTGGGCCGCTGAGGGTCTGGTCGAGGCGATAGTCTGAAGAAGAGGCGCGGAGGTCTGTTCCTTCGCATAACGAGAGGTACGATCCATGGTAGATGATCTCAACGAGCAGGTAATCGCCATCGTAGATGAGCTGTACGACGCTGGCCTGATCACTCCCAAGGGCGGCAACGTCAGCGCTCGCATTCCGGACAGCGACGAGCTGTGGATCACGCCCACGCAGCTCTACAAAGGTGGCCTGTCCCAGGAGACCCTGATCAAGGTGAATCTGAAGGGGAAGAAGCTCGAGGGACGCGACCGGCCCTCGGTCGAGTTGCCCATGCACCTGCTCGTCTATCGCACGCGGGAGGGCGTGGGCGCGGTGATCCACACCCATGCGCCCATGGCCATCGTCGTGGGTCTATACGACGAACCTGTAGCCCCGATCACGATCGAGGCCATAGGGTTGCGCCGGGTACCGGTGGTGCCCTTCCTGCTCTCTGGGACGAAGGAGCAGTCGCAGGCCATCGTGGACGCCTTGGGAGATGGTCCGGCGGTGCTGCTTCGGAACCACGGATTGCTCACTGTGGGCAAGGACCTGCGAGAGGCCGCCAGCAAAGCTCAGCAACTGGAGTTCGCAGCACGAACCGTGGTCTTATGTCGCCTTCTGGGTGGACAGCCGGAGGTGATACCCGAGAAGTTGGCGGCGTTCCTCGAGAAGATCGTGCCGTAGGGCAGCCCGGCGTCCAGCGGGATCCTAGTGCCGGAGCATTCTGCCGCTAGTCGGCGCTTCGATCAGGCGAACATGGCCTGGAGCTCTGCTCCTTCGAGGGTCTCCACTTCCATCAGCTTCCTGGCCAGACCGATGAGCTTATCCTTGTTCTCTCGGAGTGTGCGCAGGGCCGTTTCGTGGGCCTGGTTGATAAGGTTTCGTACCTCTTCGTCTATGGCGCGGGCGACCTCCTCGCTGTAGTTCCGCTGCTCGCCAATCTCCCGGCCCAGAAACACCAGCTCCTCTTTGTGGCCAAAGGTCAGCGGTCCGAGCCTCTCGCTCATTCCGTACTCGGTGACCATTTTCCTGGCTAGCCTCGTGGCCCGCTCGAGGTCGCTGCTGGCACCCGTGGTTACGTCCTCGAAGATGAGCTCCTCCGCGGCTCGCCCACCCAACAGGCCGGCGAGCTCGTCCACGAACTTCGAACGCTGCTTGAGGTACCGGTCATCCTCAGGTAGCGGCATGGTGTAGCCGAGCGCCATACCTCTGGAAACGATGGAGACCTTGTGCACCGGATCGCAGCCGGGCAGCGCGTTCATCACCAGTGCGTGTCCTGCCTCGTGGTGGGCAATGATCTCCTTTTCCTCGTCGCTGATGAGACGGCTCTTCCGCTCCGGGCCGGCGATCACTCTCTCCACGGCTTCTTCGAGCTCGTCCATCTCGACGGCTTTCTTGTCACGGCGCGCCGCGAGGATGGCAGCTTCGTTCAGCAGACTCTCGATGTCCGCTCCCGAGAAACCTGGTGTCTGCTTGGCGATGATCCCCAGGTCCACGAGCTCGGCGAGAGGCTTGCCCTTAGCGTGGATTTCCAGAATGGCCTTGCGTCCGATCATATCGGGCAGATCCAATACCACCCGCCGGTCGAAGCGGCCCGGCCGCAGCAACGCCGGATCCAGGATATCCGGTCGGTTGGTGGCGGCCATGACGATGACATTGGTGTCGGTGTCGAAGCCGTCCATCTCCACCAGGATCTGGTTCAGGGTCTGCTCTCGCTCGTCGTGACTGCCCCCCAGCCCCGCTCCCCTGTGGCGGCCGACGGCGTCGATCTCGTCAACGAAGACTATGCACGGGGAGTTACGCTTGGCCTGCTCGAAGAGGTCCCTGACCCTCGAAGCGCCCACGCCGACGAACATCTCGACGAACTCGGAGCCGCTGATGCTGAAGAACGGCACCTCCGCTTCGCCAGCTACAGCGCGCGCCATGAGCGTCTTGCCGCATCCAGGCGGGCCCACCATGAGCACTCCCTTGGGGATGCGGGCTCCCAGCGCACTGAACTTGTCGGGCTCCTGCAAGAACTCCACGACCTCCAGTAGCTCTTGCTTGGCCTCCTCGACTCCGGCCACGTCGCCAAAAGTGACGGTAGGCTGGTCTCCGGAGAACATGCGCGCGCGACTCTTGCCGAAGGACAGAGCTTGACTGTTGCCTGACTGCGCCTGCCTCATCATGAACAGCAGCAGTCCACCGATCAACAGCAGCGGCAAGAAGGAGGAGAGGATAGCGAGCCAGCTACCCCACTCATTCGGACTCTCCACCTCTATGGTGATAGCGTTCAGCATCTCCTGAGTCACGCCGAGATTGGTCAGAACGTCCGTCAGGTCAGCGCCCGTCTCCTTGCGAGAGAGCACCTCCGACCCGTTGCTGCGCGTGATCCTCAGTTCGTCACCCGAGAGCAGTATTCTAGCGATCCTGCCGTCACGAGCATCCTGGGCCACCGTGGTAATGGGCACTACGTCGAGGCTCGTTGATGCACTGTAGACGTTATAGAAAAGGGCGGCTACCATGAACGTGATGATCAGGTAGATCAGCCCGTTTCTGATCCATCTTGAACTCACTCTATACCCTCCGCACGAAAAGACTACGCCTCGATGCCAGCTATAGGCACCGCGCCGAGCCTTCACTGCACATAGAACTGCATTCTCAAGTATACCACATAATGGGCCGGAACGCTAGAGTCGCGAGCCTCGTGCCATGGGACGAAGGGCCGGTCCAATGGGTCACGGCGGGAGCGGCGTGATCCTGAGGTCGGGAGGAGCCAGGTCACCGCAGGTGCCCCCCTCTTCAGTGGCAGGGGAGTGTTACACTCACACGAAGTAGCGGAGGAAGACCGCCAGCCACAGGGGTATCAAGCCCAGGACCGCCACGGCGGCCACCAGCGTCATCAGGCAGCCCAGCCAGTCCAGACCCTGGCTTCGATCTCTGCGAGCGGGCGCGGCCTCAAGGGGAGCGGCTCTGGGATACGCTGGTGCGGGGGCCTCCAACGCATCCGGCGCGGAAGGGTGCCACGGCCCCGCGGCCTCCGGACGGTCCGCGAGAAGTGGCCTGCCGCTCGAACCCTGGTACGCTCGCAGGGCATCCGCCAGTTCCCCGGCCGACCGATACCGATCCGTAGAGGCCCTGGACAGGGCGGTGTGGACTACAGAACTGAGGGGAATCGGTATCTGCGGATTGGCGATGTGGAGCGGGTCAGGCTCTCGTCGAATGTGCTGCTCCGCTATCTCGGCGTAGCTCTCGCCAACGAAGGGAGGGCGACCCAAGAGCATCTCGTAGAGGATGATGCCCACGCTGTAGACGTCGGACGCACTCGTCGCCCTGCGCCCCATCAACTGCTCCGGGGAAAGGTAGAGGGCGGCGTACGCGGAGCGCTCTTGACCGGTCAGCGGCTCTGTGGAGGGCACGTCTTCGACGCGAAAATCGGAGACCTTCGGCTGTCCGGCGGACGTCAAGAGCACGTTACGCGGAGTGAGTTGCCCGTGGACGTAGCCTGCCTGGTGAACCGTTGCCAGTGCATCGCAGAGGGGAACGGCGATGGCAAGAGCCTTCTCTGTCTCGAGGGGGCCTTCGGAGGTCAGCAGGGTTTCGAGGCTCGGTCCATCCACGTACTCGGTGACTACGAACACGAGGTCTCGATCTCTGCCCACGTCGTGAACCACCACCAGGTTGGGGTGCGTAAATGCAGCCATGGCGCGGGCAGCACGCTGGAAGCGCTCGACGAGTCCACCATCTTGTGCATGCTGCTCGCGGAGGACTCTCACGACCACTGTGCGATCCAGTGAGACGTCGAGGGCTTTGTAGACTACGGTTTGCTCCCCGCGACCTATCTCGGCCAGGTGACGATAGCGCCCTTTGAGCAGAGTGTCGGCCATTTCTCTGTATCGAACACGATGCTGGGTGATTCGAGCTCCATTTTACGCCGGGCATGCCCTGGTGTCAACCATTGGTGGGGGATGTCCAAGGGCTGGCGCTGCTGTCGGATGTACAGGCGCGAGGTCTGCGCAACGGCGAGCGTTAGAACGGCCGCGACGTCGCCCGGTCTTGCCAAACGGGAGGGATGTGGTATAATGCCCAACGATGTGAGCCCCCATGTCAGATAGGTTATCCCACTACGTCGCCAAGGTCGAAGGTCACCTGGCGAACACTGATCAGACCACCGCCGATCCCGTACTGGTCATGCTTTGCGGGCTACCCGGGACCGGCAAGTCCTACGTAGCGCGAGGGCTGGCCGAGGTGTTGCCCTTCGTGATCGTCGAGAGTGACCAGGTACGCAAGATACTCTTCCCTGAGTGCAACTACAGTGGTGAGGAGAGTAAATGGGTGCACCGTACCTGTCATGCCTTGATGGCGAAGCTTCTGCGAAAGGGCGTGCGAGTCATCTACGATGCCACCAATCTCCACGAGCGACATCGAGAGTTGGTCTACCGGCTCGCTGATGGTGAGGAAGTCAAGCTGATCATCGTGAAAGCGGTGGCTCCCGAAGGAGTGGCACACGATAGACTACGGGGCCGCCACGAGGGAGATGCTGACCATGGCGAGGTCTCAGACGCCGACTGGGAGGTGTATCGACGTATGGGCCGGGATGTGGACCCCATCGGACGTAATCACGTCGTCATTGACACCAGCCAGGACCTGAGTCCGGCCATCACCAAGCTGCTGCGTCTCATTCGGCAGTAGAAGGGCGAAACGCATGAGGTACCTCACCATCCTCCTTTTCTTCGTGCCGTTGAGCATCGTCGGGTCCCTCCTCGGATGGGATCAGCGGCTCATCTTCTTCGCCTCTGCTCTGGGCATCGTGCCACTGGCCTGGATTCTGGGTCAGGCCACTGAGGAACTGGCGGCGCGTACCGGGCCCCGAGTCGGAGGGCTGCTCAACGCCACCTTGGGCAATGCGGCCGAGTTGATTATCACCATCTTCGCCATTCGCGAGGGGCTTCTGGAACTGGTCAAGGCGTCCATCACGGGGTCGATTCTGGGGAACATCCTGCTGGTGCTGGGCATGAGCGTGTTACTGGGAGGGCTGCGCAACAAGACTCAACGTTTCGAGCGCTCCGAGGCGGGCACGAATGCCACGCTGATGATCCTGGCCATCATCGCCCTGATCATACCGTCCATCTTCGGCCACGCCATCGAGGTGACGGACCACGCGGCTGTCGAGTGGCTCAGTCTGGGTGTGGCCGTGGTGATGATAGTTATCTATGTGCTGAGCCTGATCTACGCCTTCGTTTCCTCCGAGAGCCAGGCCTTGACTCAGGGCCACGCTATGCCCGCGTGGTCCCTGCGTAGGGCCGCTATCGTTCTCGCCGTGTCCGCCATCTTGGTGGCCTGGCTGAGCGAGATCCTGGTCTCATCTGTGGAACCTGTGGTCGAGTCTATGGGTATCACAGAGTTCTTCCTGGGCGTGATTCTCATTCCTTTGGTAGGAAACGTCGCTGAGCATCTGGTTGCTGCGCAGATGGCCTGGAAGAACCATATGGATCTGAGCTTGGCGATATGCTTCGGGTCGAGCATGCAGATAGCCCTCTTCGTCGCCCCTCTGCTCGTATTCGTCAGCCTGGCGATGGGGCACCCACTAACGCTGATTTTCAATGAGTTCGAGTTGCTGGCGCTTGGGGCGGCGGTTGGGATTGCGGCGCTCATCTCTCTAGATGGCGAGTCCAATTGGCTAGAGGGTGCGCAACTGCTTGCTGTGTATCTCATCGTGGCTTTGGCCTTCTTCTTCCTCCCCACCGGAGGCGCATAGCCCCCATCTCGGACGCCGTAGCGCCAGCCAAGACCTTTCTTGGCGCATGCCTGCCTGATCAAGAGTAGGGGCACAGCGCGCGGTGCCCCTACGTCGATACGATCGCGAGTCGCGTCTCGGTCAGGACGATCGGAGCACCAATTACGTCCTTGCGCACAAGCCTTCCTGGCTGTGGTCTGGCGCAGGTTTCTCCCTTGGGTTCCCGTCTTCGACGGCTATCTGCTGCCCAGGGTCACGTCCATGGTCATCTCCTCGCCATCCCTGACCACGGTCACGGCGACCTGCTGTCCTGGATCGAAGCGCATGAGGACGGTCAGCATATTATTGGCATCGTCGATGGCTTGACCGCCGATGGCGGTGATGATGTCGCCGGAGCGCAGACCGGCGTTGTCGGCCGGGCCTCTCGATTGCACCTCCTGTATGTAGGCGCCGTACTCCACGGGGAAGTTGTAGGCCGACGCTATGCGGGGGGTGATGGCCACCCAGTCGACCCCCAGGTACGGTCGACGCACCTCACCGTACTGGATCAGTTGCGCTGTCACTTCCCTCGCTACATCACTGGGGATAGCGAAGCCCAGTCCCTCCGCCACGGTGGTGGTCATACCTGTCCCGCGCACAATGGCAGTGTTGATGCCTATCACCTGGCCCAAGGCGTTGACGAGTGGGCCGCCGCTGTTGCCCTCGTTGATGGCCGCGTCGGTCTGGATCAGTCCCTCCATGGTCACGCCGCCTCCGATATCGAGACTGCGGTCCAGAGCGCTGACCACACCCACCGTGACGGTGCCCTTGAAGTCTCCCAACGGGCTCCCGATGGCGATCACAGGCTCCCCAGGCTGAAGCACCGACGAGTCCCCTAGCTCTGCTATGGCGGGTACTTCTCCATCCACTCTCAAGATGGCCAGGTCGGAGTAGGAATCAGCGCCAACCAGCGTGGCCGTAACCTTGGTATCGTCAGCGTAGATGACTTGCAGAGTCTGGCTGTTCTCCACCACGTGGTTGTTGGTGACTACGTACCCCTCTTTGCTGATGATCACACCCGACCCCGAGGCCTGAGGCTCGAGGATCTGACCGAAGTATCCTCGCTGTGGTGGCATGGTGTTGATCACGGTCACCACCGCCGGCTTCACCTTGGCCACGGCGGAGATGATGGCCGAATCGTCCGTCAGGGTCAGGTAGGTGGCGGCGGGCGCAGCTACTTCCGCCGCGTGCACCTCGACCTGGGCCGCCGGAGCGGCAGACGACACCTGGTGGTTAGCTGCTGTATGGCCAACCAGCCCACCCGCGATCGCGCCCCCGGCGGCGCCGAACAGGATTGCCATCACCACCACCAGAATGCCCAGAGCGGGCCCGCAACCCCTTCTCGGTTCCTCCATGTCTTCTCTACCTCACAAGTTGCTTACTTCTGTTCCTGCCGTGCACGAGTCCACGCAGGTCAGCGGTCCAGGAGTCAATCCCATGTGTTGCCTTCCGGGAGCATGAAGCCCATGCCGCTCGCCAGCGGGCGATACCACAGCCCGAGATACGCCACGATTTCACCGTCTTCGTCTCGCTCTCTCCCCAGGGTAACCTCGAGCTCCAGTATTGCCGTGTCGCCGTCCCTACGGATGACGGTCAGCACCACCTCGTCTCCTGGGTCGCGCTCGCGGACAATCTCCGCCAGGTCGTGGCCTGGATCGAGGGCGGTGCCATCTAGTCCGATGATGATGTCGCCCACCTCGACTCCTGACTCCTCGGCTGGGCTGTCTTCCACGACATCGGTGACGAGGGCGGGCTGCACGAGTCCCCACACCGACTGAGGCCACTCCCTCGGACCTGGCGAGGGTACAGGCCACTGCCATGGTTGCTCGAGTGGCTGCGGCGACTCCTCCGGGGTCATGGTTGGCTGCGGCGATGATTCGGGAAAGGCTCCCCCGCCGACGCTTTGTGCCCCGAGGTAGGCGATTGCACCGCCCACCAAGAACCCCATAGTGAGCAGCACCAGGCAGAGAGCGAGTGCACCCACCCCAATACCCAATCCAATGAGAGACCTCTTCAACATCCTGCAACCTCCTCTACTGGCAGTTCGCACAGAGGGCCACAGAAAGTCACTGTAGTTGCCGTGGGCTGATAGGCTGACTTCATCCGTTGAGGAGAGTAGACGGATGTCACGACACCGTGGATCATCCGCTCAGTGGCGGTCTACCCCACTTGGCGCAGTTCGGCGTCGATATCCGAGACCACCCTCCCAAAGACATCATCCG
>Ga0315553_10002122_pt1 | contig 16074 bp, 10 predicted proteins | sample SalMarSW160140MG_FD_203099 | JGI IMG/M metagenome (GOLD analysis project Ga0315553, IMG submission 203099) | Salt marsh sediment microbial communities from the Plum Island Ecosystem LTER, Massachusetts, United States - Salt Marsh Sediment SW1601-40 ... | reverse complement strand
CTTTATACCATAAATATTACAAGCAAGTTTCCAGAGATGTTCGAAAATGCCGATAAGATGATTGAATTAGGTGCAAACGCCTTAATGATCAACTATCTCACGGCAGGATTTGAAGCTTTAAGAGCTGTTGCCGAGGATCCTTCTATAAAGGTTCCGATTTTGGGTCACATGGATTTTGCTGGGGCTTATTTTGGGGGAGAATGGACCGGTTTAACGAGTATGATAACTCTCGGAAAGTTCCCAAGGATGTGTGGAGCGGATACAGTCGTAATTCCAGCCCCTTATGGAAAAGCAGAAATATTGGATGAACGTTACGAACAAAACTTAAAAGTACTGAGATACCCCTTCCAACACATAAAACCTACACTACCTATGCCTAGCGGAGGCATTACACAAGGTATGGTTGAAAAAACTATGAAAGAAGCCGGAAAGGATATTCTTATAGGGAGTGGTGGAGGAATTCATAGTCATCCAGATGGACCAACTGCGGGCGCGAAAGCATTTAGACAGGCTATTGATGCAGTAATGAATGGAATCGAAGTTAAACAGTATGCTAAAGACCATAAAGAATTAGGTAAAGCTCTTGGAGTATGGGGAACGGGAAAAACTGCTCTAATTGAATAAATTTTATTTTTTTTATTTTTTTTTTCCTAAAGCGATTTATTGGATATATTTATTTAACAGAACTCTACAATCTGGATTAAAATTTTCATTTTTAACATTTTTACTTATATCATTCCCACAAAGATCTATAAACTGAAGATTTGAAAGTTGATTAATATAATCCAGATTTTTTTGATCACTAATTTGATTATTAGGTAAAACTAAATGTGTTAGATTCTTTAGTTCAGTTATTCCCTCTAAATCTCCAATTTGATTATTTGATAGGTCTAATGTTTTTAAATGCTTTAAATTGCCTAATCCGGTTATTTGAGAAAGGTTACGAAGGTTATTTTTCCATCCCCATGGCGTTCCTTTTACTTCAAATTCAAGATAATCGGATAGGTCTAATTTCTCAATCAATAATGTTTTTTCATCTAATTCGAAATACACATTAGGAATTTCTTCAATTATGTCTTTAATAGTTAAAAAATTGATGAGAACTGCTGCAAGTTGTTTGTGAGATAATTTATCAATTGGTTTTCTCTTGAAATAAGATTTTAACGCTTTACGATATTTTTTATTCCCATAATCTTTGTCAATATTAAGATATTTTATATCTCTAATTTTTTTTATTTGTTCAATTAAAATAGACTTTGCCTCGCTTGTGTGTATCTTAACTAGTGAATTTACTACTGTTATTAAGGAATAATAGGAAGTTTCGTGTTGGATAACCCATTGAAATACAGGAAGACTGATTTCAAGAAAATTAGTGCTTATATATTTTGCCGCTGCATTTCTTATAACTTCACTTGAGTCTGAAATAATTAAGTTTTCAAAAAACTCAAACAAAGTTTTTGTATTTATTTTTAAGGTTTTAAGAATAGCAATAGCTTCCATTCTAAATTTTTCTTCGTCGTAATTCTCAATTATGGAGGTCAACAGTTTTATTGCTGTAGATTGATCTATGCGTTTGTTGTTATAATCTTCTAGAATGGTATAAGGATTTATATCCATGATGAGTTTAATTCGAAATAATTAACTTTACATTTAAATCAATTAAAAATTCTAAATCCAAAAATAAAATAATTAAGTAAATTTACGTCCTATTACATTTTTCATTAATTCTTTGATTTGATATTTTAATTTATTAAAAGGTTTCAAATTACCTGAAAATGGTGTATTTATACCGTTATTCATTATTGGTTCTAATTGAGCTTCTATTATTTTAATTTTCTGCATATTTCCTTCGCTCAAGCATGAAAGGAAATAATCATTTCCGTATTTTTTAAATGTTAAAAAACGATAATTCTGAAAACCTAATTTTACCGCTATCCATCGAGGGTAAGCACCAGTGTTTCCTAGCGTGTTTGCTGCTATTGCTTCTATTTTTGCAGTTAGTAATGATTCTTTCATTTCATTTTCTTCCGCTGGATCTTCAAATTCACCGGGAACTTTTACATTCAATATATCCTCATCGTCAAGCAAGAGTGAAATGACACCAATCGACATCGATGATAATCCTACATAATCTAATCTAAGCCAATCCTCCACATATGGGATTTCTTGATCTGAAAATACCTCTTGTAATCGCATATATTCTTTCAAAATAAAGATTAATTTACCTTTAAATTTATTTTCGATATCATACTTCTCAAATTTACTTAAGCGATTAACATCTTTATCTCGTATTAAATCTGAAAAATGTTTAGCCATTTGTTCAAGAACCCATTTTCCTTTTTTATCGGGGAATTTACCAAAGATGACATAAATAACATTGTTCTTTTCAAAGAATTGACATTTTTCTTCTTCATCATTTTCAGATATAAGGAGCATTTTATCAAGATCTCCACCTAGTATACTAGTAGCTATGTAATCTAAATTATTTGTTAATTCCAAAAAATAGAGCCATTTCTTATTGCTGGCAAACAATTGAGTTCTCTCTACCGATGTTATTCCACAAAACTTAAGATATTCATTATCTCCCTCTAAATTAATAAAATCTCCGTCCAATGATATATCCTTGACTTTGTCTTTTTTTCTCACACCTGGTAATTTTTTTGCTGCCGTTTCTGTTTTAGGTATAAATTCTTGAGGAGCAGTCTTTTTAACTTCCTCATTCGATGAATCATTATATTTGAAAATATTAGCTAAGAATTTTCCACATCTAGGGCAAAGTTGGTCTTTTGGAAAGGGCTTTACAAGTTTATAATTGCAATATTCACATGTGATACTCTCGGCCCTTGGATTAAAAAAAAGATTTGAAATTCAAAACCAACTCTAGAAGAATTTTAATTTCTTAAGGATAATTAAATCTAATAAATAATTATTGCTTGAAATAAATAAAAAATTTTGTGAATAACAATGAAATTATAGATATTTTTCAGCAATAGAAGCAAAAGCTTCTAGGAATTTAGAGTTTTCTTCTTCTGTTCCAACAGTGATTCTAATATAATTGTAAAGACCAGGCTTACTGAAGTGTTTTACTAAAAATTTGATATCTTTTAAATCCCATAGGAATTTTAAGGTTTTTGATTTGTCATCAAATTTGACAAATATAAAATTCGCATCTGACGGTAACACACTAATTCCAGGATAATTGTTCAAATTTTCTGATAACCTATTTCTTTCTGCTAATATTTTTTTATTCTGTTCGTAAACTTTATTCTTGTGTTTAATACAGGAAAGTGCAGCTATTTGCGCAATTTGGTTAGTGTTAAATGGTAGTTTAACTCTATTCATCTCTTTAATTATTTCAGCATCAGCTAACGCATAACCAATCCTCAGCGAAGCAAGAGAAAAAGTTTTTGAGAAACTCCGGCAAACAACTAAGTTTTTGACATCTTTCAATAATGAAAGACATGTATAATCAGAAAAATCGGCATACGCTTCATCTACTACAACAATTCCAGGAAAATTATGACATATTTTCAGGATCGTATCGTTATCATATGACTTCCCATTAGGATCGTTTGGAGAATTAATAAACAATAGTTTTCCTTTTTGCTCATAAACGCTTTCAGGAATACTGAAATCTTCGTTTAATTTTACCTCATTTATTTTAGCGTTATAAAGATTAGCTAAAACATTATATAAACTAAAAGTAGGGTAAAGTATGACAACTTCATCTCCAGGATCCACAAACACTTTGAAAATTACATCTAAAACATCGTCTGAACCATTTCCTACGAAAACTGTGTTTCTATTTGTTAAAGTATCTTTATCTCTTAATAGTTGGTTGAGAATCGCTTTACGAACCTCAAGTGCACTTGAATCGGGGTATTGTCTTAGGATATTTTTGTCTTTTAGTGCTGATTTTATATCCAGTAGTATTTCTTCTATTGGGGGATAGGCATTTTCATTAACATTTAATTTTACCCAATCTTCTCCTTCGGGTTGTTCAACTGATTCAAAAGCTTTGTACTTGGTTAAATTTTCTCTAAATAATTTTTCTAATTCCATGCTAAATCCCGATTTTTTAAGTATAGGTTAAATGCCAGTAAAATCTTAATTCTTTAATATTTTAAGTAACATATCGCTTACATTTATTTTTTTTCTTTATCCTTAGTTTTTTCAAGCGTTAAAAAAAGATGAAAAACTCAATTTTTAAATGTATGAAACCTATTAATTTTATAATATTATTTAAAGAAGTTTGATTTAAGATGGATTTCGCTATAATGTTCAAAGTCTTGGAAGGGGGCGTAAGCGAACCAATTAAGTGGTCAAAAGACCATTTAACACCAGAAAGTAACATTATTATTTTAGATGAAGGTTCATCTTCAGTTTTTTTGTGGTATGGAGCTAAACAAGGTTTAGTTTCTAGACGAACTGCCCTTCGACAAGCAGAATCACTTAAAGGCCACGGGTTTTCTGTAGGAAAAAGTATTGTGGGAAGAGATATAAAGGATTTAAAAGAAATCGATGAAAGAAAGATCGGTAGAGTTCCAGAAAACGATGAACTAAATGATGAATTACAAACTCTCCTTAATAGAGGATTCAAATACTTGGATGACTATACTGTTACTTTTGATTTAGATGGAAGTATACCTTCAGCAGTTAAACTTGCGTCTAAACCCGTTTTAACGGAAGCAGCAATGCCGGAGACGGTAACTAGACCAGTAGATAAACCAGAACCCGTAGCGATTAAAACCCAACCAGTACAAGAAGAAATAAAACGCGCCTCGGAATATGACACTGAGCCTGATCTTCCTAAAGAGACTACCCCTATTAGAAGCCAAACAATTGTGGATACTCCAATGTCTACCCTAGAGCATGATATGGCACCAGAACCTGAATTAGACCTTTCAATACAAGCTAAAATAGGTTTTGTTATAATTGGCGTTTTAAATCACTACGATGATATTTGGATTTCAAAAAAAGAGGATGGCAGTTATTCTGTCGAACATATGGATGGAAAAGTATGTGAGTTTTCTGTTTCTGAAGGAAAAATAAAATTCTCTAGTGACTCATTTAAAGGTATATCAACTAATATAAAAACCGAAATTCAGAAAAAATTTGTAGATCTTTCAAAATTATTATAGATTTTTTCCCAATTTTTTTTAATATTGGAGTTTAAATTTTAAGACTTTTTCTAACATAATAAGCATTTCGAAAGTGACATAATCTTAATTTTAAATAAAATAGTAGAGTGATATTATGAGATTTAAAGCTTTAGCAATCCTTTTTTCAGAACTCGAAGCTACTACGAAAAGGCTTGAAATGACGGATATACTATCTTCATTTTTTGAAAACATAAAAAAAAGTAATGATTTCAAGGATCTTGATAAGATCATTTATTTGTTGCAAGGACAATTAGTTTCAAACATTAAGCAATTTCCAAAAATTGGAATTGCGGAAAATACGATAATTGAAGCATTAAATATACATTCTACCATTAAAAAAGAAAGAATAAAGGAAATTTTGAGAAAAACAGGAGATATTGGAGCTACAGCAGAATTTATACTCAATAAAAAGAATGGACAAAAATATATGCTTAATTATATAAGTTATTTTAGTGAAACTGAATCATCACTAGAAATATCAGAATTATATAATGCGATGCAAAAAATAGCATATAGTGAAGGGACAGGTTCACATGACACAAAAATTGGGATTTTACGAGAGCTAATGAGTAAAACTTCACCCTTAGAAACTAAATACTTATTGCGTATAATTACATCAACTCTAAGAGTTGGTGTTTCTACGATGACAATCATAGATGGTTTAGCATTAGGATTTACAGGAGAGAAAAAATATAGAGATTCTGTTGAGAAAGCTTTTAACTTGCATCCTGATTTAGGAGATATTACTATAATTTTAGCAGAAAATGGAATATCTGCTGTTGAGAAGATAGATATAGAGTACGGAGTTCCAATAAGAATGATGTTAGCATCAAGAGTCCCTTATGGAGAAATTATTGAAAAACTTGGAAGTCCTCTTACTGTGGAATATAAACTTGATGGTGAAAGACTTCAGATTCATAAAGAACATGAAAATGTAAAGTTATTTTCTCGGAGATTGTTAAATATTTCTGAACAATACCCGGATGTATGTCGGGTTATTATTGAAAATATTAGTGCAAATAATGTTATTATGGAAGGTGAAGTCGTAGCAATGGATCCCTTTTATGAAAAAATGCTCCCATTTCAAGTATTAAGCAAACGGCGTCGCAAACATGACATCGATGATATTATGAAGGAGGTACCTGTGTGTTTATTTTTATTTGACATATTAAAATGCGAAAACGAATCGTATTTAAGTAAATCTTTCCTAAATCGTAGAAAAAAATTAGGAGAAATCGTCACTGAAAGAGATGAATTACGCTTAGTAAAATCGAAAACTATTACAAATACAGAAGAATTGCTAGATTTTTTCAATGAAGCTCGAAGGGAAGGAAACGAAGGGATTATGGCAAAATCTGTTAAGGATAACTCTGTATATCAGGCGGGAAATCGCGGTTTTTTATGGATTAAATTAAAAGGATTAGAAGGAGGTAAATTAAAAGACTCTGTGGATGTTGTATTAGTTGGTGCTTTCCATGGTAAGGGTCGAAGGACTGGCGTTTATGGAACTTACATTGGAGCGGTGTATGATCCAGTAAATGGGAAGTTTATAGCTTTCACTAGGTTTTTTTCCGGATTGACAGATGAATTGTCAGAATCATTAACAAAAGATATGGATAAATATATAGCGAAAAAAAAACCGAATAATGTTATTTGTGAAGATATCCCAGATGTTTGGCTTGAACCGGAAGTAGTGGTTGAAATAATTGGAGATGAAATAACGATTTCTGAGAAGTTTCTAACTTTAGGATATTCTATGCGATTTCCAGTTTTCCAAAAATTTAGGCCTGAAAAGGGACCAGAAGATATTACTACTGTTAATGAAATTGACGATCTTTATAAATCTCAATAACCCAGTGATTTGTGTAATTATAAATGTATTCTAACGCCTCTATCTTCCATTTTCTTTAAAAAATGAGGAATTATTTCAAAATTATTTTCACTTAAATATAATTCTTCTAAACTTTCGAGAGATTGAATAGTTTCTGGAATTTTTTTTAATTTATTTCTCGAAATATTTAAAATCTTTAAATTTTTCAACTTTCCTATGGTTTCTGGAATCGATTCTAACTTATTATCGCATAAGTTCATTATTTCTAAAGAAGTAAGGGAATCTATTGACGATGATACAGTAGATAACTCATTTCTTTCTAGATCTAACAATTTAAGTGAAATTAATTCAGTTATTGGTTTTGATAATGTTGTTAATAAATTCCAACTTAAGTTTAGTTTTTTTAAAGATTTTAAGGATGAGAAAGATACTGGTAGATTCGTTAATTTATTATCATGAAGATTGAGCTCTTCAAGATTTTTAAGGTTTCCAAATTCTTCTGGTAACATGTAGAGCTGATTTAGCCGTAAATTCAATCTTCTCAACGATTTTAAAGAGGAAATTGAGGATGGGAGTTCTTGAAGTTCATTCTTCCAAAGTGTTAACTCTTTTAAACATTGCAGTGAACCTAGGGTCTTTGGAAGGTTATTAATATTGTTAATATTTAAATTTAGAGATTCTAAGGAATGAAGATTGCTTATCCATTCAGGAATTTCCGTAATTTGGTTATACCTCAAAGACAAAATTCTTAAGTTGAGAAGATAACTTATAGCAATAGGCAATTTAGTCAGTCCCTTGAACATAAAGTTTAGTTCAACAATTCTACAGTCCTCAATGGTATATTTGAGTCTAAAATGTAATTTTTTCAAATACACTAAAGAGTAATAATTGATTAAAATTTCAGTCAATTCACTATGAGAGCAATCTTTTACATCGCTTTGAGATTTCAGAATTTCAATGCCAATCTTAAAGTCTCTATCTTTAATTTGATCTATTTCTTCAAGTAAAGCTAATTTTCCAAAAGAATCCTCTTTTTTTTCAATGAATTTAAGAATAGAAATTAAAGAATTATAAGTGGTACTCAATATTGTTGGAGATTCTTCATGGTTAAGAGTCCACCTCATAAGTTTTAATGCTTTATCTTTAAAATTTTGATGTAGTATTAATGCAGCTTCGTTTCTAATTTTAACATCGGAATCAGAGATAAGTAAGTTTTCGATAAAGTCATAAAGTGCTTCTTCTTCAATCCCGACGCTCCCAAATGAATTGTAGATTTTTTTTAAAGTTTTAAGACTTTCAACGCGTTGCTTAGTTAGATTGCTGTTTTCTATTAATGAAATTAGTTGTTGTACTGCTGTTGGAACATCTATAGTATTCTTATTTATCTCATCAAAGATTTTAATTGGAGTACGTTCTGTAATGCTATTACCTCAGTTATTTATATATTATTAATCCCTTTTTCTCTAATGTATTTAAAAAAGGAGGAATTTCTTCTATATTATTAAAGTTCAAATCTAAAATTTTTAAATTTGTTAAGTTCACAAGAGATTTTGGCAGCAATTTGAGTGCATTTCCCCATAAGCTTAATATTTCAAGAGATGTAAGTGAACCAATCCAATATGGCAAATCAGTAAAATTATTCCAGCTTAAATTTAATGTTTTCAATTTTTTTAATTTACGAAAAGATTCAGGAAGAGTAGATAATTGATTATTCCATAAAGTTAACTCTTCAAGTTTAGAAATTCTTCCAATTGATTCTGGAAGTTCATGCAATTTGTTGTCAAATAAATGCAAAGATTCCAAAAAACTAAAAGATCCAATCCATTTGGGAAGGATTCTCAATTTATTTCCCCCTAAACCTAGAAACCTAAGATTCTTGAGGTTTTTAATCCATTTAGGTAGCTTTTCTATGCTATTCAAACCCATATCCAATCGTCTTATTTTGTTACTTCCTTTAAGTGAGAATTTAGTGTCGTTTAATTTATTTCCATGTAAATCTAACACCTCCAAATTTAGAATGTTTTTAATTGTTTTTGGGAGGCTTTTTAAGGAATTTGCTCTTAAATTTAAACTTTTAAGTGAATTTAAAGAACCAATAGAAGTAGGCAATTCCATAATTTTATTATATCTCAAATTTAATAATTTTAAGGATTTAAGAGAACCAATTGAAGATGGAATTGATTTTATTTTATTGTAACTTAAATCTAATTTAATTAATGATGTTAGGGAACTAATGGAATCTGGAATTGTAATTAACCTATTAAATTTAAGGTCGAGGTTTTCGAGTGATGTCAAAAATTCAATAAACTCAGGGAACTTATTTAGTATCGTCCATCCAAATATATGGCTACTAACATCAGACAAACCTAATTGAAGAATTAATCCATCTTTAACCTTAAAATTTATTTGCCCAAACTTAGTTTCCAAATCTTTTATTATAAAAGAATTTTCTACAATCCTCGAAAGCGCATAACTCGAGAGGTTTTCAATTTCTCCTTTTAGATATAGATCCTTTAAACTTTCTATTATTTTTTCGTTTTTAATTTCTCTTATTTTTTCTATTAACAGCGATTTTGATTGCACTGTATCTATTCTGCCTAATATTTTTGATATCACTAACAAACATTTTAGAGACTCTTCGTGCTTAAAAGCCCACCTTAACGGTTCGAGAGCATCCGTTAGAAATATTTTTTCAATAGTGGAAGCCGCAGCTATGCGTATGGATTCATTTGTATCAGAAATAAGTAAATTTTCTACGAGTTTAAAAACATTATTAGTATTTGCATTCAATTCAGCTAAGGTATTAATGCTTTCTATTCTTGTACTCAAATTATCGCTATTCTCTATAATTGAAATTAGTTGATTAATAGCTGAGGTTTTATCCACTTTGTTATTAATATAATTTTTGTTAATAAGATATGGAGATGATTCCATTAATCTTCGAAATTTAGTTTTATTTTTTAGATTAATTATTATATTCAATCAAGATTTTACAACTTTATTTTATTTACTCTATTTGTCTAAATGTAAGTAGCGGTAATTATTCTTTATCTGGCGGTTTTCTTCCTAACCACTTCTCGTAGAACGCATCGATATCGGGTAAAAAATTGAATATAATCGGATATCCCGGAGGTACGGCCTCAACATCTAATAGAGTAAAACAATTAGGACAGAAAAATTCTCGAAGTTCTTCCCACTTCGGATCGCTTCCCATTAATTTTGGATAAATTTCTTCGATAGATTCAATTGTGTCCCTTACTCTGATTCTACATTTAAGCTTCCAATTTATATGATAATCTCCGAATTCGTATCCACAATCACATTTAACTATTCTTTCACCTTCTTTTGCTACGATGTAAAGGTGTTCGTGAAGAGGGAGGAGTATTCTTTCTTTCCAATTAAGTTTCTCTTGAAGAATATCCATAACTTTGTCAAATCTATTTTGATCTTTTCTTCCAGTAATGATTGGTTTGAGCTCTTTCCATTTTAAATCACCCTCCATCATTCTTTCTAGAGTTTTTTTATCGATATCCATTTTTTATTTCACCTCCAATTGAAAATTATCATCCAATTTCCAAAATTCCTTAAATTCTCTACCCCATTTAGTAGATAAACTTAAGCTCTCTGAATACATCGTTATTACCGATTCATAAAAATCTCCTTTTAATATTATATCTCGCTCTTTTTTCCAGAATTCTTCAAATGATAAAGATTCGTTCTTTCTCTCCTCCATAATCCTTTTTTTTTGTATTCTTGTAGCTTCATTATCTATTTCCCATTCATTTTTATCATCATCAAAGTTTGCGATCACGCCATAAACATTTTTTACGATATCCGAGGTATATAATCCCTCATCGAGGTCTGTTTTAACATTTTCTAATTTGCGTTCAAGTGGATCTCCATAACCTGGTCCCCCGCTCTCAGAAAAATGAATAATGTCGTAGTTTTCGAGCGCAATTGGATAGATTGTTCCTATTGGTATTCTCGTAATATCAGCTTGTAGATATCTCTCAAATTCGCCATTACTTGGATCAGGATCCCCCAACGGATAATTTTGTTGTTGTCGGAAAATTTCTTCCAAATTAGTATGTGTTGCAATTAATCGATAACTCGTAGCGTTAGGATATCCCCCATGCATTCCACCGGATCCATGAAAGACTAAACCTTCCCTACCGGCGAAAAATTCTACTTTTTCAGAATTGGCGATGAAGGCAACACCCGCATAATTAGCTCCGCCACGGTATTTCCCATGACCCGGAGTATTCGGTTTCACTTTTCTGGATAAATAAGGAATACCTCCTTGAAATAACTCCCATGTCTCAACATCTCCTAGATCTGCTTCAGGATTCCACATAGCATAACCCCAATTAAGACCATCTCTAACGGCACTTGCCCCTAACCCTTGACCAGATATTTCGAATGTTGACAACATCCATCTTTCACCTTTTAATGGTCCAGCTGAATAGATACCCCCACCTTGAATGGAGTCTCCAGTAAATCCATAACCAGGCACAACTTCTTCTCGAAAACCTCTTGAAAACAAACCATAGGACATGCATTTCATCATCGTTGTATATGCAGGTATTAAATTACCCCATGGAGCTTGATAGGAAAGGTAAGGATCTCCTGGATTTGCCCATGATCCCAACGGGTAATTTTTTTCTACGGCGTAATAAGCTCCATCATTAACTTTATCGCCATAGATCAAAATTTGGGTTAATAACACCCATTGCCCTCCTTCCATTGCTCCCTTGTCGCAATTAAACGCGTTAGCACCTGCTGCACTAGCTCCATCAAACGAAAGAGAAAAACTACCATCTTCCTTTACTATCATTTCCATTGGGTGATTTGACAATTTATCAACTCTTGCGATGGGTACCCAAGCCTGATCTTTCATAGGAAGGTCCATAAAGGAAGCAGCTCTGTATCTTCCAGGAATTAAGCGCTCTTTTACTCTTTCAAGAACTATTCTTCTTCCTTCTTCAATTGCTTCCCTCATAAATTTCTTGTAAAATTCAATCCCTTCTCTTTTTATGAACTCGTAAACAGCGTCTCTTATCATTAAATTTCCTGCTAATCGACATTTTTCATCCAATTCCCAATACATAGGGCTTCTTACCGATTTCTTCGCGCCAATCATGTGATCGCGCCAAATTTTATCGTTAGAGCCGATTTTTCTGCAAGTGTAATAAACTCCATCATCAAATCTTTGAATTGAAGAAACTAAAGTATGACCAGGTGTGATACCTCCTATATCAATTTGATGAGTAACTCCCCCTGCCCAACCAATTAATTCCTCTTCCCAAAAAATCGGAATTAAGGTTTGTACATCGGTAGTATGGACATTTCCGCATTGTGGATCATTATTTAGGAAAATATCTCCTTGATTAATCGTTGGATCTACCTCATATCCTTCTCTAATCATGAACTTAATTCCTTCGCTCATTGTATGGACATGCACCAAAATACCAGTAGAAACAACTATTGAATCACCTTCGGGAGTATATAATGCGAAGCAAAGTTCACCAATTTCTGTAACTATTGGGGATGCTGCGACATGCAATGCAGTTTCCCTTGCTGAAACTAATGCACCTCTTAAACTTGCGTAAGCCTTCTCGTATCTGAACGGATCTTCTTCCTTTAAACTGAGTCTTTCAATTCCGTGATAACACTTGCTGTCTTTTAACAGCTTCTCGCTTTCTTCTAGCATTTCTTTAATTGTTTTTCCATCCCATCCAATTGGTTTTTTTGACATATTTTATCGCACCTCCATGTGAAATACCCTGTGCTTATCTAGTTTTACTCGATAATTCGGTGGAACTAGTAAAGTAGTTGCGGGAGCTTCTATTACAGCCGGACCGTCGACAGTATTTCCTGCATCGAGCAATTTCATTTCCCATATCGAAGCATTATACCATTTTTTATCCCAAAATATTTCTCTTAATCCTTTTGATGCATCATCATTTGGTCTTTCACTGCTAAGCTCAAGTTCTGGTAACTTAGGTTTTGGTACGGGGACAACACCGGTTCCTACAGCTTTTGTAATGTGATATCCTAATTCAGGACTCTTTGTTCCTCTTCGAAATATCATTTCGAAAAGATCATCGTATCTAATAAGAAGATCGTTTAATTCAACGGAATCAAAGCGATCCAATTCTTTCGAATGCTCAATTGTTAATTCCTCATAGGGTGATTGTACTTCTAAGTCGTCTAACATGCCAAAATATTGCAGCTTGAGAGATGGTCTAAACTCCATCTCATTAAGATTTCTACCTTCTTTTTCAAATTCATTCATAATTTTGATTTTTAAATCTCTCCATGTGGAAGTCATCATTGATGCTACAAATGAGCTCATATTTCTATCAGGATCAATAAGTAGATCAACGGATATTTCGTGCCTGTAAGAATGATCAGCACAAGCACATCCGTAAGCTGAAAATGCAGCAGCCCACTCAGGTATCATAATATCCTGAAAGGACAATCCTTTAGAATATCCCGCTACATGAAGCGGACCACCACCGCCAAACGATATGTGAGTATAGTTCTCTGGCCGAAATCCAAGTCCTTGAATCATTCCATTAAGGTGGTTTTTCATATTAATTTCAATTAAATCTAATGCTCCCCTTGCTGCTTCATATGGATCCGAATTGAAGGGTTTAGCAATTTGATCATTAATATAATCATAAGCCCTTTTTTTGTTTAATGGGACTTTACCACCAAGAAAGTAATCTGGATTAAGATATCCTAATATCAAACTACAATCAGTCATTGTTACGGTTTCTACTCCGGACTGCTCATTACAGACTCCAATTTTATATCCCGCACTTTCAGGTCCAAATTCTAATCTGCTTGATATATCATTATATCGTACATACATTCCAGTTCCTGCACCAATAGAGTCCAATGCAATCATTGGGATGTTTAAGATAAATCCTCCAAGCGAACTTTCCCACTTAGTAGGGACATATTTTTCCATGGTTAGACCTACGTCAAAACTCGTACCCCCAACATCTGAGGAGACTAAGTTTTGAATCCCATATTTCTCAGCGATGAATTTGCTCCCGATCATACCACCAATAGGACCTGAAACCATGGTTGGAATAAGTGATTTAGAGTAAGGAGACATCGTTCCTCCGTAAGATGTTAAAATTCTTAGAGGGGCTGGCACTCCCTTGTCTTTAAGTTTTTTAGCAATCGCTATTAGTTGTTCCCTTGATGGTTCTGCAGCATACTGTTCGATTAGAAGGGCGTTCAACCTAGGTGTTTCACCTCTTATAGGGTTATGTTCAGAAGAAAGAATTATTGGTATCTCCCTGCCATAATCCTTCATAACTTGTTTTGCTATTCTTTCAACTTCCATTTCGTGTCTTGAATTCATATAGGAGCAGAGTAAACACACACATATGCAATCGACTTTCATATCTAGTAATTCTTTTACAACTTCTACTACATCCTTTTCATATAAAGGTATTAGTTCTTCTCCCCAAAAATTAATTCTTCCGCGCACGCCTTTAAACTGGTGCCTAGGAATCAAAGGCTGAGGATGCTCGTGCTCTCTGGCGTGCAATCGACCTGCATAATCAAGCCACATCCAGCATTGTAAAGCCCTCCCCAATCTATGGAGATCCTCAAACCCCGCATTAACAATCACTCCTATATTGTCATTTCCTTCCCTTTCTAAAAGCCTGTTTAGCATGGCTGTGCCTGAATACACTAAGGCTTCCACACCAGCACCAGTTTCTTCTAATGTTTTGTCCCATTCACTTAAGGAATCTGATATTGAATTTAATATGCCAATAGATTCTTCTTTTCCCGTTGTCAAAGCCTTCCCAACTGCAAAACTACCTTTCTCATCAATAATAAACGAATCTGTCATTGTACCGCCAGTATCTAACGCTATAGCTTTTAAAAGATGTTGTTTACTTTCATTATTTGGTTTTGTCATAGTCGATCGTCCCGTATGTTTTTCACATTATTATTTCATAATTAGAGCTAATGCTATATATAATTGAAGATTAATTAAATAAAATCCAAATTTATCTTTTAATTATAGGTACATAGTATTTATTATAATTAAAGGATCAATTCTAAAAATATTTCTCTAAAGCCAGTGCTTTAATTTTACTTATTGTGGGGTAACTACTTAGTTTATCCCAGCCTCGTTCGTCATAATAATCGTCCAATAATTTATTGGCAATATCTTGAGTAATAATTACTTCTCCGTAAAAATCCTGGAATTTAAGTACATTTTCTCCAATTTTTAATGGTTTAAACCATCCATTAGGGAATTTATCGTCCTTTCGAGAAAAACCTTCTTTTAAATTCATTAACTTCATTAAATTCCAAGAACGTTCAGCCGATAGTCTTAATTCTTCTTGATGTAAATTGAATCCAGTAATTAAATTGTATAAATCGGTTACTAATTCTAAACTAAAAAATCTATTCATTTGAGCTCTAGCGCACAATCCTAGAGATGTTAGAACAGTGTACCAATCTTCAGAGTATCTCGTTAGTCGTCCAACATTTACGCCCATTTCTTTTTTGGGTGGATTAAAAATTCTAGAGAAAGCGGTTTCGGGAATGCCCATCCTGTTAAAATGGCCTTTCATTTTATCAAGAGTTCCCCCAGCGCCGACATAAGTCGGTGATCCACCTGAAGCTACATGAGCGCCTTTAGGATTTACTACTTGTTCAAATTCCATTGTTCCTAATCGCAAAAACCTAGGTTCGAATATAATATCTAAACCTTTCACCGTAAGCATTTCGTTTGAAAATGTTTTATTTCCCTCAGCCAATTTTTTCCACCCATCTGCTAATAAATCCCCGAATCCTTCTCTTTTTGCTGTTATCTCAATTAGATGATTAAATGTCTTATAATCCCGCTTCCACTCGAAACCTAATGTTTCATTGGTGAGAATATCTCGTTCATTCATTTTACTTATAAATTCGAATAGTGCGGTCATAGTTAATGAGTCCAATCCATATCTATTAATTAAATCAAAAATCTTTATCGCTTGGTCGTATGTGTCTATCCCATCAACGGTAAACATCAATAAGGGGTTAATGATTGAGGATGTGTAA
>Ga0315553_10002121_pt1 | contig 16078 bp, 14 predicted proteins | sample SalMarSW160140MG_FD_203099 | JGI IMG/M metagenome (GOLD analysis project Ga0315553, IMG submission 203099) | Salt marsh sediment microbial communities from the Plum Island Ecosystem LTER, Massachusetts, United States - Salt Marsh Sediment SW1601-40 ... | reverse complement strand
CGGCGAACGTCGACAAGTTCAGCTCGGTCGTGGACCGGATCCCGGGGACCTCGGGCGCGGCGTTCGAGGAGCAGCTCCTCGGCTCGCCGGACCCCCGGGCCCGCCGGACCCGCACGCTGGAGCGTTGGCGGCGGTACCCGGTCGTGACGGGCAAGCTCCCCGTCGCGGCGCTCCGGCTCCCGGGACGCGTCCGTGCGATGCGCGTGGAGACCGACGCATGGTGGCGGCGCATGGTCGCCGAGGCTCCGGGCGACGATCTCGCCGCGGCTCGCCGCCGGTTCGCGGGCGCGCTCGAGCAGTTCCGCCGCGTCATGCGCGTCCACGGGTTCGCGACCATGCTCGGCCAGGCCGTCTACGACCAGCTCACGAAGCTCGTCCCGCCCGACGCCCCCGACCTGCCGCTGCGGCTCGCGGCGGGCTACGGCGATGTCGCCGAGTCGGAGGTCGTCGGCGACCTCTGGCGCGCGGCGCGCGGTGAGCACGATCTGGCGAGGTTCCTCGCCGACCACGGTTTCCACGGCCCCGACGAGGGCGAGCTCGCGAGCTGCTCCTGGCGGGAGGACCTGGCGCCACTGGAGCCGGTCATCGAGCAGTACCGCAGCATGGACGAGTCCGACAGCCCCGTGGCGGCGGGCCGGCGCGCCGCGCAGGAGCGGGAACGGGCGGAAGCCGAGCTGCTCGAGTCCCTCGACTCGTGGAAGCGGGGTCTCGGACGGGTCGCGCTCGCGGCGGGACGCCGCTACGTGCCGCTGCGCGAGGAAGGCAAGTCCGCGTACCTCCAGGCCATCGACGCCGGCCGGATGGCCGCGCGGCGGGTCGGCTCGCTGCTGGCCGACGCCGGCGACCTCGACCGGGCCGAGGACGTCTTCTTTCTCACCGTCGACGAGATGCGCGAGGTCCCCTTCGAGGGCCTCCGCCCGCTCGTCCAGCGTCGTCGTGAGCGCCGCGACGAGCACAAGCGTGTGACCGTGCCCGACGTCTTCCGGGGAATGCCCGAGCCGAGCCCCGTCGAGGCGGCGTCCGCCGGCACGGCCCCGGCGCCGACGGAGGAGCTCGTCGGTCTCGGGGCGAGCCCCGGAGTCCACGAAGGCCGCGTGCGCATCGTGCTCGACCCGGCCGCGTGCCCGGCCTTCGAGCCGGGGGACGTGCTCGTCTGTCCCACGACCGACCCCGGCTGGGCTCCGCTGTTCATGGTCGCGGGCGCGCTCGTCACCGACATCGGCGGCGTCCTCAGCCACGGAGCGGTGATCGCGCGAGAGTTGGGCATCCCCAGCGTGGTCAACACCGGACGCGGGACCGAGGTCCTGCGAGACGGCGAGCTCGTGGTCGTCGACGGGGGACACGGTTCGGTCCGCAGACGCGACGGAGCAGCGCCATGATCGTCTACGACCCCGCCGTCGAGCTGGCTCATCCTCCCGAGGACGACCGAGCCTGGCAGGAGAGCATCGTCGCGCTGTGGCTGGACCCGTCAGCCGGCGTGGGTGGCTACCTGCGGATCGGCCAACATCCTGTCGACGGTGTCGCCGGAACCGTCGTCGGAATCGTCACCGACGAGGGCCTGCGGTTCCGGCGCCACACGCGCGACATCCGGCTGCAGCCGGCGGACCGGAGCCCCTCGCGATTCGGCGCGGGTGCGTTCTCCTACGAGCTCGCCGGCACGCACGGCCACTTCGAGGTCGACGACCCCGACTGCGAGGTCGTCGTCGACTTCCACGACTTCTACCCGCCGACGGACTGGGACCCCTCCCGGGAGCTCACCGACATCGCTGCCGGCCACCACGAGGCCTCGGGCCGTGTCACCGGGACGGTCCGGGTGGGTGAGCGCGTCTTCGAGATCGACGGGCTCGGTCACCGGGACCATTCCTGGGGCGTGCGGCACTGGGACCTCGTCGTCTGCCACCGGTGGTGCGGGGGTACATGCGGTCCCGAGCTCTCGTGGTCGGCCGTGATCGTCGTCCTGCCCGACGGCTCGTTGATGAAGAACGGCTTCGTCGTGCGTCACGGTGAGGTCACGGTCGTGGAGGACGTCGACATCCTGACCTGCATCGAGCCCGACGGGTGGAGCGTACGGAGCGGGCACTGCCGCATGACGCTCCCCGACGGCGAGGTGCTCCACGTGGAGTGCGAGCCGGTCGACGGGATCGTCCTCGGCCACGGCTCGTATCTCGGCACCGAGGCCATGTCCCGCGTGCGATGCGGTGAGCTCGAAGGCATTGCCGACCTGAACATGTCGAACAACCCGCGTCGCGGCACCGCCGAGCCGGCCTCGGCGATCGCCGCGGTGGCGAGCGAAGGCATCTCGCAGCGCGATCGCTGACCCTCCCGAGCGCCGGAGCGCACGGAAGAAATACGATCGGGCCCTTCTGTCCCGGAGGTGCTCCATGGCGCGGATCGACGGCGGCGAGGTACTCGTCCGCTCGCTACAGGCCCAGGGGATCGACACGATCTTCTCGATCTCCGACATCGGCCAGAGCCCGATGCTGCGCAGCGCCGAGGCCGCGGGCATGCGCCACGTGGGGCCGCGCCACGAGAGCGCGGCGGTGCACATGGCCGATGGCTTCGCCCGCAGCACGGGTCGCATGGCGGCGGTGGCGGGCGCGGCCGGTCCCGGGGTCGCCAACATGGTCCCCGGGCTGATGTGCGCGTGGATGGAAGGCGTGCCGCTGCTCGCGCTCGGCACGCAACGTGTCCGCCGCTCCGTGCACGCCGTGCGACGCGGCCGCTTCCAGTTCGGGCCCCAGCTGGAGGTCGTCCGGCCGGTCACGAAGTTCGCCGCCGCGGTCGAGAGCGCCGCTCGGATCCCGGAGTTCGTGAGCGAGGCGCTGCGGCAGGCGATGAACGGCCGGGCCGGGCCCGTGTATCTCGATATCCCGACCGACGTCCTGCTCGAAGAGGTGGACGAAGACGACGTCGTGATCAGTGACCCGGCTCGGTCCTGCTTCCGGCCGGGGGCTCCCGACCACGAAGCGATCGTCGCGGCCGCCGAGCTCCTCGAAGGAGCCCGGTTCCCGCTGATCATGGCGGGGCACGGCGTGCACCGTGGCGACGCGGCCGAGCCGCTGCGCGCCCTGGCCGAGCGCACCGGGGCGCTGGTCATGACGACCGCGGGTGCGCGCGGTGCCTTCCCCGAGGACCACCCACAATCGGTCGGCATGTCGTTCCCCTGGGGCACACCCGCCCACCTGCAATCGGACGTGATCCTCGCGGTGGGGACCCAGCTCGGAGAGTCGGCGCAGTTCCTCATGCCGCCGGCCTGGGCCGGACCGGACGCGCAGCGCCTCATCCATCTCGAGGTGGACCCGACCCAGCTCGGCGTCAACCGCGTGGTCGACGTCGCCCTCGTCGGCGACGCCCGTGCGGGCCTCGAGGCGCTCGTCGAGGAGCTGGCGGATCGGGGCGCGCCGCGCGCGCCGGGCGAGGAGGCCGCTGCATACGCGACCGAGTACCGGGAGTTCCGACGCGCGCTCCAGGATTCCTACCTCGAGATCAACGGGTCACCCGTCCATCCCGGGCGTCTGGCCGTCGAGACCGCGCGCCTGCTCCCCGACGACGCCATCGTGTGTATCGACGGCGGCAACACGGGCCTGTGGGCCCACCTCGCGACGACGCTCCGTCACCCGCGCTCGCTGCTCTGGACCGGGCACTTCGGTCACCTGGGCACCGGCCTGCCCTACGCGATCGGAGCCAAGGTCGCCCAGCCGGACCGGCCCGTGGTCCTCCTCGTCGGCGACGGGGCCTTCGGCTTCAACCTCCAGGAGCTCGAGACCGCGGCCCGCGAGCGCACCAACGTGGTCGCCGTCGTCAGCTGCGACTTCGCGTGGGGAATGGAGGAGGTCTACATGCAGAAGACCGCGGGCACGACGGTCGGTGTGAAGCACTCCGAGGTCCGCTACGACCGCGTCGCCGAGGCCCTCGGGTGCCACGCGGAACTCGTCGAACGTTCCGACGAGCTGCGGCCCGCGCTCGAGCGTGCCCTCGCCGCGGGCAGGCCGGCGGTGGTCCAGGTCGTGGTGGACGACCGCGAGAACATCAACCCGCCGGGGCTCGACGACTTCGTGGGCATGTACGAGGCCTCGACCACCTGAGGAGGTGACGGGCCGGCCATGACGAGGACCGCGGTCGTCACCGGCGGAGCGGGCGGGCTCGGTCGGGCGTTCGTTCGCGAGCTACGGGCCGCGGGCTACGACGTCGTCCCCGTGGACGTCACCGGCACCGAGCAACGGCTCGACGTCACCGACCTGGACGCCTGCCGGGAACTCGCCGAGGAGATCCGCCCCGCGGTGTGGGTGAACAACGCGGGGATCACGGGCGCGAGCGACCTGCTCGACCAGACCGACGAGTACGTCGAGCGCCTCGTGCGCGTGAACCTGCTCGGCGTGATCAACGGGACCCGTGCCGCGTTGCCCTGGATGCTCTCCGCGGGCACCGGACGGATCCTCAACGTCGCGTCGCTCTCGGGCTGGGCGCCTACGCCGCACCTCGCGGTCTATTCGGCCACCAAGCACGGCGTTCGAGCGTTCACCGTCGCCACCGCCGCGGAGCTGCGCAAGACACCTGTCCGGGTGCAATGCCTGCTGCCCGACGGGATCCGCACGCCCATGGTGCACGTCGAAGACCCCCGCCATCTGATGTCGTTCACCGGGAAACGGCTCCTGGAGCCGGGAGAGGTTGCGGCCGCAGGGATGTCGATGCTGCGGTCGCGCCGTCGTGTCGTCGCCTCGGTGCCGAGGTCGAGGAGCGCGACGGTGCCGTTCCTCGGCTTGTGGCCACGCATCTCGTTCCCTTTGATCCCGATGATCGAGCGGCAGGCCCGCCGTCGGCAGGCGCGTGCCGCGGGGGAATCGCGATGAGCGCCGGCCGGGTCTTCGTCACCGGCGCAGGAGGTTTCATCGGTCGAGCGATCGCGAAGCGGTTCCGCGCCGACGGGTGGGAGGTCGGAGGCGTCGATCTGGCCGCTGACCCGCAGCAGGGGATCGTGGCCGGTGATGTGAGCGAGCCGGGAGGCTGGCAGTCGGCGATCGGCGACCATGATGTCGTGGTGCACACCGCCGCACTGGTGTCCAACGTCGCGCCGCGCGACCGGGCGTGGGCTGTGAACGTGTGCGGGACCCGAAACGTGCTCGACGCTGCGGCGCGAGGCGATGTGGGTCGCGTGGTCGTGTTCTCGTCCCTCGCCGTCTACTCCCACCACCGGCAGGAGGAGGTCGACGAGCACCGGCCGGTTCGTCCCACCGGCGATGTCTATGGCGAAATGAAGATCGCGACCGAGCAGGTCGCGCTCCAGGCGCACGCCGCGGGTGAGGCGGCGGTCACGATCCTGCGTCCGGGAGACGTGTACGGCCCTCGGTCCCGACCCTGGACGATCCTGCCCGTCGAGATGCTGCGCGCCGGCCTCGTCGTCTTGCCCGCGCACGGACGGGGCACGTTCGTCCCCGTCTACGTCGACGACCTCGTCGACTTCGTCACGGTCGCGGCGGTCTCGGAGGCGGCCGCGGGGCAGGTCTTCAACGTGACCGGCGGCGTCGGCGTCGAAACGCGGGAGTTCTTCGGCCACTACTGCCGCATGCTCGGCATCGGCGGCCCGCGGACCGCCCCGACGCCCGTGGCGGTGGCGCTCGCCGAGGCCTCGGGCCGGCTGCTGCGAGCCCTCGGACGTCCGAGCGAGGCGACCGCGGCCACGATGCGGATGCTGGCAGGGGAGGGCGACGTCTCGATCGACAAGGCACGCCACGTGCTCGGCTGGGAGCCCCGTGTGGACCTCGAGGAAGGCATGCGCCGGACCGAGGCGTGGCTGCGTGCCGAGGGGTACCTTTCTCAGAGAAGCCGGAGGAAGCAGTAGACGCCGTAGGCGGGGAACATCCCCCACGTGAGGACTCAGTACGAGACGGTGTTGCGTCGGGCGCCGAGCTCACGGTCCCACACGAACAGGTAGACGGCTGAGTACCAGAACGGCACCGACGCTGCGAGCGCGAGCAGGAAGCCCCCTACACGTTCCGGCTTGTCCACGCGGCGCGGGGACGGAGCACGGCGACGAGTTGCAGGCTCGCCAACAGCCCCATGAGCAGGAGCCCGAGGACGGCCACGGTCCAGGTCAGGTCAGTCACTTCCAACTCGCCGGCCTCCTTCGTCGAGCGACGCTCGTGTTCGCCCTACGCAAGCGTGACCAGTCCGTAGGCGACCGCCCAGAGGCCGATCGCCAAGAGCAGTGCGTAGGCCCCGAGCGCCACGCGCTGGCTCGTTCGCGAGCCGACCCTGACCCCTTCGGCGCGGAGCCCCAGGTACTTGGCAGCCTCGCGGCCACCGGCGTCGACGTAGGCGGCCCCGCCCACGAGGGTCATCTGCGGCCACCACGACTGGTCGAGCAGCATGAGGACCCCGGCGATCGGGAGCCACCACAGCGAGAGCTGGTCCCACGCCGCGGCGCGGAGTTCGAGCTGTCGGACCAGAGGGTCGGTTTCCGCGGCCGGCTCCTGGAGGCCGAGTCGCTGGGCGAGCGGGAAGTCGATCACGGACAGCAGCTGCCCCGCGACGAGCAGTCCCAACAGCCCCGTGGCGATCAGTCCCAGCGCGACTCTCATCGCGACCTCCTACCGGTCGGTGCTGCCCGGCCGATCCTCCGGGCTCTGACTCCCGACCTTGGAGCGCGGACCTTCGAGGCGTAGGGTCGGAGTCGGGACCAGGGGAACGATCGGGGGAACATAGCGATGTGGCCGGGCGCAGACCAGCATCTTCCTGCCGGAAGAGGTGTCCCGCAGGCTCACGGGTGCCCCACCTGCGGCGCCGCGCCGCTGACGCGCGTGGAGGAGTGCGAGGCCGTCCACTGGCTCTGTGAGTCGTGCGGACGGTGCTGGCAGCTGGGCCCGTCCAGTCTGAAGCACGTCGACCCGATCGCCTGCACTGGGTGTGCGACCCAGGGTAAGGAGGCGTGCTTCGAGGTCCTTCGGGACGACTTTCCCCGTTTCGGACCCGAGCTCCAGGACTGAGCCACCGCGGCTTCGGGCGGTGACGCCCACCGCGCTGCCCTCAGATCACGGCTCGTGCTGCCGACCTGAGTGCAGGGACGGTGGCGAGCAGGGATCGGTCGGTTCCCGGGCTCCGAAGTGGGGTGGCCAATGACGCCACCGACGGGACGCGAGATCCAGCCGCGAGGTGGTGGTCGCGCGTCGCTGCGCCGCCGGTCGACGGGCTGGGCGTGGCTGCTGCTCGTCGTCTTTTCTCGTCGCGACGACGATCGTTTGGTTCGAGCGCAGGTCCACGTTGGAGGAACGTGCTGCCAAGGACCGTTTCGACGACGCCAGCGCCGAGATCGCGGGACCCGGCCTCGACGCCGCGTTGGCTCCCTACGCCGAGTTGGTGAAGGCGCTCGCGGCCGAGGGAGATCCGGCCGAGCTGTCGCGAGAGGAGTTCCGCGACTTCGTCGTCGATCAGTCCCTCCCGAGCCGTCTCTCCGCGACCTACGCCGTGATCGTGACCGAGCGGGTCGCGGTCGAGGACCTCCCCGAGTTCGAGGCTCGCATCGCCGACTTCGAGCCACCACCCGGACAGCCGTCCCCGACGGTTCTCACCCTCACCGACAATCCTCCCGGGGGTGAGCTGGACATCGTGTTGCACGCCGCGCCCGACGTCCGGTTCAACGCGGTCGGGCTCGACGTGAGCTCGTTCCTCACCTCGGAATCGGTGCCCTTCCTCCCGAGCGAGACCGTGGCGCGCGCCGCCCAGACCGGCGAGCCCACGTTGAGCCCCGCGGTCCCGTTCTCGTTAATCGAGCAGATCGGCTCCGGCTACGACCCGAGCGACCCGACGGCCCCCGATCCGTGGCTCGCCATCCTCGGCATGCCCATCCTGGATCCCTCCGCGAGCCCGGGAGCCGACGGCAGCGACGCAGCGCTCGTCGGTTACGCCGCCATCGTCTTCGACGTGGAGAACCTCCTCGGCCGGGTCACCGGCGCGGGCCAGACGGGCATCGGCGTGCAGGTGGTGGGGGACACGCTCGCCCTGCCCGACGACCAGCTCCAGGCCCTGGCGGCGCTCTACGGCGCGGACCGGGCCCGGGCCCTGGAAGGTGGCGAGAAGGTGCTCGCGTCCACACAGGTCGAATCGAGTATCGACCCCGCGGTCGAAGGGGAATCGGAGCGGATCGTCGCGGACGTGTTCGGCGAGGAGTGGACGCTCGAGTTCACGGAGCTCGAGACATTCCCCACCCCACCGTCGACCTCCGAGCAGTGGATCTGGCTCGGAGCAGGCCTCGTGATCAGCGCGTTGGCGTTCACCCTCGTGCTCGGGCAGCTGCGTGCCCGACAGCGAGCGCTCGACATGGTCGATGCGGCCACCGGCGAGCTCCAACAGACAGCGGCGGAGCTCCGACGCAGCCGAGCGCAGTACCGGGACGCGTTCGAGGACGAGAAGAAGCTGGCCGAACGGCTTCAGGAAGCGGACAAGCTGAAGTCGGAGTTCCTGTCGATGGCTTCCCACGAGCTCCGCACCCCGCTCACCGCCGCGGCGGCGTTCGTGGACACGGTGTTGGTCCAGTGGGATCGACTCGACGACGAGCAGCGCAAGGAGCTGCTCGGCCGAGCGTCCGGCAACGCGCGGGACCTCACCCGCCTGCTCGACCAGCTCCTGGCGTCCATACGTCTCGACGACGAGCGCCTCTCCGTGACGTCGAGCCCCTGTGAGCTCGCCGCGCTCGTCGACCTTGTGACCCGTCAGATCGCCCCGCTCCTGAGCAAGCACCGGATCGAGATCGAGGTCCCCGGTGACCTCCGGGTCGTGGCCGATCCCGAGGCGATCGAGCGAGTGCTGACGAACCTGCTGACCAACGCGGCCAAGTACTCGAAGCCCGGGACCCGGATCGCCGTGGCGGCGGTCTCCGCCGGTGACGAGGTCGAGATCCGCGTGCAGGACGAGGGGGCCGGAATCTCGGCCGAGGACCTCGAGCGCGTCTTCGAACGCTTCTACCAGGTGGAGGGCCAGGGCGGCTCGCGCCGGGGCATGGGCGTCGGGCTGACCATCGTCCGCCACTACGTCGAGCTCATGGGGGGACGAGTCCGGGTCGAGAGCGCTCCCGGCCGTGGTTCGACCTTCTCGTTCACGCTCCCGCGCGCGGCGACGGACGCCGGCGAGGCACCCGCGCAGGTCCGTTCCGAGACCTGAAGCCTCGGGACACCGACACGTGTGCCCTAGCCTCGTGCTGCCCGCACCAGAGCACGAGACCGTGATGGAAGTAATCGTCGTCGCCGATGAAGCGGAGGTCGCCGGTCGCGCTGCCGATGTGGTCGACCACCTGCTGCGAAACGACGACCGACCGGTGCTGGGGCTGTGCACGGGCGCCTCACCGCGCGCCACCTACGCCGAGCTCGCTCGCAGGCACCGCGAGGAAGGGCTGCGCTTCGACCGCACCCATGTGTTCCACCTGGACGAGTACGTCGGATTCGGCCCCGGTCACCCGCGGAGCTACTCGCGCGAGATCGACGAGCAGCTCGTCGGCCGGGTCGATCTCGATCCCGAGGCGGTCCACTTGCTCGACGGATGCGCCCACGACCTGGAGGAGGAGTGTCGGGCCTAGAAGGGGGAGATCGACGCCGTCGGTGGCATCGGCCTCCAGCTGTTGGGCATCGGTCCGAACGGGCACATCGGATTCAACGGCCGACCTCGTCGCTCGCGTCGCGGACCCGGATCAAGACGCTGACCGACGAGACGCGCCGCGCGAACGGCGCGCTTCTTTGACTCCGCCGCCGCCGTCCCGTTCCACGCGCTCACGATGGGGATCGGGACGATCAGCGAGGCGAAGGCGCTCCTGTTGATCGCAGCCGGGCGCGAGAAGGCTGCTCCCGTCGCCCGGGCCGTGGAGGGCCCGATCACCGCGATGGCGCCGGCGTCGGCCGTGCAGCTCCACCCGGACGCGACGGTCGTGGTGGACGAGGCCGTTGCGGCCGAGCTCGAGCTCGTCGATTACTACCGGGAGATCGCGCGCCGCAAGGGCGATCTGCGCCGGCGTGGGAGCCCGGGAGCAGGCGCCTAGCGACGGAGCTTACGGAGGCTGTCCTCGAGCCCGCCCGGTCGGCTCCGGGCCAGCCAGCACGCGCGTTGCTCCCGGAGGAGATCGGCGCGCTCGGCCTCGAGCACGTCGGCGGACGGCGCCGCGAGTCCGTGATCGCGCGCGAGCCAGTGGAGCCCGTGGCGGGCGAGTGCTGCTGCGTGGTGGAGCTCGCGGAGAAGCTCGGGACCGTCCCGGGTGGCCGGATCCGATGCCGCAAGGTGCCGCTCGGCGGCGTCGATGGTCGCGAGCGCCGCCCGGTAACCGTCACGCGTCGATGTTCCGAGCGCGACATCGGCGTCGCTGACCATCACTGCGTCGAAGAACGTGGTGCCGTTCACACGGCCCGGGACGTGGTCGTCGACCCGACCGAGCGCGAGGAGCCCCGAGCCGATGTTGCGGGTGGGGTCGACGAGGAGGCGGTCGACGGCTGCCGCCAGCGCGGCGTCGGCGAGGTCGCCGTTGGAACCGGCGCACCACGCGGTCGCGCCTCCGTACGCGATCAGCGGGAGCGCCACGAACGGCGGCTGGAAGTGCCCGTGGTCGCCCCACTCAGTGAGCAGGAACCGGTCGACGCCGTGATCCAGGCCCGACGTGACGGCGTCGAGGATGTTCGCGCGGGCGTTCGCGTACCGACCGACGAACGAGTTCCAGCCGCTCGTACCGGGTACGACCCACGTGCGGAATCCGGTTGCCGAGAAGTCGGTCAGCCGAGGACCGAACCCACGGGCGCTCGTCTCGAAGTACTCACGCGCCGGCTCCCGGAGCTCCTCGGGGAGTGCCTCGAAGTCGAAGGTCGCGGGGTCGACCTCCATGGGCGCCTCATAGCCCCACACCGCCGCGAGGGCGTTCGCCGCGGCGAGCGGGCGCGCCGCGTCGGGCGCGCGTTGCACCATGTCGGCCCAGAACTGGACCTCGAACCCTTCGGCGAGGAGCGGTTCCGCGATGCGACGGAGGTGCTCGACGAACACCGTCTCCTTCCCCCGGCGAGCCACCTCGTCCGCGCTCGCACCCAGCCCCAGCTCCCACACCTCGTCGCACCCGATGTTCACGCGCCGGCTGCGGAAATTCGCCGCGAGCTCCCGGACGAGCGCAAGTGCGAACGTCGCGTTCTCGGGTGTGGGCGCGAGGGCAGTCGGCGCATGCCGGTGCGGGCCACGCTGCCAACCGTCCGGCGCCTCGGCTCGCGCCCGGTACTGGTCGTGGGCGAGCCAGCGTTCCATGTGCCCGAAGGTGTTCTGGCACGCGGCGAGCTCGATCCCACTGCGGTCGCAGCGGTCGTCAAGCCAGCGCACGTCGTCCGGGGTCAACGGTGACGCGTCGCGCCACACCGTTTCGTGGTCCCGGTAGGCGAAGGTGTGCTCCATGTAGAGCTGGAGGTGGTTGAAGCGGAGGTTCTCGAGTCGTTCGACGAGAAGCTCGAGCGTCTCACGCGTGGGAACCCGGTCGCGGCTGATGTCCAGCAGGAACCCCCGGATCTCGAGGTCGGGGGCGTCGGAGATCCGGCAACACGGGATGCCCCCCTTTGCTCCCCGGAGCTGGTGGAGCGTCTGGCGGCCGTAGCGGCGCCCGGCGTCGTCCGCGTGCCGCAGCTCGACGCCGTCGCGGTGGTCGACGGTCAGCTCGTAGCCCTGGGGAGGAAGCGAGGCATCGGCCCGTTCTGCGGCCGACGTGTTCGGCGCGACCGTGCCGCTCCGACGCTGGGTGGATCGCGGTCGGGGGAACAGCGTCGCCAGGGGGTCGGCGCTCACCACGGTGCGGCCCCACGCGTCCCATCTGCGCCGATCGGGATCACGCCGATGCCCGACTGGAGCCGTCTCCCCGACTCGACGAACTCGCACAGCGCCCGCTCGAGCGCCGTTCGGCGCGGAAGCTTGGAGAGGTCGGGTTCCGCGACCGGGTCGAGGTCGGGACGGTCGAAGACGAACTCGAACGAGCGCCCGCCGTCACGGCGTGTCGAGACCAGCTCGAAGCGTCGCTGGAAGCGCACGATGTTCGACTCACCCGGGAGAAGACCGGCGAGCTGTGGGTCGAGGAGCCACGAGTCGCAGACGAACCAGCGCGCCCCGTCCTCGGGGAAGAACCGGGCGAAGAAGGGTGGGGTGGCCGCGAAGGAGGCGTCGCACGCCTCCGGGGTGAGGGGACCCGACTCGGGAATGTGGACGTCGAGGTACGGGGTCCCCGCGGCGATCGGGCCCAGGTCGCGGCGTGCCCGGGTCCGCTCGAACTGGAGTCGACCCAGGGCGAAGAGATGCAGCGCGAGGTGGCGGGCGAGCCACCACGCCGCGTTCATCCCCGCGTGCCCGTGGATGCGCTGGTGGATCGCCACTTGCTCGCCGATGTCCCACAGGGTGGCCGCGGTCACGTCGTCCGGGATGCCGAGCTCCCGGTGCGCGGTCCGGGTCACGGTCGCGAGCCCGAGGAGCGCGTAGGCGTGGAGGAGCGGGCATACCCGGGGTGGGAGCGGCCAGCTCAGCCCGGTGCCCTCCGGGGAATACCGTTCCCACACCATCCATTGCAGGTGCGCTCCGAGCCTGCGGATCGCCGGGGGGTCCCACGTCCGCCGCTGCTCGACGAGCGCGTCGGTCGCCGGAGGGGGGAACGAGAACGATTCGCAGCGCGCGCGAAGCTGCCGACCGGCCGGGACCTGGAGGTCGGGTCGGTCGACGTAGGCGCCCGAGCGCTCGAAGTCGGCCCGCCACGGCTGGTACGAAGCGGGGTCGTCGACGACGGAGATCACCTCGTCGAAGGACAGGGCGGGCTGCGTGTGCGCGTGCATGCGTCGGGCGGGGAATGTACTGCGGCGCTCCGCTCCCGGCGGCCACAGCCCTTCTGGCGCCCGGGTTCGGGCCGATTACCCGAACCGGTCGCGCCACGTTCTACGCTGGTGGGGACGAGGGAGTCGTCCGGATTCGCTCGCAAGCAGAGAAAGAAATGGTTCGTTGGCAACAGGTACAGTGAAATTCTTCAACGCGGAGAAGGGTTACGGCTTCATCTCCCGTGAGCAGGGCGACGACGTCTTCGTCCACTACTCGAACATCCAGGGTGAGGGGTACAAGACCCTCGAAGACGGTCAGCGCGTCGAGTTCGACGTTGCACCCGGTCGGAAGGGCGAAGAGGCGCAGAACGTCCGGGTCATCTGACTCGCCCGCAAGCGTCGACGAAGCCGCCGGTCGCCGTGCCGGCGGCTTCTTCATGGGTGGACCCGAGGAGGTGATCATGGCGAACAAACGAACCACCTTCGCGAAGCTCCAACGCGAACGGCAGAAGAAGGCGAAGGCCAAGGCCAAGCGTGAGCGGCGTCAGCAGCGGTCCGCGGAGGACGACGAGGCCGAGGCCACGTCCGAAGCGGGGTCGACAGGTGCGGAGCAGCCTTCCGCGGCGGACCTGATGGAACGCCTAGAGGAGCTGCACAAGCAGTTCGACGACGACGAGATCACCTTCGAGGACTTCGAGGAGCAGAAGGACCAACTGCTCGCGCAGCTGGCGACGCTCCCGATGGAGTAACCCGTCAGGGACCGAACGGTCCCGATCGGCGAATCGCAGAGGTGAGCTGGGGCACGATCTCCGTGACGTCGCCGACGATGCCGAAGTTGGCGATCCGGAAGATGAAGGCCTCGGGGTCACGATTGACCGCTACCACGGTCCGAGCGGTTCGCATTCCGACCACGTGCTGGAGCGCGCCCGACACGCCGCAGGCGATGTAGAGCTTCGGGTGCACGGTCTCGCCGGTTTGACCGACCTGGAGCGACCGTGGCGCGAGCCCGGCTTCGACGGCACCGCGGGACGCAGCGACGCGTCCTCCGATCGACTCGGCGAGGTCTTCGACGAGGTGCCAGCTGTGGGCGTCGCAACCCGCGCCCCCCGCCACGACGACGTCGGCCTCGGCCAGCCCGACCTCCCCGTGGCGGACCTCTCGGTCGAGGACGTCGACAGCGAGGTCGCCGGGCTCGAAGGTCGCGGCCAGCCCGACCGTCGTGGCGCGCCGCGGGCGGGGTCGAGGCTCGAACACTCCCGGTCGGACTGTGGTCATCTGGGGTCGTACGACCGGCGCCACGCAGGTCGCGAGCACACCCCCGGCCATCGCGGGCCGGATCTGGTGGAGGAGCGCGTCGAAGCGCTCGTGCCGCCGTTCCCACGACCCGACCGCGAGGTCCGTGCAGTCGGCCGCCAGCCCGGCATCGAGCATCGACGCGACCCGGGGGGCGAGGTCCCGGCCCGTGGTCGTGGCGCCGAAGAGCAACACCGCGGGCTCGTACGTGCGCGTCGCGTCCGTCACCACCCGGGCGTGCGGCAAGCAGCGGTAGGGGGTCAGTGCTTCGTCGGACGCGACGTAGACGACGTCGGCGCCGAAGCGGGCCGCCTCCGCCGCGGCGCGAGCGGGTTCCGCGGCAGCGCACAACGCTCCGACACCACCGCCGAGCTCGGGTGCCAGCTCGGTTGCCTTCGAGAGGAGCTCGGCCGACACCCGCGCGAGCTCGCCGTCGTCGAGCTCGCATACCACCCAGACCCGCGGATGCTCCGTCACCGGGTCGACCGGGTCGGGATCGGCGACCTCCGTCTCCTCGCGCTCGCTCACCGCGACGGTGTCCAGCGCGCCGAGCGAGGCCAGCTCGCCGACGAGCTCGTCGAGGTCGAGGTCTTCGCCGACCATTCGGCAATCACGATCGGGCATCGGCGCGGGTTCCATGTGTGCGACCTTCGTCGGCGAGGCCGCGAGCCCGACACGATCCGCTTCGAGACCGCAGTCCTCGACGCCGAGTTGTACGATTTCTGCGCGCGCGGCGCGGCGGCGACCGGGCAGGGTCGGGTACCGGGGCTCGAACCCGGTCTCGGCCACCGTGACGAATGCGGGGATCGGCAGCGAGAGCAGCTCGAAGCCGCCTTCGACGATCCGCCGTGCGAGGAGCCGGTTGTTCTCCACGCGCAGTTCCTCGCAGCCCGTGGCCTGAGGCCAGCCGAGGCCGCAGGCCACCTCGGGACCGACCTGTCCCGTCTCGCCGTCGAGTGCGGAGAGCCCTCCGAGGACCAGGTCGACGTCACCGATGTGAGCGATCGCGGCCGTGAGAGCGTTCGCCGTTGCCCATGTGTCCGATCCGGCGAGCGCGCGGTCGCAGAGCAGGTAGCCCGCCCCCGCGCCGCGCGCGATCGCGTCGCGCAGCACCTCATCGGCCTTGGGCGGCCCCATCGAAAGCGCCACCACCTCGTCGGCGAGCTGGAGCGCGGCCTCGAGGGCGTGGAGGTCGGCGGGGTTCGTGATCGCGGGTGCGGCTTCGCGCTCGATCGTCCCGTCGGGGTGCACGCCGACGGGGGCGGTCCGAAGGTCCGGCACCTGCTTCACGAGGACGACGGCCTTCACGGCTGACCGCCTCCGGGTTCGCCGAGGTCCTCCATCTCGAGGTCGAGGCGGGCGACCGTCTTCGTGCTGGCCCGGACCGCTTCCTCGAGGGGCTCGCCGGTCAGCTTCCGTTTCGGAAGACGGAGCGCGAGCACGAATCCCAGCAGGGCGACGACGCCGCCCGCGACCAGCGCGGCCTGGAAGCCGCGCAGGTGCGAGTCGCGAGCGATCCGCTCGATCTCATCGGCTTGATCGGGTGGCGCGTCGGCGGCGACCTGTTGCACCTGCGCCTCGGTCGCAGCCTGCGAGTCGGCGTCGATCGCCTCTTGTAGGGCGGCCTTCTGCGCGTCGTCGAGCGCCGTGGTCTCGTCGACCTGCGAGGCGGCGGTCGAGAAGCCCACCGCGAGGATGATGGAGCCGACCACTGCGGTCCCGAGCGACATGCCGAGATTCTGGGCCGTGCCCTGGAGCCCGGCCGCCTCGCTCGCCTCGTGGGTCTCGGCGCCCCCGAGGATCAGGTTCGGGAGCTGCGCGACCACGAGACCGATCCCGATTCCCGCGATCAGCAGCGGGATCGTCAGGTCGAAGCCGGAGGTGGCACCGTCGAGCGCCCGGGACAGCAGCAGACCGCCCGCGCCGAGGATCAACAGGCCGACCGCGACGATCGAGCGCGGATAGAAGCGATGGCCGAGCGGTGGCGACAG
>Ga0315553_10002120_pt1 | contig 16078 bp, 14 predicted proteins | sample SalMarSW160140MG_FD_203099 | JGI IMG/M metagenome (GOLD analysis project Ga0315553, IMG submission 203099) | Salt marsh sediment microbial communities from the Plum Island Ecosystem LTER, Massachusetts, United States - Salt Marsh Sediment SW1601-40 ... | reverse complement strand
TGTAGATCATACGCTCGGCGTCGGGGCCGTACTTCCCCGTCAGGGTCTCGTGGAGTTCCACAGAGGGGGTGCTGAGAGGCTCGTACCCGAAACTCTCGAACACGTCTCGGATCACGTCGATCACATACTGGCGAAGGATCATCTGCTGGGGCAGAAAGTCCCTCATCCCTCTCGGGAGCTTGGGTGTTACTGTCGTAGCCACTCTGCTTTGCCCTTTCTCTGCCTTGTCCGCCTCTCGGTCCTCCGCCACCGCCTGGATCGGAGCGAGATGGTCGCTAGTCGCTCTTGATCACGAGTTCGGCCAGGCCGGCCAGAGGCTCGCCCAGAGACGTTTCGACGGCCTTGACGATGTCACCACCGTGCACCATGGCGGCAGCGCGGCCAAGGTCCGGGTAGAGGGGTCTGTCCTGGCTCAGGTGCTCTATCTCTGCTCTGATAGCCTGGTGTGCGGCCTCGGTGCCCATGCCGAGACGCGCCTTGCTCACCGCTTTTCCCTTCTTCAACTGGTATTCTACAGTCTTGCGGCACTGCTGCAAGTCGTCGTCCTGTTGCCACGTGGTGGTGCAAAACTCGAGCCCACTCCGTCGGAAATCGAGAGCCTGGGCCGCGCAGACCATCTCGATCCCCACGATCTGCTCCACGTTGCGTACGATCTCCCTGGCGTGCCTGGCGGCATTGGTGCTCATACTGACGTGATCTTCCTGGTTGGCGCAGGTGGGTATCGAATCCACGCTGTCCGGATGGGCCAGCGTCTTGTTGTCGGATACGAGCGCAGCCGCTGTATACTGCACCATCATCAGCCCGTTGTTCAGCCCGCTATCTTCGATCAGCATGGCGGGCAACCCGGCGCTGAGCGTGTTGTCGAGGAGACGGAAGGACCTGCGTTCGGAGATACTCCCTATCTCCGCGACGGCTATGCCCAGCATGTCCATAGCGAGGGCCAGCGGTTCTCCGTGGAAGTTGCCGGCCGAGATGGCCTTGTTCTCCCTGCTCTCCGGCAGGTCGAGAAAGATGAGCGGGTTGTCCGTGGCGGCGTTGATCTCTCTGCCGATGACGTAGCGTACGAAGGCCAGGACGTCTCGCGCCGCACCGATGACCTGAGGTGCGCAGCGCAGAGAATAAGCGTCCTGGACGCGCGTGGTGGAATCGATCAACTCGCTCCCTTCGACCAGGCGCAGAACGTTAGCGGCGCAGCGGATCTGTCCGTCGTGACCGCGCGCCATGTGTACTCTGTGGTGGAAAGCGTCGGACACCCCGCGCAGAGCTTCCAGACTCATAGCCAGGGCGATCTCAGCGTTCTTGACCAGCATCTCCGCGTCGTGCAGAGCCAGCGCTGCGATGGCCGCGCTGACCGTCGCCCCGTTGTTGAGGGCTAAGCCCTCTTTGGCTTTCAGTTCCACCTGCTGGAGGCCGGCCCTCTGCATGGCCTCCCTGGCTGTCATCCACCTGCCCTGGTAGAAGGCCTCGCCGCCCTCCGTGTCCTCGCTCAGCGCCAGAGCCAGGTGGGACAGCGGGGCCAGGTCTCCGCTGGCGCCCAGGGAGCCTTTCTCCGGCAAAACAGGATGTACACCCCGGTTGAGCATAGCCAGTAGCGTCTCCAGAACCTCCACTCTGATACCCGAATACCCCTTGGCCAGCGTATTGGCCCGAATCAACATCGTGGCTCGCACAGTCTCCACGTCCAGCGGTTGGCCAACTCCCACAGAGTGGCTCATGATCATGTTCCGGGTCAGGGTCTCAACGTCCGTCGCCGGGATCTTGACCTCGGCCAGCGAGCCGTAGCCGGTAGTCAACCCATATACCGTGAGTCTTCCCTCGTCCACGATCTCGTCCACCCACGTCCGACAATTCTCGACGCGTTCCATCGCCTCAGCGGACAACTGGACTGTCTTGCCGTGACGAGCGACATCCACTACCTCATCGACGGACAGAGCCTCCCCGGCGATGAGGAGCGTACTGGAGTGGTGAGGGTCATCCTTCTGTTGCTCCATCAATTGGCCTCCTCTGGCATCAACGAAGTGCGTTGGGCTCGACGGTGGTTAGGCCACGGGAGTCAAAAAGAGGAGCCCGGGTCGAGTGCCTGCGGCTCCTCCAGCGGCTAGAAGGGTGGACGACGGGGATCGAACCCGCAACCTCAGGATCCACAGTCCAGTGCTCTGCCAGTTGAGCTACGTCCACCACGGCGTCTGCAGCCTGCATTCTAGTATAGCATACCGGGGCGAGGATTGCAAGAGCTATGTGTGCTGCACTACGAGAAACTCACACACAGGGTCGCCCATGCCCTGTCGTTGGGGATAGGCGACACTGATCTGGGCATCAGGCAGGAGGACCCGGAACCAGGCGTCCCACAGGGTCTCGCACGTCACGCAGGCCTGGTCTTGCCTGGGCAGGTTCGCTCTCTTGGCTCCCTCGAAGGCTGCACAGCGGCGCACGACGATGCGCGCCTTTCTGTCGTCGGTCTCGTAGATGGCCCTGACTCCCGGGCCGAGCAACAGGTCGCTGTGGGTGGCGATCATTCTCACGGCATCCGCGAGATCGTCGGCTGCCTTCTTGTGCACGGCTTTGAGCATGGTGCGCATCTCAATGCGGCCGAAGGCCGTGCGCACCGCCGCGTTGAGCTCGACGGCCTCCTCCAGGCTGAACTTCTCGACGCTGCGCAGGAACCACTGGCCGTCCCAGAAAAGGGCCAGCTTGCGCAGCATCTTGACCTTGTCAGCGTCACTGATGTCGTAGAGTTCCAACTGGAGGCCTCCCTCTACTCATGGGATCAGGCGGCCGGCCTTGATCACGGTTTGCACGGGATTGGTGCCGAAGCGGTAGGCCAGGTGGTGATAGTCGGCGAGGTCCAAGATGAGCAAATCTGCCTTCTTGCCCACTTCCAGGCTTCCCATCTCGTGACTACGGGCGATGGCGAAGGCGGCGTTGATCGTGGAGGCCACGATTGTCTCCGCGGGCGTCATTCCCATCTGACGGCAGGCGAGGGCTTGGATGAAGGGCATGGATTCACAGTAGCAGGTGCCGGGGTTGAGATCTGTAGCCAGGGCCACGGCTACTCCCGCGTCGATCATCTTCCTGGCAGGGGAGTAGTGGTCCTCCGCCAGCCCAAAGGGCGTGCCGGGGAGGAGCACGCCAATGGTGTCAGAGTTAGCCAGGAGTGCGATCTCCTCGTCCGTCGTACAGGCCAGGTGGTCGGCGGAGGTGGCCTCTAGCTCCACCGCGAGGGCTGTTCCACCCAGAGACGTGAACTCGTCGGTGTGGATCTTGAGGCCCATACCCAGAGCCCGAGCCCTCTCCAGGATGTGACGGCTCTGTTCGACGGAAAAAGCTCCCTCCTCGCAGAAGACGTCGCAGAAGAATGGTTTCCCTGCTGTGGGGTAGCCCTCTCTCTCGAGGGCGGGCAACATCTCCTCGATCACGAGGTCGACGTACTCGTCTGCCCGGCCCCTGTACTCCACAGGGACGGCGTGTGCTCCCAGGAAGGTGGGGATCAGGTCCATGGGATGGCTTTGGTCGAGGAGCCGGATAGCCTCCAGCATCTTCAACTCGTTGTCGGTGTCGAGGCCGTATCCGGTCTTGGCCTCCACGGTGGTGGTGCCGTGGGCCAGCATCGTGTCCAGGCGTGCGCGGCTCTGATGCATCAGGTTCTCGAGGCTGGCTTCTCTGGTGGCTCGCACGGTGTTCATGATCCCGCCCCCGGCGGCCAGGATCTCCATGTAGGGGGTGCCCTGGAGTCGCATCTTGAACTCCGAAGCGCGATCCCCGGCGAAGACGACGTGGGTGTGGGGGTCCACGAAACCGGGCAGAACCACCTTACCGGAGGCGTCTATCAGCTTGGCGCCGTCTCCTGCCTCGGCCAGGACATCGCTGGTTCTTCCCACCAGGGCGATGCGGTCACCCTGGATGGCCACAGCACCTTCCTCGATGATCCCCAGTTGCCGCAGCGAAGGACCTCTTCTCGGCCCCTCGGGAGAGGCGATAGTCACGAGTTGTCGGGCACCATGGACGATGAGATCAACCTTCAAGGAAGGACCCCACTTCTGCTTTCTGCTTGTCCTCAGTCATGTGCGGTGCCCTGCGCGGTCGGACAGTCGTCGGCTACGCTGTGGGTGTCGATGGAAGAGCCGGCCTGTGTCAGACCACCGATCATCTCGACCTCAGGCATGCTCACGAGCAGCCCTAGCCATCTGGCCCCGTACTACTTCATCATGGGGATCTTGATCCCGTGACGCTTGGCCGCGTCTATGGCCTCTTCGTATCCGGCATCCACGTGGCGCATGATGGCGGTCCCGGGGTCTGTGGTCAGCACACGTTCCAGACGTTGCGCCGCCTCGGGAGTGCCGTCGGCGACGATGACCTGTCCGGCGTGAATGGAGTAGCCGATGCCCACGCCGCCGCCGTGGTGGATGGAGATCCAGGTAGCGCCACCCACGGCATTGAGGAGGGCGTTCAACAGCGGCCAATCGGCAACCGCGTCGCTTCCGTCCTTCATCCCCTCCGTCTCTCGATAGGGTGAGGCCACCGATCCGCCGTCCAGATGGTCCCGACCGATGACGATAGGGGCGGAGATCTCGCCGCTGCCCACCATGTCGTTGATGATGAGTCCGAACTTGGCTCGCTCGCCGTAGCCCAGCCAGCAGATGCGCGACGGTAATCCCTGGAACTTCACCTTCTCCTGGGCCATCCTGATCCAGCGTACGAGGTGCTCGTCGTTGGAGAACTCCCTCACTACCACTTCGTCGGTCTTGTAGATGTCCTCGGGATCGCCAGAGAGAGCCACCCAGCGGAAGGGCCCTTTGCCTTCGCAGAAGAGCGGTCTGATGTAGGCGGGTACGAAGCCAGGGAAGTGGAAGGCGTTCTTGACCCCCGCCTCGAAGGCCCTCTGGCGGATGTTGTTGCCGTAATCGAAGACCACGGCACCCTCGGTCTGGAAATCGAGCATGGCCCTGACGTGGCGCCCCATGGACTCGATAGAGCGGCGCTTGTACTCCTCTGGGTCCTTCTCCCACAGCCTCTCCGCCTCCTGGACCGATAGCCCCTGGGGTATGTAGTTGTGGGGATCGTGGGCGGGAGTCTGGTCGGTAACCACGTCGGGCACTACCCCGCGGATCACCAGCTCCGGGTAGACTTCGGCGGCGTTGGCGATGAGGCCGACGGATTTCGGCTCCTCCTGGGATAGCGCCTCCTCCACCAGCGTCATGGCTTCCTCGAGGTCATCCACCACTTCGTCCACGTAGGCGGTCTCCAGACGACGCTTGGCGCGCGCGGGGTCCACCTCCACGATGAGGCCGACACCCTCGTTCATGGTGATAGCTAGCGGCTGGGCTCCACCCATGCCGCCGAGTCCCGCGGTGAGGACGAACTTCCCCTTCAGGCTCGATCCGAAGTGCTTCTGAGCCAGAGTTCCCAGGGTCTCGTACGTTCCCTGGAGGATGCCCTGGGTGCCTATGTAGATCCAGCTTCCAGCCGTCATCTGGCCGTACATGGTGAGGCCCTTCGCATCCAGCTCGTCGAAGTACGGCTGGTTGGCCCAGGCTGGGACCAGGTTGGCGTTGGCCAGGAGGACGCGCGGGGCATCACGGTGGGTGGTGAAGACACCAACCGGCTTACCCGACTGGACCAGCAGCGTTTCGTCGTTCTCCAACTCCTTAAGGGTGGCCACAATGGCTTCGAAGGCTTCCCAATTCCTGGCCGCCTTCCCGCCACCGCCGTAGACGATCAGCTCCTCGGGCTTCTCAGCCACCTCCGGGTCCAGGTTGTTCATCAGCATACGCATCGCTGCTTCCTGTCCCCAGCCCTTACAGGTTAGTTCCGTACCGCGTGGGGCGCGTACACCCGACCTCATGATGCCACCTCCAACTGGCTGCTGTTCGTTTCGATTATAGCGCGGCTTTGCTTGCGCTGCCACGCCCGGCCCACGGTTTGCCCAGGCACCGGCAAGCACGTACAATACCGCCCGGAGGAGACTCGATTCTTGCGTCTCTGGTACAGGTTCGTCAGGTTCGCGTTCTTTCATTTCTACAACGAGTTCGCCTGGACCTACGATCTGGTGAGCCGCGTGGTCTCGCGGGGCAAGTGGCGTGACTGGCAACGGGCAGCCTTGCCGGAACTGCGAGGTGACCGGGTGCTGGAGGTGGCCTTCGGCACGGGGAATCTGTTGTGGGACCTGGTGACTGAAGGCTACCACTGCGCCGGCGTGGACCTGTCTCCGCACATGGCGCGGGTCACCGCTCGTAAGTTCCGCCGCCGGGGGCAGGAGGCACCCATCTGTCGCGCGCGGGTCCAGGAGTTACCGTTCCCTGATGGGGCCTTCGACTCCGCAGTGGCCACCTTTCCCGACTACTTCATCCTGGATCCGGTGGCGCAGGAGGAGATGGGGCGGGTGCTGGTGCCCGGAGGACGGTTGGTCGTGGTGGAAGGGGGGCGGCTGTTGAGGGAGGACCTCTGGAGCAGGCTCCTCAACTGGGCCTTCCGAGTCACCGTCTCGCCACGGACCTGGAAGGAGGCACAGAAGCTGTTCGCGCATTCGCCGTTCTCGGTCGAGCGTCGAGAGGTGGTCGACGAGTGGAGTGTAGTGGGTGTCGTGGTGGCCGTGAGGAAGTCTGGCTAGGCAACATTCGTCACCTCTGACGGTGAGAGGTGTTGTATGGGGCAGAGAAACGAGGAGGGAAGGGAGCCATGGATCTGGATGAAGCCATCAAGCAGCGACGCAGCATCAGGAAGTACAAGGATGCGCCGATCCCGCGAAAGGACATCGAAGCGATCATCGAGGCTGGGTGCTGGGCACCGAGTAGCACCAACATCCAGCCGTGGCGCTTCATCGTCGTAGAGAACCGGGAGACGATCGCCGCGATGGCCAAAGTCGTCTACGATAAGTTTCAGGCGCTTTCCAAGGAAGCCCTGAAGCAGGGTGAGAAGAGGGTCGCTGCGTTCTGCAGGTTCCTGCGCAGCTACACCAGCTTCTTCACCGACGCGCCGCTGGTGATAGTGGCTTGCACCAAACCCTACGAGAACCCCGTGCTCAAGATGCCCATGAGTACCGTCATCGAGAAGACCAAGGCGCTGGGGGAAACAGGTCTAGACGTGAAGCCCATCGTCATAGACACGGTGCAGAAGAGCGTGGCTATGGCTGTGCAGAACATGCTCCTCAAGGCACACTCCCTGGGGTACGGAACCTGTGCCATGGATGGTCCCATCGCCGTGAAGGCCGCTCTGCGGGAGATGCTGGGCATCGAAGACGATCTGGAGATGGTGATGGTGATCCCCATGGGCGTGCCCGAGACTACGGACGTGGAGGCCCCGGAGAGACTACCGGTGGCCGACGTGATTCGGTATCATAGCGCCTAGTGGTCCTGGGCGCGCTCTCCAGCGCCCGGATTGGGGAGCGGCCGGGGACGGCGGTGTTCAGAGGGCGACCCTATCACCTCGATACGGCACCATGACGTCTGGGGTCTCTCGGTCTTCGATGGCCTCTGCGAGAGCCAGGGACTGGTCCTCCTCGCCGTGCACCACGAAGACCCCCTTCAGACCGGGCTTGGCAAAGCCTACCCACCACAACAACTCGTCTCGGTCGGCGTGAGCGCTGAAGGCGTCGATCACCTTCACCTGCGCTCGAAGCCGGTACTCGTCGCCAAAGATGCGGACGTTCTCGTTCTTCTCCGCGATGCGACGCCCCAGAGTGTGCTCGGCCTGAAAGCTGACGATGAGCACTGTGTTTCGAGGGTCCTCGATGTTGTTCTTCAGGTGATGCAGGATCCTCCCTGCCTCACACATGCCGGAGGCCGAGATGATGATCATGGGTCCATCCATCTCGTTGAGCTCTTTCGACTCCTCCACGTTTCTGGTGTAGTGAAGCCCCCGGAATCCAAAGGGGTCCTGCTCCCGCAGAAGGAACTCGTTCGTCTCCTCGTCGAAGCACTCGGGATGGAGGCGGAAGATCTCGGTGGCGTCGATGGCCAGGGGACTGTCTACGTAGACGGGAAGGGGCGGTATCCTTCCGGCCATCCGCAGACGATGCAAGGTGTAGATCACTTCCTGGGTTCTCTCCACGGCGAAGGCGGGGATGATGAGTTTTCCTCGTCGCGAGTGGGTCTCCATCACGCTCTCGGCCAACTCCTGCTCCACCTGGTTGATATCTTCGTGGAGACGATTCCCGTATGTGCTCTCCGTGATCAGGTAGTCCAGGTCTCGCACCACGGTGGGGTCGCGCAGGATGGGGAGATCCTTGCGTCCCAGGTCGCCTGTGAAGCCTAGCCTCACCGTCTGCCCGTTCTCGTTGATGCTCAGGATGGTGATCGCCGATCCCAGGATGTGACCCGCGTCGAGCAGGATGGCCTGTACACCCTCAGTCACCGGGAACCAGCGGTTGTACTTGTGGGCCACGAGATAGTCCAGGGCGTGCTCGGCTTCCTCGACCGTATAGAGAGGCTCCACGGGAGGAAGCCCCTTGCGCCGGTGCTTCTTATTGACGTACTGCACGTCCTTGGTGTTGATGTGGGCGCTGTCCCGGAGCATGATGGAGACCAGATCGGACGTTGCCATCGTGCAGTGGATGTCTCCTCGGAAGCCGCTCTTGACCAGCGTGGGGATGTTGCCGCAGTGGTCTATGTGGGCGTGCGAGAGGACGAGAGCGTCGATGCTGGCAGCGTCGAAGGGCAAGTTGCGGTTTCGTTCGAGGGCCTCAGCGCGATGGCCCTGGAAGAGTCCGCAATCTAGGAGGACGCGTTTACCGTTGGCGTGAATGAGATGCTGAGAACCCGTTACCGCTCGGGCTGCACCCCAGAAGGTTATCTCCACCAGCTTGTCCCGAGGTTACTGTGTACGGTCCGACATAGCCGGGTCGGCCGTCTAGTGCTCCCCGAAGTCAATGAGCTCCTGCGTCAGGTAGGTGGCATCCAAACCATCATAGCCCATCTCTCTGGCCAGTTCCTCGACGGGCAGCTCCTGCCCTCGCCTCCAGAGGGAGATGAGGTGGTCGCCTGCATCGGGACTGGCGAACCACTCAGTTCCGAAGCGATCCTCCAGGAAGCGTCTCAACTGTGCCTCGAAGATCCATGCTCGCAGGTACTGAGCGCAATAGAACGCGTCGTCGGTGTCGGCCAGGTAGTTCTCAGCGGCAATGGTTACTACCAGCGCGTCGGTGAGGATGCTCACGTATCTGTCATCCGCTCCCTCGACCTCGTTGTGCAGCTCCTGCTCGTAGATGAGCTTGCTGCCGTAGCGGCGCAGGAACCATAGCTTCTGGAAGCGGGCAAACCTGAGGTAATCGCGACTATCCTCGACGCCCAGTACCTGTGCTAGCCACGATTCACTGAGCATCAAGTACTCGAAAAGGAAGGCATACCCTTCGGTGACCGAGTTGTCCCCCAGCCTGCGGAAGGGAAACGGTAGCCCAGGGTCCACGTGGGCGAAGTGCTCGGCGTGTCCCCCTTCGTGGAAGAGACTCCCGTAGTCATCTGGACCGCCCGCAGGCTTGATCACAAGTTTGATCTCTTCCGGGACGCGAATCGGTACACAGAACGCGCGGGGCGTCTTGAGGGGTCGAGGTTCGGTATCCAATTGCAGGTTCGATTGTGTGGACAGATCGATGCCCATGCCCGCCAGGGTGGTGCGGAGAGCGGCAAGCAGCTCCTCTTCGGGGAAGAGGGCGTCGAATCTCCTTGCGCGGAAGAGCGCCAGAGTGTCGCAGGTAGCAGCCGCCTCGATGGGCACGTGGATATGCGACAGGTACTCCTCGAGGAGCTGGGGGAACAGCTCTCGCGTCTCGTGTAGCAGGAACTGCATTTGCCCCGTGAGCAGGTTGAGTCGCAGCGCGCGCAGATCGTCACACAGGGCCACGTAACCATCGAAGCCCAGGTCCATAGCCGCCTGGTGAAAGGTCCTGAGACGCTCTACTCGCGCTTCATTGACACTGGCCGTGATCCCTCGCTCCAGCTCTTCGAGTCGATGACGGCGGGTCATGTCTGTCTCGTTGGCCATCATCGGCCTCAGGTTGTGATAGGGCACCTGCTCCCCATCCCATTCCACGGTCGCCGTCCTCATCGCATTGCTTACGCGCTCGGTCAGTCCCTTGGCCAGGCTCTCCAGATACTCCAGCGTGACCCACTCGGCCAGGTACCTACCCTCTCGGTCGTGGGCCGCACCCAGCCATCGCCTGGCGGCTTCCTCGGTGAAGAGGTGTGCCCAACGGTCGTAGATGGGTGTGATGTCCAGTTCCTTCTTCAGTCCGGCTTCTGCCAGGTAGTACTCGCGGTGCAACTCCTGGTGGAAGGCTTCGGCGTCTTGCTCGAAATCGTGAGTCACGGTCTTGCTCTTCATCGGTCCCTGCCGGAAAAGAGTGGACGACTGCCACGTACGGAGGCGTGTGTTATCTGCGTAATCAGCCCACCAGTTCCCTGGCGGCGGCGACGATGTTGTCCACCTGGGGTACCATGTGCCGCTCCAGGTTGCGGTTGTAGGGCACTGGTATGTCCAAACCGGCAAGCCGCTTGATGGGGGCGTCCAGGTAGTCGAACGCTTCACTCTCTGCGATGCGGGCGGCTATCTCCGCTCCTACGCCTCCTGTCTTGCAGGCTTCGTGGGCGACGAGGACTCTGCCGGTCTTGATCACCGATTCGACGATGATCCCATCGTCCAGTGGCTTGAGAGTCCGAGGATCCACTACTTCTGCCTCTATCCCCTCCTGGGCAAGGGTCTCCGCTGCCTCCAAGGCGCGAGGGACCATGATGGAAGTAGCCACTATCGTAAGGTCCCTACCTGGACGCTTGACGTCCGCCACTCCCAGCGGAATGGTGTAGTCGTCTTCGGGTACCGGTCCCTTCGTTTTGTAGAGTAGCTTGTGCTCGACGAAGACGACCGGGTTGTCGTCGCGAATCGAAGAGAGCAGGAGCCCCTTGGCATCGTATGGAGTGCTGGGCATGACTACCTTGAGGCCGGGTACGTGGACGAACCAGGCCTCGAGGCTCTGAGAATGGTGGGCAGAGGCTCCCGTGCCGGAACCACCTGGCGTGCGCAGGACCATTGGAACCTTGGCCTTGCCGCCAAACATAAAGCGCAGCTTGGCTGCCTGGTTGACTAACTGATCCATGGCGATGGTAGTGAGATCCATGAACATGATCTCGGCCACGGGGCGCATGCCGGTGAGAGCTGCACCTGTGGCTGCACCAGCGATCCCTGCCTCGGAGATGGGGGTGTCGCGCACGCGCTCCTCCCCGAATTCATCCACCAAGCCGTAGGATACGCCAAAGGCGCCTCCGTACCTGCCGACGTCCTCGCCAATAAGAAAGACTGACTCGTCACGGACCATCTCCTGGCGCAGGGCCTCGCGTATGGCCTCTGCGTACGTTATCTCCCTCATCTAGGCGTACACCCCTTCGAGTATCGTATCCACGTCTGGCTCCGGACTGGACTTCGCGAACTCCAGCGCCGCCGCGATGGTGCGGCTGGCCTCTTCCTCGATCCTGGCCACTTCCTGCTCGTCGAGCGTCCCTTTACTCACGAGCAACTCCCGGAACCTCTTGATGGGATCCTTCTTCTTCCAGGCCGCGATCTCCTCCTTGGTACGGTAACGCTCCTGGTCGCTCTTGGAGTGCCCCTTCCACCGGTACGTCATACACTCGACGAGAGTGGGACCTCCACCGGACCTGGCGCGTTCCACCCCTTCGGAAGCAGCGTCGTACACGGCGACTACGTCGTTGCCGTCCACGGTCACCCCTGCCATCCCGTAGCTGTCCGCCCGCTGGGAGATGCGGTCTATGTTGAACGCACGCTGGGTGGACATCGACATCCCGTATTGGTTGTTCTCACAGATGTAGACCACAGGGAGACACCAGATGGCGGCCATGTTCAGCGCCTCATGGAAAGCGCCCTGATTGGCCGCCCCATCTCCGAAGAAGCACATAACAACCTCGCCAGTGGCCCGCATCTGGAGGCTGAGTCCGACGCCCACGGCGAGAGGGATCCCTCCACCGACGACTCCATTGGCGCCCAGATTCCGGCCCTGCATGTCGGCGATGTGCATGGAGCCCCCTCTGCCACGGCAGTAGCCAGTCTCCTTCCCCTGGAACTCAGCCATCATCAGGTTGAGGTCCGCGCCCTTGGCGATGCAATGGCCGTGGCCACGGTGGGTGCTAAGGATGTAGTCCTCAGCTCTCAGAGCGAAAACACTGCCCACAGCCGAAGCCTCCTGGCCGATGGACAGGTGCATCGTGCCGTGGACCAGCCCGCGCGCGAAGAGATCATCCACGGTCTCCTCGAAGAAGCGGATCTTGTACATCGTGCTGAGCATGTCTACACAGAGGTCTCGTTCCAGTTCCACAGGAGTATCCCTCCCTCACGATTGTAGTGGGATGCAGTCGCAAAGTCAACGGCGGTACCATTGGGCTATTGACATATCCAGGAGAGCTACATTAGAATCTAGATGTGATTAAGACCGCTTAGAGTGGCCGGCGGCGGGATAGTGATTCCCGCCGCACGCTGTGTTGCTCCTCCGGCAGAGCTGCACGGCGTATCCGTGAGTGGCCTGGCAGACTCACTGATGTGTGCGCGGCAAGCGGAGCAGCACCACGTGGGGGAAACGAGGCGATAGCTTCCACGGTTCGTTTCGACGCCAGTCCCCAATCTGGCTGAACGCCGGCGAAGCCGGCTTGGCTACGTGCTTCGCTGCGTCGTCAGCGTTCTTGGTCCAACCCGAAAGGTTGTGAGAACCCTTGTTCCATACCCTGCCGCATGCAGTTGACTATGCGGGAACGTGGATGTATAATGGGTGTCTACTTGTTCTAGCTGCACCGTCCGGTGGCGCCTGCTTGGCGCGGGGTGCGACGCCGAACGATCTTGTTCCTGAACGGACCAGCTCAGGTACCGACCCGTTGTAGCGCGTAGAGGAGCAGAAGATGGCCTTGAAAGGTAATTTGAAGGACTTCAACGTCACTCAGCTCTTCAATCTCATCAACCTTGCTCGGAAGACCGGCTCCCTGACCATCGAAGGAAGCGGTAGGAGGGCAGAGGTCTGCTTCAAGGAAGGCAGGCTTGTACACGCTTCCCTCAATGGCCAGGACGACGGGCTCATCGGCATGCTTGAGAAGGCGGGCAAGATCAGTCCAGAGCAATCTCGAGTCATTAGAGCACGGTCCAGGACCGACGCCGACAAGGAACTGGGTCTGCTGCTGATCAACGCTGGCTACGTGACACAGGACGACATCGTCCAGAGCGTGCGCTCTTACACACTGGACGTGGTCTACTTGCTGTTCACGTGGACTGACGGGTCGTTTCGCTTCGAACCGAACCGGCTGCCCGCCGAGGGGGCGATCACCGTACCCATCAATCTCGAGAACATCATCATGGAGGGCAGCCGGCGCGTCAAGGAGTACGAGAAGCTCCAGAATGAGCTGCCCGACCTGAACATGGCCCTGAAGTTCACCGAGCGGCCGGATGCCAGGCTTCGTGACATCAACCTCACTGTGGAGGAGTGGCGGGTGATTTCCTTCATCAATCCGCGCAACACCATCAGGCAGATAGCCAAGGCCAACTCGATGGCTGACTTCAAGATGCGCAGGATCGTGTACGGGTTGTTGTCCGCCGGTCTCGTCGAGTTGATCCTTCCGGAGGGACCGAAGCAGGCGGCTCCCGCGTCCGAAGTCGTCAGCGCGCCCCCGCCAGTGAAGCGGAGCTTGATTCTTCGTCTCATAGATAGGGTCAAGAGGATGTAGTCTGATCTCTTCCGTACCCCGAGATCGCCGTAGGGTGTTCGAGGAGTGTGCTGTCTACATGCAGACCGTGAAAGTTGTCGTCACTGGACCTTTCAACGCAGGCAAGACCGAGTTCATCAGTAGCATCAGCGAGATAGACGTCGTATCTACCGAGCAGAAAATCACCGACGGGTCACGGGTGGTGAAGGGAAAGACCACCGTGGCCATGGACTTCGGCCGTATCACAGTGGACAATGACCTCGTTCTGTATCTGTTCGGGACGCCGGGCCAGAAGCGCTTCGACTTCATGTGGGACATACTCTCGGAGGGGATGCTGGGGTTCGTGGTGCTGGTGGATAGCACTCGCCCGGAGACCTTCCGCGAGGCAAAGATGCTACTGGACCGCTTTCGCAGGTACTCTCCGACACCGTTCGTGATCGCGGCCAATAAGCAAGACGTGGATGATGCGTGGCCCCCGGATGACATGCGAATCGCGCTGAGGGCCTCCTCGGATGCGAAGGTCCTCTCGTGCGTGGCCACCGATCGTGATAGCGTAAAGGGGGTACTCCTCGAGCTGCTCTACTCGATACTGGAGTCGATCGGTGAAGGGTAGGGCGGAGATCCAGAGGTTGAGCAAGCTCGCCAGGATTGCAGCCGGGGGCGACTGCGGGTGGCCAGTGCCACAACACGGGCCTTTGAGATGAAGGCCTCGGACTTGCCTGAGGAGGAAGTGTGATGGCCAAACCGAGGACGGTGCAGATGGTGGAGCGCCTGCGGGACCTCCAGGTGAGCACCCCCGATATCGAAGCCTCGGCAGTGGTCAGCCTTGATGGACTGATCATGGCTTCCTCGCTTCCCCCTGGAGTGGAAGAGGATCGGGTCTCAGCTATGTCCGCCGCTATGCTCTCTCTTGGGGACCGGATAGCGGGAGAGCTGGGGCGGGGGGTGCTGGAGCAGGTTCACATCAAAGGTGAGGATGGGTACGTCATCCTACGAGCCGTGGGAGAGGAGGCGGTGCTGACAGTGCTGGCTCGTAGCGACGCCAAGCTGGGGCTGCTGCTTCTGGACATGAAGCGTGCCGCACAGGATCTGGCCCAGATCGTGTGACCTGTTCATCGCTTGTCTAGACACGCCTACCGCGATCCGGAGCGGTCTGGATTGGCAGAGGAGAGTCAAGTGGCGGACTCGAAAGCAGTACCCGCAGTGTCGTGGGCGGAGGTGAGCCCTGGTAGAAGCATGGAACGTCGAAAAGAGATACTACTCCAATAAGCTGGCTCGCCTGTATCTGGCGGCCATAGAGGACATAATGGGCAGCAACGGTGTTGCTGCCGTTCTGCGTTTGGCGCGGCTCGACCACCTGATTGGCGACTACCCCCCGGACACGCACGACAGCGAGGTGCCCTTCGAGGATTTCGCCGCCCTCAACGAGTCCATCCTGGGGATGTGCGGACTGCGAGGGGCGAAGGGACTCTGTCAGCATGCGGGCAGGGCGGCGCTTCGACAGGCGGTCACCGAAGGTGGGCTGATGGCGGACCTTCCGGACCTGGCCTTCAAGCTCTTGCCCCTCGGAGCCAAGGTCAAGGTGGGGTTGAACACCCTGGCCGACGTCTTGGGCAAGTTCAGCGACGTGGATGCCCATGTCGAGGAGCGCACCGGTGATCTTCTTCTGGTGATCGAGCGCTGTCCCGAATGCTGGGGCAGGGTCTCGGATGCGCCTGTCTGCTTCGGCGTTGCTGGCATGGTAGACGAGGCGTTGCACTGGCTCACAGAGGAAGAGGGTTTCCTTGTCACTGAGGCGGAGTGTGTTGCGCGGGGCGACGACTCGTGCACGTTCGTGGTCTCCAGGCAACCCGAGGAGGAGCTCATGCAGAGGAACACGGAAGTGACCACGGTCGAAGACGACGCGTCGCCAGAGTAGGCTTGTGGTCTGGCACGTTCTGCGTTTGTGAGCAGGGTGCGCCGGCACGACGCGAGAGCCGGTGCTCGGCGTGTGGGTCCCACACCTCTTCGGACCGGGTGGAACCGGTTTCCCGGTTTGGTGCGCTGCCCGATGACCCTTTCCTCGAGCTCTCTATCTGCACCGCGCCATGAGATTGCGTTCGTCTTCTTGGAGGCTCGGAACCGCCGAACCCACTGAGGGCACCGATCAGACCGAGAGAGACTCTGAGGCCATCAGTGGTTTTCCCCCTCGCGCCCTTGACCGACCAAACATCGTACCACGAGTGGGTCTCAGCCCCGCCGCTGCACAGCCACTTCTTGACAAGTAAACGGGCCTGTGCTATACTAGTGGCGACAACTGAATGGAAGCACCCAGGGGAGCTTGGTGAGCCAGGCTGAGAGGAGGGCCCGCAATGCCCTCGACCCCACGAACCTGACATGGGTAATGCCAGCGTAGG